>Ga0157372_10006315_pt1 | contig 12606 bp, 12 predicted proteins | sample C55metaG_FD_115307 | JGI IMG/M metagenome (GOLD analysis project Ga0157372, IMG submission 115307) | Corn rhizosphere microbial communities from Kellogg Biological Station, Michigan, USA - C5-5 metaG | ecosystem: Host-associated > Plants > Roots > Rhizosphere > Soil | place: USA: Michigan... | reverse complement strand
GAAATGCTTCATAAAAATGATATTGAGCAAACTATTCGTCTCATGTATGAAACAGCCCTATCTTTAAATCCTAATACAAACCTCAGTTATTTTTAATGCATAATTATTTACTTTATATAGATCCTGGAAGTGGAAGTTACCTTGTACAGGCGATAATAGCAGCAGTGTTGGGAGTTGCTTTTTTCTTCAAAAACATACTAATATTTATTAAACACTGGTGGTATAAAATAATTAGAAAGAAAACGAATACACCTTAATGCCGGTAACAAAAGTCCACCCTGCTTCTTTTAGGGATCCGTCAGGTTTTATTTTCAAAGCAAATGATGGAATATTATATAGGCAAGTAAATAAGAATTTTCAGAATGATTTTGATGAGTTCACATCCTGTGGCCTCTATAATGATCTTGTTACGAATAAAATTCTTATTCCCCACCAACAAATCGGTGAAAACCTTACAGGTTCAGAAGATTACTATACAACGCTTAAACCTATTTTAATTCCTTTTATAAGCTATCCCTATGAATGGAGTTTTGATATGCTTAAGGAAGCTGCATTGTTAACTTTACAGGCAGCAAAAGAAGCAATGAAATTTAACATGATGCTTAAAGATGCTTCAGGTTATAATGTTCAATGGTTTGATGGTAAAATGATCTTTATAGATACTTTATCATTTGAAAAATGGGATACTACAAAACCCTGGGTGGCATACAGGCAATTTTGTGAACACTTTTTAGCGCCGCTGGCGTTAATGCATTATCTCCAAATACCCTTCCAAAATCTGTTGTTATCGTATCCGGATGGCATTCCTCTATCACTTGTAAAAAAATTACTTCCTTTCAGAAGCAGGTTCAATTTAAATACTTACCTCCATTTGCATTTACATGCAGCTTATTCTTCAAAACCATCTACAAAATCTGAAAAAACAATTGCTTTTTCTAAAACCAAACAGGAAAATTTAATACTAAGCCTGGAACAATCTATCCAATCTTTTTCGCTAAATGCAATTTCAGGAGTATGGTCAGGATATTATAACGAAGCAAGGGAAAGAGAAGATTACCTGATAGAAAAGAAAAAGATAATTCAAAACTGGCTTTCCTCCTTATCTATAAATTCTGCTATTGATATTGGTGCGAACGAGGGAGAGTTTTCATTGCTACTTGCTGGAAATAATATTTCCACAATAAGCGTAGATTTCGATCATTATTCAATTAATCAACTATACAGGAAGATCAAGGAAAGTAATGTTTTAAACTGCACCCCGTTAATTATTGATTTCAGTAATCCTTCTCCAGCTATTGGCCTAAATAACGAGGAACATAGTTCATTTTTAGAAAGAATCAAGGTTGATTTAGTAATGGCTTTGGCTGTGGTTCACCATCTTGCTATAGGAAAAAATATTCCATTTGAAAAAATCGGCAAGATTTTATCAGCTATGGGCAAGTACCTGATTATTGAATTTGTTCCAAAAGAAGATGAAAAAGTTGAGTTGATGCTCAATAGTGGTGCCCGCATTTATCATGAATACAGTGAAGAAAAATTCCTTAGAGCTTTTGGGGAATATTTCTCTATTTTAAAAAAGGAGTATATATCTGATACAAAAAGGACAATATATTTAATGCATAAACATGAATTATAGTCTAAAATCATCTATTAAAAGGGATTATTTATGCAGTTCTTCTAGGCGCTTACAAGTTTCCAGACGAAAAAAAAGAATTCATTCCAAGATTTATTCCAATTTGGTTTAGTGTTACATTTCTTTGATAGACAGACCTGGCATATAACACTTGCAAATTTTGAAATGAAATCTTCAATCCTGTAGAAAATCCATTTAAACCATTTCCTGATAATCCCATATTTAATTCCATTCGGCGCAAATGATTATAGCCAACAATTGCTTCCAGGTTTTTACTTATATAGATATGGCCGGCTATAACGAAATGATTTAAAATATTATTTATGGTAGTGTGATTTTTCAAATTTCCATTTTCATTATTAAATACAGTATCCTTGTAGGTTAAATTAAATTTATTTATGTGATAGGTTGTAAGCGAAATTCCCAATGGTGCATTTTGCAGTCGTTTGGTAATTCCAACTTGGATATCGAATGGCAGATCTTCATTTTCTCCGTCAAAATTTTTAATCTGGAAACCCATATTTTTTGCAAGCAAAGAAGCTGAAAAATTATGAAGAGAGTCTCTATATAACACTCCTACATCGAAAGCAATTCCACTTGCCTTATATTGATTGTATATGGAGTTTATTATTTTAAGGCTTACCCCATAACTCCAATTTTCCAGGTAGGTCCTTGCAGCTTCCAATTGAATTACAAAATCGATAGGGCGAAAATGACCATAAGACATCCCTGAAGCATCTGTTTGAGTAATAGAGCCATAATCTATAAAATTGATGTGGCCGCCAAAAGTTGTATTTGTTTTGCGGTTATAGTAGGCCCCGGTTGCACTATAAGACTTTATGCCTTTTAAGAAACTACTGAAACTTACTAAGAATTGAGCGTTTACTGCAGAATTTAGTAAAGACGGATTATTTGCTGTAAGACCTACTTCGTTTGTTAAATAAGATGCGTTTATACCTCCAGCACCGGTGAGTAAGGGATCTGGTGACAATTTTAAAAAATTAAAAGCAACCCTCCCCCCAATTGTTTGAGAATTGCATGGCATCCAGAATAAAATAAATATTATTAATCCTATACAGCGCAAAAAGGCATAATTATGATTGAAGTAGCAAATATGATTATTCCTGTAATGCCAGGTCAATTACCTGACTCATTGTCTTAACATAATGAAATTTAACTCCCTTAATGTAATCAGGATTGATTTCTTGAACATCCTTTTCATTTTGAGAACATAAGATAATATCCCTTAAACCTGCTCTTTTAGCAGCCAGAACTTTTTCCTTTATTCCTCCTACTGGCAATACTTGCCCACGTAATGTTATTTCACCTGTCATGCCAAGAAATGGTTTAATTTTTTTCCCTGTAAATGCTGATGTCAAAGCTGTTAACATAGTAACACCTGCACTCGGCCCATCTTTAGGTACGGCCCCTTCAGGAACATGAATATGAACCGTTTTCTTTTCTATCATTGCAGGGTCCACACCAAACTTTCTTGCATTAGCACTCAAATAGGATAATGCAGTAGCTGCACTTTCTTTCATCACATTTCCCAAATTTCCCGTCAATCTTAATTCAGGTTTACCATCACTCAAAGATGCTTCAATAAATAGAATATCTCCACCTACATATGTGTAAGCTAGTCCTACCGCAACTCCAGGGATATTTGCAGATTTATATATCTCATTGTTATACTTTGATCGTCCTAATATCTTTTCAATATCCTCAATAGTAAGGATTGCTTTTACCTTTCCTTTCATGGCTAATTGCCTTGCGAGGTTTCTCATAATGGCTGCTAGCAACCGGTCCAATTCTCTAACTCCACTTTCTCTTGTATAGTCCTGGATAATTTTTTCAAGAACCTTGTCAGATATTTTAAATTTAGTTGATTTCAGTCCATGCGCTTCCTTTTGTTTTGGTATAAGGTGTCTTTTAGCGATTTCAATTTTTTCTTCAACCGCATAACCACTTAATTCAATTATTTCCAAACGGTCACGTAAAGCAGGTTGAATCGTTTGCAAATTATTTGCAGTGGCAATAAATAATACCTTGCTTAGATCATACTCCAACTCTAAATAATTATCATAAAAAGAATGATTTTGTTCAGGATCCAAAACTTCCAACAATGCACTGCTTGGATCGCCTCGAAAATCACTTCCTACTTTATCAATTTCATCAAGTATCATTACAGGATTGGATGATTGAATCTTTCTAATATTTTGAACAATTCTACCAGGCATTGCACCAATGTATGTTTTTCTATGCCCCCGGATTTCGCTTTCATCATGAATTCCCCCGAGGCTTAGTCTTACATATTTTCTACCTATTGCGTTGGCAATGCTTCTTCCAAGAGAAGTCTTTCCAATTCCAGGTGGACCATAGAAACATAAAATGGGGCTTTTCATGTCGCCTTTTAATTTTAATACGGCGAGATATTCCAAAATACGTTCCTTGATTTTCTGCATACCATAGTGGTCATGATCAAGAATTTGTTTTGCCTTATCCAGATCATAAACATCCTGTGTGTAATCCAGCCACGGCAGATCCAGCAACAGATCTAAATGATTATACACTACAGAATAATCGGGCGTACTTGGATGCATTCTTTCAAGTTTCTCAATTCCCTTCCTGAAAGTCTCCTTTGCAGTATCCGGCCATTTTTTCCCCTCTGCCCTCTTTTGTAATTCTTTTATTTCTCTTTCATTCGGATCACCCCCTAACTCCTCTTTTATACTTTTTAATTGTTGCTGTAGAAAATACTCTCTTTGTTGTTTATCAATTTCGGCTCTTGTCTTATTGGTAACCTTGTTTTTTAATTCAGCAAACTGAAGCTCCTTTTGTAAGAATTGCATTAAAAGATCAGCTCTTTCGCGGATATTATTAAGCTCTAATATTTTTTGTTTTTCCCGAATGTCAATTGTTAGATTACTTGAAACAAAGTGAATTAGAAAAGAAGGATTTTCTATATTTTTCAATATTACAGAAGCTTCTGTCGGAATATTTGGAGATAACTGAATTATTTCAGTTGCGAGATCTTTTATGTTTGACACATAGGCTTCAAAGTCGGGATCTTTAGGAGGTTCCTCTTCAAAAATCAAGTTTATGTTTGCCTTGAAGTATGGTTCTTCCATTATAACAGAATCGATAGCAAATCGACTTTTCCCCTGAATGATTATAGTAGTACCCCCATCAGGCATTTTTATTTGCTTAACAATCTTAGCAACCGTACCAACATTCTCAAGATCTTTAGCGGTTGGATCTTCAACACTACTATCTTTTTGAGCTACAACTCCTATTAATTTGTGAGCTTTATAAGCATCAGTAACTGCTTTTATGCTTTTATCCCTTCCAACAGTGATAGGTAAAACAACACCTGGAAATAAAACTGTGTTGCGTAAAGGCAATAAACTCAATTCAGACGGTATATCTATCTTTTCATTTGCTTCCGCATCTGTCTCATTAAGAGGAATAATAGGAATAAAATCCATCTCTTCTTCAGACTTCAAATTAAAATTCACTCGCGATAATTTATTAATTATGAGTATTCCTGTTATCAGGCAAGACTGCAAATTTACATAAGGAATTAATGGCGTTCAAGTATTATACACCTTGATTCTTTCTTTAGGTCATTTCCTAAAAAAGAAAAATCCCTCTTTTGAAGGGATTTTCAATAATGATTTATACAAGTTATAAAGCTATTCCAAGAGATAGCTGGTATCCCTGGTTATTCCATTTATTTTGATCTCCGACATCACTAATATTATTTAATCCAACAAAATACCTTCCTGTCAGGCGAAGTTTACTAATATTTATCTGAGCACCTCCTGTTAAAGAAAAGTCTCCGGATTTAAATGCTTCCTTGCCATTTTCCAGTAAGTTTTTGTCCTGTGAGATCAAAATTCCAAACTGTGGACCCGCCTGTAGAGATAAGATATTTCCTAACTTATAATTTAATAAAATGGGAATTGTCAAATAGTTCAGCTTTACATCTTTATAATTACTAAAATTTGTTGCATTTTGATAAACATTTTTAAAGCTGCTGTCAGCACGGGTTTGGTATTGGTTGAATAAGACCTCAGGTTGAATACCTAACCTTCCACCTAAGCCAATCTCAGCAAATCCACCTAAATGATACCCATACCGGAATTCATCTCTAAATGCTTTCCCTTCAACTTTTGTAATGTTTGTTCCACCTTTAATACCAACTGTAAATTGAGCAAAAGCAGCCTGTGCAAATAAGATGCAAGCAGCCAGGACATAAAATTTAGTTTTCATAACAATTGTTTGATAAGATTGTTAGAAGCCAAGATTAATGCCATGTAAAATTTATGAATGTTAAATAAAATCAAACAACTAAAAAATAAAGCCTGTATTTAATAAAAAAGCTGTTCCAAAATTTCCTTCCTTAGCTGGGAAATAATAATCAACCATGAACTGGGGCTGGACAAAAAATTTACCTTTTGAATATTCTGTCTTTATGAAACCTGCTAATGACAATGGTTGAAAATACTGGCTATCGTCGAGGTAGGAATTTTCTGAATTAAATAAAATATTTGCCCCTGTACCCTTTACAATACCATAGGTATCACTACTTTGATTGATACCAAATTTTTGAGTGCCACTTATAAAACTTACCTGAGGCGTAAGTCGTAGATATTCTTTTTTAGAAAAAACATTTAACCAATAAAAATCATGTCTAATTGATGCAGTAATAGTCAAGTCGTTTATACTTTCTAATGTATTTACCCTGGTATACCCTCTTTTCTTTAACCGGATAGCATTAATTAATTCTTTCCTCTCTGTATAGGCAGATCTGGTGCCCCAACCATAATTAACTGAAATAGTAGGTTTAATGATTAAATCCCGGTATGTAAAATAAGCAAAGGCTCCATTTTGAAGAGGTGACGTGTAAAAGGGAACATTACTTTTTGTAAAAAAACGTGTTAATGAAATTCCGGTTAAAAACTTTCTGTTTTTTAAATAATCATAGGAACCTGTAATAGCAAATTGATAAGGATTTAATTTCTGTCCATCATGTACAACACTGACTGAACCGCCAATGCCTAAACCCGTTTTGGAAAAATAAGATATAGAAGGAGATATTAATACTTTTTTTATTGGCTCAGCCACATAGCTTTCTTTCGTACTAAAATTATAATAACCAGTACTGAAACCAACATTAGCTATTATAAAACTCCTTGGAACAGTTAATGAATCCAGGAAGGAATTTAAATCATTGAACAAAGCATCATAATCTGTAAAAGAAGTATCTATTTCTGCCTGCCTGGATGTTTTTTGACTAAAGCTCAAAATAACCAAACAAAAATTACAAATAAGAAACAGTATAATTTTTTTAGGCATTCAAAAACATTTTGATACTTAACTGATAAAATACAAGCTATAGATATAAGTCTTAAATTGCAAAATCTTTGTTGCGATAAAAATATTCAATATATTGAATCAAGACAATTCAATGAGTGTAATCTCTGGCAAAATACCAACTCTACCAGGATATCCTATAAATCCATAACCTGAATTAACATATAGTTTTTGATTCCCTTCTTCATATAGCCCCATCCATTGTTTATATACATATTGTACAGGACTCCATTTGAACCCTGGAATTTCTATTCCAAATTGCATACCATGTGTGTGTCCAGACAACATTAGATCTATATCACTATAATCGGGCCTAACTTCTGCATCCCAATGGGTTGGATCGTGACTCATTAATATTTTGAAAGGTATATGTTCGGCTCCTTGATAAGCCTTTTTTAGATTACCATACTTTGGAAAGCGTTTTAAAGCACTCCAGTTCTGAATACCTATGAGGGCTATTTTTTCTTCGTTTTTCTCTAACAATACATGTTCATCAAGTAAAAGGGACCACCCCATGGCCTCATGCACTCCCTTTAGTGCATCCAGATTTTTCTGTTTAGCTTCCAAACTGGGCCACTTGTAATAATCCCCATAATCGTGATTTCCAAGAATCGAATAAACACCCATAGGAGCGCTTAATTGATTAAAAACTTTTTGATAAAAATCCATTTCATCTGCTGTATTGTTCACCAGGTCCCCAGTGAATAAAATTATATCTGGTTTAAGAGATTGTACTTCTTTTACACCCTTTTCTACTGCCTTTATATCTGTGAAGCTGCCGCTATGTATATCAGATAATTGAACAATTTTCAATCCCTTAAACGAATCAGGCAAATTAGAAAAAGACAGCTTTATTTTTTTTATTTCATAATTATATTTATTTGAAAAGCCGTATAAAAGTGTTGAAAATAGTGTACCGCCAAATGCCAGGCCTAGCCAACTTAAAAATACTGATCGGGTAATTTTGCCAGAATCCTGAATTTCTTCACCCTCCGTGTTTCTAAATAAAAGTTTGGCTGCCAGCCATTGAGTAGCCCTCTTTATATCATCAACAAGGAAAAAAATGGAGGCAATCAATTTACCAAGAAATATTCCAATAACTATTGAAAATAGAATGCTTCTTGATGCCTTAGGAATATTTTCAAACAAAGGCAATAAAAAAAGAATAAGTAGTGCTATAACAGATACAGTCCAATAAGAAAAAAATATTATTGCTCGTACCCTACTTCCAGAAGAATTAGATACAAGTTTTATAATCTGAAATACATATAAATCAAGTAAAAGCATCAATCCGGCCAATATGATAAAAAAAGGAGAATTTCTCATATCCACATTTATAACATGCAAATAACTAAAGTTTTATAAATCAGATACATTATCTTTCGCACGACTTCTTTTTGGCTACATAACCCTTATTTTTGCTAACTGTGTGATAAAGCGTTCTCATGAAATTGACTTATTATGGCCAATCTTGTTTTGCTGTTGAGGTAGAAGGTAAAAATCTTCTATTCGACCCGTTCATTACTCCAAATGAACTTGCTAAAAACATAAGTTTGGATTCAATCAAAGCAGATTACCTCCTGGTTTCTCATGGACATACGGATCACATAGCTGATGGGGTTTCCCTGGCAAAACAAACCGGAGCAACAGTAATTGGAGCATTCGAAGTTATAAATTGGTTTGCGGGAAAAGGAATAGATAAAGTCCATCCCATGAATATAGGTGGACAATGGCTTTTTGATTTTGGCAAGGTACGCTGTACTAATGCCATACACTCCTCAGCCATGCCAGACGGAAGTTATGGAGGTAACCCAATGGGATTTCTCATCATTACAAATGACAAATCGTTTTATTACAGCGGAGATACTGCATTAACTTTGGACCTACAATTAATTCCACGTTGGGCTAAGCCAGACTTTGTTATTCTCCCATTAGGAGATAATTTCACCATGGGCTATGAAGATGCTATTATTGCAGCGGAAATGATAGGCTGTAAAAATATTGTAGGTGTACATTTTGACACCTTTGGATATATTAAAATTGATCACGAAAAGGTTAAAAATGCTTTTAAAGCTGCAGGCTTGAATTTATTCCTTCCTGCAATTGGTGAAAGTATTGAACTATAAAATAAGTGGGATAAATGGCCAGAATTATAGGAGTTGCCAATCAAAAAGGAGGAGTAGGGAAAACTACTACGGCTATTAATTTAGCTGCCTCTTTTGCTGTTCTTGAATATAAAACATTATTGGTAGATGCTGACCCCCAGGCAAACAGCACAACCGGCGTAGGCTTTGATTTGCAAAATGTAACTCAAAGTCTATATGACTGCATGGTAAATAATGCTGAGGCCAGAGACGTAATTTTAAAAACTGATATTCCGAATCTGGATCTTATCCCTTCTCACATAGACCTGGTAGGTGCTGAAATTGAAATGATCAATTATCCTAACAGGGAAATGGTTTTAAAATTCATGATTGATGAAATTAAAAACAATTATGATTTTATAATTATTGATTGTTCCCCTTCCCTGGGATTAATCACTGTTAATGCTTTAACAGCCGCTGATTCAGTAATTGTACCGGTACAATGTGAATTTTTTGCCCTTGAAGGACTAGGTAAGTTATTAAATACAATAAAAATTGTTCAAAGTCGCTTAAATACTTCTCTCTTAATAGAAGGAATATTAATGACCATGTATGATGGGAGGCTTAGATTATGCAACCAGGTAGTTGCTGAGGTTAGGAGGCATTTTGAAGAGTTGGTATTCAGCACGATTATTCATAGAAACGCCCGTCTCAGTGAAGCTCCAAGTGTCGGAAAACCTGTTATACTTTATGATGCAAACAGTAAAGGATCAATGAATTACCTGAACCTTGCAAAGGAAATCCTTCAAAAAAACAATCTTACCAAAATTCCTCAGGAAGAAAGAACGCTCGAGTTATAATGATTATTAATTAATTATTATAGTCAATAGTGAACTTAGGGTAAAAGTTTACAGTTTTAGCCTATTTGATTATGGTTTCAAAATGATTTGGAAACTGGATAATATCTTTGAATCAATGTCATAAAAATTGAACATTTACCTTTGAATTTTTAAACAAATACATGAGCGCACCAAAACAAAATAAAGATGCTTTAGGAAAAGGGATAAGATCTCTTTTACAAAGCATTGATTCAGATCTCAAAAACACTTCTGGTCAGCTAAAACCTCAGGCCGTAGAAGCAGCCACGGGGATTATGCGCCTTCCCCTGGAAAATATTGAAACAAATCCTAAACAACCCAGAAAGGATTTTGATGAGGTAGCATTGCAGGAATTGGCTCAGTCAATAAGGCTTCATGATATTATTCAACCAGTAACTGTTTCCAAATTACATGGTAATAAATACCGTCTTATCTCTGGGGAAAGAAGACTTAGAGCAGCAAAACTTGCAGGTTTAAAAGATATTCCTGCTTATATACGTCTTGCTAATGACCAGGAATTACTTGAATTAGCACTATTAGAAAATCTTCAAAGAGAAGATTTAAATGCTATGGAAGTAGCTCTTAGTTATAAGAGAATGATGGAAGAATTATCACACACCCAAGAAGAAGTTGCTGAAAGAATGGGAAAAGACAGGAGTACTGTCACTAATTATTTACGTCTTTTAAAGCTTCCTCCTGACATACAGGTTGCTGTTCGCAATGGTGAAATCAGTATGGGGCATGCCCGTGCTTTGATTAATGTTGATACTATAGATAAACAATTATACATTTTTGATGAGATCAAATCAAAAGATTTATCCGTAAGACAAACAGAAAATCTAGTCAGGGCTTTATATAAAGAAAAAGAGGGTAAGAAACCAATAGTTAATTCACTACCAGATGGCTATAAAAAAGTTGAAGATAAACTTGCCTCTCATTTCAGCACACGTGTTAAAATGAAGCATAGTAAAAATGGTAGTGGGCAAATAACTTTTGATTATTACTCATTAGAAGAATTAAACAAGTTATTAGATCAAATGAATGTAAGCATTGATTAACCAAGCCTATAAAGTAAAAACTATCTTTATTGCAATACTTTTATTGCAATGTTTATTTAGCTATGCCCAGGTTGACACAGTAAAGTCTGTTACATTCGATTCAACCAAGCCTCGCATTCTTATTGACTCATTACCTAAACTAGACAGTCCAACTGTTGCAAATAAGCCTACTGTAGATTCAATACTTAAACTTCATTCACCCAAAAAAGCAGCTATTCGTTCAGCTATCATACCTGGGTGGGGGCAATTTTATAATAAGAAATATTGGAAGATTCCTATTGTTTATGCTGCCTTAGGTTTATCGGGTAGCGTTTTTGTTTTTAATTTACAGAATTACAGGGACTTCCGTTTTGCATATAAAGCCATGTATGAAGCTCAGCCAAAAAGTAATGCTGCAGGACAACCAATCCCAGTAGACTCAACGAATTTTTTTAAAATGAGACCCGAATTAGCTCAGTTGTCCCTAAATGCTTTAAGAACTTACCGGGATGAATATAGGAGAAACATTGATTATTCAGCCCTGGTATTTATCCTTTTGTGGGGCTTGAATGTAGTTGATGCAACAGTTGATGCTCATTTAAAAGCATTTGATGTGAGTCCTGACCTCAGTTTTCATATGAAATTTGGGCACAGCCAATTTGCAGGCACCACAGGTTTAAGCTTTGTACTTGCATTTCATTGACAAGTCTTTTGTTGATTAAATTATAGAAATAACTTATGAAAATTGCACTGATAGGATATGGCAAAATGGGTCAATTGATTGAAAAACTGGCAATGGAAAGAGGGCATGAAATTGTGGCAAAAATCCATATAAACAATACTGAAGAATTTACAAAATCTAACCTGCAAAAAGCCGACGTAGCAATAGAATTTACAGGTCCTGATAGCGCTTTTGAAAATATTAAAAGATGCATTGATTATAACTTACCGGTTGTAAGTGGATCAACAGGGTGGAATGAAAGCATAGAATCTATTAAGGTATATTGTAAAAAAAGAAATGGATCTTTTCTTCATGCCAGCAACTTTAGTATTGGTGTTAATATATTCTTTGAGGTTAACAAGTACCTTGCAAAATTAATGGCTTCACATAATCAAGAATATGATGTTTCGTTAAAGGAGATACATCATACGCAAAAGAAGGATTCACCAAGCGGCACTGCTGTTACTTTAGCTGAACAGGTCCTTGAGATTTTTAAAACAAAGAAAAACTGGGTAAAGGGATATTCACCCAATCGGGAAGATTTATCAATTATAAGTGAACGAATTGATCCGGCTCCAGGGACGCACCAGGTAAAATATAGCTCTGGAATTGATGATATTGAGATAATTCATACAGCCCATAATAGAGAAGGTTTTGCCTTAGGAGCTATCCAGGCAGCTGAATATATCCATGACAAAAAAGGAATATTTACTATGCAAGATGTTTTGCAAATAAATAAGTACCCCTTTTAAGGTTTTAAATTAGTAAGCATATCAATTGTCATAGCTGAAAGATCAAATTTTGGATTCCATCCCCAATCATTTCTTGCAACATTGTCATTTATACTTCCTGGCCAGCTGTTAGCAATTGTCTGCCT
>Ga0157372_10006314_pt1 | contig 12607 bp, 6 predicted proteins | sample C55metaG_FD_115307 | JGI IMG/M metagenome (GOLD analysis project Ga0157372, IMG submission 115307) | Corn rhizosphere microbial communities from Kellogg Biological Station, Michigan, USA - C5-5 metaG | ecosystem: Host-associated > Plants > Roots > Rhizosphere > Soil | place: USA: Michigan... | reverse complement strand
CAAAATTCAGCCGCTTCCAGTACATATCAAAGTGATATTGTTTTATTTTATAATTCTTTCTCTGGTGGTTCAAATCAAGGCAATTTACAAATCATTTCTAATACATCTGGATGTAGTATCAGCACATCTGCTTCAGGAACTGCCTCGGCAACAGCGTTAACCTTATCTTCAAATAGTAATTCGAATCAACTAGTCCTCGCTACAGATGGAAGTATATCTGAGGCGACAACAACAGATGCCACAACGTCCACAGCTGCAGCTCATAAAATAGCAGGAGGTCTTGGAGTTTCTAAAAGAATCATTACCGGATCTACGGCCATGTTTGGCGGTCAAGTCTTTATAAATAGAACAGTGAATAATATTACTAGCACAACTGGAGTGACATTAACAACCTCACAAGTGATAGGAAGTTATATTACAAGATCTAATGCGAATGCAGGACAAACCGATACTTTACCAACAGCATCAGATTTAGTGGCAGCTATTACCAATTGTCAAGTAGGTACTACCTTTGACTTGATCTATCTCAATACAAGTGCAAATGCCATTACGATTGCGGTAGGTGATGTTGGAGATACGTTTTATGGTGCATCATCATCCATTGCTGCTACAACAGGGTTTGCTAGATTAACTTTTGTTATTACAAATATTTCTGGTGGATCTCAGGCTTATAATGTCTTTAGGATTGTGTAGTATTAGTGGATAACAAGTTTATTTCCTCAATAACTGAACGACACTTTCCATTATATTTCGTACTGCTTCAGTTTTAGCATTATCATTACATTCATTGCTTTTTTCCGGTTCCTCAAAAGCGTCATCGCCGAATAATTCTCGCCAAGTCGGCAGATCTTTTTTAGTAAATAATTCTTTTTCGTAGAATGTTGATATAGTTCCATCATTATTTTTGATTATTGTTGGTATAATTTTATATCCATAATTATGAGCTCTATAATACTTGGATCCAAACGATGATCTATGGATCGTGTGGACCATTTCTGCAAACATACATATATCCACTCGGCGTATCTGCTCTTTCAAAGGAAGATCATTTAAGCAAAGATACCTTCTAATTAAAAGAAGTTTATAGAGGTATTCTTTTTTTCGTCCAATTCTAAATTTTCTAAAGGCTACTTTGAATAACTTCTCACCATCAAGCATATCGGATTCATTCAATAAGTCAAAAGCATGTAAAAATACTCCATTATCATCGCCGTAGGTCCTGCCTCTGTCATTGAGAGACCCAGTGGAACCATATTTCAGTGCCAATTTCTCTTTAGTGAAATGAATATTGTTTGCGGTAGGACGATGTTCTCGAAGAGCGTCAAGTTCCTCAAATATACCTCGTTGATATAAATGGAAGGTCATAGATCCTCTTTTTTGATTACGTTTGTTTCTAAATTTACGGACAAAGATATGTTTATATTTTTGGAATTTGGTCATATCGATTTCTTTTTTTGCTGAAGACGATGCAGATGCAGATTCATTAGGTTTAGGTTCCTCTTCCACTTTTTTGTCCGTTTCATTTACGTTCGTATTCGTATTCGTATTCGTATTAACATTCATATTTTTATTCAGATTCACAACTTCCTGTGAAATTGGAAAGTATTTAGATATAGTGCGAATCATGATAATCTTACCAGAATTATTATCTTCAAATTCTATTTTAGATTTTTCTATTGTATTATCAAGAACATATTTAATTTCAGCAGAATGCCGAATTCCAAGATAATCTTCATAGTATTGGCCAATAAGAACTCTTTTTATATCTAAAACCGGATGTTTCTTAATATAATTAGGTAACTCGAATTTGACTCTGGCATGATCAAGAAAACTATTTATCCATCTAATATTTTGCTCTAAGTTTTTGATGCGTTTCTTTCCTCCTGTGTTGTTTTCCTTCTCATCATTTTCATTCGTTTTTACTGGAATATAGACGGCTTTTTCCTTACGGATGTTCCATTTCATATGTTTACCTTCTTTAATTTGTTCTTTGAGTTGAACTACAGCTGTACGAAGATAATCCATATTAACATACGACATTTTAGCGAATGTCATCCATACCAGATCGAAATATTCTATATCAAAACTCAAGTACAAATTAAGCCTTACATCTGTACGGTTATTATTCATCGGCTCAACATAAGAAAGTCCAAACCCTTGTTCTCTCATGAATCTTTGTTTCAAATTTTTGGCATAATGACATTTGCTTATTTTCTCATCCGATACAATGCGTGCTAAATCGGCAATGGACATACAAAAAGATTTCTTAAGGAGCGGATTTTCAGCATTTTGTCCTGGACATTTATAGCGGACATATCCTATCTTGCTCTCACCTTTATTGTTTTCAACTTTCACCTCATAACGATAAATTAGAGATTCCATTTTCAAAATAAAAATAAAAATAAAAAGAAAATTAAGTGGAAATTGGACGGTTTCTTCTCTTTTTATTTTTGTTCGGTGGACTAAAACAAGTTCTTCTTCTTTTTTATTACTTAGTGGAATTTATTTCTTTAAATTGACTTTACACGCTTCTATACTACTCCGACGAGATTTTCTCATAGTATTATATGTTGCTATAGCTTGCCAGTCAGGTTCTTCAACAGCAAACCCCATAATATCTTCATTTTGAAATATAGAACTATATAATATAATCCACTGAGTTTTTCCAGATTCTGTTGTACTATAGGCACGGCAATTTTTGACACTTGTAAGAAAATCGGTACCACCAAAATAAGACTGCCATAAAGGATAAAATTTCTTTCCTAAAGAATTGGATAAAGCACGATTAAATGGTTTTACCAGCATAACTTGTGTTCCTTTATAGATATACCAATACTTCATTCGAAATAAACAAAAACACTGCCACGACTCAATAGCGTCTTTATAACTGGAGACTTCACGGCCTTTCCATATTAGTTCAAAATAAGAGTCTTCGTTAAATTGTGAGCAATTGCCACTGTCTTCACAGTCACTTTCCTCTGCTTCTTCTACGCTTTCGTCACCTTCCGTGTCGTTTTCGCTTTCTGTGTCGCCTTCGGCGTCCTGACAGTACTTTTCGTCCTGGCACAATTCTCTATCAAAAAACTCGTTATCAATTAAATGTCCATTTTCAACTTTTGCAAACTCAACTATTATTTCTGAACCAGGATATTTTTGTAACAATTTATCAGCATACTCGTTCAACGACTTTTGAGTTTTGAAAGTTGGCATATTTGTAGCTGTCAAAAAGAAGAATAAAGAAAAAATGAAAAGAAAGGAAGAGAGAGAGAAGAAAGAAAGGAAGAGAGAGAGGAGGAAATAAATGGTAAATTCAAAATTAATTTTCTGCTGTCAAACAAAAAAAAATTAATTTTAAATTTTTAATTAATTAGTACTAAATAGTTTAATTAACGACAGTTGGCTGAACGGAGAGTCTCCAGTTACACTATCTACAAAGTTGTCCATTTTTGTGCAGGATTTGTATTAACGCAAGCAGCCATATTCAACGAAGAATCTAAACAGTTAGATCCTTGTTTCAATAGAGTTCCGTCATATGACCATTGTTGATTAGTAGCGTTGGGTTTACATTGAGTCGTAAGAACGGAACTACCAGTTCCAGTTGCTAAACAATGTTGCCTTTGATTGTTTATTAAAGTTCCGTCTTTATTCAGTGTCCATTTTTTATTGATATTACCGTCACAAGGCCACATATAAACTTTATCGTCACCCCAATTTCCAGCTCCTAAACATGCACCATTTGAAGAATAACTGATACCGTTACCAATAATATCATTTCCGGAAATAATACCGTCTACTGTGTCCTGAGTGACACTTGTTGCTGCTGGATTGCCGAATTGATTATATAACGGAATACTGAATAAAGATTTCATACCGTCAATAATTTCATAAATAAAACTTGTTCCTGGAACAGTAATAACAGTTCCGTCAGGTAATTTAGATAATTGCGGCACAGGTTTTGTGCTGCTGTCACTCGAACTACTGGAGTTACTTCCACTATTCATAGATAATTTGATCACAAAATATAACAATACTGCAAGAATTGAAAATAAAAGTATCAGAAAAACACCTACTCCGATTCCTAAAGAACGTAATAAATCCATCTTTTTGTTTTAGTTGTTAGTGATAGTGTTATTATAATATCTATATTTTTATTTTTTTATTTTTTAGTTCTATTTTAAAAGGTACTGTAATAGACAACTATGATTCATTTCGTATTCCATATTTGACTTATGTTTGAGGCATCGCAAGAGGCCATATTCAATGACGAATCTAAACAAAGATTACCTTGACTTATTTGATTATTACTAAAATTCCATTTTTGATTTGTTTGAGTAGCATCACATGCAGTCGTTAAAACTGAATTACTGTTAGTAGCTAAACAATGTTGTCGTTGAGTATTCACAAAAGTTCCATCAGACGTTAAGGTCCATTTTTTATTAAGATTATCGTCACAAGGCCACAAATAAACTTTATCATCACCCCAATTACCTGCACCTAAACATGCACCATTTGTATAATAATTTTTACCGCCAGCTATCACATTACCGTCAGATTGAATTTGATCTATTTCTGTTTGTGGAAGAATGGTTATATTTGATGGAAATCCAAATTGGGTCCATACATCATAAGAGAAATACCGTTTTTTTCCATCAATAATTTCATAAATGGCGTCTGAGTCATTAGATTTTATTATTGTTCCACTGGCTAAGGAGGATAGCGTATAAACAGGAGCTGGAGGTTTTGTTTCTTCTGCTGCAGGCGAAGCCGAAGTCGAAGGCGATGAAGTCGATGAAGTCGATGAAGCTGAAGAAGTCGAAGTGGATGAAGTCGATGAAGCTGAAGAAGACGAAGGAGATGAAGTCGTTGAAGTCGATGAAGCCGATGAAGCTGTCGTCTCTGGAGTAACTGCAGAAGATGTTGTAGAAGATACGGTGGTAGATTCACTGGTGCTAGTTGGACGATCTACAGTGGTAGAATTAATATTGTTATTAGCATTAAGAGCTGTAACTGTTGTTGCTACAGAATAATTAGATGAAGAAGTAGTATTAAAAACTAATAATACTATCAAAATTATAATAAGACCAACAAGAAATACAATTTTTATTTTTTCATTTATCACTGGCATTACTTTTCTTTTTAAAAATCTGTTTATAAATTTATTTTTTTCTATTTTTTCGTTTTTTGTTCTATTTTTTCGTTTTTTGTTCTATTTTTTCGTTTTTTATTTAATTTTTCAAATTTTATTTTCTCAGCTAATAGTATACACCCGATAAAATCATGTCTTTCTTATCTTTTTTCAAAAAACGCAAATCTGGAGGAGCTAAACGAAAATCTCACAAACGTAAATCCATGACTAAACGTAAGTCCGGTGGAGGAAAACGTAGATCTGTTAGACGTAAGTCTGGAGGAGCTAGACGCAGATCTCACAGGCATTAGATAAATTTACTTAGTCTAAATTTTAGCTTCTAGCTAGTCTAATGTTTATTTTTTATTGTTGCAATTTTCAGTTTTTTTGCAACAATAACAAAAAGGTTTAACTGTACATATGGAATGGTGATGAATCGTTCGAATTTCTAATAATTCTATCAACGAGATCTTTTGATATTTCTATTGAACCGTTCCGTTGTCCAATGAGTCTATTTATATCTTTATACGTTGGGGTGAAATCTTCAACAGAAGTTTCAAGTAAAAGAACAGTATTTATTTTTTGAATTATCGTTTCTAAACCCCTTCTTAACGATCTTACACCATCTTCCTTTTGGATTTTATTATTTATAATATACTTGAGCGTCTCATCACTCATTCGAATTGGAACTGTGAGGCCTACATTCATAACAATATCAGGAATTAAATGCAATTGTGCAATTTGAATCTTATCTGAATTGCTCGGGGTCTTCACATGAATGATTTTAAGACGGTCACGAACCACTGAATCCACTTGATCAAGATGATTTAATGCTAAAACAAAAAGAACGCCACTTAGATCTAATTTCATAGATGCACCGAGATAATTATCCACAAATTCTTTATTTTGCTCTGGATCTAATAAATGTGTTAAAATACCATACATCTCAATAGATTTATTTGAATCACCAATTTTATCAATTTCATCCAGATATATGATAGGATTCATACATTTAGATTCAATAATGATTTCAGCGATTCTACCCATCTTTGCACCTATATACGTAACGCTATGGCCAACTATAAGACTTGGATCGGTTAATCCTCCAAAAGAAATTTGATGAAAAGGTCGATCAAGAGCTTTACTTAATCCTGATCGAATAATCCTTGTTTTTGCGGTACCAGGACTTCCTACAAGTGCAAGAATATTACCTGAACTTTTTTGTTTTGTCGTAATTGATCTTGAAATATAATCAAAAATTTCTTCTTTTGTGTCTTGTTGACCATACGCTGCCGAATCGAGAATTTCTTTTATTTTTATAAAATGTGATCCAATGCTACCAACGGTGCCATTTCCTTTGTCGTCAAACTGAATGCCTTTATATTGATTAGTAGGTATTTGAAGTATTGTTTCAACCCAAGTGGCATATTTACGATAGTCCGATCGTTCCATATCTTGATTTAATCTTGACATGATTTCCGATTGTAGTGGAAGGGGTAAATTAGAAAGTAAAACTCTATGCTCTAAAGACATATCCGGATCTATGCCACGTTTTTTATGGTATTCATCTAGTCGTTTTTTAGCATTCTTAATTTTTTTTTGGTATTTTTTATATTCTACATCTATTTCTAATTCTGGCATTTCTTCTTCGGCCTCGTCGTCTTCGTCAGTTTCTTCGATATCGATTTCGATGTCACATTCGGCGTCACCTTCGATTTCTTCGGCGTCTTCCGCGTAGTCTAAGAAATCTTCCTCAGAGTAATTTTTTCTTCTTTTTCTCTTTCGTGACGGAAGCGATGGAAACTGGCCTCCATCAGTAGTCACTGGTAGACTGACAGTAATTTGTATAGGTTGATAATCATTTAATCTACGATATTTCAACACTTTTTCATCATCTGAATCCGAATCAGAATCCAAAGATTCAGAATCTTCCGAATCGTCCGAAGAAGAGTCACTGTCAACGTATTCGGATTCAGATTCGGTCTGTTGTGGTTCGTTTGTCTTATTTTCATTTTTTTTATTTTTTACAAAGGCATCATCCTCTTGATCAGAATCGCCGTATCCTACGTAAACTTTACTCATCGTTTTATTTTGTTTCCCTTTCTTCTTTTTTACAATCTACTCTCATTTTTTTAAATCGAAAAATGTAGCGAATTTTTTTTCAAACCTTGATACTAAAACAAAGTGAATAACTAAATAATTCCATTAATTCCGTTAATCCCATTATGTCGCAAAGGTTGAAATTAACAACTCAACTTGGTGCGATCCATGTTAATAATCACAAGGAACTCACTGGGTGTACTATTTCAGCAGGAGCGTGGAATGGAGATACTATTAGTGTTCCATATGGAGGGACTGGAACGACATCATTACCTGCTAATTCAGTTTTATTAGGCAATGGCACCGGTGCTATATCTGGATCAAGTGATCTAACGTATGCAAATAATGCTCTCACATTAGCTCCTGGTAAAGGACTCAATGTAGGAGGAACCACTTCACTTGGATTTCCTTTATTAAAAACAAATTTCTCTTTCCAACCTCAAGTGAATAACTCAACTATAACTATTTTAGCATCATCTGGATACCAAGGATTAATTTTGACTGGATCCAGTGTTGCTAATCAAACGGTTGTATTACCTGCAGGAGTCAATGGACAGATGTTCACCATTGCTTCTGTTAATGGTGTGTTTGATACCTTTACAGTCAGTGGAACAAGTGGTGATACTCTTGCGACACCTGCTCCTGAGATGTTGGCATCAGGAGCCTCGTTAAGTTATATTTACCGATCTTCCGATAAAAAATGGTATCAGATCAACACAACAGAACCTGTGGAAGCAGCTTTAAGTATTGATACGATCACAACACCAGGCGCTGGATATTTGAACGTTCTTAACACTATTACTGAACATGGATTATATAGTAGAGTTGCATACGGAAGTACAAGTTCAACATTAACCATTGGTAATGACCCTCGATTATCTACTCCTCAAGTAATACTTGTTAAAAATTCAAACGCAGGTGCAGGTGAATTCACTTCTATTAAAGCAGCTATGGATTCAATTACTGACTCTTCAAGTTCTAAACCGTATTTAATTAATGTAGGACCCGGTATATATATTGAAGATCCAATTATATTTAAAAATTATGTTAATGTAATTGGATCAGGGGTTAAAGAAACAATAATTCAATGTACTGATACTTCTGGTATTATTATTACTGGTGCAGAAAACTCTGCTATAAATTCATGTGGTATTTCTGGTAATAATGGTGCTGGTGGTATTGGTGTTTTTCATGAAGGTAGTACTTTAGGTACGGGATTTGGATTTGTTGTTGATAATTGTGAAATAAACATTTGTGAAACATTAATGTTATGTCAATCAACATCAACAACAGATGCTCTTTTATTCTTTACGAATACGGCATATACTCTCCCAATAATTTGTACAACTGGATTTAAAACAATATCAGCTTATAATAATTTAACAGTCCTTGGTTTATTTGGTATAACTGGACAAATTTTCTCATTTACACCAGATAATGTATTAACATATACCAATGGTCTTAATGGAGTTTCTTATGGTTTTACAAGCAGTTTTGTTTTCTATCCAACTGTAGCTGTTGGAATAGGAACAGCTTGTATTGTAGAAAATGGAGGTATATTAGACCATACTAATTGTTCATATTTATCATTTACAAATACAGTTGTAAGTAAAAATATTGGAGTTGGACCAACTATAGCGGTTAAAAATATTGCTATTGCAGAAACAATAGGAACTGATGAAACAGTAATTAAATCTGTTATTAATATTGAACATCCAGACACTGTTGGGGTTTTAAATGGATTTTTCAATTCTATAAAAACCTTCGTTCATCCGCAGTCGCCGGTTGCGATAGCTAATTTCAATCCGTATGTATTAACTATTGAACCAAATTCTATCATTTATTTTACAAGCATTCATCAAGCATTGATCAGTATTAATCCAATCGTTACAGTTACGACTACAGCGTCATCCACAACTCTAACTTCAAATGGTCTATTTAGAGTGAATATGGACGGTGCAGTAGTCGTTGGATCTGGTATTCCGAACAATACAACAGCAAATTATATTGATTTTAATACATTGACACTATCACATGCTGCAACAGCATCAGGCACAATTAATGCTCAATTTTTTAGATCAACACTTTCAACGCCCTTTACGATTACCGTTACTCCAGGTTCATACACAGAACAACAATTAATTGTTCCAGATTATGTTTCTATTTCTGGAGTAAATTTAACAACTACCATTTTACAACCAGAAGATGTCAATTCGACATTTATAATCAGTGGAAAAAATAATAGTTTCCTGAACTTAACCATCCAAGGAGTCACTAATGCCGTAGCCGTCTTAATAGATAGTAATGCTCCTACTATATTTTCTCCTCCAACATATATTAATAATTGTACATTTTCAAATTGTTTAACATGCATTAAATTAACATCATCTACCTCAATTTGTGCCGCCAGCATCAATAATATTCAATTTACGGGTACAATCACAACTGGTGTCTTGGTCGATGGAACAACTGCAAATACGGTGGCCCCTATTGATGCAGGATTTGACGGTATTATTGCAACAATTGGTAATAATGATCAAACTCTCTTTGATATTTCAGGACCAAATGCTCAATGTGTAGTTAATAATATTATAGCTTTCAGTCCTATTTATACAGGTTTTAAAGCATTCAGCATTAAAGATGGATCATTCGTTAATGTTATTAATGGCAATATTATTGCTGATACAGGTATTTTAGTTTCTAATATTGGTTCTGGACCGAATATAGGTTTAATTTCCTGTAATTTTGCTAATTGTACTAATTATGATATTAATATTTTGCATCCGTCAACAACTGGTGTAATCTCAAGTATTGCAGATAGATCCAAAGTTTATATTCATCCTTTCAGTACAGTATCAGTTCAATATCTAGATCCTATCAATAATGGAACGACTATTGTTGGTGGACTGTTTCTCGGAAATAGTAATGATACTACTTCAAATGTTATTAATTTAATTAATAATGGTTTGTCCATGGGTTTAATTAGCGGCGGTATTTTAACCATTAATTCCGGATTAGATCTTGATATTAGCTCTGGAACTGGATATATAGCACTTGGAACTCCACCTAATACAAGATTACAAGAAATTATGTGGAATGCAACAACTTTAACATTACCAGCCAATACTACCAGTTATATTTACACTGACACAACTTCAGTTATTAAAAGTGCATCTTCAAGACCAAACATTACTACAACTATTTTAATCGGTAGAGTTGCAACGAATGGTACTAACATTTACTTCATTGATGCTTCACCAATGAAAGCTTTACATATTGATAACGCCTATGATACTTATAATCGTAGTGTATTTGGTGCCATTTTCTCTTCCGGATCCCTTGTATCTGCCAATTCAAGTTTAGAATTAGAAATTAGCTCTGGACAGTATTATTTATCTGAAAATGTATTTAATCCATCTGGACAGTCATCGCCAGCAACTTTCACGGCATTTTATCATTCAAGTGGTACTTTTGTGCAATTGACTGGTCAAACTGTTGTAGATAATACACAATACGATGATGGTAATAATTTAGTTCCTATAACAGCAGGATATTATGCGAAACATTCACTGTATCTCATTGGAGACGGAGCCAATGAACAATACTTTTTAGTTTATTCTCAAACTGAATATGCTGGATTTTCAGATGCAGAATCAGGTCCTTTACCGTTACCTCCAAGTAATTTTAACGAAGGCATTGTCATTATTGCCAGTATTATCGTTCATGAAGGCGATAGTACATTTAGTCATATTCATAGTGAACGTCCAATTCCAAGTTTTGTTGCATCTAGTGTATCCTCAACTATTAATCATGGAAGTTTATTAGGATTGCTCAATGATGACCATCCTCAATACCTGCTGGTGAATGGAACGAGATCCATGGCTGGCGATTTAAATCTTGGATTAAATTCGATTAATAATGTGAATAATGTCACTATTACTGGTGGATTAAGTAATACCACTACCTTGACAACGAGTCAAACAGCTAATCGGACGTTAACATTACCAGACGCAACGGATACATTAGTGGGTCAGAATACAACCGATACTTTGAGCAATAAATCTTTAGTTGATGGATTGACCAGTGTAGTTGGTTTAATTACGGCTAGTAAAAAAATCAAGTTTAATGCTGATAATGCGGCCACTTCTTCAACAACCACAACTATTGCTGCCAGTCAAACAGCAAATCGAACGTTAACTCTACCAGATGCCACTGATACACTCATCGGAAAAGCTACCACAGATAACTTAACAAATAAGACATTAATAGATAATTCTACAATCATTGCTAATAATGCGGATACTACAAAACAAATTAAATTCAGTGCATTAGGTGGAACGACATCAACTGCAACAACGTTATCTAGTTCTCAAACTGTTAATCGAACGTTAACTCTTCCAGATGCTACTGATACTTTAGTAGGTAGAGCCACAACCGACACATTAACAAATAAAACTCTAACAGCACCAGTTATTAGTACTATCTCAAATACTGGTACCTTAACGCTTCCAACCTCAACAGATACTTTAGTAGGAAGAGCCACAACTGATACCTTAACAAATAAAACATTAACCGCTCCAGTGATTAGTACTATTTCTAATAGTGGAACCATTACTCTACCTACAGGATCTGACACATTAATTGCTCGAAATACTACAGATACGTTAACCAATAAAACACTAGTGGATAATTCTACTGTTATAGCAGATTCTTCAGATAGCAGCAAACAAATCAAATTCGATGCTGCAGGTACAAGTTCAACAGCAACAACTTTACTAAGTAGTCAAAGCGCAAATAGGACATTAACTCTACCAGATATTACCGATACGATAGTTACAAGAACAAATACAGAAACTTTAACAAATAAGACTTTAACAGCTCCGGCTATCAGTACTATCTCTAATACTGGTACTTTAACATTGCCCACTTCAACAGATACTTTAGTAGGAAGAGCCACAACTGATACCTTAACAAATAAAACATTAATTGACTCTTCTACGATTATTGCTGATTCTAGTGATAATACAATCCAAATTAAATTTGATGCCACTGGAACCACATCAACTGCAACTACTTTAACCAGTAGTCAAACCGCAAATAGAACATTAACTTTACCAAACATCACCGATACGATAGTTACCAGAACAAATACAGAAACTTTAACAAATAAAACTCTAACAGCTCCAGTGATTAGTACGATTTCTAATAGTGGAACTATAACTCTACCTACAGGATCTGATACATTAGTAGGACGAGCCACAACAGACACATTAACGAATAAGACTTTAACAGCTCCGGTTATCAGTACTATCTCTAATACTGGTACTTTAACATTGCCCACTTCAACAGATACTTTAGTAGGAAGAGCCACAACTGATACCT
>Ga0157372_10006311_pt1 | contig 12609 bp, 10 predicted proteins | sample C55metaG_FD_115307 | JGI IMG/M metagenome (GOLD analysis project Ga0157372, IMG submission 115307) | Corn rhizosphere microbial communities from Kellogg Biological Station, Michigan, USA - C5-5 metaG | ecosystem: Host-associated > Plants > Roots > Rhizosphere > Soil | place: USA: Michigan... | reverse complement strand
TGCACTTCCGCCAAGACGGTGAGTGCCTTATCCACGGAAAGGTGGCCACGCTCTACGATTGCCACGAGAGCGAGTGCGGTGCCCTCATCACCCTGCTGGTCGCGCAGTAATGACTCCACTCGTGTCCATACGGCGTCCGATAGCCCCGCAGACGCATCCTTATCAATCTGCGTTACTATCTGATCGAGCTCTCCGATTCTCATGCTGGCCCCAGCCGTAGAAAGCAGAATCTTATCGCCTTCGGGGGTGTGTACTAGGGCGATCTGATGGATCGCCGCATTCGATCAAGTTCTATTCTGTCGACATTGTCAGACTGGCCAGTTTCTCGAGCATCGCTGAGCGAATGAACTTGAAGTATGTGCGCTCGATTATCCGGAGGCTTGTGCCTGTTTGTGCGGCCACGGTGAGCGGATCGACGCCGTAGACCTGTAATAATTCGCTGATCCGGGCGTGTCGAAAGCTGTAGGCCGAGGCTCCCCTCGCAACGCGCAGTTCCCGTTACGCGCTCTCGTTGTGCACGGAAATCGCCGTTCGAACTTCCTGCGCCCATTGGTCGCGACGCCACGGTTGCCCATCTGGTGTAGTGAAGAGCCTGTCAGCCGGGCCCTTACCATGCGATTGGGACTTGAAGAACGCGACACCTTCTTCGTCCAATACCACATACCTGGATCGGAGTTTCGGCGGGCGACCCTTTCGATGCGACAGCTTCAGGTGGGTCCCATCGAAATCGGCCGCTCGTGCTTCCGCCAGTTCTTTCGGACGAGCTCCGGAAACTTCAAGGCCACGCAGAAAGGCTGCTGCTGCCGGGGTGGCCAAGCGATCAGACCCTTTCGTTGCGCCGGCGAGAGGAATACCGCTGTTTCGGATTCATCATCGTCTGGCAGTGTCTCTAGGCGCCGGGCGGCTGGGTTGCCTATATGTCCGAGGCGATGCGCGCGGTTCAGTCCGGCAGTCACTGCGCGGACCACGCGGTTGACCGTCCGCGGCAGGCGCCCGGGACGAAGGCGGTCGCGCCAGTCCAGAAAATCGTCATTCGTGGCGTTTTCAAGCTGCAGTGCGGCGAGCTGATCAGTGTACTGCTCGGAGTCGGGGTCGAAGCGCAGTGCCGTCTTGAATTGCCCTTCGGCCTTGGTGGCGGCATCCGCGCGGTCATGGCGGCGCAAGTCGTTCAAGTAAGTATCCAGGGCGGCGAGCACGGTGCCGCGCTTTATGGCCCGGACAGGTGAGCCGGTGAGCTGCGCGAGCCATTCTTCAGCCCGTCGCTTCGCCTCGTCATATTCGAGCGCCTCCCCCAGGGGTTGATATTGCTGCCTCTTATCGCGCCCCCGGAACCGTGCGTGCCATGTATCCGGACCTCGCCGAAATCCAAAGTAGGCGCCGGCGGCGAGCCGCTGCCAGTACGGGTCGCGACGGTCCGTTCTGAGCGGATAGGTGACGATCTATTCCGGGGGCATGGGTAACAGTCTTGCCTCGAACGGATTCTCCGCGCACTCGACCCGGCCTGTCTCGTGGTCGCAGAACCCCAGGTCGTAGTGCATAAAGCTCACCAGCCAGATCTTCTCCTCGATCTTACGGATCCCGACCCCACTGGCCGGCGAAGCTCTGTGGGGTACTTCATGCCGAGGGCCTCGTGATGAGGAAGATCCGAGGTGGCAGCGTGTCGTGGGGCACGCGACGCCCGAAAGTCAAGCCTTTGGCAGCCTAAGGACTGCTCGAGCTGACATTCCTCAAGCCGTGAGTTCGTGGAATCCGCTGCAGGGAGCTTGGGCTGACGCTGTATGACGGCCGGTGGGTCCAGTTTGACCGCGTTCGACCCCAAGCGGCCGCCCGAACGGCGGCTATGTGGTGGACCCGATGTCGTTCCAGCCGCCAGCGGAATGGGAAAGAACCCGCTTCACGGCGCGTCACGGCGCGTAGTTATCACCTGCTTGAATCGACTTTACACCGCTCGTTTGCGAATGCATGGTGAATACGGCCAGCGGAACCAACTGATGGCTGCGAGCGGGCGGGGGTTGATACACTACAAGCAGCGAACCAGGCCCATGTTTGGTCCCGGCCGCGCCGAGATACCGGTTCGCGTGCGGCACAATCCGGCGAATAAGACTCGGTGGATCTGCGCCGCCAGTAGTCGAGGCGACATACAGTTTGTCGACAAGACGCAACGGAAAGAACGCCACGTCCGCGGGAATCACGACACGAAGCCAGGAGGGAGCACCGCGGCTCTCAGCTGCGGTAACCCTCGACATCGCTATGCGGCGCGCACGACCGACAAGCACACGTCCCTCTGCGGTCGGCGCGCTCTGAAACTGGAAGCCTTGGAACGAGAAGGATCCGATCTCGTTAAAATCTGCAAGCTGTTCAGCTGAATACGTTTCGTAGCGACGTTCGATGGCAGGAGCAACCCTGCGCGCCGCATCACATACCGCGCGATCCGAGCCGCAATAGAGCAGTCTCGCCGGGTACCTGTGCATCAACCGAATTGACACATGACATGCTTGACCCCAGTAGGTGCCTTTCCATGGCATGATGTTCAAAAGCGAGCCGTTGTCGTCCGGATTGAGCGATCCGTATGCGATAAACGCAGGCTCCCCCAATACTATTGCAAGACTGCCCCACTTGCCGTGGCGGCTGCACAGATCGGATTCGATTGGCGGATCACCAAGAATGCGCAACGCGTCTCCCTGCTTCCGTTCGAAAAATTGATATTGCAGGCAGTCCCCAGACCCGGCAATCGCGCTGACCATCGAAAGCTCAGTCCCGGGCAAGGATTCGATGGTCGGAAACGTGGCTCCTCTGCCTCCCATAGTGCGCCATACAGGCGGTAGTTGGCGGTACGCGGGATCTCCTTGCGCAGGTTGCGACGACGCGTTGACGATCCATGGTTGCATTGTCTTTCTTACGACCAGATCTTTCAGCACCGTTGCACGGGAGGCAAGCATCTGTGCGGCCAGCCGTGAGCAAATGGATCGAGCGGCGGGAGACTCTGCTTGGGCGGCAGGCACGATCATGCAGATTCCCGCAAGACCGCACACGTTTACGAGTATCGCGATCCGCTTCTTCCGGTTCATCGGTGCTTTCCTGCGCTGAAAAAATCATGAGAGTTCTCGACGGCCTTGCTGGATTTGCCGATTGTCCGTTCCGGGAATTCTATCCCTCCGCGCCACGTCCCCATGTCCGCATTCTGCCGATCGTTCGCCCGCGGATACAAACCGAATTTGTTAGAACTATTGGCACCACTCCTCGCCGTGACGTAAAGCCGGGTGACCACACCCCGGGGGTGCGGGCAGCGCATCACCTGGTCTCCATAGCCCCATTCGCCGCAGGATACCTGCCATCTCAGCATCAATCACAGACAAATGATTTCCATCTCCATAGTGAGTGGCGCTCCTGTATCTCAGGGCGAGCGAATATCTGTTCTTTGCATTCCAAGCGTAGACGGAAATCCAATACCCAAACGGCGCCGAGGAGGTCGGATCGTCAACAATGATGTCACCGCGCAGCGGGCCCTGTTCGATGAATCTGGTTTTCTGGTTATTATTGCTGCCAGTAACATTAGAAAAGACAGATTTGAATTCATTTAACCGTCTGTCATACGCGAATAGGTCGGTAAAAATAGAATGGCCTCCGTCGCCCCCATGTGCTGACCCGGTCGTTATCATGAGAAGTGGACGGTTGCTGTTTGCTCCTCGAGACACCACCCGGGCAGAATAGAGCTCGATTGGTGTCGAAAACCAGGCAAAGGCATTCTTTGGTGTTCCGTATGCGCAGTGTGCCGTCAAGTTATCAACAAAGCACTGCGCCAGTGCGCCGCCGTCAACGGGCCTTGGCTCTGCTCCGCTAAAATGAGAACCGGGCAATATTGCTGCCACAAAGGTCCACTGCGTTTGGGTCTCGAACGGTCGAGTCAGATCTAGGCGCGCAACGATATCAGCGCTCTGTCCGTGCGATTTTGGCAGTGAGGAAACTACATCCTGCGTAATGTCTGTCGAGGAGAACTGCGCCGAGGATTCACTTGCGACAGCTGCAGAGCTTGCAGCAATAAGGAGCAGTAAGCACAGCGATGCCAGCCATCTAATGTGGCATCCAGATTGATGTGCGTATGGCATTTGCGGTTGTCCCACGGCTCTCACGTGCAAACCTCCCCGACAGCGCAAAGTGAAACATCGCAAGGTTGCTTGGTCGCGTCCGATCGTGCTGAGACTTTGGACGAGCAATATGGCACAGCAGAGGCAAAAAGACGGCAATGGCATGGCGTGCTAAGCACGGCCTCGGCTACGCGGTCAGCCAGATTGTTCGCATAAAGGGTATGGCAGCCTCGAACGGCAGCTTTGGAGCGAGTGACCTCGGCTCGCCGATGTCCGCACTTGGCCGGAGGCCTTCAGGGTGAGATTTGCATCGCGGGACAAAGGCTGTGCGGCCAGGATCGGGCATGAAACCGGGCGGGTATTTCTGGTGGTACCGAAAGTCGCTGCAACCAGGAGTCTCCGCATAATCAATGAGCTGCGATGCGGTTTGAATCCCTCTCTCCCGCCAGAAAAATAATTATATCTCAATGACTTACGGCGACTCGCCTGCTCGCCGGTGGCAAATCTGGTGACAGCCGCTGAGAAGGAGTGAGAGTCCCTCTCTTCGCGCGCGGCGCCGGCCAGCACGGGCCTCAGGCATCACGCGCATGCTGTTTGAAATTCTTAAGCAGTTTCGTCGCAAGCGAAAGGCAATTGTCTAACGTCGAGTTGAACAACTTCGTTCTCGCCTCGAGAGGTACTTGTTCCCCGGGGTCCGGCCCATGTTATCGACCAACCTGAGAAGGCTCTCATCCATTTACGGTAGGCTCGATAACTGTCGCAAGCGCTCCAGGATGAGCGGCAGGCGGGCCTGGCTTGCTGGATCGCCGGGAAGATGTCCTGGCAGTGCGTTCATGAAGGCTGGAGTTTGGAGTAAGGTTTTGAACTGCGCGCTGAGGTGGCTCCGTACGTCCTGCGAGGCCGCCGCGGCCTCTCCTGCGAGTTCGGCGCGCCCGTCAACGACCGTGGTAATGTCTTCGAGGTCGTGGCTGGCGTGGAAGTCCCCCTGGCCGCGGTCTGCGAACGCCTCCAGTTTTGTTGCGATGAACACCGGGGCTGCGATGATGCGAATCTGCGTTCCGCTGGGTAGGGTCAGCGTGAGGGCAGTGCGGACAGCTTCCTCATACCATCGGTTGCCGAAACCCAGGACTGCCTCATCTGTAGGCATTACGTCTAGGAGTGCGTTACCGGCCAGCCATCGGCATATGGGCGCCTGGGAGCTACGATCATGACGCAAGCCGGCCTGCTCGAGCTGGCGCTCGAGAGCATGGTACTCGCCCAGTGACACGACCTGGACGATGGCATCGACATCACGAGTAGCCCGCACAGATGGGCTGGCTGCGTCGGTCACAAGCAATCCGGTGATACAGCCGCCGACGAATACGAATCGCGGACACAATGGGCCCAGTGCGGCAACGACTGATTCCAACAAGGGCAGGTTGGGATTTGTAGCGTTCACGCGAAGCGCTCCTCCAGCAGCTTTGCAGCCAAGTTCCGTTCGCGGGCTGCTCCACCGCGGAGGGCGTCGAAGAGAGCCAGGGTCTGATAAAGCGCTTCATCGTGGCGCGCCGCTTGGGGAACTGAGGGATACAGCGGATAGAAGCTGATTCCGCGCTGCTCGCCGTCCGGGCTAGGCCACACGGGTGGCAGTTCAGTGGCCGGCTGGTTGATTAGCTCGCGGAGCGGCGGCGCAGCGTAGGCCGTTGGCACCCCGCGGGTCGGGGCACCGAAGGTGGCCGGGAAGGTGTACTTGGCACCGTGCAGCAAGAATTCCTTCAGAGCGGCGTTGGCAACATGCATGTGGTCGTTTGCCACGTGAATCAGGCGGGCCTCCATTGCCCGACCCACGCTGCCATGGACTTCCGAGGCGGACATAGACAGTTCCGCAGCCAAATCCGCGAAACTGTGACGCTGATCGCCCAAGATCAGCAGCTTCAGCAAGACGACGAGATCCTGTGGCTTGAGGACGACTTGCGGATTAATATGGCGCTTCATAGATATTCGCTATTCGCGAATAACGAATATAGACAAATTCCACCTCTAAATCAAGACCTTGTCTCCTGCGACGATGACGGCTGAACACCATTGAGGAGATCCGCCGGCATGACGACCGGAGGCGAGTAGCTGCGCCGCTGGCAGAGTGCGGCATCAGCGGATCGTCCGAACCCGCAGCTGCACGCGGAGGCCCGCTGAGACCATCATATTGATCAGTGCGTCGACGCTGAGCTCGTCGATCTCGCCACGCAGCACCCGGTTCAGGCAGGGCTGCGTAATGCCGAAGCACTTGGCCCCCTTTGCCGGCGTTATTCCCCGCGCCATCTCGTGGATTCTGGACATCAACTGGGATCGCAGCATCAGGTTCTCCGCTTCGGCCCTTGGGAAAGCCGAGGTCCGCAAATACGTTCCCGCTGCTCCACTCGATTTTTACTCGTCCGTTCATGGCCGCTCTCTCCGGCGCGATGCGGTCACACCCCAAAATCGACTCGCCGAGAACAATCCAAATCCAAACTACAGAAATTCTATCGTACGAGCATACACAAGTGCATCAGCTAAAGAATTTTGAAGTCAACAGATACGTCAACGCCAACGGCGCAACACAACGTGTTGTGAGCGTATGGCTAGACGTCGGATATCAGAAGCGCATCGCGCGTCGAAATCTTGCGTCAGAGGACTAATGGATCGCCGGCCCTTTGCGACTAGACGCGCTTGGTCGCTATACGAAATTTCGGCGTCTGGCTGCAATCTCGCAATGAACAAGGCGTTGCTCGGTAACTGGCTGGGAAACCCACTTTCCCGCGCGTTCCAGGCGGATCAGCACGTCAGTCATAGATTGCCACGTAAATTGCCGCCGCCAGCAGTACTAGCGCCCCCGAAGAGCCAGCAAATCTAAAGCTGAAAACGCACGAAGAACCCATCCATTTGCTGCTCAGCTTGAAGATGCGGCTGTCCTTTCCATGAAATCGCCCCAGATTCTTCAACTCGTGGTTCCTGATGTTTCGTGCCCAGATCGCGTAAGAAGCAGAGATAGCGGAGAGAGCCAACAGCACAATGATGGCGACGACTTTCTTCATGGCGAGGAGTCCGCGCCGTGTACCTGCCAGTGATGCGGTAGCAGCTCCTCGAGGTAGCTCGCGGGCTGCGTTGGCAGCCGCTCGAGGACATCCTTGAGATAGCGGTACGGATCGTGGCCGTTGAGCTTCTCGGCCTGGATCAGGCTCATGATGATGGCGGCACGCTGACCGGCGCGGAGAGATCCGGCGAAGATGCGTGCCCGGATTCCTCCCCCGGCACCGGCAGTCCCACCTTGCGGCAGAACGCGGCGAAGCGTGGATCGTCCTTGAAGCGCAGGATGAAGGAGTCGAAGAGAAGATAACTTATCCCTGGATCCCGGCTGTCCCATGCCCGATCGAGCCATTGGAAAGTGGCGTTGGCGTCGCCGCGCAGCGCGTAGACTTCCGCGATCTGATAGGCAGCGTCTCCTGAGTACTTTTCTACCAGGATCTTCAATGCCGCATCGGCGGCGCTGCGGTCGGAACCCACCTGACGCGCGAGGGCGACGGCCACGTCATGCCACACGCCTGGCCGCTCCTGTTGTGCCGCTTGAAGGGCTGCTGAAGCCTCGCCCCGCTGGATCAGGATGACCGCGAGCTGCTCATGGTATTCGGCTGCCGTTGGTTGCAGCTCGATGGCTTTGCGGCTGGCCTGTTCCGCCTCATCCAGCCGGTGAACTCCGACCAGATAAAGGGCGAGCCAGTTGTACCAGTTTGCCTTCAACGGCTCGTCCCTGAGGGCTCGACGCGTGAGCGCAATGGCTTCCTGCACCCGGCCGGTCGGGGCGAGTACGTACGCAAGAGAGAACTGCATCTCGGGGTCCCGAGGTGAAAGCGCCAGCGCGCGGCGGTACTCGGCCTCCGCACCTCGCCAGTCAAAGTCGGCGACCATAAGGATGTGCCCGTGCGCAGCATGCGCGAAAGCAAGCTGCGGATCGAGCGCGAGCGCCTTCAGAACCGCCGTGCGAGCTCTGGCGTTGGGCTCGCGAGCCGCGGCACCACCGAGGAATTCTGCGGCCAGACCACCTTCCGTGCCGCCCAACTCCGCCCAGGCCAGCGCATACTTGGGATCGATCCGCGTGGCTTCGGTGAAGTAATCGATCGCCTTGCGCAGGTCGCCCTCGGTCAAGCGATCAAAATAGAACCGCCCCTGAAGCAGCGCGTTGTAGGCTGTCAGGCTCCCACTCGGGGGCCTCTCGTCCTGGGTCGCAGACGATGCGCCCGGTAGGAGCTTGGCTTTCAACGCGCTCGCCACGGCGTGCGTGATCTCATCCTGAAGCGCAAACAGGTCTTTGTACGCGCGGTCGTACTGCTGCGACCAGACGGTGGTGCCGTCCAAGGTATCGATGAGCTCGGCCGACACCCGAATCTGATCCCCGAAGCGCTCGACGCTGCCGACCAGTAGGCGGCCGACGCCAAGCTGCTCGCCGATCTGGTGGCTGCTCTCCTTGGAATCCCGGAACAGGAACGAGGAGCTCTTGCCGATCACCTTGAGCGCGGGGATCTGTGCGAGTGCCGTGATCAGGCTCTCGGAGAGGCCATCCGAGAAGTACTGCTGCTCGGGATCGCGGCTCAAGTTCGCAAGCGGTAGCACCGCGATGGAATTTGAGCTAAGGGCGGCCGCCGGCGTTACCGCCACCTGGGTCGGCGATGTGACCGCCACCGCCGCGGTAGGCGAATGCCTCTTGCCCAAGACAAAGTAACCGAAGCCGAGCAGGACCAACAGGGCCATTGCGCCAGCCACCCAGGGTTTCCACGAATGCCTCGCGGGACTCGAATCGTGAGATGGGGGTGAGGATGGTCGGGCGGTACTTCCGGCCGGCGCGGGCGGCGTTACGCTTGGCGCAGCGTGTGGGGCATTCGCGACGTGCACTCGCGCTTGCGAGGTGGATAGCAGCCGACCGATCCGCTCGATGAACTCATGCGGCGTCGCTCCGCCGGGTAACCGCGTCCACTGCACCCGCTGGAAGGATTCCGGGACGCCGGCCTCCTCTGCGCGCGTCTCATCGAGGCCCACCGGCACGAGGAAGGGACGGCCGCGGGCGATCATGTGACTTCTCTGATCGGCCAGATCCCATTCCAGGCGGAAGTAGCCCTCGTGGCGCGCCTCGGAATTCGCCGAGATGATGGGCACGAACAGCGCGCAATCCTTGATCTCGCGCCGGATCTTCCGATCCCATTCATCTCCGCCGCGCAGGGCGTTGCGGTCGAACCAGACCTCGATCCGGGCTGCCCTGAGAGCGTCGGCAATGCGTTCGGCTGCCTCCGCATCCTCGGAGGCATAGCTCAGAAACACCGCCCGGGAGGGCTCGGTCATCTCTTCTCCGTCTTCTTGTGCGTTCTGGTGCTGATCGGAAAAAGACAACTCAGCGTTAAAGACACCCCTGACCGAGCATATTACCGGATGAACCGGACTGACCGCCAATGCGCCACTGCTTCGTAGACCCGTGACCGCTAAGCAGATCGTTCAAGCGCGAGTGCGTGATACCGAGGCACTTGGCTGCCTTCGCGTGCGTCATCCTCCGCGCGATCTCCCAGAGCTCGAACGTCAATTGACATCGGAGCATCAAGTTCTCCGCCTCGGTGTCAAGGTTTCAGGCGGAGCGCATAGAATACGCAGGGCTTACCCACAAGGGGCGCTTTTTATGAGTTCCATGGACATGCAGCGTCGCGATTTTTTCAAGGCGGTTCCTGCCGTCGCCGTCGGCCTCGCAACCTTGTCGGCGTCGGCAAAGTCCGCGACGCCCGTGCCTCGACAGCCCATCGCTGAAGCGACCTTTCCCGCGGGGCATGAATACCCGATGCAGCCGCTGCCCTTCTGGGAGGTGAAGCTGAAGGACGATTTCTGGGCGCCCAAGGTGGCACGCAACGCCGAAGTCACGGTGCCGTTCGAGATCAGGAAGCTCGGCGTCGTCAGCGACCAACTCGCCGGCGGCGTGCTGGAGGCGGCGATCTACATCGCCAAATCGCGGCCGGACCTGCACATGAAGGATTATGTCGAACGCTGCCTGCAGCCGATGCTCGCGTCGCCGACCGCCGGCTACGAAAACCGGCAGTTCGAGCTCGGCGCGGCACTCTGGTTCACCCTCGGCGACCGGCGGCTGATCGACAAGTGCCTGCCCGAGGCCGCCGCTCTGGAGCGCGAATTCCGCGAGAAAGACCCGCCCTATCCCGGCGGCGAGCGTCCGTCGATGAGCTGCACGCATCTTTATCGCGTGACGCGCGATCCGCGCCACCTCGCGCTCGCCAAACACTATCTCGACATCCGCGGGCGCGCCGACGCGCCGGGGCGTAGCCGCCACACCCAGAGTTGGCTCCCCGTGCTCGACCAGCGCGAGGCGGCCGGCCATGCCGTGAACGGCGCCACGTTGATCCTGTCGATGCTCGATGTCGGCGTCTACAGTGGCGACCGGCGCTACTTCGACGCCGCCCACGCGATATGGACCGACGCCGTCACCAACAAGCTGTACGTCTCCGGCGGCATCGGGCAGACCGGCAACGAAGGCTTCGGCCGGCCGCATGTGCTGCCCAATCTGTCGTCCTACACTGAAACTTGCGCGACCCTGATGTTCCAGAACCTCAACCATCGCTGGTTCATGGCGACCGGAGACGCGCGCTACATCGACCTGCTCGAGCGCGGGATGTACAACAACATGCTCGACGGGATATCCCATTCCGGCGACCACTTCTTCTACGTCAATCGCCTCGCCAGCGCCGGCGACGGACGCGACGAGCGCTGGCAGCACGCCTCGCTTGAATGCTGCCCGCCCAACCTGGTGCGCTTCCTCGCCTCGATGCCGGGGATGATCTACGCGCAGGACCACGCCGGCGCGATCCACGTCAATCTATACGTCTCGAGCGAGGCCAGCTTCGCCGTCGGCGCCGGCACGCTGCATCTGGCTGTGGACAGCCAGATGCCCTGGCGCGGCCGCACGCAGATCAAAGTCGGTGCCGCCGCACCGCTGAAGACGGCCATACGCTTGCGCATCCCCGGCTGGGCGCGCGACCAACCGGCGCCGGGCGGCCTCTATCGCTACATGGACCGGGCGGCCCCGATGACGATCACCGTGAACGGAGCAGCGGTATCCGCGCAACCGGATCGGCTGGGTTACGTCGCCATCGATCGCGCATGGCGCAACGGCGACACGGTGGTGATCGACCTGCCGATGACACCACGCCGCATCGTCGCCGACGAGCGTGTGCGCGAGACGTCGCGGCGCGTGGCCATCTCGCGCGGGCCGATCGTCTATTGCGCGGAATGGCCGGAGGCGTCTGGCCGCAAGGCGCTCGACCTGGTGGTGGCCCCCGACGCGCCGCTGGCCCCGCGTTTCGACGCCGGTTTCATGGACGGCGCAATGCTGATCGATACCGTGGCGCACCACGCCGCCGATGCGACGGGCAAGGCCAGCAGGCTTACCCTGATTCCCTACCACCTCTGGGCCAATCGCGGCGCGGGCGAGATGACCACCTGGCTACTGGCGGCGGACTACGAGGTGGGCGACGTCGGCCCGTCCGGCGGCCTGATCTTCTACAAGAACCCCGAGGCCGCGCGCGACGGCTGGCGCTATCTGGAGGCGATGCCGTTCGACCAGAGCCAGAGCGCGAAATGGGGTTGCTTCCGCCACGACGTCGCGGGCGCGAAGGGCACGGCGATCGGCACCGGAAAGCGCAACACCGCTGAAATGCTGCAGGGCTGTTCCGAGCCGGCCAGTGCCGCCCGCCTTTGCACCACGCTCAGCTTCAACGGCGTGAGCGACTGGTTCCTGCCGTCGCACGACGAATTGAAGGAGATGTACAAGGCGCTGAAGGCGACCGGCATCGCCGATTTCCGCGACGCCGGGATGTACGACAACTGCGAATACTGGACCTCGACGCAGAACGATACGGACATGGCCTCCCACATCGATTTCGCCGACGCCGGCCGGGACCACGGCGACGACAAGGACTTCCCGCGCCGGGTCCGGGCCATCCGGTCGTTCTGACGGCTGGTGCCTTCGAAGGCCTGACTCAACGGCGAGCGCAGCGGTGACGTCGGCGACGCGAGCGGGTCGCCAAACTGACCAGGTGACAGATGTCTTCCATCGGAGCGCGCCTCGACAGGATACCGTTCAGTCGCTTTCACGTCCGCTTATTGATGATGGGCGGCCTCGGGTACATGTTCGAGGCCGTGGATGTGGCGATCATCGCCTTCGTCCTGCCCGTCCTCAAGGTACAGTGGCATCTGGACTCAGCTCTCATCGGTGTATTGGCCGCCGGCGCCGCCATCGGCGGCTTCTTCGGTGCCCTCGTTGCCGGCAGCCTCGGCGATGTCATCGGGCGGCGCGCCGTGATGATGTGGGCGCTGGCAACCTATTGCCTCGCCACGATTGCGAGCGCCTTCGTGCACGGGTGGGGTCCCTTCCTCGCCTGGCGCATCATCGCGGGCGCGGGCGCTTACGCTGAGAGCGCGATCGTCGCGCCATTCCTTGCGGAGTTCGCCGGGCCTGCCTTCCGCG
>Ga0157372_10006310_pt1 | contig 12610 bp, 7 predicted proteins | sample C55metaG_FD_115307 | JGI IMG/M metagenome (GOLD analysis project Ga0157372, IMG submission 115307) | Corn rhizosphere microbial communities from Kellogg Biological Station, Michigan, USA - C5-5 metaG | ecosystem: Host-associated > Plants > Roots > Rhizosphere > Soil | place: USA: Michigan... | reverse complement strand
CCGTCGCGCCGGGCGCGAGTCGCGCGATCATCTCGGTCATGCGGTGCGTGCGCCCCTGCACCATCAGCGCGCTCGTGTGGTGCTCGCTGATCACCATGTTCAAGAGAGCGTCCATGCGCTGCGGGAACGTCGGCGCGGCCTGCGCGACGCCGACAATCGTCACCGGCTTGTTGTCGACCGTCACCTTGCGGCCGATTACGCCGCGGTCGCCGCCGAAATGCTTCATCCAGTACTCGTAGGTCAGCACCATGACCGGCGAGACCGCCGTGCCGTCATCGTTGTCGTCGAGCAACCGGCCCATCACGGCCGGGAGGCCCATGACCTTGAAGTAGTTGCCGGTCACGAGCCCCACGTTGATCCGCGACGCCTGCCCGTCTCTGTCGCCCTGGATCGTGTACGTCATCCCCGAGTACTCGGCGATCCCGCCCAGGGTCTTGGCGCCGTTGCGGAAGTCCAGGATCTCCGGCACCGAGAAGTCGATGTTCTCGCCTCCCGGCCCGTTGATCGACTGGCGAAGGTACACCAGCCGGTCGCCGTCACGATAAGGCAGCGACTTGAGCAGCACGCCGCGCACGACGCTGAAGATCGCCGTGTTCGCGCCGATCCCCAGGCCGAGGGTCAGGATGACCGCGATGGCGAACCCGCGCGCTCGGGCGAGGCTGCGGACGGCGTAGCGAAGCTCTGAGAGAAACATTGGTTTGTCGGGATGCGGGTTCAGACAGCTTGAGGGAGAGAGACGGCGGCGTCAATGCTTCCTATCCCTACGTCGTTTGGAGTGGAGAAAAATCGACATGGTCGACGATGGCCCCCCATAGGGGCGAGTTCCGGCCACTCTGAGTTCGATTGCCTGGTTGGGTCCGGCTTTTCGCTCGTCAACAGGGACGGACATCAGACCACTGATCACTTTCGGCGCTGGACGGCGACGCTCCCCTTCCGCGTACCGTCCATAGTCACGCCTAACCCGTTGTCTGACATCAGGAATCAGTCTTCCGACTTCGAGCGCGCAGCCGCACCCCGCCCGCCGAGACAGACCTCACAGTGGCCGCGATCAATCGCTGCTGTTCACGGGGATCTTCTCCTGTGCTTGCGCGCACGGGCCGCTTCCCTTTCGCTCGGAATACACGACGAGGCGGTCGACGGCCCCTGTCCAGAATCGCTCGTAGTCGCGAAGCCATTCGCTTGGTCCGCGGAGCGATTTCGCGGAGAGGCGCACGTCGACGGTGCGGCTCACCAGGCGAGAAATTGACGCGCTGGAGTTGCCGGGAGCGACGCCCGGCATAGCTTCGAGCTTTCCCCTCTACCCCTCGCGCAATGTTCAATCGCCGCATTTCTCCTGTCTTCGTGGCCGGCGCGGCGACGCTGGTTGCGGCGCACGCCAACGCTCAAGCCGCCACGCACGACCGCTGGATGGCGACGTGGGCGCCCAGCATGTCCGCCTCGCCGCCGCGCCCGCCCGCCGACTCGATCGATCGCACGCCGACACTCGTGAACCGCACGCTCAGGGAAATCGTCCGCGTGAGCGCCGGCGGGAGTCGCGTGCGGCTCAAGTTGTCGAACCAGTACGGCGACCGTCCGTTGGTCATCGGAAGCGTCCACGTGGCGCTCCGAAAGTCCGGCGCCGAGATCGATCCCGGCACCGATCGGCCGGTCACGTTCAACGGACGATCGTCGGTCGTCATCCGCGCGGGCGCGAGCCTCGTCAGCGACGGCGTGGCTCTGGCGCTTCCCAATCTCGCCGACGTCGCGATCTCCTTGTTCGTCGCCGACTCGGCGCGCCTCAGCACGCGACACGCGTTGGGGCTGCAGACGAATTACGTATCAGCGTCCGGCGACTTCACCGGATCGGCGAGCTTCGCCCCCGACACGACGCTTCAGATCTGGCCCTTCCTCGCCGGGATCGACGTCGTCAATCCGGCAGTGACGGGAGTGATCGTCGCATTCGGGAACTCGATCACCGACGGCGTCGGCTCGAAGGCCGACTCGAACTCGCGCTGGCCGGACGTTCTCGAGCGGCGCCTCCTCGCCTCGAAGGAACCGCTCAAGGCGATCGTCAACGCCGGCATCTCAGGGAATCGCGTGCTGTCGCCTGGCGCCGGGCCGAGCGCGCTCGAGCGGTTCGACCGCGACGTGTTGATGCAGCCGGGCGTGACGCACGTGATCGTGCTCGAGGGAATCAACGACATCAATGGCGGTACCTACGGGGGCGGCACCGGTGCGCCGAATCCGCGCAACGAAGTGAGCGCCGACGAGCTCATCGCGGGCCACCAACAACTCATCGATCGCGCGCACGAGCGAGGGATCGTGATCTTCGGCGCGACGCTCACGCCCGAGGGCGGGATGCGTGGCGCGAGCGCGGCGCGTGATGCCAAGCGCATTGCGTTGAACAATTGGATCCGGACGAGCGGAGCGTACGACGGTGTGATCGACTTCGACAAGCTGACGCGCGATCCGTCCGACACGACGCGATTCCTGCCCGCGTACGATTCCGGCGACCACCTGCATCCGAGCGGTGCGGGATACGTGACGATGGCCGGAGGAATAGACCTCGCACTGTTCCGGAAGACGCCGCGCTAATGGCCTAACCAACGCTTGCGCGGCGTCGGGATAGAAATTCGCGATGAACTGAAGTGTCTCCCCCGCCTTGCTGCGCTGAAAGACGCACGTGTACATCGAAAGCTCTCGCAGCTTGACGAGATCGGGGATCTCGCCGCCCTCGACGTCGCCGCCGTTGAAGAGCGCCCGGTCGTATCCGCCGAAGATATTCGGTACTCTCGCCGTCAGCCCTTTGAAAGGGCAGCCGGCTTTCGGCGGCGATGCGCCGCCCTTTTGCTCGCCACCCTGCGCGCGGGCGGGTCGCGCGATCAGTAGCGATCTACCGGCCGCACGCGCTGTAAAGCTTTCTCCCCATCGCAGGAACGGCAATTCAACACAGATGACGCAGATTTGAACTACAATCCCGCAGATTGTTTCGCTCTATATCTGCGTCATCGTCGTTCCAGTCTGCGTCATCTGCGTCATCTGATCTTATAAAGCGTTGGCCTCCGAGCCGGTCGGACACTAAGGTGGATTGTCCAAGATCCCCAGAGTGCCTTCCCAACAAGGAGGCCAACGTGTTTGTCGTCGGAATTGATGCTCACACAAGGTATGTCGTCCTCGTGGTCCTCAACAGCAGCGGTCAGCGCGTGCTTGGCCCGACGCGCGTGCGCGTGAGCGAGCCGGCGCGCGTGCGCGAGGTGCTCGCCCCGTTTCAGCCGCTGGAGGCCGTCGTCGAGACGCCTCGACCTGGCCCTGGCTGGAGGACGTGCTGCAGCCGCTCGGGGTGCGGTTCGTGCTCGCGCATGCGCGGCGGCTGCGCGCCATCGCCGAGGCGAATTACAAGCGCGACGAGATCGACGCCGAACTGCTCGGCCGCATGCGCCTCGCCGGCCTCATTCCGGCCGTGTACGCCACGCCGCCCACCCAGCGCGAGTGGGCGACCCCCATCCGCCATCGGACCGCGCTCGTGGCGCAGCGCACGGCCCCGGTGAATCGCATTCATGCCCAGCTTCATCGCCGGGGGCCTCTGGCTCGAGCGCGGCCGACTGCTCACGCGCCAGGGCCGCGCGTGGGTGCGCCACGAGGCCGGGCCGCAGCTCAGTCTGGAAGAGCGCGCGCTGGTGCGCAGCTACGCCGGCCTTGCGCCGCGCTCGTCGCAGAGTGGGGAGCGCGGCATCCGGCACGGATCGATTCCCGCCGGCGCGAATCGGTGGCTCCGCGGCGCACTCGTGCGGGCGGTCGTCTCGCACGTCCAGACCGCGCCCGCCGGCGCACTCTCGCAATATTACACGATGCAGAAGGCGCGCGTGGGCTGGCCCGTCGCGCGCGTCGCCACGGCGCGGAAGCTCGCGCGCGTCATCCATGCACTGTTGCGCACGCAGCGTACCTGGATTGAGACACCGACTCGGGGAGAGCTCCGCTCAACGCATGCCGCCCAGACGGCCATCATCTGATTGAGCCCCCCAACTCGCATAGGAGATCATGAGTCTTCAATCCACCGAAGCAACTCGCATAGCTGCGTGAGGTAGCGCCGCTGCCTCGCCCCACGATCGGTCGCGAATCGGTTTCATCACGGCACCATGAAGGATCTTGGACGAACCTCCGTGCTCCGCCGCCGCGCTCATGTGCTGTCTGTGAACGCGGGAGCTGGGCTACGCCCACTTGACAGCCAACGCTTTATAGCTGCGTTGAAGTAGTTTCGCAGTACGTCGTGACTCAAGGAAGCGCCTGCTGAAGGGTCCGCGCTTCCGCGGGCACGTTCGCCGGGGGTCCGCCGAACAGCAATTGCGTAGTGGTCGCGCCGCTGCCGTAATAGTCCCGGTTGTCGTCCTCGTCCGGCTTCAGCTCCGCGCCCTCGAGCGAGACTCCAGCGAACAGGCCTTTCGACTTGGCGTAGGAGTAGATCTCGGCTTTCAGGTCGAGGTTGGTGGCGGCTTCGGCGCTGCGCCCGAAGGGGCCCGCTGCGACGCTGGCCTGACCGCCCAGGGTCACGCGCGACCCATCGACGAGCGAATGCGCCCCACGGTCGTTCATGAAGAACAACGCGATGTCCGACGACTCGGCGCCGAGTTGCAGGCCCCAACTTCCGCCGCTGATGCTGATGAACGCTGGGGTGCTCCACCCGCTTTCCGTTCGACAGGAAATCACGCCGCTCCCGTGGCGCGCCCCGAAGCCCACGGCCGCCTTGATCACACCGGGCAGAACCGCGATGCACTTTGCGCGAGCCAGCAACTCCTTGGGAACCGCCTTGTCGGCCGTCGTGGTCAGCTCACGATATACCGCAGTCGCGTCCGCCAGCTTGGCGCCCGGCCCTTTCGCCTTACCGCGCGGAGTTTCCGCCCGCGCGGTTCCAACCATGGCCACCGCCGCGCACAGCGCCAACGCGTTTGAGTATTTCCTCATCTGAGCCCTCCTTGGGTGCTCCCCCTGGCGCAACAACCGTTCCTCCGCCGAAGGGGGGTGATACAGTGTCGTACTCCCGCGGTTCGCGACGTGTTCCGCAGGCAGCGGTTGGGCCGATGGTCGTCCCTGCGGAGCAGTCGAACCCATTACGGTGAGGCACCACGCGCCGTACCTTAGTCGATCCTCACCCCGGCGACGTCGCCGCGTTGACATGACCCCACCCCGCCTGCGCGACGACCTCCAACGCGCGCTCGGCACGGCGTACGCGATCGAGCGGGAGCTTGGCGGCGGCGGGATGTCGCACGTTTTCCTGGCCACCGAGACGTCGCTCGGTAGACAAGTCGTCATCAAGACGCTCGCCACGGAACTCGTCGAGGGAATCAGCGCCGGTCGCTTTGCGCGCGAGGTCCAGGTAGCGGCGCGGCTCCAACAAGCGAACATCGTTCCTGTCTTGAGCGCCGGCGACGCGAACGGGGTGCCCTACTATACGATGCCCTTCGTGCGGGGCGAATCGCTCCGCGCGCGTCTGGCGACCGGCACGCCGCTCTCCTTGGGCGAGACGATGCACATCTTGCGAGACATCGCGCGCGCGCTCGCCTTCGCGCACACCGAAGGGGTCGTCCATCGCGACATCAAGCCAGAGAACATCCTTCTCTCCGGCGGCACCGCCGTCGTCACCGACTTCGGAATCGCCAAAGCAGTCGCCGCATCGCGAACGCAGGAGACGTCGAGCTCGCCGTCGATCACTCTGGTCGGCAGCTCACTCGGGACGCCGGCCTACATGTCCCCCGAACAAGCCGCGGGTGATCCGAACGTCGACCAGCGGGCCGATATCTATGCGTGGGGATTGCTCGCATGGGAGCTGCTCGCCGGCCGGCATCCGTTCGCGGGAAAGACATCGGTGCATTCGCTCGTCGCGGCGCAAATGGCCGAGATTCCGGAACCGCTCGGGTCGGTCCGCGCCGACATCTCCCCGGTCTTGAGCGAGGTCGTCGCGCGCTGTCTCGAAAAAGAGCCCGCCCGACGCCCCGCGACGGCGGCCGAGCTGCTTGCGTCGCTGGATCAGGCGACGAGCAACCCGCCCGTCGTCGCGATTCAACGTGCTTCCAACTCTCGACGCTCGATGCGCCGCGCGCTGACGATCGCGTCCACCGGCATCGTCCTCGTCGCCGCGGGCGCATACGCCTTCGCCCGAGCGAGACACGGAGCAGCCGCCGTCACCGTGAGAACGCTCGCCGTGATTCCGTTCTCGTCGGTCGCGGGTGACACGTCGACCAACTACCTCGGCGAAGGGATCGCGACCGAGGTGACGAATACGCTATCAGAAATTCCTAATCTACGGCTCGCCGGGCGCAGCTCCGCGGCACGATTCGCCGGTGGCCGCTCGAGCGCGCAGGAGATCGGACAATCGCTGAGCGTCGAAGCGGTGCTCGACGGAACGGTGCGCCGCGTCGGCGACCAGATACAGGTCGTCGCCGAGTTGTCGAACGCGAGCGACGGGCTGGTGATCTGGCACCAGAGTTACGAGCGCGCCGCAAAGGACGTATTCGCGGTGCAAGACGAGATAGCGCACGCCATTGCCGGCCAACTCGACGTCACCCTCCGGAACGCGGGGAGCAACGCGGCACGCGGGACCGACGACGCCGCGGCGTACGACCTCTATCTCAAAGGGATGTATCTCTACCGGCAGCGCGGTCCGGGGCTCGCCGACGCGATCAGCGCGCTCGAACAGGCGACGACGAGAGACAGCAATTTCGCCCGAGCGTGGGCCACGTTGTCGGAGGCACTCGCCGTCTCATCTTCCTACATCGCCGTGCGCGCTGGCGACGCCCTCCCCCGAGCGCGCGCCGCCGCGGAGCGCGCCGTGCGTCTGGCTCCGAATCTCGCGGATGGCCACCGCGCATTGGGGTACGCTCTCGCCGAGACCTTCGATTGGAAGGGAGGCGAGGCGGAGCTGAATCGCGCGATCCAGCTCGACCCGGGCAACGCCGACTCGCGCTACCGGTTGGGGTACATGCTGGTGAATCAGGGACGCACGCGCGAAGCGTTGCCCGCGCTGCAGGCCGCGGTCGCGCGGGATCCTCTCTACGCGATCGCCAGAGTTTACCTCGGATGGGCGCAGGCATGGAACGGCGACATCGACGGCGGACTCGAAGAGCAACGTCGCGCGTTGCGGCTCGATCCGTCGAACATCACGACGCTGTCCGTCCTCACGAGTACGTTTGTGGCCGTCGAAGAGAAGGACTCCGCGACGTTCTACGCGCACCGCATGTTGTCACTCTCCAATAGCGCGGGGCGGCTCGGCGTCGCCGCGCGCGCCCTCGCACTCGCCGGTCACACGGCAGAAGCGAAAGCGATCACCCAGCGACTCGAGGCGACGCCGACCAATACCTGGTTGCGCGACACGGGCCTCGTGATGGCGTACGCCGGACTGGGCGACAGCGCGAACGCAGTCGCGGCGATGGAGCGGGCCGCCGCGGGAGACGGCGAGCTCTTGCCGACGTACACGTGGAACTGCGCGTACTCGTTCCCGACCGGGCCGCGCGCGCTCGCCGTGTGGAAGCGCTACAATCTCGACCCGGCGAAATTCGCGAGGCCCGTCGCTGCGCCGCGCTGACCGCTAGGAACCCATCGGCTGGTCTCCGCTGGGATAGGGGTCGTCAGCCACGGCCTACGGGCGCATTTTTGCCGGCATGGCCGCTCTCGAGCTGGTACTCGCGCTGCTAGCTGCCGCGACCGCCCTTCGATTCTTCGCGGACCGGTGGCGAGTTCCGTATCCGTCGGCGCTTGTCGTCGGCGGTGCGCTGCTGGCGCTCACACCCGGGCTCCCGACGGTCGAGCTCGCGCCCGAAACGCTTTTCCTCGTGTTCGTGCCTCCGCTGCTCTACTGGGGCGCGTTGACCTATCCGCTACGCGACGTCCGAAATCAGGCTGGACCGATCGCGAGACTCGCCGTACTTCTCGTGCTGGTTTCGGCTGCCGCGGTCGCGGCGGCGATTCACGCCATGGATGCGGCATTCACGTGGGCGAGCGCATTCGCCCTCGGCGCAATCGTCGCTCCGCCGGACCCCGTGGCGGTGCTCGCGATGTTGCGCTCGCTACGCCTGCCGACCGCCGTTCAGAACCTGCTCGAGGGCGAAGGGTTGTTCAACGACGTCACGGCGTTGGTGGCGTACCGCATCGCCGTCGCGGCGGCAGTGAGCGGCGCCTTCGCCTTTGCCCCGGCGACGATGACGTTCCTGTTTACGTCGACAGCCGGCGTCGCGATCGGTCTCGGCGTCGGGTTCGTGGTGCTGCAAGTCCATCGCGTGGCGAGCGAGGCGACGGCGGTAGAGTTGACCATCTCGCTGCTCACGCCATTCGCGTCGTATCTCGCCGCGGAACGCGTCGGCGCGTCGGGTGTGTTGGCGGTCGTGGCGACCGGTTTGTACGTGGCACGCGTCTTTCCGCGCGTCGTACGACCGCAGACGCGGGTTCAATCGGTCGCGATGTGGAACGTGGTGACGTTTCTGCTGGAAGGCCTGTTGTTCATCCTCGTCGGGCTGGAGCTGAAGGACGTGAGCCGATCGCTGCGCGGCGCGCCCTTCCTGACGATACTGGGTGAGGCGATTGTCGTGACGTTGGTCGTCGTCGTCACGCGCTTGATTTGGATGCCGATCAGCGCGTACTGGCTACGAGCGATCGGGCGGGCGTTCGTGAAGAAACGAGTAGCCGCCCCGGCAGCGCGCAGTGTCGCCTTCGTCGCTTGGGCAGGCCTGCGAGGCGGCGACTCGCTCGTCATCGCGCTGGCGCTGCCGCTCCGGACAGCCGCCGGCGCCGCATTTCCGGGCCGCGAGCGAATCATCTTCATCACCTTCGTGGTCATCTTCGCGTCGCTCGTGCTGCAGGGACCCACGCTTCCGTGGATCGCGCGACTGCTGCGCCTGCGTCGCGGACGTAGCGAGGTTGCCGAGGAGGCGCACGCACGGCTCGCGGCCGCCGAGGCGGGGTTGAACGCGCTCGAGTCCGTGTCAGCCGGCGACGATGCGGCGGTTCGTCCAGAGGTGTCACGATATCTTCGCCGCCGCCACCTCCAGCGCGCGCGACGCTGGGCTTCGCGGGAGAACAGTGAAAGTCAGAGCGAAGCGCCCTGGCTTCGGCACGAACACGTCGTAGGAGCGACCTCCGGCGTGGACCGACTCGTCGACGACGAGCGGGCGCGCGAGTATCGCCGGCTGCGGCGAGTGATGATTGAGGCGGAGCTTCGGGCGGTGCTCGACCTGCGCGACGACGGATCGATCGACGACGAGGTGATGCGCCGCATTCAGCGCGACCTGGATTTCGAGTCGATGCTGCTCGACGCGGCGGAGCCGGTGGGAGAGACCGGCGACACCTTTGCGGAGTGAATCGGTTCTGGGCCCGAGGTGTTCCTGTTCTCGTGCGGCGACGATGTGCTAGTTGGCTGAGTGGGACGCGATCTTATCGAGCGCTCCGCAGACTTGCGCGCATCCATCGGCACTCGCGCGCGCAACCGCTAGCGGTGATTCTCCGTCGAGGAACCGGTTCGGCTTCGCGAGCCACGCGGTTGCACGCGAACCATCGCCGAACACGCGGGTCGCCAATCCAATGACTCGCTCCGCGCGCTCGTCCGCCGTAGAGGCTGATTGGGTCTGGGTTTGACTGATCCGAGGGGGGAAGAGACGCAGCACCGCGTTACCCGCCGTAGATGTTTGCCGAGCGTACTGGTTGTGAACGTCGTCCTAAGTCTCAGACCTAATGATCGGCGGCAGCGGCTCTAACTCGCGATCACCGTTCTCTTTCGTTGCAGATGCATACCGCGAGAGTACATGGCGCTTTGCGGGGCGAGCACATTTCCATCCATGAAGAAGATCGGCTTCCTATCCTTCGGCCACTGGAACTCATCGCGGCATTCGGCCACGCGATCCGCGCGCGACGTTCTCCAGCAGTCGATCGAGCTCGCCGTGGCGGCAGAGGAGCTTGGTGCGAACGGCGCATACTTTCGCGTCCACCACTTCGCACAGCAGCTTGCGTCCCCCTTCCCCCTCCTCGCGGCCGTCGGCGCCAGGACAAGCCGTATCGAGATCGGAACGGCCGTCATCGACATGCGGTACGAGAATCCCTTCTATATGATCGAGGACGCCGGCGCGGCCGACTTGATCAGCAACGGCCGGCTCCAGCTCGGGATCAGCCGCGGCTCTCCTGAGCAGGTCATTGAAGGTTGGCGTCACTTCGGCTACGCGCCGCCGGAGGGCGGAACCGACGCAGACCTGGGCCGTCATAACGCCGAGGTTTTTCTCGGGCTGCTGACAGGAGAAGGGTTCGCCAAACCGAATCCAAGGCCGATGTTTCCGAACCCGCCCGGCCTGCTACGACTGGAGCCGCATTCCGCGGGCCTGCGCGATCGCATTTGGTGGGGCTCCGCGTCCAACGCGACCGCGATCTGGGCCGCGCAGAAAGGCATGAACATGCAGAGCTCGACGCTCAAGGCGGACGAATCGGGCGAGCCCTTTCATGTCCAGCAGGCCCGCCAGATTCGTCTCTTCCGGCAAGCGTGGACCGAGGCCGGGCATACACGAGAGCCGCGCGTCTCGGTGTCTCGATCCATCTTCGCGTTGATGGACGATCGCGACCGCGCCTACTTCGGCGGCGATCGGGGCAGCGATCAGATCGGAGTCATCGACAACTTCCGGGCCGTGTTCGGTCGGACGTATGCCGCTGAGCCGGATGTGTTGATCGACGAGTTGAGAGGCGACGAAGCGATCGCCGAAGCGGACACGCTGCTGCTGACGGTGCCCAACACACTCGGCGTCGAATACAACGCGCACGTGATCGAGTCGATCCTCACGCACGTCGCACCGGCGCTGGGCTGGCGATAACTGACGGCGGTTTCTCGGCCACTCTGAGTTCGATCGGCAAGTCGAGTACGGCTTTGCGCTCGACGACGGGAACGGACATCAGAGAACTGACGTCAGTTTCGGCGTTGAGCGGCGACGCTCGGTCTTGATCGAGACTCCACCTCGTCGCGCCTAACCTGTGGTCTGACATCAGGCGTTCTGTCTTCCGAATTCGAGCGCACAGCCGTACCCCGCCCGCGAAAACAGACCTCAGAGTGGCCGTGATCCAGCCGCCATCCCCGCCGCCACGATCGCAAGCCGACCGCGGGTCGCCGATGGTGGGCAACGCCCGACCATGCCATGTTGAACGCTCATGACACACCCCGAGCCACCACTCGCGCTAGGCTTTCGCGCACGACCGCCCTCGAGAAGACTGCGCTGGGCTCTGCTTGGCCTCGTTGCCGCGGTCCTGTTCGACGTCCTGATCGCCCCATGGCTGGCCGGCGTCGCAACTGACTGGCTGTGGTTTCGCGAGGTGCATTTCGAGTCGGTGTTCCTGACGTCGTTCGTGGCGCACGCGGTGTTATTCGTCGTCGGATCGCTCGCCGCATTCGCGTTCCTCTACGCGAACCTTTCATGGGCGCGACGCGGATGGGTTGGCATGGCGGAACTCGTGAGGCCGGCCGGACTCCAAGTCGAACTCTCGAGGCTCCTCCCCAAATTGCTCACCGGCATTGCCGGCGTCGTCGCGTTCGTCGTTGGACTCGTCGCGGCGGGACAGTGGATGATTGTCCTCACGGCAATGCACGCCGCGACCGTCGGCGAGGCCGACCCGGTGTTCGGGCGCGACATCGGCTTCTACCTGTTTCAGCTGCCCGCGCTTGCCGGCGTGCTCGCGGCGGTCGCGGCGCTCACCGTGCTCGCCATCGTCGGAGTCTCATTGATGTATTTGTCCGAGGGCGCGCTGTCCTTTCGCGGTGCGACGGGGCGCCCCTCGATCGATCAGGTCGCGTCGCGTCACGTGGGTGCGCTGATTGCCCTGCTGTTCGTCGTTTTTGCGGCCCAGCTCTGGGTCGTCGATTCGGCAGGCATCCTCGCCTCGACCACCGGCCCGTTCGCCGGCGCGAGCTACGCCGACACCCACGTGCTGCTCCCGGGCATTCGCGTCTCGGCCGTTGCCGCCCTTCTTGCCGCGGGCCTCGTGGTGTACGGGGTGGTTCGCGACAAGCTTCTCTGGTTCGGCTTCCTCGGCATCGTCGGGTACGCCGTCGTGGGCGTCGTTTCACGCGGCCTCATTCCCGCGGCGACTCAACGCTTCGCCGTCGCACCGAACGAGTTGTCGCGCGAGCGCCCATATCTCCAGCGGCACATCGCGGCGACACGCCGCGCCTGGCGGCTCGACAGTGTGGTCACGCGTGATCTCGAGGGCGACATCCAGCCCACCATGGCCGACGTGCGCGCCAACGCGGCAACGATCGACAACGTGCGCCTGTGGGAGCGCGACCTCCTGAAGCAGACATTCGGCCAGCTCCAAGAGATTCGAACGTACTATGACTTCGCGTCCGTGAGCGACGATCGGTACATGATCGACGGCCGCTATCGCCAAGTCCACATCTCGGCGCGCGAGCTCAACACGGCGTCGCTGCCGACGCGCAATTTCATCAACGACCGTCTGACCTTCACGCATGGCATGGGCATCGCCATGGCGCCGGTGAACCAGGTCACCGCCGAGGGCCTGCCGGTGCTGTTCATCAAGGATCTGCCGCCCGTGTCGACCGTCTCCGTCAAGGTCACGCGTCCGCAGATCTATTACGGCCAGCTCACCAACAGCTACGTCT
>Ga0157372_10006309_pt1 | contig 12611 bp, 9 predicted proteins | sample C55metaG_FD_115307 | JGI IMG/M metagenome (GOLD analysis project Ga0157372, IMG submission 115307) | Corn rhizosphere microbial communities from Kellogg Biological Station, Michigan, USA - C5-5 metaG | ecosystem: Host-associated > Plants > Roots > Rhizosphere > Soil | place: USA: Michigan... | reverse complement strand
CTCGCCGCTCACGTCCAGCTCGACGTTGCCGACGTGCTTCGCGCGCACCGTGACGACCCGCTTGCCCTGAGCGAGCCGAGCGACGACTCGATCGTGCTGGATGTAGTCGCGCGCGGCGAGAATGCCGACCATCGGAATCACGCCCATCACAGTCGTGATGCCCGGCACCGCGACCAGCGAAATGGCGCCGAGTCCGAGCGCTGGCGCGATTGTGGGACCCAGGGCGATTCCGGCGATTGCCGCGCCCGCCACGCCCGCGCCGCCCATCACCGCCGCTCGGCGCCGTCTCGTCCCGAAATGCCGGCCGTATCGCCACGCGGCGAACTCGGGACGCAGCGGTTTGCCGATTCGAATCAGCTCGAGCCCATCGGCGAGACGGGCCATGCCGATGTTCTCGGTCGACACGCGTACGAGCGTGCCGCGGAAGAGGCGCTCGCATTCCTCGATCGCCTCCCAGCGTTCTTCGAGAGGCGAGAGGTTCCAGCGATGGCAATCCGGGCAGACCGCCCAGAGCCTTCCCTTGGTACCGTCGAACGCCAACCGTTCGCCGACCGGGAAGTGCTCGATGCGCCTATTCGCGCCGAGCGAATGGTTGCAAAAGATGCACGTCGAGTACATTGAGCGTTGAACGTGACGTGTGGAGCCCCGCCCCTGCAAGTAGCCTAACACGAATCGATCAGAGATGCTCGTATACGTCGTCGCCGCGTCGCTCGCTGCCGCTCGGTCCCCCGTTTCCGAGCTTTCCCTCGTCCTCCCCGTCCCCCTTCGCCTTCAACAGCCGGGCCGCCCATTTCGCGGTGCGACGAGCCCTCCATCCGGGGACACGACCGGATACTGGCAGCAGCGAGTGCACTACGAGGTCGTCGCCAAGCTCGACGAGGCACAGGCGCGGCTCGAGTCCGAGGCAGTGCTGACCTACACGAACAACTCGCCGGATACGCTGCGCGAGATGTTCGTCCACCAGTACCTCAACGCATTCCGGCCAGCCTCCAAGTGGAGCACGCGCGACGAGAATGAGAATCGCGTGCGCTTTCAAAATCTCGCCGAGCCGGACTTCGGCTACGAGCGGTTCACGCAAGCGCCGACCGTGGACGGCACCCCGGTCGTCGTCGACTACCCGGGAGCGCCCGACAGCACCGTCGCGCATTTTCGGCTGCCCCGGCCGTTGGCGCCGCACGATTCCATTCGCGTTCACTTCGCCTGGAACGCCCGGCCGTCGACCGTAACGCGCCGACAAGGGCGGCGCGGGCGAACGTACGATTTCGCGCAGTGGTATCCCAAGGTCGCCGTTTACGACCGCGGCGGCTGGGAGGCGAATGCGCTCCAGCCTGCCGGCGAGCTATACGGCGAATACGGGACGTACGACGTGACAATGATCGTGCGCGACGATCAGGTTCTGGCGTCGAGCGGTGTGCCGGTCGACGGAGATCCCGGATGGACGCGCGTTTCGAAGAACGGACCGGCACGTCTCGCCGAACACGCGTATTCGGAGCTGCCGAATCGGACGCTCACCGCCGAGACGCCGGCGGGATTCAGGGCCGTGCGGTTCGTCGCGAACGACGTCCATCATTTCGCTTGGAGCGCGTCGCCGGACTACTTATACGAAGGCGGCACGTACGTTCGGCAGACGCCGGCGCACGCGCACTTTCCGACGTGGGACACGGTGTCGGTCAACGTGCTGTTCAAGCCCGGCGACGAAACGACGTGGGCGGACCGCCGCGCGCTCGACCGAACGCTGTTCGCTCTTCAGTGGCTCGAGTCGGTCTATGGGCCATATGCCTATCCGCAAATCACCAACGTGCACCGCCTCGACAAGGGCGGCACCGAGTTCCCCATGATGATCATGGACGATTCGGCGTCGCAGGGCCTCATCCTGCACGAGGCGGGTCACATCTATACATACGGCATCCTCGGCAACAACGAGTGGCGCTCGGGTTGGATGGACGAAGGGCTGACGAGCTATCAAACGGACTGGGCGCTCGAGAAGACGCCCCAGGAGCAGATCGGCCGCCCGCAGGTTCCACCGCTCATTCCGAGCGGATATCGACTTCAGGCGGCCACGATCCCGGCGAAGGACAGCGCCGGGTTGTCGTCGTTGCGTTTGGAGCTTCTCGATCGCGCGCAGCCGGTCGGCACGAATGCGGGCGACTTCTCCGAGTTCGAGATCTACAATGAAATGATCTACACGCGGGCCAAGCTGATGTACGGCCAACTGCGCGACGTGCTCGGCGACTCGACCTTCCGCGCGTTCCTGCGACGGTACTACGACGACTGGGCGCTGAAGCACGTCGACGAGCGGGCGATGCGCACGGCGGCGGAAATTGTATCTGCGCGGGATCTGGGTTGGTTCTTCGACCAGTGGGTGCACGGCACTGGCCTCATGGACTACGCGGTGGATTCGTACGGCATAGGCCAGGACGGAACCGGTTGGAAAACGGCGGTCGGCGTCGTGCGACGCGGCGACTTGCGCCATCCGATGCCGGTCGGGGTCCGCACGTCGAGCGGTTGGACGGTGGCGCGCGTGAACCCGACGGGTGATCCGCGCCAAGTCGTCACGGTGACGACGAGCCAGCGGCCGGAGGAAGTGCGTCTCGATCCGTACCATGTCACCTGGGACTGGGACAGGCGCAACGACTCGCCCGAGGACATGCTGATCACGCTCCCCGAGCCGCGCGTCACGTTCAACTGGCCGTACCTCGACCAGGCGGATAGAGCCAAGACGCTCGTCGAGCTGGCGCCGGCCGGTTGGTACTCGAATCCGCAGGGCATCGTGCTCGGGCTGCGCGCCAAGACGAACTACATGTCGATGGTGGACATTCACGACGGCGGCTTCGCGTTCACCTCGCGCAATCCACGCGACCCGTTCACCGGAAAGACGTCGAACGTTCTCGCGCGAGCGAACGCGTGGGCGAGGCTCGAGAATCCCTACCTGCCTGGTTTCGACCGGCCGCTGATGGGGTACGGCGCCGACGTGAACTATCTGGACGGGCTGTTCAAGGCCGACGTCTACAAGAACTGGGATTTCAGTCCATTCATTTCGACGCCCGGGCCGCAGATCAAAGCAAAAACGTACGTGACCGTCGCCGTGCCAAGCGACTCGCTTCTCCTGCCTGAGCAGTGGGCACCAGCGACCGTGGTCGAGGCGGGCGGAACGGTGTCCTACCGGTCGGCGGTGACTGCGGACAGCGATTACATCACGATGCGCGGGTCGCTCGCGTCGGGGCTCGCGACCAGCGTGTTCGCGACGCGGCAGGAGCACACGCGCGACTACGTGCGCGCCGACGCATCGATAGGCGGGACCTGGTCGATCAACGGGAGCGCGTCTCAGGTACACGTGCGCGTCTACGGCGGGGTAGCGCACAACGCGCCGAAGCAGCGATCGATCTTCGCGTCGAGCGACGATCCGTTCGACACGTTCCGGAACGATCTCTTCCGCGCGCGGGGCGCGTTGTTCAAGCAGCCGGGGATCAACTACCTGCCGCTCGGCGGCGCGGCGCTCCGAGGCTTCCGGACCGACTTGGCGTTGGACGCCGTCGGCTCCGTCAACGGCGAGTTAGTCCAGCGGCTGGCGGAGGCGAAGGGGGGATGGGGGCACGGCTCGATATCGGTAGCCGTGTTCGGCGATGCGGGCCGAGGGACTTCCGCATACACCGTGCTGACCAACCAGACGCTCGCCGACGCGGGCGCCGGTCTGGTGGCACGAGGCCGTCTCTACGACCGTGACGTGTACGTGCGCCTCGACGCGCCGGTGTTCGTGAACCAGAGCGGTTTGGCGGGCGGGGCCGGGTTGGGCGGACACGGATCGATCGCGCGGCGGTGGACCGTTACGGTGGGCGACCTCTGGTAGACCCGCGTCTACCGCCCCCTTTTCCGACCATCTTTATTTCGGTCCCATGACCGGAACCGCCAGTCGCTTCGATGTCCTCGCCGACGCCCGCGCCCGATGAGCGGTCGAGCGCCGATCACGCACGTTCCCAAACCGTGGGGACACGAGACGATCTGGGCAAAGACCGACGAGTACGTCGGCAAGATTCTGCACATCAAAGCGGGTGAAGCGCTGTCGGTGCAGTATCACACAGTGAAAGACGAAACGGTCTACCTACTGTCCGGGCAGCTCAAGTATCGCATCTGGGAGGGCGACCGGCCGGTGGACGTCAATCTCGAAATCGGCGACGCGTACCGCGTCACGCCGGGGACGGTACATCAGATGGAAGCGGTCACGGACTGCGACATCTTGGAGGTTTCGACACCGCACCTCGACGACGTGGTGCGGCTGAAGGACCGCTACGGCCGAGAAGGGACGAGCGCGCCGTGAAAGTCATCATTCCGCTGGCGGGAAAGGGCACGCGGCTCCGGCCGCACACGCACATCACTCCGAAGCCGATGCTCAAGATCGCCGGCAAGCCGGTGATCGACTACGTGATGGAGGATCTGGCGAAGCTGGGCGACGTGAGCCAGGTCATCTACATCACGGGGCACTTGAAGGACAAAGTCGAGGCCTACGCGCGAGCGAAGTATTCGTTCGACGCGGTGTTCATCGAACAAAAGGTCCAGGACGGCACCGCGGGCGCCGTCGCATTGGCGCGCGAGTACGTGGACGAGCCGGTGTTCATCATCTTCGTCGACACGATCTTCGACGCGGATCTGTCGGTGGTGAAGCAGACTGACGCCGATGGCATCATCTGGGTGAAAACGGTCGAGGACTATCAGCGGTTCGGCGTGGTGGTGAGCGACGCGGCGGGCAACATGACGAGGATCGTCGAAAAGCCGTCGACGCCGGTGTCGAAGCGAGCGAACATCGGGCTGTACTACATCCGCAATTGGAAGCTCCTGTACGAAGGGATCGACTGGACGCTCCAGCAACCGAAGAACAAGGGCGAGTACTACCTGACCGACGCGTTCCAGTACATGATCGACCATGGCGCGAAGATCAAAGTGATCGACGTGGAGGGTTGGTACGACGCGGGCGAGCAAGGGACGCTGCTCGACACGAACCGAACGATGCTGGAGAAGGGACGAGCGCGGAAACCAGCGACGGCTCCTCCGGGGGTCGAGTTCATCGACCCCGTGTACATCGAGGACGGCGTCTCGCTCGTCGCGTCGACGATCGGGCCGAACGTCTCGATCGGCGCCGGAAGCCGCATCGAGCGCTCGCGGGTTCGCGATACGATCGTGGGCGAGGGCGCGTCGGTCGTCGACTCGTCGCTGGCCGGTTCGCTGATCGGCGACGCGGCCGTCGTGGACGGAGCGCAAGGGCAAGTCAACGTGAGCGACCATTCTGTGGTGAAGGTGCGCTCCTAGAGGGCGCTTCGGCACAAACGCTGTTCGACCAAACGCGGTCTTCCCCCACCCGCCATCATGATCTCCGTTCGCGCGCTGACGAAGCTTTACGGCGATTTCACAGCCGTGCGCGACGTGAGCTTCGACGTTGGTGCGGGCGAAATTCTCGGTTTGGTCGGACCGAACGGCGCCGGCAAGACGACGACGCTGCGCTGTCTCGCGGGGATCATCGCGCCGTCGAGCGGCGCGGTCGCGATCGCGGGTCACGACATCCAGAAGGATCCGATTCCGGCGAAGCGCGCGCTGGCGTTCATTCCCGACGAGCCGCACCTGTTCGACTATCTGTCGGTCGAGGAGCACCTGCGCTTCATCGCTCGGCTCTATGGTGTCGCCGACGTCGAGACGCGCATCGGACCGCTGCTCGACGAGCTCGAGCTCGGAGACAAGCGGAGATCGCTTCCGGGAGAGCTGTCGCGCGGTATGCGGCAGAAACTCGCCATCGCCTGCGGGCTGCTGCATGACCCTTCCGTGCTGATCCTCGACGAGCCGCTCACGGGTCTCGACCCCGCCGGCATGCGACGCATGCGGGCGACCGTCATTGCGCGGGCGGCGAGAGGCACGTCGGTGATCCTCAGCTCGCATTTGCTGAATCTCGTCGAGGAGCTCTGCACCAAACTGCTCGTCCTGCGGCAGGGCAGTGCCGCGGCGTACGGAACGATCGGCGAGATCATCGAAGCGCATCCGTCGCTCGCGTCGAAGTCGCTCGAGGAGGTCTTCCTCACGCTGACCGCATCAGACTCGGTGGCGGGATGAACGCGCTGTTGTATCTCAGCTGGAACAGCGCCCGAAACCGATTTCTGTCGGCGTTCCGCCGTGTGCGCAGCCCGCGCTACGCGGTCGCGCTCATCGTCGGCGCGCTGTATTTGTGGGGCTTCCTGTGGCGCCCCGCGAATCAACCGATGGCGACAGGTTTTCTCTTGAGTCAGCCGAGCGAGATGCTGATCACGCTGCTGGCGGTGCTCACGCTCGCGGGGCCCTGGGTGTTCGGGTCCGACAACCTCGCGCTCGCGTTCACGCAGGCTGAGGTGTCGATGCTGTTCCCCGCGCCGATCACGCGGCGCGGCCTCATCGGCCACAAGTTGTTTCGCGCGCAGGTGGCCGTGTTGATCAACGCGGCGATCTGGGTGTTCGTGCTGCGGCGTGGCGGCAACCTCCTACCGTCGCCGCTTCGCGCCGTCGGCGTGTGGGTTCTCTTCTCCACGCTGAACCTGCATCGCCTTGGCGCGGCGCTCGTGCAGTCCTCGATCAAGGCGCACGGACGCGTCGCGGCGAAGCGCAACTTGTGGTCGATCGCGGCCTTCGGGTTCGTCGGGGCGGCGCTCGTCACGGGGTTCGTGGTGAATCGCCGGGAGCTGCTCGACACGGATGGCATCGGCGAATTCTTCGTCGCGATGGCCAAGGTGCTCGCGCAGGCACCCGCGTCGATCGGCCTCTGGCCTTTCCATCTGGTGGTTGCTCCGACGTTCGCGCGGTCGATCAATCAGTGGTGGCACGCGATCATTCCGGCGCTCGCCGTGATGGGTCTGCACGTGTTCTGGGTGCTGCGCAGCGACGCGGCGTTCGAGGACGCCGCGCTCGAGGCATCCGAGCAACGGGCGCGGCGCATGGACGCAATCCGCTCTCGCCGGTCGATCGTGGTGCCGAAGTCGTCGCTGGCCGCCAAGACGACGCTGCGTCTCAAGGCGATCGGCCATCCGGCGATGGCGATCTTCTGGAAGAACATCCTTTGTCTGCGCCGCACCGCGCAGCTCCGCTTGCTCCTCGGCCCGGCCGGCATGGCCATCGCGTTCGGCGCCGCGCTGTCGAGCGGCGCCCGCGATTTCTCTCTCTGGGTCACGGCGACGGCGGCGACCTTCGCCGGGCTGCTCATCGTGTTCGGCGGACGGCTCGTGCGAAACGACCTCCGTCACGACATGCTGCACCTGCCGCTGCTCAAGGCGGTGCCCGTGCGCTCGAGCGACATCGTGCTCGCCGAGGTGGCGTCGTCGACGGTGCCGATCGTCGTGCTGCAGCTCGTCGTCGTGGTCATCGCGTACATCGCCAGCTTCGGAACGGAGCGGATCTGGCTGTCGCCGACGACGCGGCTCGCGATTCTCGTGGGATCGCCGTTCCTCATGCTCGCGATCAACGGCGCGCTGATCACGATTCAGAACGGAATGGCGATCCTCTTTCCCGCCTGGATTCGCTTGGGCAGCGCGGTGAGCACGGGCGTCGAGGCACTCGGGCAGAACGTGCTCGCGATGGTGGCGAACCTGTTCACGCTGCTCGTCGCGCTGCTCCCGCCCACGGTTCTCGCCGCACTCACGTTCCAACTGCTCGGCGGCACGCACGGCCAGCGCACGCTGTTCGTGCTCTGGACGCCGATGCTCGTCGCGGCGGTCATCCTCGGGCTGGAGACATACGCGTCGATCTTGTGGCTCGGCCGCGCCCTCACGCGCGCCGAGCCACTACAAACAACGTGATCGCGGTTTGCGTGACTACCCAACGCGCGCTAAGCGACGAGTCTCGCTGCGGCGGTGACGATCGTGAGGGCTCGCGCGACGCCGAGGGTGCCGCGGAGGTTGTCGAACCATTCGGCGTGCGTATGAGCGTCGCCGCCGCGCCCGCCGGCGCCAATGGCGATCGCGGGGATGCCTTGGCTGATCGGCACGTTGGCGTCGGTCGACGCGAGCGCGAGATCGGGTTGGCGGCCGATGAGCATCGTCGCGTCGATCGCCTGCTGCACGAGGTCGTCCTCGACCGGCGTCTCGCCGCACGGACGTTCGCCGATCGACTCGATGCGAACGGTGAGCGGCGAGGTGCCGAGCGTGCGACGCGCGTTCTCGTCATCGGCTGCCGCGTGAGCGGCGCGACGGACGGTGCGCTCGAGGTCGTCGAGTTGCGCGGCGGACGTGGATCGCGCGTCGATCTCGAGCCACGCCGACGACGGAATCGAGTTCACGGACAATCCGCCGCCAATTCGCCCGACCGACAGCGTTGTGCGCGGCGCGGACGGCAAGTGGATCGACGCCAAGCGCGATGCGGCGCCGGCGGCCGCGTGCACCGCGTTCGGTGCGCCGAACGCCGCCCACGAGTGGCCGCCCGGCCCGTGGAACGATACGCGAAAACGGCGCGACCCGAGCGCGCGATGAATGACGCGCTCGTCACCCGCCCCGTCGAGCGCGACAGCGGCGTGCGCGTCTGAGCCGCGCCCCGCGAAGTAGTGCTTTGCGCCGCGGAGGTCGCCGATACCTTCTTCCCCGGTGGTCGCGACGAATTCGATCGGCCGCTGCGTTCGCACGCGCGTGCCGTCGATCTCGGACGCGAGGGCGAGCATGACGGCGAGTCCGCGACCGTTGTCGTTGATGCCCGGACCGACGAGGCGCTCGCCGTCGCGACGGATCGAGAGGTCGGTGCTGCGCGGGAACACCGTGTCGAGATGCGCGCAAATCACCACGGGGGAGAGTCGCGTCGTTCCCGCGCGGCGACCGATGACGTTGCCGGCCGCGTCCGCGTGAATTTCGGACAAGCCGCAATCGTGGAAACGCCGCGTGACCCAGCCGGCTCGTTCCTGCTCTTCACCCGTCGGCGCGGCGATTTGCGCGACGGCGATTTGCGAGCGAACGATCGCGTCGTCGCGCGCGGCGAGTCGCGCGTGCGCCGGAGCGAGCGCGCGGTGCGTCGCGGCGGTGTCGGAGGCCGGGGCCTGCGGTCTCATCGTGTTGAAGCAGTAGTGCTTACGCGGGCGACGCAAGCCCCGGGCCGACCGCGCTCAACAGCAGCGGGTGCCCGGGCGGCTGTAACGCTCCACCATCCGCTGGCGAGCGAACTCGTCGTACGTCATCGGACGCGCGCCGGGGTGATGATCGCGGAGGTGCGCGACGTAACGATCGTAGTCCGGTGCGCCGATGATTCGGCGCACGATCGCCCCCGCGTTCTCCAACCGAACGCGCGCCACTCGCAGGAGTTCACGCGACGTCATGGGCCGCACCTCCGTTGCTCGAGCATTTCTGCAGACATCAATCGCCGGCTGCCGGCAGTGGTTCGAATGGCGCTTCCGACGAGATGACCGGCTTGCGTCCGCGCAACACCGACATCCACTCGCGGGCGCTGTCGGCCAGGATCACGACGACCGATACCATGAAGAATAGCGTCACCACCGCGTCGAGATAGTCGTTGAAGATCATGCGGCGGGCGTCGCTGGCGGACTTGATGGCGGCCGGCAGCGCGCCGCTCGCCACCTGGCTCTCGATCAGCCGGGCGTGCGAGAGGAATCCGAGCTTCACGTCTTCCGCGAAGAGCTTTTGCCAGCCGGCCGTCATGCACACGATGGTCAGCCACGCCATCGGCAGGAGCGTGATCCAGGCGTAGCGCGCCTTGCCCATCTTCACGAAGATCGTCGTGGCGACGCAGAGCGCCACGGTCGCCAGCAACTGGTTCGAGATACCGAACAGCGGCCAGAGCGAGTTGATGCCGCCGAGCGGATCGAGCACGCCCTGATACAAGAAATGGCCCCACATCGCGACGATCACGGCGCTCGACAGAACGACCGCCGGATACCACGACACGCTGCCGAGCGGAGCCCAGATGTGTTTCGCCAGCTCCTGCACCATGAACCGGCCGACTCGCGTACCGGCATCGAGCGTCGTCAGAATGAAGAGCGCTTCGAACATGAGCGCGAAGTGGTACCAGATCGCCAACGCCTCGTTGCCGCCGAGTACGTTCGCGAACAGCTGCCCCATGCCGAGCGCGAGGCTCGGCGCGCCGCCGGTGCGCGAGAGGAGCGTCTGCTCTCCGACTTGTTTGGCGAGGGCCTGCATCTGGTTCGGATCCAGGGTGAAGCCCCACGTCTGGATCTTGGTCGCCGCGGCGGCGGCGGTCGTGCCGATCACGCCCGCGGGCGCGTTCACGGCGAAGTACACGCCCGGCGTCAATGCGCACGCGGCGATGAGTGCCATGACCGCGACGAGCGATTCCATCAGCATCGCGCCGTAGCCGATCATCCGAGCGTCGGGCTCACGCTGAAGCAACTTGGGCGTCGTCCCTGAAGAGATCAGCGCATGAAAACCCGAGATCGCGCCACATGCGATCGTAATGAACGCGAACGGGAACACCTTGCCCGCGAACACCGGACCGCTGCCGTCGGTGAATTGCGTGAGCGCCGGCATGTGGAGCGGCGGGAGCGAGACGATGATCCCGATCGCCAGCGCCAGCACGACGCCGATCTTCACGAACGCCGAGAGATAATCGCGCGGTGCGAGCAGCAGCCACACGGGAAGCACCGAGGCCGTGAACGCGTAGATCATCACGACGATGGCCAGCGCCGTTCCGCTCAGCGTGAACACCGCGGCGAGCGAGGGCTGCGTCGATACCCACTGTCCGGCGAACAACGAAGCGACGATCAGCACGATGCCGATGGCGCTCGCTTCGAGGACGCGGCCCGGGCGCAGCCATCGCAGATACACACCCATGAGAAGGGCGACCGGAATCGTGAGGCCGATGGTCACGAGGCCCCACGGGCTGGACTTGAGTGCGTTCACGACGATCAGCGCGAGCACCGCGAGCAGCACGATCATGATGCCGAGCACCGCGACCAGTGCCGTCGCGCCGGCGACGGGGCCGATTTCTTCCCGGGCCATCGCGCCGAGAGACTTGCCGTTCCGCCGCACGGACGACGCGAGGATCACGAAGTCCTGCACCGCACCGCCCAACGCAACGCCGACGATGATCCAGATGACGCCGGGGAGGTAGCCGAATTGCGCCGCGAGGGTCGGACCGACCAGCGGGCCCGGACCCGAGATCGCCGCGAAGTGGCTGCCGAAGACGATCCAGCGGTTCGTCGGCACGTAGTCGCGGCCATCCTCGAGGCGAACGGCGGGCGTCGCTCGAATTGGGTCGAGCGCGAAGACCTTGGCCGCGATCAGTTTGCTGTAGAAGCGATACGCGACGGCGTAGCTGCACAGAGCCGCGGTGAGCAGCCAGGCAGCGTTGATCGTTTCGCCGCGTCCGAGCGCGATCCTGGCGAAAGCCAGGGTGCCGAGAGCCGAAACGAGAACCCAGATCCCGAAGCGAAGCGCCTTCGGCATGTGTCGAGTGCTCCTGAGTTTGAGGGACGACCGGAGCCAAATTGCGCTGCGAAAGAAGGGACAACAAGGGTTGAGCCGTTTAAGTTCCCCGGCATGTCGTCCCAGCGGGTTCGCCCCCCCCAAACCGCCGTGTTTCTTTCTGCCGCGCTCTGTCTTGCGGCGTGCAAGTCTTCATCACCGACGCCCGCGCAACCCCCGGAGCACGCCCTTTCGGGGCTCGCCGCCCAGCACGTGGTGATTCTTCCCACCTACATGGTACGCGTCGCCCCCGGACTCGGTTGGACTCTGCCTCGGCAGACCGAGGTCGCGAAGACGCAAGACAGCGATATCGCGGCCGCGCTCCGCGATCGCGGAATTCGAACCTGGATCTTTCCGAGTGGCTTGGACAGCGCCTTCCGCCGCAATCCCACCTATGCCACCGACCCGCACACGCTCGCCGAGGAGCCTCTGCGATCTCCGTCGTTAGGCGGCGACCAGCGGCTTCCGGAACCGCTCGCGTCGCAGATTCGCACGCTCGTCGCGCTGCATGACGACGTGCGGCTCGTGCTCGCGCCGGTAGAGTTGCGCGTGGAGTCGGTGGCCGCCGGGGGAGGGCGCGGCGTGCTCAGACTCGTGCTGCTGGACGCGCGGGCGTCCTCGGTGCGGTGGATCGGCGAAGTCGCGAGCGATCCGGCGCCGGCGTTTGGTCCCTCGATCACCGCAAGCATCGCCACCAAGCTCAGCGCGGTTGTCGCGCCGTGACCCGGCATGTCACGCTCATTCCCGGCGACGGGATCGGTCCGTCCATCAGCGGCGCCACCGTGAAGATCCTCGCCGCGGCAGGCGCCGAGATCGAGTGGGACGCGCAGGTGGCCGGGATGGCCGGTGTCGCGCTGTACGGCGACCCGATTCCCGACGCGACGCTCGATTCGATCAAGCGCACGAAGCTCGCGCTCAAAGGACCGCTCGAGACCCCCGTCGGCGAAGGGTTTCGGTCGATCAACGTCGCGCTGCGCAAGACATTCGATCTGTACGCGAACGTGCGCCCCGCGCACAGCATCGCTCCCGGTGGCCGGTACGGCAACCTGGATCTGGTGCTCATCCGCGAGAACACCGAGGGTCTCTACGTCGGCGTCGAGCACTACATCAAGGTCGGCGACGACCCGCGCGCGGCGGCGGAGTCCGTCGCGATCATCACGCGCGCCGGCTCCGAGCGCATCGTTCGCT
>Ga0157372_10006308_pt1 | contig 12612 bp, 9 predicted proteins | sample C55metaG_FD_115307 | JGI IMG/M metagenome (GOLD analysis project Ga0157372, IMG submission 115307) | Corn rhizosphere microbial communities from Kellogg Biological Station, Michigan, USA - C5-5 metaG | ecosystem: Host-associated > Plants > Roots > Rhizosphere > Soil | place: USA: Michigan... | reverse complement strand
GTGGCGACCTCGGTGATGAGCTTCGAATATAAGCACGTGTTGATCAACCTCCTGGATACGCCCGGTCACAAGGATTTTGCGGAAGATACCTACCGGACACTGACCGCCGTGGACAGCGTCATCCTCGTCATCGACAGCGTCAATGGGGTCGAAGCCCAGACGCGCCGGCTGATGGAAGTCTGCCGGATGAGGGACACGCCGGTGATCGTTTTCATCAACAAGATGGACCGGGACGGGAAGAACCGTTTCGATCTGCTGGAAGAAATCGAAAAGGAGCTGAATATCCAGCTGCATCCCATGACCTGGCCGATCAACAGCGGAAAAGATTTCAAGGGCGTCTATAACCTGTACGACAAGAACCTGGTGCTGTTCACTGCCAATACCAAGGCTACCGATGAGGACACGGTGCGTATCAATGAGCTGGGCAGCGAACTGCTGGACGAACGTCTGGGCGAAAAGGATGCGGCTACGTTGCGGGAGGATGTCGAGCTGGTGGATGGCGTTCACGGGCAGTTGAATGTCGACGATTATCTCGCCGGAAAGGTCGCCCCGGTCTTTTTCGGCAGCGCGATCAACAACTTCGGCGTCAGGGAGATGCTGGATACCTTTATCCGGATCGCGCCGGCACCCCGTGGTCGTGAGACTTCTACCCGGCCGCTCGATGTGGAAGAAGACCAGTTCAGCGGGTTCGTTTTTAAGATCCATGCCAACCTGGACCCGAAACACCGGGACCGTATCGCCTTTTTGCGCGTGTGCAGCGGCCGGTTCGAGCGGAATAAATACTTTCATCATGTGCGGCTGGATAAAGACGTCCGGTTCAGCAACCCCTACAGTTTTTTGGCAAGGGATAAGGACGTCATCGAAGAGGCTTACCCGGGCGATGTAGTGGGATTGTTCGATACAGGCAATTTCAAGATCGGGGATACGCTTACCGAAGGGGAGGACTTCTTTTTCACCGGCATCCCTTCTTTTTCACCGGAGATCTTCAAAGAGGTGATCAATAAGGACCCCATGAAGACCAAACAACTGGAAAAAGGATTGCTGCAGCTGACCGATGAAGGCGTCGCGCAGCTGTTCACCCAGTATGGCGGCAACAAAAAGATCATCGGGTGTGTCGGAGAGCTTCAGTTCGAAGTGATCCAGTACCGGCTGCTGCACGAATACGGCGCATCGGTGCAGTTCAATGCCCTGCCATTTTATAAGGCCTGCTGGATAACGAGTAAAGACGCCGGGAAACTGGAAGACTTCACCCGCTTTAAACACGCGAACATCGCGCAGGACAAGGACGGATATCTCGTTTACCTGGCGCAGAGCGAGTGGTTCCTGAATACGGAGAGGACCAACAACCCGGAGATCGAGTTCCATTTTACTTCAGAGATCCATAAAGGATCTTAAAGCTTAATACCTGTGTAGTTGAACGGTGTGATCCTTTTCAGCTCCTTCTTCACGGTGGCGGATACCTTGAGTTCGTCTATGAATTTATGGATGGATTGTTTCGTAATCCCTGACCTTCCCCGTGTCAGTTCCTTCAATGCCTCATAGGGTTTTGGGAAGTTCTCCCTCCGGAGAACGGTCTGTATGGCCTCTGCAACTACCGCCCAGTTGTTGTCCAGGTCCTCCCGGAGACGGTTGCGGTTTAGCACCAGCTTATCCAGCCCTTTGCCGATGGAATTCAAGGCAAGGATCGTATGGGCAAAAGGGACGCCGATATTGCGCAGCACCGTAGAATCGGTGAGGTCCCTTTGCAATCTCGAAATGGGCAGTTTGGCGGCAAAATGTTCTAAAAGGGCATTGGCCACGCCCAGGTTACCTTCCGCATTTTCGAAATCGATCGGGTTGACCTTGTGCGGCATGGCGGATGAGCCGATCTCGTCCTTTTTTATCTTTTGAGAGAAATAATCCAGGGAGACATACGTCCAGAAATCGCGGCAGAGATCGATCAGGATGGTATTGAGGCGTCGGATGGCGTCGAATTGCGCCGCCAGGTTGTCGTAATGTTCGATCTGCGTCGTGTATTGCTGTCGCTGCAAACCCAGCGTGCCTTCTATGAAATCGTTGGCCAGTCTGACCCAATCTTTGCCGGGGAAGGCGACATGGTGTGCGTTGAAATTACCCGTGGCTCCGCCAAACTTGGCCGAGAACGGGATTTGTATCAGGAGCTCGACCTGATCTTCGAGTCGTTCGATAAAAACGAGGATCTCCTTTACGAGCAGGGTAGGGCTGGCCGGCTGCCCATGCGTGCGCGAGAGCATCGGTATGTCCTTCCAATCGCTCGCCAGCAATTCCAGCTGTCGTTTGAGGTTGAGCAATCCCGGCAGGTATTCGAATTCCACGGCATGTTTCCAAAGCAGGGGAATAGCCGTGTTATTGATGTCCTGGGAAGTAAGCGCAAAATGGATCCATTCTCCCAGACCGGCCCCCGTGGCCGGATCGTTACCCAGCCTGTCCTTGATGAAATATTCGACTGCCTTTACATCGTGATTGGTGGTTTTCTCTGTCTCCTTTATCCATTGAGCATCTTCCAGCGTGAATTGTTCGGCAATGGCTTGTACGCGTTTTCGGCCGGCCGCATCCAATGGAAAGAACTTCTTTCTGGCGAGGAACAGGAAATATTCCACTTCCACGATCACCCGATAGCGCATCAGGGCGTATTCTGAGAAATAATCATCCAGATGCTGCACCTGGTGCCGGTAACGGCCGTCCAGAGGAGAAATGGCAGTAAGTGCGTTTAATTCCATAATTTGCGCCAAAATTAAAGGAAAGGAATTGGACAGAAAAATACGAGTAGGTGCTGTCAGCTATTTGAATACTAAACCGCTGCTCTATGGGATTGAACGGGCCCGCATCCGTAAGGACATCGAATTGATCATCGATCATCCCGCCAGCATCGCCTCCATGCTGATGCGTGACGACATCGATATGGGGCTGGTGCCTGTGGCCATCATTCCTTCGATGCGTGAATACCACATCAACGGCAACTACTGCATAGGCAGCAATGGGAATGTGGCTTCGGTATGTATCTTCAGCGAGACGCCGATCGGTCAAATCGAAAGACTGCTGTTGGATTATCAGAGCCGGACCTCGGTGCAGTTGGCGAAGATCCTGTTAAGAGAATATTGGAAGATCCACCCCGAACTGGTCTCTACGTCTTCGGATTTCAGTGACCAGATCAGGGGAACGACGGCAGGCGTCGTCATCGGCGACCGTGCCCTCGAACAACGATTGCGTTCTGCCTATATTTATGATCTGGCCGGCGCCTGGAAGGACTTCACGGGACTCCCTTTCGTATTTGCCGCCTGGATCAGCAGTAAGTCGCTCGATGCCGGATTCATCCGGGAATTCGACGAGGCCAACCGCCAGGGAATCGCGCATATCGATGTGGTTGTCGCCGAAAACCCGTATCCCTTCTTTGACCTGCACGATTATTTTACCAGACATCTGGATTACCGCCTCGATGAGTCCAAACGGCGCGGGCTGGAGAAGTTCCTGGATTATCTCACTGTATCAGCATGACGACGCCCGTCCCCGCGATGGCACCCGCCAGTGCCTTAAGTCGCCGATTGCCTGCGTTCGTTTCGGGCAATTTCAACAGCAAGGTCATCGTCCTCCTCATGCAGCAGGCATAGATTGTAATAATAGATCAGCCCGGTTTTTCCATCGGCATATTGGGAAAGGCTTTGGATAAGCGCGCTATTGTCCAATGTCGTTGTGAGTATATACTTGCCTCTGTCATCAAAGAACAACAGCTTGTTATACCCTGCTTTTTTCAGACCCAGCACCGTTTCCAGCCCATTTTCTCCTATAGCACTCATATTATCCCAGTTGAATTCCAGGTAAATTACGGGTTTCGCGGTTTGGACATACTCTTTGGCGCCGCGGATAATGATCGTATCGAAGCCTTCCGTGTCAACCTTGAAGATCTTAAGGTTTTTTTTCAGCAACGCTCGCTCCAGCAAGACATTGTCCAGGGTCTTTATTTCAATTTGCTGGCTGCTTTCGGCCGCTGGAATGATCGTGGTATTCCAACCTTTTTTATCCAGGTTTGCCTTCATCACGCCATCTGTTTCGCCCAGAAATTGCTTGATCGTAGTCACCTGGCCGAATTGCCGGACATTCCTGGAAAGGTAAGCGAAAGAGGTATCGTCTCCTTCTATGGATACCACAGGGATATCAGCTACAGATTTTACCCGTGCAACAGTATCACCTGCATTGGCGCCGACATCCAGAAATATAAGATCCGGATACTTTTTCAATACTATAGATGTAAGCCGGCTTATTTCCGTGGCAAATTCCGGTTGGGACCGGTATGTTTTTATTAATGGATTAAAGCTCGGGAAAAGGAGGTCGAACTTACCAACTTTGACCTGTATTTCCTTTTTCAGCGGCGAGGGCATCACCTTAATTAAGTCGTACCCAAAATACCTGAGTAATTTTCTGATAATCCCTTTCATAATTTATCGATGGACAAGACCATAATGACATTGTAGTCGATTTCGCAATTGCTCTGGGAAAGGGGAGTATGGACAATGCCGGGAATTTGTCGAAGGCAATCCAGCATGAACTCCAGTCCCATATCCTTATGAACGTGGTGTGTATTCAGCGGCTGGCCGGTCCGGAAGCAATGGGCCTCATACTTCCGCTGATCCGGAAATACCAGGATGAGGTGGCCGCCGGGCTTCAGGATCCGGATGAATTCCTCCAGCGCTGCCCTTGTATCGGGGAAGTCTTCTATAAGGTGGCTGGAATAGACGTAATCGAACGTATTATCGGCGACGGGAATGGGTTCATTCATCACATCGCAGGCAATGTCTACATTGTCCTTCCCAGTGTACGCATACGGTTGGGCATAATCAATGCCCGCGCAATCCGTTTTCTTGATCTTATCACCGCCAAACCCGATATCGCATCCATGGCCTTGGCAATAGGGAAGCACCAGGTGGCGAACCTTGGACGTTTCCGACGTGTATTGCGCGGGGATGCCAAGCTTGCGCCTGATCTTCCGAATGAGCTTTGTGATCGTCATAATCCGTAACCCTTAACGAGCAAATCTATGTTATTTAATACATATTCGGTGGTGAACAGCGAGCATTTGGGAATGCCATTGTCGCCTACGAGCCTGCATGACCATCCCGTTGCGTCAGTCGCCTCGTGATACCATCCCGCATATTCACAGGGCTGCTGAAGAATGCGGCCTTTCAGCAGAGATTTGAAATGCCGGAATTCCGGGTTGACGGCGCCAAAGAAGATCAACACAGGCGTGCCGAGCGCGGCGGCGATATGGCTTGGACCGGAATCGATGCCGATAAAAAATGAAGCATTTTTAATCGTCCCCATCATTTGGGGGATGCTGGTCGGGGCGATGCGGGCTCCTGGAACCGGCACCGGCTCCTTGCCGATCAGCACCGTGGCAAATCCTTTCTCCGCCAAATGCGATACGACCTTTTCCCATTCGACACCGAAGATGTTTCTGTAATTGCGATCGGTCAGACTCTCGAGGTGGAGTACGACGTATCTTCCTTCACCCGCTTCAGCAGGGCGGTACGTTTCCTCGTCAGCTGTGAGAAGGAGACGTGGATATTCGCACGTCGAAGGAACGCCCGCCGCTTGCTGGTAGGCATGGAGGAAATGTTTTTTGGAGTCCTTCTCATAGGCGTGTTCGAGATCGACAAATGAATGGCCGATAGCCATTTTATTTTGCAGTGCCCACCGTATCTTTTCCCATAGGTTCAGGCGGCTGGTAAATCGGACATTCGGTAAGGGATAGTGACAGAACAATTCCGGATATTTCGTATAGACAACGACATCGTTCCGCAAGGCGGCCAGCTGGCGTATCACCGGTTCAATCCATAGCACATCTCCCAATGCCCTTTTGCGAACCAGATAAATGACCCGTCTTTTCAACTTTTCCAGCAAATATATCAATATTTAAGGCTTTTCTTTGCTAAATTCGCGGCTTATCCCGATGAATGCAATCCAATCCGCTGATATCGATCTGCATACCGGCATACAAGAACACCGAATTCCTTCGAAGGTCACTGGACTCCATCATCAGACAGCGGCTTACGGATTTTGAGATAATTGTAAGTGATGATAGCCCGGATGATGCGGTAGGCCGCCTTTGCGAGGAATATTCCTTACAGACCAATCTGCGTTATTACAGGAATCGGGTGCCGCTAGGCACGCCGGAAAACTGGAATGAAGCGGTACGCAGGGCGCGCGGCGAATGGATCAAGCTTATGCATGACGACGACTGGTTTGCAGGTGAGGAAAGCCTGGAGGAATATGTGAAGACCATCCAAGCACACCCCGAAGCCGGGTTTATCTTTTCTGCTTACCGGGACGTTTTCCTTGACGAAGGCGACCAACGGGAAATGTATTTGCCGCGGTGGCGATATAAGGCCTTTTTGCGCAATCATTCCGTCCTCATTGCCAGGAACATCATCGGCGCCCCGAGTGTTGTGCTGTACAAACGGCTGCCGGCCATAGAGTTCGATCCAAAGGTCAAATGGGTTGTCGATATCGATTTTTATATCCGGTACCTGCGGACTTCCCGTCCGGTATATATCGACAAGATCCTGGTCAACATAGGATTGGGCAAGATGCAGGTGACGCAGGATTGCCGCCGGCCGGAGGTGGAGATTCCCGAGAACTTTTACCTGCTTGGCAAGGTAGGCCCCTTCAACCTTAGGAATGTCCTGGTTTACGACGCCTGGTGGAGATTGATGCGAAACCTGGAGATCCGCAGGATAAACGATATCGCCCGGGCGGGGTACGATGGACCTGTTCCCTCACCTATACTGTCTATGATCAGCTGGCAAAGACGGCTGCCCTTGCGCTTTTGGAAGGTCGGTTTCTTTTCGAAGACGGGCATGTTCCTGAACTATCTTTTCAATTATCGCAGAATATCTTCAGCATAGCATGGCGATCAGCATTATTATCGTGAATTATAGGACACCAGGGCTTCTGATGGATTGCCTCAAGGAGATGCATAAAGACCCGGTCGCCGGTGAATTCGAGATCATCGTCGTCGATAATTTTTCGCGAGACGATAGCCGTGCGCTTGTCACCGCTGCTTTTCCGCGTGTCATCTGGGTCCAGATGGACTACAACGCAGGTTTTTCCCGGGCAAACAATGCGGGCTTCCGAAGGGCATCGGGCGATACGATGCTGTTGTTGAATACCGATACGCTACCCGGGGGCGCGACCATTGCCGAGTGTTACCGGCGGCTGATACACTCGGAATATGTTGCCTGCGGTGTTCAGTTGCTCAACGGGGACGGTGCTCCGCAGATCTCGGGAAATTTCGTGCTGAAAGGAGGGCTCAACTACCTGCTGCCGCTGCCTTATGGTGGCGCGATCATCCGACGGCTGGGCGAATGGGCGCGGGTCGGCAAGCCGCACGTTCCGGGTAAGGGCGGCATTGTGGAGGTGGATTGGATCAATGGGGCATTCCTGATGGTGAAAAAAAAAGCGATCGACGTAGCTGGCATGATGGATGAGGACTTTTTTCTGTACGCGGAAGAGTCGGAATGGTGCGGCAGGTTGAGGAAGGTGGGGCGAATATGTCTGTACGGCGACCTGGAAGTCGTGCATTTACAGGGAGTAACGGCGGGCGAGCTGTTCGGCTCGGAGACGAAAGGCTATGTCAATCTTTTCGACCGGAAGGGTTTGCAGGTCATGCTTTCTAATTTTGTCCGGATACGCAAGCAGTTCGGGGTACGGTGGTTCCTTGTACAGATGATATTCTATATGGCGGATATCCCGGTTTTTTTTCTTGGCTTGCTGCTGTCGGGTCTGGCGGGCAGGCGGCGCTATAGCTGGACCCAATTCCGCCAATATTGTGTCAATATCCTGATAATTTTGAGCAAGAGTCCCACCATCATTCGCAATAAACCTTATTTTTATAAGGTTATATGAAAGGTGCCGCGCTGCTATCCTTTGTCCTTCTTATGGGTCTTTCCTATTCCTCCCACGCGCAGGAATACAGCTACGCGCATTATGACATTGCTGATGGCCTTGCCAGCTCCACGGTCTACTGCATTGAGCAGGATAAGGATGGCTTTATCTGGGTCGGAACGGAGGCCGGCGTTTGCCGGTTCGACGGGACGCATTTTCACACTTTCACCACGATGGACGGATTGCCGGATGCGGAAATACTCCAACTATTTGGAGATTCGAAAGGCCGCATCTGGATGGCGCCTTTCCGTGGATCGGTATGCTATTATTACCAGGGCCGCGTGCATAACCAGGAAAACGATTCGCTCCTCGCGAGGATCGGGGCGCGGGAGGAGGTGAGCAAATTCGCCGAAGATGCGCATGGCAATGTTGCGATCCTTCAAAGGACATCCGTAACGGTCGTTCAGCACGATGACGTAGTGAAAAAGTATGATTCGGCGGGAGGCAGGCCGATTTCGAGAAGCGTTGGAGTCGCCCGGAGCGCCGATGGAAATTTCAATGTCCAGATCGATCAGCAGCTGTTCAGGTTGTCGGAGAAGGGACTTTTCCCCTTCAGGGCGATCTCCTTCCCATACGATCATCCCAATTATATCGCGCTGTCCCCGAAGTGGGGCGTCTGGCGGTCGGATTCGTTTGCGATAACGGTAAGTTCCCTCATCGATGACCGGTCTTCGACCTTTCCAACCGACATTCCATTTTACACGCACGCAACCTTTTCGATCGTGAAAGACAGCCTCCTGTTTTTCAATCGGTATCTGGGCGTCGAAGAATATGCCATGCCGGCGGTTGCGCTGCCGCAAAAATTCCTTTCCGGTAAACAGGTTTCCAGGACGTTCTGCGATCGCGCGGGGAACCTGTGGTTCACTACATTGGGAAGCGGCCTTTACCGCCTGATCTCCGATCAATTCAGAACGGTCCTGTTGCCTGAAAATGGCATGGGGGTTTCGGCGGTCGAGAGCATCACGATGAACCGAAAAGGGAGTGGATTGCTGATCGGCGATAACCATGATGCCATTTTCCAGTTGCGGCTGCCCGACATGGAATTGACAAAACCGGCGCTCCGGGCCGCGTATGGCTCGAACCGTATTTTATTTGTCCGTGAATTCAGGCACAATTGGTACTTTGAAGGTTCGGACGTCAACGTATCAACTGGAACTTTTGGGGGGATGGACGGCAAATATATCGCCGGCGGCATCAAAACGGCCAGCATGGTCGATGACAACCGGGTATTGATGGGCGGGCCCTGGGGAGCAGGTATCTTCGACCTTCGCAGGATGGTTTTTACCGATACGCTGTGGAGGGGGCGAATAACCGCTGCATTGAACAGGGGCGATACCAATTACATCGGGACCTTGCACGGTCTCTGGCGCATCGTAAACAGGCAGCCGCCTGTATTTATGGGAGACCTGGATCCGTTCCTGCGAAACCGCATCTCCGCGATGACGGAGGCTCCCGACGGCATCCTATGGATCGCCTCGTATGACAATACCGTAGTCGGCTTTGCAAATGGTAAGATAGTGGCGCGTATCTCGCCTAAAAATGGTTTGACCGGCAACGTCTGTCATTGCCTTCTTTTGCATGACCGTGAACTATGGATCGGCACCGACAAAGGGCTCAACAAGATAAAACTCGACAAACCCGGCCATCCGGCGGGCGTTTATACGTCCCGCGATGGACTTGCTTCGGATGTCGTGAATGCCCTATATGCGGTCGGCACCACCATTTTTGTCGGTACCTCCGCAGGCATGACGTATTTCGATGAAACAAAAGCGCAAACCGGTGACGAATGCCATCTCGTTTTGACCGGCGCAATCAGCTCGGGGCGCAGCCGGATCGGCGATACTGCCCGCCTGGTGTTGCCGGTAGGCGAGCATAACATGCGATTCGAGTACGAGGGTATCTCCTACAGATCCGCGGGGGATATCACCTACCGTTACCGGATGCTCGGGCTCGACAGCTCCTGGAAGGAGACCAGGGCGGATTTCCTGGATTACCAGATATTCCCTCCGGGAAGATATGAACTCCAGTTGCAGGCCATTAACAAATTCGGCAGCCCCAGCGCTATCTTATCCCTGCCTTTTCAGGTGGCTTCTCCTTTCTGGCAGACCAGCTGGTTCGACGCGTTTGTAATAGCAGGATGTTTTTCATTGATATGGTTCTTCGTATCTCTTCGGATCAAATATATCCGGCGCCGCCAGGAGCAGAAAGAAAGGCTGAGACAACGGATGGTAGAGTTGGAGAATACTGCGTTGCAATCTCAAATGAACCCGCATTTCATTTTCAATTGCCTGAACTCCATCCAGCAGTTTATATTCAATCATGAAGCCTTGGCCGCCAATAAATACCTGACCGGTTTTGCCAGGCTGATCCGGGCGACGTTGCACAACTCGTCGAAGACATTCATACCCCTGGCCGACGAGATTGATTATCTGTCCACCTATCTTTCGCTGGAAAAATTACGGTTCAAGGAAAAAATGGAATATAATATCGATGTAAACCCTTCCATCGACCGGAATATGTTTATCATTCCCCCCATGCTCATTCAACCGTTCGTGGAAAACAGCATGCGGCATGGACTTCGGCATAAAACCAGCGGCAGGGGAATTATTCATATTTCATTCGGGCTTTCGAATGACAAACTCCGCGTTACCGTGGAGGACAATGGCATCGGGCGGAAAAAGGCGGCCGGGTTCAAAACACATGAACATATCGAGTACCAGTCGAAAGGGATGTCGCTGACTGCGGATCGTATCCGAACGATGAATGCGAAATACCGCGACAGTATCGATATCGAGGTGATTGACCTCGAAGATGACAGGAAGGCGGCGACCGGTACCCGGGTAGTGCTGCATTTCCCTTTTTTTCATTTGACCACGGAAAAGGAGATGACATGATCAGAACAATCCTGGTTGATGACGAACCGGATAGCATCCGGGTCCTGAAGACGATGCTGGAAAACTATTGCCCCGATATCTGCATAATCGGGGATGCCGAAGGCGTGGAAACAGCATTTGACCTGATCCGAACGCTCAAGCCGGACCTGGTCTTCCTGGATATCGAAATGATCCAGGGGAATGCTTTCGATCTGCTGAACAGGTTGTTGCCGTTAACTTTCCAGGTGATCTTCGTGACTGCATTCGACAATTATGCGATCCATGCCTTCAAGTTCAGTGCCGTGGATTACCTCCTGAAACCGGTTGACGCCGGTGAACTGTGCAATGCTGTGGGGAAAGTCACGAGTCGTTCACAGGAACAGATCGATCTCGTTCAGATCAAGACGCTGCTGGAGAACGTCGGCAGCCTTCACGTTTCCAACAGGAAGATGGCAATCCCTATCATGACCGGCTTAACCTTCATCGCGATCAGCGATATCATCCGGTTTGAAGCAAGTGGGCACTATACAACCATCTGCCTGGAAAAAGGCCAAACGATAGTATCGACACGGAATATCAAAGAATATGAACTATTGTTGCCGGATACGCTTTTTTACCGCGTGCATCATTCTCATTTGATCAACCTTCATAGGATACGAGAGTATCAGAAGGGGAGGGGAGGATATGTCATCATGGAAGACGGCGTCGAAATAGAAGTGGCCACCCGCCGGCGCGAGGATTTTCTGAAACGGCTGATCAAATAATAAATTATTATTGGACATATGAAAAGCGCGGTGTTTTTTTCCTGTTTCGTGTTAATGAGCTTTTCTTATTCCGCCGCTGCACAGGAATACAGTTATACGCATTATGACATCGGCGATGGGCTGGCCGGTTCGGTCGTCTATTGCATCACGCAGGATAAGGACGGATTCATCTGGACGGGCACAGAGACGGGAGTGAGCCGTTTCGACGGAACACATTTCAAAACCTTCACGGTTGCCGACGGCCTACCCGATATCGAGGTATTGGAAATGTTCGGGGATTCGAAAGGCAGAGTCTGGATGGCCCCATTCCGGAAGTCTGTTTGCTACTATTATCAGGGGCACATCCACAACCGGGATAACGATTCGCTAATACAAAAGATCCACCTGAGGGAGAATGTAGAAGATTTTGCCGAGGACGCGGATGGGAATATTCTCATGGTGGAACCGACCAGGCTTCACTCGGTCGGAGCCGATGGAGTAGTGCGCGATATTGACTCCCTTGATGGAAGACCTGTCCGTAATGCCCTTACCGTTTGCAGAAGCGCTTCCGGACATTTCCTGGTGCAGATGGGTGGAGGTGTTTATCATTATTCAGGAGAAGGCTCACGTCTTCTTTACGCATTCTCCATGCAGAGTTTTCTTGAACCTTATATTTGGGTCGGGGCTGCGGGAATGATGTGGCGATTGGATTCGTTGACCAGCCGGATACATTCTTTTATTACGGGTAAGACGATAACTTTTCCTTTCAATTATTTCAATTACAAACAACTTTGCTTTGGAGGCATTGGGGACAGCCTTTATTATTGCAATGAGGAGACGGGTTGCAGCGAATACAATGTGAACAGCGGGACGACACGGACATACCTTCCTGGCAAGCCTGTTTCCAGGATCTTTCGAGACCAGGCGGGAAATATTTGGTTTACTACTCTGGGGCAGGGCATTTACCGGCTGAATTCGGACGAGTTCAAAACCATACGGATCAAATCACCCGGGTCGGATCAGACATCGGTGCATGCCAT
>Ga0157372_10006306_pt1 | contig 12613 bp, 11 predicted proteins | sample C55metaG_FD_115307 | JGI IMG/M metagenome (GOLD analysis project Ga0157372, IMG submission 115307) | Corn rhizosphere microbial communities from Kellogg Biological Station, Michigan, USA - C5-5 metaG | ecosystem: Host-associated > Plants > Roots > Rhizosphere > Soil | place: USA: Michigan... | reverse complement strand
GAATTCCATCGGCGTGTAATCATCGTTCAACAACAACACGCGATAAAGGTTCGGCCGCTTGGTCTGCGGTTTGGTGCGGGTGATGACGGCGGTACCCGTCCCCTCCTCGGCCGGGCGCTTGCGGTTGCCGTTGCCGCCGGCCGCAAGACGCGGCTTCCCGATGCTCCCTTCCAAAAGCGGCCAATTCTTGCAGTCCATGAGGCCGAATACCCCTAGAATCCTGGTCTGTTCGGGGGCCGAACCCCGGGCGCGACGCGCAGCGAACCGCTACGGAATATAGGCGAAAGGGGCTTTTCCGGCCAGCCAGAGCCTCCGATATGGTGAGTTCTCGTGCCGTCGCAAGGGTTTCCTTAACCCTCCCGCGCGGGTTCGAACACTCGTCTCAAATCGAAGTCTTCTCGACAATGTTTGGGCAAGGATGTCCACGCATGCTCGCCTCGCTTTTGTCGGGCTGTGGAGACACGTATTGCGCGGTCTTTCCCTGTTGCGTGAATTTATTGCCGATCGCCGCGGCAACATCCTCATTTTATTCGGCCTGTCGCTGATTCCGATCGCCGGGGTCGCGGGGATCGCGCTCGACTACGCCTTCGCGAACCAGGGCCGCACGCAAATGCAGGCGGCGCTCGACATCACCGCCCTCACGCTCTCGAAGATGATGCCGCTCGATCAAGGCCAGCTCGACACCACGGGGCGGAAAATCTTTCTCGCCAATCTCGGCAAGACGCCGCTCACGATAAAAGCGGAGAACGTCGCCGACCAGCTCACCATCACGCCGGCCGCGGGCAAGCTCACGCTCGCCGTCAACACCCAGTATCCGATCTACATGGCGGGCGTGCTTGGAAGTTTTATTCCGTCTCGGATTCCGATCGGCTCGCGCACCGAAGTCGTGTGGGGACAAGGCAAGGTCGAAGTCGCGCTCGCGCTCGACAATACCGGCTCGATGGCATCGAGCGGCAAGCTCGATCAGCTCATTGTCGCTTCCAACAACATGATCGAAATTTTGAAGGCCGCCGCGCAAAATCCGGGGGACGCGAAAGTCGCGATCGTTCCGTTCGGTTTCCAGACGCGAGTCGATCCCACCACCTATGTCGGCGCGCCGTGGCTGCGCTGGGATTTGTGGGAAGCGCAAAACGGCACATGCGGCGGTGGCGGCTCGGGATCCACGCAGGCGATCTGCACGGTGGCACACTGTTCGAACTCCAATTGGACGACACAAAGCGATTGCCTGTCGCACAACAAGACCTGGTACACCCCCGGCACATGGACGCCGCAGAATCATAGTGCCTGGAACGGCTGCATTGCCGACCGCGACAAGGATCCGAGCGTCAACTACGACGTGAACGACACAAGCGTCGATACCGGCGTTGCCGCCACGAAATTCCCCGCCGCGCAGGAATGCGGCAGCCTCGCGACCGTGATGCCGCTCAACTACAACTGGGGCGATACGAACAGCATCGATACCTCGACGCTGCATGGAAAAATCAATTCCATGAATGCCGTCGGCAACACCAACGTGACGATTGGACTGCACTGGGCGTTTCAGATGCTCTCGCCTACCGGCACGCTTCCTCTTTCGCAGGGCGCCGCTTACGGCACCGAGAACCTGACGAAATACCTCATCATCCTTACAGACGGTGACAATACCCAAAACCGTTGGACGAGTTCTCAGTCCCAAATCGATCCGCGCACCACCGCCGCCTGCGACGCCGTCAAAGCGCGAGGCATCAAGATCTATTCCATCCGCGTCATCGACGGCAACGAAACGCTACTGAGAAATTGCGCGAGCGACCCGAGCATGTATTTCTCGGTGACGGACGCGAGCCAGTTGCAGGGCGTCTTCAACGTGATCGGTACCACGATCGCCAACTTGCACTTGGCGATGTAGTTGCAGCCGGATACCGTTGATCGCGGCGCTTCTCGTTTCGGCACGAATGTCTGCAAACGCCGGCCGCCACCGCAGCAATTTCTTAACCATCACACGGTTGCAGAGGGTTGTGGCCGCTCAATCTCCGAAAATTCGGAGGTTCAAGCAACATTCAATTAAAATCCAAATGGCAGGGTTGCAGCAGTTTTTAAGGGAGCCGGTCATGCGCCGCCTGCTGTCGAATTGCCGCCGTTTCCTCGCGGACCGGAGAGGCAACATCGCCGTCCTGTTCGCCTTCGCCGCCATTCCGATGTTCGGCATCATGGGCGCCGCGCTCGACTACAGCATGGCGAACATGCAGCGCACCGCGCTGCAGGCTGCGGCCGACAACACGGTTTTGATGTTGTCGAAGATGATGCCGCTGACCGACGACGAACTGAACAGCAAGGGTTGGAAAATCCTCCAGGCCAATATGGGCGCGACGCCGCTGCAATACGGCGAAACCAATCTCCAGATTGTGTCGAGCGACAACGGCAAGCTCACGCTACAGATCGATACCGAATATCCCCTCACCCTCGGCGGCGTAATGTCGAAGATGTTCGGCACATCTCCCTATATGCCGGTGGACGTGCATTCCGAAGTGCAATGGGGCAATACGCGCCTTCGCGTCGCACTTGTGCTCGACAATACAGGCTCGATGAACGACGCCGGCAAAATGGATGCCCTCAAGACTGCGACCACGAACTTGCTCACGAAGCTGCAGGGTCTCGCGAAGAGTCCCGAGGACGTTTACATCTCGATCATTCCTTTCAGCAAGGACGTGAATGTCGGCGCGCTCAGCACGGACCCGAGCAGCGGCCAACCCATGTACAAGAAGAGCGACTGGATTTATTGGGATAACGCCGCCAAGAACGACAATAATTCCTGGGACGCTCGCAACGGAAATTGCAGCATTTCCGGCAACTCGAACCGCGCCGCGTGCGTTTCGGATACCAAAGACGTGGGTTCGTGCTCGTTGTCGCAATACGGCACCAAGAAGAAGTGCAACAATAACGGCGGCACCTGGACGCCGAATATTGTGAATGGCGTCTGGACGCCGGCGGATCACAGCACCTGGAACGGCTGCGTCACCGATCGCGGCACGCCTTCGGGCCCGAGTCCGAGCACGCAGGTCGGCTACGATCAGAAAGTGGATTTGCCGTCGGGCAGCGACGAGACGCTGTGGCCGGCCGAACAGTTCGGTTCCTGTACGCTCCAGATCGTCGGCCTGACCAACAACTGGACGAATCTCAACAACACCGTTCAGGCCATGGCCGCGGTCGGCAACACCAATCAACCGATCGGTCTCGTCTGGGGCTGGCAGTCGCTGGTCGGCGGCGGCCCGCTTTCGGTGCCGGCCATGGACCCGAATTACGCCTACAGCCAGACCATCATTCTGATGTCCGACGGACTGAATACTCAGAACCGCTGGTCGTCGAGTCAGTCGTCAATCGATAACCGTATGCAGAACGGCACCTCTCCGAATATTTCGGGCACCTGCCAGAACATCAAGAATGCGAATGTCCAGATCTACACGGTGCAAGTGAATACGGGCGGCGACCCGACCTCGACTCTGATGCAGAACTGCGCGACCAATGTCGGCATGTTCTTCGAGTTGAAGACGGCCAATGCCCTCGTCGATACTTTCGACAAGATCGGCTCGGCGCTCGCCAACATCCACATCTCGAAATAATCTTCGAGCGAAATAAAAAGGCCCGGTGGAGACACCGGGCTTTTTTGTTTGCGCAAAAAAAAGGCCCGGGAAAACCGGGCCTCGTATTCTTGTATTCGATCGGATTACTGCTTCACTTTCGCGAAGGCGGTTTCGATCGGCTTATAGGTTTCCTTGGCGAGGTCGGCATAGATTTCGCCGATCTTCTTCGACTGGGCGACGAAGCCTTCATAGGCCGTCTTGAAGTAGTCGGTCTGGGTCTCGATCGCCTTGTCGAGCGAACGGGCGGCAAACAGCTTCTCAACCGCTGCGGTGCCCTGCTCGAAGGATTTCTTCTGGTAGTCGGCAACCTCGACCGCGAGGGTCTGGAAGCCCTTGGAGACCGCGTTGAAGTTTTTCAGCGCGATTTCGGCGTTGTCTTTGCTGATCTTCTGGAGTTCATCGAAGTTCTGGAACATAGGCCTCTCCTAGACGCGCGCCGGGACGGCGAGCGGGCAAAATCGGATGGGATCAGGGGTCTTTCGGGTCTTTTTCAATTCAGGAACGGCTCAATTCCGCCGTTCGTTATCCCCTATATTGCAGTGCAATATAGATGTCAAGAAAATCTTGCGCTGCACCATCTTTTTTCCTGCTTTCGGCTAAGGGCTTTATCTACTTAACGTTTTTCTAACCGCATTTTCCCTATTTTGGGCTCACTGGCCGCTCACCTTGGCGGCTAGGGAAACCGATGGCCGCGAAATTCTCCGGCCGGGGAAAACGGTTCAGGGACGACGAGTTCGAGTATGCGTTTGCGTAGGGGAACGGCGCGGAAGACGCGCCACGCGGTGGGAATTTTTGCACTTTCGCTCGCGGCGATTCTGATCGCAACCCAGGCGGACGCGCGTTCGCGCCGCCATCACGCAAAGACTTCTTCTTCCCAATCGGATGACGGCTGGCGCGAAGGCCACGCTTCGATTGTGGTCGACGCCAAGACCGGCAAGGTGATGCAGGAATCGAACGCCGACAAGCTTCGGCATCCTGCCTCGCTTACCAAGATCATGACTCTCTATATGCTGTTCGAGCAGATCGACGCCGGCCGTATCCGGCTCGACTCCAAGCTCACAGTTTCCGAACACGCCTCCGATGCGGCGCCCACCAAGCTTGGGCTCGCCGCCGGCCAGAAGATCGAAGTCGAGGACGCGATCAAGGCCGTCGTGACGCGCTCGGCGAACGACATGGCGATCGCGATCGGCGAAGCCGTCGCCGGCAGCGAAGAAGCCTTCGCCGCCCGCATGACGAAGAAAGCGCACGCGCTCGGCATGAAGAACACCGTCTTCACCAACGCTTCGGGCCTCCCCGACAAGCGCCAGGTCACCACCGCGCGCGATATGGCGACCCTCGGCCGTGCCATTCAGGATCGCTTTCCGAAGCTCTATCATTTCTTCTCGATCCGCACCTTCGTCTGGCGCGGCTCGCCGATCGGCAATCACAACCACCTGCTCGGATCGGTCGAGGGCGTCGACGGCATCAAGACCGGCTATACCCGCGCCTCCGGCTTCAATCTCGTGACGAGCGTCAAGCGCAACAATCGCTTCATCGTCGCGGTCGTGCTCGGCGGCCGCTCCTCGCGCGCGCGCGACGCGCATATGCGCGAGCTCATCGGCGATTACATGCCGCGCGCCTATGCGGGCGCCCGCACCGCGCCGATGATCGCAGAAGCGCTGGAGCCGAAAGCGCCGAAATTCGTCGCCAAGCTCACACCCGCGCCCACGCCGCGTTCCGGGCCCGTCGAAGGCTCGCGCGAGCCGATCCGGCCGCTGCCTGTACGCACCGTGCAGTTGAACAAGAACACCGAGCCGCAATTCGCGGATATCCCCAACAGCGGCACGCTCGGCACGCTGACGATCTCACCCTTCGGCGACGTGAATGCGGGCCCGCCGCAGTCGCTGCAGGTCGCCGCCTACAGCGACACGCGCAATACCGGCGCGCCCGCCGCTTTCGCGGCGTTGGAAAAATCCAAACAGGTCGCATCCGCGGCCGCCGCGCCTTCTACCGCTACCGGGACGGTTGAACCCGCCGCAGAGACGAAGCCGACGGCCGTCAAAGTCGCCGCCGCGACTCTCACCTCGCTTCACCTCACGACACCCGCCGAGGCCGCGCCCGCGAAGCCCGCCGTCGTCGAAGAGCCCGCGGCGCGGAAGCCCGTGCTGCACGCAGCACTTGTGCGTCCCATTCCCGCTGGCTGGCAGATCCAGATCGGCGCCTTTACAGGCGAACCCGAAGCGCAGACCAAATTGCAGACGGCCCGCGCCAAGCTTGGCGGCGTGCTCGCCAAAGCCACCTCTTTCACCGAGAAGACCTTTAAGGGTTCGGTCGAATATGTCCGCGCCCGTTTCGCCGGTTTCCATAGCGAAGCGGACGCCAAAAAAGCCTGTGATGCGCTCAAGCGTAGCGATTTCGAGTGCATCACGGTCAGAAACTGAACAAAGCGTTTTCAAGCGAAGTGGGTACCGGTTCGCGTAAAGAAAACGCGTAAGAAAAAAGTACAGGGCTGCGTCACTAACCGCGTTTGTAGTGTGGAGTTAGTGATGAGTACGAAGCAGAACTTCCTTGGCCTCGTTGACGCGAGCGGCGAGATACGTCGACCCGCCCTGGTCGGGGTGCAGCTTCAACATGAGCGCACGATGCGCGCGACGTATCTCGAACGCGCTCGCGCCTGGTTCGACCCCGAGGATCTGACGCGCCTCTTCCTCGGACATCGGGCCTTTGCCCGGCGGCTGGCGCGTCCCCGCACCCGCGTCTTCCTGGACGTGTTCACGCCAAGCGGGATCCCGGCGGTCGAGATAAGCTTCGAGTAGCGCGCCACTCTCCTCGTCGAGCGAGGACAGGGCTGCGGTCAACTCCGCCGGCGTCAGCCGATCGAGCGGCGTACCGGCGTATTTCCCCGCCGTGAACACGCCGCGCATCACGCCGGTATCGTGGTCGAGCTCCATTTCGATCATCGCCGAACGCACTTTTGAGGTTTGCCCCGGCGTCGGCCGCGTGCGGGCGCCGAAGACGGCGCGCCCCGGGATCAAGTCGAGCAGGCCCAGCCCCAAAAATCCGAGCGGCACCGCCATCGGAAAGCGTCCGGAGACGGCAAAGAACGCGGCTCCCGCCAGCGCTGCGATCCCGCCTCCCTTGCGCGCGCTGCGCACGAGCATCGCGGCGTCGGCGGCCGCGAACACGCGCGCCCCTGCCAGAATGACCAAAAGTACTGCGATGCCGATGAGTAGCGTCGCCATCTCACGACCTCATCTGGCCGAGAAGCCGCAGCGCGCCCTTCCCGTCCGTTCGTTTGGAAAGGTCGGAGAGCGCCTTGTAGCCACCGGCCGCATACGCAGCAGCCGCGCGCAGGAGCTGCCGTAACTGGTGCGAAGCACCTGCATCGAAGCGGCACCACGCGCCGCGTGTAAGCCGCGCGACCTCCTTGAAAGCGCGCTCGGCCACCGGCTCGTCGCCTTCCTGGAAGACGAAAACGGGTACACCCATCACGCCAAGCCTACCCGCCGCAGCGCAAAGATCGTCGATCGGCTCCTCCATGCAGTCGCCGACAAACACGAGCGCATGTATCTTTTGCGACTTCGATTCCTTCTGGACGTGTTCGAGAACCCGGCAGACCTGCGTCTGGCCGCCCTCGCAGTGAATCTTCTCCATCAGGCCGGCGAGCCGTTTCGGATCGGACACCCAGGACGACGCCGCGCATTCCGAGAGCCCGCGGTAATAGACGAGCTGGACGTCGAGCCCGCCCGCGGCACCCGCCTCGTCGAACATCTCCGCCTGTAGCTTGCAGGCCATGTCCCAGGTCGGCTGGCGGCTCATGGTGGCGTCGAGCGCGAAAACGAGCCGTCCCCGCCCGCCGCCTGTGCGGGGGCCAAGCGCACGGGCGCGGTCGAGAAAGGCGTCGACCTCCGCCTTGCGCGAAACGGGCCGAAGCTTGCCGCCCTCTCTGTTCATATCCATCCTCTCAGGCGCCTAAAACGCGCCTCCTCAAGATTGGGACATTTTAGTCCCGGCGCAAGTTCCCGTCGCTTGCGGCGCCTCCTATGCACTTTTAGGGTGCTTTGGGGCGGTCCATGAAAGTACGGGATATCATTCGGTTAATCGAAGCGGACGGCTGGTTTTTGGTCGCTACGCGAGGAAGCCACAGGCAATACAAGCATCCTCGTAAACCTGGCCGGGTCACAGTCGCCGGGAAGCCTTCTGATGATATGGCGCGTGGAACACTGAATACTGAATAGTGTGCTAAAGCAGGCCGGCCTTAAGGAGACGCGTTGATGCGTTACGCGATCGTCATTGAAAAAGCGGAAAGCAATTTTTCCGCCTACGTGCCCGATCTTCCCGGCTGCGTTGCCGCTGCGCCAAGTGTTGAAGAGGTCGAACGGGAAATTCGCGAAGCGATCCGCTTCCACATCGAAGGTCTAAAGGAAGACGGATTACCCGTTCCGCAGCCAACAAGCCTCGCCGAATACGTCGAAGCCTAGTAGCTCGAAGATCAGTCCGCTGTCAGCCCGCCGTCGTAGAACGGCCGACGGGACGACCGGAACCACTCGGCACGGGCCGCCGCGCGCCGCTTGCCGCGCTCATCGAGCGGCAGCCGGAGGGTAGCGATGAACTTCGCGACCTCCTCATGGGCGACATAATGCGAGGGCGTCGGCTTCATCCCGAGCGTGCGCTCATCGAGCGTATCCAGCACGGTGAGCCCGCGCGGAAACATCTCGCGATAGACCACCCGCTCGGAAAAGCCGTCGGCGAGCCGGAACGACATCCGGCGCGAAAGCGCAGCCAAGCCATCGGCGATATTGCGGCCATTTCTCGTTTCCAGTTGCCCGAGGCGGTTCCGCATCACGATCCAATCGGTATCGATGTCCTCCACCAGCCGCCGCTGGCGGCGCGCATCGCGCACCATTTCGGAATAGTGGCTGGTGCCCGTGACCTCGAAATTCTCGGGGTCAATGCTCGCCAAAACATCGAAATCGATGAAACTGTCGTTGAGCGGCGTGATCAGCGTGTCAGCCATGGCATGCGCGAGCCGCATCAGATAGCTGTCGGTCGCGGGCGTGTCGATGACGATGAAATCGTGGCTGTGTTCGATCGCGGTGATCGCGGCGGCAAAGCCCGCGAATTCGGCGGCTTCGTTGTCGTCGATGCTGCGCGTATTGCCGCGGTCGATCACGAACGGGTCGGGCAGCTCCAGCGGAATACCGCTCTTCTTTGCCCAATTCTTGCGGTTGGTGATGTAACGGGTGAGGCTTTTCTGGCGGCTGTCGAGATCGATGGTGGCGACTTTTTGTCCCGCTTTCAAAAGCGCGACCAAGACATGCATCGCCGAAGTGGTTTTACCGGAGCCGCCCTTCTCGTTCGCGACCACAACGACATGCGAAGAGCGGATGGCCCTCGCCCTGCCAACTGCGTTCACAAACGCCTGACTCTCGATACGCATGCTACGGATACCCCGAAACCCCGAAAGGTTTCTATCTGCATTGTGCAAACCAGTTCTTAAAAACGTCAAGCACGAAACGTCCCGAAAGCCTTTTCGACGAAAAATTTTTCTGTCCCGTCACCGGACCGCGACGATTGGCCGTCGTAATGCCCGTCTGCTAAACTCGCTTACCTCCCGATCCTCCCGAATTGGAGACAAGAATGACCGCCCGCCCGCGTATCGTGCGCACGGTAAAGGCACTTCGCGGCGAGATTGCTGCGTTGCGAGGCAAGAAGCGGACGATTGCGCTGGTGCCCACCATGGGTGCCTTGCATGACGGCCATATTTCACTCGTCCGTTTTGCCCACGAAAATGCGGATCGAGTGGTCGCATCGATTTTCGTAAATCCTGCGCAATTTGGGCCGCAAGAAGATTTCGGCCGGTATCCGCGTACTTGGAAGGCCGACATCAAAGCGCTCGCGAAAGAGAAAACCGATCTGGTCTTCGCCCCGTCGGTAGAAGACGTCTATCCCGAGGGCTTCGCGACCCGGATCGTGCCCGAAGGGCCTGCCCGGGCGGGCCTCGAGGACAAGTTCCGGCCCCACTTCTTCTCGGGCGTCGCGACGGTAGTGGCAAAGCTCTTGATTGAGGCGATGCCCGACATCGCGATTTTCGGCGAAAAGGATTACCAGCAGCTTCTCGTCATCCGCCGCCTCGCCTTCGACCTCGACCTGCCGGTGAAGATCGTCGGCCATCCCGTCGTGCGCGAGCATGACGGCCTCGCCTATTCCTCGCGCAACGCCTACCTCTCGCCCGCCGAGCGCGAGGCAGCACCCGTGCTCCACCGCACATTGAAGGAATGCGCGAGCGCCATCAAAAAAGGCGAGCGCGTGATGGATGCACTCGCCCGTGGAAGACAGACGATCGAACAGGCCGGTTTTGTACTCGACTATTTGGAAGCGCGAAACGCCACGACCTTGGAGACGGCACGCTCGCGTGCGGAAGGGCCGCTGAGGCTGCTCGTTGCCGCCAAACTCGGCACGACCCGGCTGATCGACAATATCGGCGTACGTTAACCCTCGTAGTAAAACAGGAAGATCGCACCAAAAAGCAGAACCGTCAGGATCGTGCCGACAACCATCATATAAAGCGTATCGGTGTCCATCAGCCCCGCGCGCGCTTTGGTTGCGGGCAATGTCTTTTTACGAGCGACGTTTTCCGTCGGCTCCTCGTAGGAAGGGCTTGCTGATTTCGGCATTTTTTCCCTCGCCTCTAGATGGTGTGTGTCAGGATAACGAACACACATCGCAAGGGTTCCTGCTAAAGCAGCCCGAGTTCCCGCAATTCGCGCCGCAAAGATTCGGGAAGCTCCGCGAGTCCCTTCCCACTGCGCGCAAGGTCCGGCGGCGCGTCCTTGCCGTCGAAATATCGCCAGCCCTGAAACGCCGCGCGCGGCTTCGGCACGACCGGCACGACCTTCCCGTCCATCACGAGACGGCAACGCTTCACGCCGTCCTTGTCGACGAACTGGCGGAGGTCGAGCAATTTCTCGCGGCAGACGATCTCGCCGCGGATCACCCAATAAAGCGAGCCGCCGGGAAGGATCTCGTCCTTGCGCGTCGGCATCATGCGCGTGGTGTGAATGTGCTCAATCGGCTGCTTGCGGCGTTTCTTCTCTTTCAGCCGCCGGTCGATCCATTTCTGCAGATCGGTGATGGAATCCGCGCCGACGCAAAGCTTGACGATATGAAGAGCCATTCGAATTACGCTTTCACTTCTTCTTTTTCCCGGATTACGGCGATTTTCGCGCGCTCGCGCACCTGCTCGCCGGACGAGACGGAAATTTCCGCGACTTCGCCGTCCATCGGCGCGAGAAGCGCGTGTTCCATCTTCATCGCCTCGATCACCGCAAGCGCCTGCCCTTTCTTGACGGTTTCGCCCGCGCGCACATGAACCGCGAGCACCTTGCCGTGCATGGGCGCAAGTATAACACCGTCCGCATTCGCGTGATCGCTCGCCGCCGCTGCGTCGCTCGCGAACGAAACGATCGTCTGCCGGCTTTTATGCCACGCGATCGCCCTGTCATCCGCGGCGATGACGATGCAATCGGCGGCCTTGATGCCGTCGATCGCGGCATGAATGCCCTTCCCATCGAAACGCACGCGCGCAGCCACGCGTTTTCCATCCACGTCGAGCATGTAGGCCGCCTCGCGCGGCGCGCTCAAGCCGAAGGCATCGTTCACATTCCAGGGCGATGATTTTTCGTTCGAGCGTTTCCTCGCTCTCTTTTCAATCCGCGCCTGTTCGTGCGCGATCAGGATTTCAGCGGCGCGCGCGGCGGCGGCGAGGTCAGGCGGATGCGGGACGGCGCCGAGCTGCGTCCCCTCGCGCTCGATCAGGCCGGTATCCACCTTGCCGTCGCGCACGGAGGGCAACTGCGCCAAAGCATGCAAGAATGCGACATTCGTGCGCGGTCCCGCGACCATCATATGCGCAAGCGCATGCGCGAGCCGGTTGAATGCGCCGTTCCGCGTCGGCGCATGCGCGACCACCTTCGCAAGCATCGGATCGTAATAGCCCGTGACCTCGTCGCTCTCAGTGACGCCGCTATCGACCCGGATGCCGTCGCCATCCGGGAAATGCAGCCCATAGAGCTTGCCCGCTGAAGGCAGAAATCCCGTTTCCGGATCTTCCGCATAAATCCGCGCTTCGACCGCGTGTCCCTTCAGCTGAATATCGTTTTGCGCGAGCGGAAGCTTCTCGCCCGCCGCGATCCTGAATTGCCATTCCACGAGATCGACGCCCGTGACCGCTTCAGTCACCGGATGCTCGACTTGGAGGCGCGTGTTCATCTCGAGGAAATAAAAAGAGTCGAGCGTCATGCCTCTCAAAGGATCGACGATGAATTCCACCGTGCCCGCGCCGCGGTAGCCGGAAAGTTTCGCTGCGTCGATCGCGGCCTTGGTCATCGCCTCGCGCATATTCTCAGTCATGCCCGGCGCGGGCGGTTCCTCCATCACCTTCTGATGGCGCCGCTGCAACGAGCAATCGCGCTCGAAGAGATGAACGGCGTTGCCGTGATTGTCGGCGAAAATCTGCACCTCGATATGGCGCGGGTTGTCGATCACTTTCTCGATCAGTACCCGCCCGTCGCCGAAAGCGGATTCCGCTTCGCGCTGCGCCGACACAAGTGCCTCCTCGAACTCGATCACGCGCAAAACTTTGCGCATTCCCTTCCCGCCGCCGCCTGCGGCGGCTTTGATCAGCACCGGATAGCCGGTCTCGTATGCTTTCTCGCGCAAAAATTTCGCGTCTTGCCGCTCGCCATGATAGCCGGGCAGCACCGGCACGCGCGCTTTTTGCATCAAGGCTTTCGCTTCGCTCTTCGAACCCATGGCGCGCATCGCCGCGGGTGGCGGCCCAACGAAGACGATCCCCGCGATCACGCAGCCTTCGGCGAGTTCCGGACGCTCTGAAAGAAATCCGTAGCCAGGATGCAAACATTCCGCGCGCGATTTCCGCGCGGCTTCGATGATGCGGCTCACGTCGAGATAGCTGTCGCGCGCGGGCGCGGGCCCGATGTAATGCGCCTCATCCG
>Ga0157372_10006305_pt1 | contig 12613 bp, 9 predicted proteins | sample C55metaG_FD_115307 | JGI IMG/M metagenome (GOLD analysis project Ga0157372, IMG submission 115307) | Corn rhizosphere microbial communities from Kellogg Biological Station, Michigan, USA - C5-5 metaG | ecosystem: Host-associated > Plants > Roots > Rhizosphere > Soil | place: USA: Michigan... | reverse complement strand
GATTGCATTTACCGATCACGACCCATAGGAAAAACACATGAAGTCACTGGCTCCGAACACCATGATCCAAAACCGCTATCTGATCGTTCAATTGCTCGGAAAAGGCGGCATGGGTGAGGTTTATCTCGCTCTCGATCAGCGTCTGGGAAGCGCCGTCGCGCTAAAGCGAACATTTTTGGCCAATGACGAATTGGTCGGAAACGCATTTGAGCGTGAGGCCAAAATTCTTGCCCGGCTGCGTCATCCGGTATTGCCAAAGGTAAGCGACCATTTTACCGAGGGCGACGAACAATATCTGGTAATGGAGCACATCGCCGGCGACGACCTGTCGAAACGGCTTGAGGCCGCGAATAAGCCGTTTCCGGTAAGCTGGGTGCTGTTTTGGGCCGATCAGCTTTTGGATGCGTTGTCGTACCTGCATTCGCATGAGCCGCCGATCATTCATCGCGATATCAAGCCGCAGAATCTGAAACTGACGGATGAAAATCACATTGTTCTGCTAGATTTCGGACTTTCGAAAAATTCGACGGGACAGACGAATATTACAGGTTCGAGCTCTTCGTCGTCCGGCAGCGTGGTGGGTTATACACCACATTACGCCCCAATGGAGCAGATTCGCGGCACAGGCACCAATCCGAGAAGCGATCTTTATGCTCTCTCGGCGACATTGTACCAGTTGATGACAAACTCGGTGCCGTTGGATGCCCTTACACGTGCCGATTCACTGCTCAACGAAAAACCCGATCCGATCAGGCCGATGACTGAGATCAATCCTGAGATCGCTCCGGACATTTCCACTATCGTTCTGAAGGGGATGGAGGTCAGCCAAGAGAAACGCTGGCCGAACGCGCGCGATATGCAAAAAGCGTTGCGCAAGGCATATTCTCAGGTGCAGAGTGCGATGTCGGCACACACCGTAGCGTTCAACGCGCAGACTGATCTTCCGCCCGGCGCGGCCGAACATTACGGGAAATCGGTACCGCCGTCTGAATCGCTTGAACGCGAACCTGGTAAGGATTCGGAATTGCCGACGCGGATCAACTCGACGCCCGGCATTCCATCGCAGCCGGGCCAGCCTATGCCGGCGAACGGAGCCAATTTTGAAACCTCGGTCACAGGTCAGACGCCGGTTGATTCTGCTCCGCGGCAGGCAGATATCAAGACCGAGGTGTTTTTGGGCGGAAGTGCCCCGTTTGCCGCTGATATTCCATCGGAACCGTTACCGGCCGCGCCGGAACCGGTTTTTCCGAGCTATCCGTCCCCACCGGAAGAAAAACCATACGGTCAGGACAATTTTGCGGAAACGTCCGATTTTAGCTCGACACCCGGCCACGTCGGCGAGGCGACCGTACCAAACGTTTCTTACGACCAATCGTACGGCCAGGAAAATGCGGGCGCGCAGGGAGTCGCGAGTCCCGAGTTTTTCACGACGCCGAATGTGAATTACGGCAATCAGGAACCGCCTGATCATTCGCCGTCGGATTACAATTCGCAACCCCGTAATGATTATCAGCAGCAGCCAACGGCGGCGTCCGCGGCGGCTGGTGCGGTTTCGAGCATCCCGCGACAGCAGGCGGCGCCAAAGAAAAAGTCGAAGGCCCTGCTGATCGTGGGCGCCCTCGGCGTACTGTTTATTCTGGCGTTGGGTGCGGCGGGAGCGGGCTGGTTTGTTTACGAAAATTACTATGCGTCGGCGACAACCGAACCGTCGCCGTCACCGGAACCCACATTTGAACCGTCACCTTCACCGGAGCCGACTCAAGAATCGGTTTTTTCGGATAACACAAATTCCAATACAGACACAAGTAATGTAAATTTAGCCACGCCGACTCCGGAACCGACCGTCGAGCCCACGCCTGAGCGAACGCGTGACGAGACACCCGATACTCCTGAACGTCCGAGGCCCCAAGCTACGAAGAGTGTTCAGATACGGCCCAGCAGTACGCCGTCGGCCCAACCGACTCCGAAAAAGACTGTGAACGACCGTACAAAAATTCTTCAGTAGCCGGGAGTGAAAAAGATATGAATACAGGAATTTTGAAAAAGCTTGCAGTATCCGGTTTGCTTTTGACCATGTTTTTGTGTTTTGCCGGCAAGGCTGACGCCCAGAGCAAAAAGGACCAAAAAAAGGCGAAGCAACTCGTTGAGCAGGCCGAGAAGGAATTCAGGCAGAAGAATTACCGCTCGGCGATAGACAACTATGCCGAGTCGATCGTCCTTGTTCCCAACAACGCAAACGCCCATTTCTGGAAGGGTTATGCCCATTATTACCTTAAGGAATACGATCAGGCCCTGTCCGAGATGGACTCGGCTTTAAAGTTGGGCTATACGCCGCTGGATGTGTACAAGGTCCGATGGTTCCTGAATTTTGACAAGAAGAACTACGACGCTGCTCTTGCCGACATACAGGAGGGGCTAAAGCTTGAGCCGAACAACCTGATGTTTCTTGTCGGGCTTGCCGAGATCAGTTATTCGAAGGGGCAGTATCCTGAATCGCTTGCGGCCTATCAAAAGGCCTCTTCGATGCAGCCTGCAAACGCCGATATCTGGTACAACATTGCACGTGTCGAGGGTGCTCTCGGCGATTCGAAGGCGCAGTCTGACGCCGCCGAAAGGGCCATTAAAGGCAATACGCGGTTTTTAGGCGACGCCTATCTGATGCTTGGCGATTCGTATTATCATCAGCGGCGTTTTGACGAGGCGATCGATGCCTATAATCGTGCACTGGCCGCAAAACCGGATACTTTTGAGGCTTATCGGAATCTTGCCGACATCTATCGAAACCAAAACAAATTTGACGACGCGATACAGATCTCAAAAAAGGCCCTGCTGGTTTTCCCGAACGACGGACGCATCTACGCCGATCTAAGCTGGTATTATGGCCTTGCGGACCGCTCGCAGGACGCTATCGATGCGGCCCAGGCTGCGATCACTTTTCGTCCAAAGGACGCAATTGGGTACACAAATTTGTGCCGTGCCTACAACGATACGAAGCAGTATCAGATGGCAATAAATTCGTGTAACAAGGCTCTGGAATTAAGTCCGGACGACGGCGAAACGAATTATTATCTTGGCCGCGCTTACGATCTTTTAAACAAACGCAGTGAGGCTACGAAGTATTACGATAAGGCGGTCACAGGACTGACACAGTTTACGAGCCAAAATCAGGATTATTCGGACGGATTTTATCTGCTGGGTAATGCTTTGTTCGCCGATAACCAGATCGACAAGGCGATTACTGCCTATCAACAATGCCTGAATCTCAGCCCGAGATTTACGAGGGCAAGATACAATCTGGGCATAATGCAGATCCAGAAAAAGAACAAGAGCGCGGCGCTCGAACAGTATAATGCTTTGCTGACGCTGGACGCAGATCTCGCGGCGAAGTTAAAGACGGAGATCGATAACTTATAAACGTACGAGGGGGTGTTAGGCTATCGCCCTTTTCTTAAAACAAAAAGTGCTCTGCGTCTTTTGCGGCGCAAAGCACTTTTTTGTTATCCGAACAGCCTGTTTTACAAAGCCGTGCGTTTGCGCGGCTTTTCCTGTGTGCTAACGTAAACCGTTTGTATCTTGAATATCACCCGCACGGAATCCGAACGCTTGTCATAAGCCGCAGGCACGAACGGAGCCGATTCCGGGCTGTTATCCAGCGCTTTTGCGAGTTCGACGACCGCATCGCGATTGTGCGAAGGCTCGACAACCTGCGCGATCTGGGCCGAACCATTGCTGTAAACGTCTGCAACCACAACCACCTCATCGTCCTTCATCTGACCCTGAACCAGCAGTTTTGTCAGTTCGATAAGAGCGCCGTCTGGATTAATGCTCGGTGATTCCGACGATACATCACGGCGTGTTTTTGCGTAAGCCGCGGGCGACGGTTCGCCGGATGGAGAGTTGCCGGCCGTAATACCGCCTGAACCGGACGGGCCACCATTCAATGCCAGCGTCGGATAACGCGAAATGTTTGCCGGGAGCAGGATCATCCACAAAACCGTGAATCCCAACACGAGTGACGCCACGGCACCGACGCTGTATGACATCAGCCAGATACGACGCGGATCGGACAGCCAATCGGGGATGAAAGGGAGTTGGTGGTTCGGCGCGCCGGATGCGACGCGGTAAGCAACCGCTTCGCGGATCGAGTCGACAACACGCTCTGGAATTACGGGATGCTCAAGCCCATGCAATCCGGTTCGGAGCGAACGAAAGTCGTCCGCGGTTTGCCGGCACAGCGGGCAATGCTCAAGATGCGTTTCGACCGCAACAGATTGTTCCGCGCCCGACAGGCCGTCGAGATAAGGTGAAAGCTCAAATTTTAGATCGCTGCAATTCATTTTATCGATCCAATCAGCGAATGACCGGCTGACCCCGGCTGCCTTCTCTGCTGAGAAGGCAACGCATAGATCGGTCGGTGCGTCAGGACGAAACGCATTGCGGCACTCTCGTGATTGCTGGTCAACTCAAATAACCGCATTTGTTTCATATCTTACGAACCGAACCTCACTTTCGTTTTTCTTCGACCTCGTGTTTGGCACCGGAGCGTTTGTCTTCAAAGATAAAACCGGGGCGAGTCGATCATTCGCTAATTTTCAAGAATCACTGAGCTTTTTTCTCATTTCCTCGCGTCCGCGTGCTATTCGCGATTTGACTGTGCCGATGTTGATGCCGAGGATCGTTGCTATCTCCTGATAGCTTTGGCCCTCAACGTCACACAGCACGACAGCCTCACGAAACGGCAGCGGCAGATCGTTCAACGCCCGTTCGATCCGCTCGCGTTCCTGCCGTCGTATCAGAGCCCGTTCAGGGTCTTCCGAATTGTCGGCCAGAGTTTCGTTCAGCGGCAGTCCGTCGTGAGCGGGCTGGGCGTCAAGGGAAACAGTTGATTCACGCTTGCGGCGTTTCCACCAGCGGAACCGGTTTCGCGATTCGTTGATCGCGATGCGAAACAGCCACGTTTTCAACTCCGAATCGCCGCGAAACTTCCTGATCGACCGCAAGACCTGCAAAAAAGTGTCCTGTGTCAGATCGGCTGCCTCTTCTGCGTCCTGCGTTAATCTGAACAACAGTCCGTAAATTTGGCCGGAGTAGCGGGTAACCAGAATGTCGTACGCAAGCGAGTCGCCGTTTTTCAGCCGTTCCACAAACGCGGCGTCCGATCGAAGGCGCTCACCGGCGGGCCGCGCCGCAACAGCATTTAGGTCTTCATCGCCAAACGTTATCGATCTGCTGAAGAACATCGCCCGCCTTGCCTGTTCCCCTTAAAGGAAATTTTCAAATTGCTCGTCCGCGTTTTATGCGGATTGTTACATTAGACACCGATTTTTGAAAATTGTTCCCGGGTTTCATAAAAAAATAATGTTAGTCAGACAAACTTCAGTTTGCCCCTAAAGAGCCATAGGTTGCTCTTACAGCCATTTTACGGTAAATTAACTCTTTTGACGCAAAACGGCATACGCAATTATATAACGGTCGGCCGTAAAAGAATTGCATTTTTTTTATCCAAATGGCACGAAAAAAACGAAGATTTGAACAGCTCGAGGCGGCAGCCTCGCAGCCCAAAACGAAGGTAGAAGATTATAAGGACCCATTCCAACGTGGGGTCGGTCAGCGGCTCGAGAGCGCAGGCCGAATTTTTGAGGGACAGGGAAGAAACATCCTGTACGGACTGGCTGCTGTCGTTGTTCTGGCAATATTGCTGGGCATTTTCTACGCGTGGAACAAGCGTTCGGATGCCGCCGCTCAGACCGCGCTAGGTAAAGCAATAGAAACGTCGCAGGCAATAGTTTCCGCTTCGCCGTTGCCTGCCGGGGCGACGGTCAAATCGTTCAAAACCGAGAAAGAGCGTGCCGATGCAGCGATCGCGGAATTTCAAGCCGTTGCCGACAAATTTGGCGGCAGCGTCGGCGAAAAGGCGAAATATTTTGCTGCTGTCGAAAAGCTTACGGTCGATAGGCCGACGGCTATTCAGGAATTGACGGCTCTTGCAGGTTCGAAGGACCCGGTTTCGAAATTAGCAAAGTTTGCGCTCGCCCAAGCCGACGCCGAGGATGGCAAAACCGACGAAGCCATTGCCTTGTACCAGGAACTCGCCGCAATGGACGACCCAATAATTTCGAAGGAAACGGTCAATTTCGAACTCGCAAAGCTTTACGAGAAACAAGGCAAAAAGCAGGAAGCTCTCGACCTGTATTTCAACATTGCAAAGACCGCAGCCGAAGCAAAAGACGCGGAGGGAAAGCCGTTAACCATGACCCAGACGGCGCGCGACGCCAAAGACAAGGTTACAGAACTCGATCCCGCAAAGGCTAAGGAGATTCCCGAGCCTGAAATTCAATCGCCATTCGGCGGTTAAATAGGCAGAGAATTTGAAAAATTCCGCGCGATTAGGTATTTGTACTATCTAAATACCGGTCGTTGCGGAATCTTTATTTTGAACAACACACGTTTGCAGGCTCAATCGCAAAAACACGCACCATTCATATCAGTCCGCTCACCGCGCGTCGGCTATTTAGCTGCGTTTGCCGTGACGATGTTCTTCGCGGCATATTCCTACTATCTGGAATACTATATTGCGTCTGCCATGATCGCGGCTGCCGCAATATTTATTATTCCGCCTGTTGCGTTCACCGACCGCATCAACTTTGACGGTAAGCGGATCTACCGCTCGGGAATTGGGGCCTTTATATGGTCGTTCATCGACAGATCGTTGAACCGTCTCAAGATAAGAGACATCGAGTTTATCGACACGTATCCGTTGCGGTCAATAAAACGCGGATCGAACGTCCGTTATCGCTACAAGACCACTATTCGCGGGCGAGGTCTGGAATTTTCATTCGTTTCAGGCAGCGAGGACTATCGTTCGATGGTTGCTGAGGTTTTTACTCGCGTGTCGGAGAACGTTCTCGATACCCGGTCTGTTGAGATCCGGGACCATCTGATCGACCCGAAAGCGGCGATCAGAAAGGCTGTGTTTTCGAAAATACCGTCTGCAGATGTGCTGGAAGATTCGTTTGCGAGATTTCGCAAGGGCCGAAAAAGCGGTGCGAACCGTCGCGAGAATGGAGCGATTGCGGATGCGCCCGAAAAAGTCGCTGATCTGCATGATCTCGGTAATGAATTGCGGACTGCCGGATTTTTACTGCAATCATTTGAGGCGTTTCGACGCGCGCTCCTTTTCAGCCCGCACGACGGGGAACTACTGCTCGATTTTGGCCGCTGTTTGCAATCTATTTCAGTAACGCAGAAAAGTGAAAAGCTCCACCGTCGATCCGTTGCTGCGCTTTGTCTCGCAGAACGCCATGCCAATGGAGATCCTGACCTGTTAACACGGCTTGGCGAGGCATATTTTCAGCTCGACGAGTGGCGGCGTGCGGAAAGCGTTTTCAGACGAGTTACCGAAGGGATGGGCGACAATTTCCGAGCGCTGCGCGGCCTGGCCGAGATTGCGCTTCGCGAAGGGAAGATCGCGCACGTCATTCATCATTTTTCGTCTGCGAACCGCGTCGCCGGAACGACGGCGCTCAGACGTTGGAGCCGCGCCGAGGCCGATTATTTTTCGCGTCTAAATGACGACGACGAATATATGGACCTCGAGATCGCCCGCGTTAACCTGCTCGAAACACTGGAACACTCGTCCGCAACATCTTTAAAGATCGCATCACTGGGCTTGCCAACGATAATTATCGGCGCGTTATTTGAGGACAAATTGATAATGGACATCGGCTGGGCAGTAGCGGCCGTCGCGCTTTTAATATGGTCCGGATTAACCATCAGCCAGCGCCTGTTCCGTTCGCGGATCCCGTTTGAGATTTACGAGAACGAAAAGTAGCTTTCGTAACCTGCGATACTCTTCGTAAATTTTTAGTTATTACCGTTCTCGGCCAAATAAAGCAGCAGGCCGAGGCGGATCTCGCGGCGTGAAAATGCGTCCATCAGTTTCATTGTACGGTCGAAATCGTTCTTTGCGAAAACGCGGAAGATGGACGGGTCGTAATAGTATCCGAACGACGTCCCCTGAGATAACATATACTCGCCCTGGCGCATATTTCCGCCGCCCTGGAATTGGTTGACGATCGCATATGCGTCGGCAAGCTCGTTCATTTGCGGGATGAGCGATTCGAACGAGCGAAAGGCTTCGTCGGGAGCGATGTTGCCGTATGCGGCGATGATCTGCATAAGGTTTGAAAATTCGGTCGAGTTTTCGGGCCGGTCCGATATAACGGAACGGGCCTTTCCAAGCACCGACAGGGCGTAGCTCTTATTCTTTTCCGGGTCGTTTTGGTAGATCGCATTAGCGAGGTTTAATAGGCTCGATGAACGGTTGTATTCGGGCAGTTGATCGATCAATGCCTCGGCTTCGGCATATTTTCCCGTGTACATCAGCGTATTTGCGTACTGCATTTTCAGCGACTGCATCGCCTGATCCAACGCGTCGTCCGACAGATTTTCGCTGAGCAGCGCCATGCCGCGGTCGATCTCGCCCCGTTGTGCATATCTGACCGCTGCGTTTTGATAAACGGCGTTTCGGTAATTGGACGGCAGACGCTTTGCTCCGGTGACCAGCATTTCAGGCGTGGTGTCAGGAGTGCTGATCAGCTTGTTGTATTCGACGCTGAAACCGTCGCCGTTACGCGTGTTGGTCCGTTGTTTCTGTTTTAGCGCGTCAACGCTTGCCGGAACCAGCTTTTCGGCGATCTGAACGATGGTGGTCGGGTTTACGATATAAGTGCCGTAACGTTCTGATTGCTGCAAATAGAACGAGACGAGGTTGTTGGCCAATTGCCGAATTTGCGAGTCGTCGAATTTCAGCGTTTGGTTGGACGAATCGCTGTTTATGTAGGTGTTAAGGAAATTTGTCGCCGTTCCGATCTGCTGGTAGTTGGGCTGGTTTTCGAGCAGAAATTTTGACCGGACAAGCTTATCCATCACATCCGAAGCCGCTGCCTGTGCGGCCGCAGCGTCCTTTTGGCTTAGTTGCGTCAAGAGTTCCAGCGTTTCTGACGATATTCCTTTCTTTAGTGCGTCGTTCAACAGCTTGACGGCCCGTTCGGGGTCCTGAGCCGCAGCCTGACGCATCAGCGTCTGCTCTAGGTTCAATTCGTTCTGGGCCGCACCGTCGTTGCCGGTTCGTGGGTTGTTGGCTGCAGAAACAGCTATCGCTTTCGTGATGGCAGCCGAACGGGTCCGATACAAAGCGTCCAAAGCGAAGCCGGCGTCGCACGAAGCAATGAGGTTCAATATCTGAGTTCGGGAATTCTGGATCAACCCAAGCTCGTTTTGTAAGCTGGGGCGTTTCGGACTCGATTCGGTTTGCTCCTGAGCACCTATAAGCTCGTTAACGGCTCTTTGGAACAGCGGCTGAACGTCCTTCGGAACGCTTTTGCACGCAAGGGTGCCGAGTTTGGCATAAACAAAAGCACGATTTTCGCCTAATCTGAGGTTTGGGACGTCCGCAATGATCTGGGAGGTGATGAAACGTTGACGCTGCGCATTTTCAGATTCCTTTTTGTCAGGCTCTTGCGCACGAATGGAAATCGAAAGCAGTGAAAGCAGGATAAAACAACCGAACAATTTCGCAAACATCCGACCAGTCCTCCCCGATAAATGGTTTTACTTAACAGAGAATCGTCACACCAAAAAGGTTGCACGGACTCGTTAAATATCAGAACGGTCTAGGTGTTAGGAAATTGCAGTGATCATTTCTTTTACGGCTTGATCCAAGCCTACAAAAACGGAACGGGAGATGATGTTGTGGCCGATGTTGAATTCTGTGATCTCGGGGATGGCGGCGAGCGGGCCGACATTTCTGTACGTCAATCCGTGACCGGCAGCGACGATGAGGCCGAGAGATTTGGCGAATTTTGCGGCGTTCGTTACCCGTTCCAGTTCGGTGGCAGCACGTTCTTCGCCTTCGCCATGAGCGGCACGGGCACTGAGCGTGAGTTCGGCGTATTCGGCGGTGCAGAGTTCGACCTGTTGGGCTCCGGCGTTTTTTGCGGCCTCGATCTGCTTGTTATTGGGGTCGATAAAAATGCTTACAAAAATTCCGGCCTCTTTGAGTTTTTCAACCGCATTTTTGACCTGTTCGAGGTTATCGACGACATTCAAACCGCCTTCGGTAGTGATCTCGTTCGGGTTTTCGGGCACAAGCGAAACAGCATCTGGCTTTGTCCGCACGGCTATTGCGACCATCTCGTCGGTCGCTGCCATTTCGACGTTCAGATAGGTCGTGACAACATCGCGCAACAGTTCGATGTCGCGGTCCTGGATATGACGGCGATCCTGACGAATGTGGACCGTAATGCCGTTGGCTCCGGCCTGTTCGCAGGTTACGGCTGCGGCGACGACGCTGGGCTCGATGGTCTTGCGGGCCTCGCGGATCGTGGCAACGTGGTCGACGTTTACGTTGAGTTTTGCGGGCATAAGCTTCAGTAGGAGCGGAAGTAGGCAGGAATTATTTACTTACAGCTTCTGCCGATTCCTGCATCTCCAAATTATCATAAATGCCATTGCTGGCGTTCCGGCGGATCTGATTAAGTTCACTGAACATCCGTCGAGTATCGCGAAATACGCTGACTTTTGAACCCTCTACGTTATTCCAACGAACAGGGACTTCCTTCAACGTCAGCTTGTGGTAGTTCGCAACATATAAGAATTCAACATCAAATCCAAATCGGTCGATCGTCATTATGTCCAGGAGCGGCCGAAATTTCGTCATATTGAATGCCTTAAAGCCGCACTGGGTGTCGAAGAAGGGAAGTCCAGACATCGTTTTTATTATAAGGTTTATCACGCGTCCGCCCTGCTCACGCCGCCAGGGCTGATGCGTTCCGATAAGCGTACGGTCAAGCGCGCGCGAACCAAAAGTGACGTCGTAATTACCGTTCCGGATCGGTTCAACAAGTTTTGGCAATTCACTGATCGGCGTAGAAAGGTCGGCGTCGGAAAAGAGTGCAATGTCCGCCTGTGCGGCTTTTAATCCGGTTCTGACGGCGTAGCCTTTGCCGCGATTTTTCTCGTAGCGGATGACCTGTGAGGGAATCAGGCGATGCTCAGCAAAGATCGATTCTGCGGTACGTGCGGTTGAATCAGCCGAACCGTCATCGACCAGGATAAGCTCGGCTGCGAGCTTTTCGGTCGAAATATAAGAGAAAATCGTTTTTAGAGACTGGCCGAGCCGCTCTTCTTCCTCAAATGCCGGAATAACAATGGAAATCTCTGGTTTCATCGCGCAAATAGGTAATCTTAAATAGTTGCGGGCAAAATGTAAATTCGGACAGCATCAAATCTGTTGTAGTTGTAAATTACACATCGATGACCCTCCGAAAAAACTTAAAGGTGAAAACTGATAACTGAAAACGTACCGCCCAAAGTGCAAACGAATGATGCTCGTATAGGGTTCAAATTATCTACAACCGCTTAACGCTTTTTGACAACTAACTTATGATATAGTTTAAGAGCACGCGGGGTTATGAAAATGAGCAGAAAGCTGTGGATTATTGCGTTGATCTTCGTGGTTACCGGAGCCGTCATTGGCGGTTTGTTCGGCAGGATGCCGCTGCGAACTTCGGCTGACACGAGCATTACGCCGGAGCGCGTAATCGCTGATTATACTGAAGCTTTGGACGTTATTGACAAAAATTATGTCGGAAACGTCGATCATGAAAAGATCACGGACAGCTCGGTTCAGGGAATGCTTTGGACGCTTGACCCGCACTCTTCATTTTTTACCCGCGACGAATTCAAAAAGCTTTACGAGGAGCAGTCGTCCGAATTTTACGGCATCGGCGTTTCTATATTACAGCATCGTGACGGAGTTTATGTTCAGTCGGTGATACCGAACACGCCTGCGGATAAAGCGGGACTTCGCTACGGCGACAGGTTTTTACAGGTGGACGGAAAGGACGCAACGGACTGGACAAGCGCTGACGTTTCGAAAAACGTTCGCGGTGAAAAAGGAACAACCGTAAAGATAAGGGTTGGACGCGCAGGAGCCGCACAGCCGCTTGACTTTGACATTGTCCGCGGAGGCGTTCCGCTGCCGTCGATCCGAAATTATTTTATGCTGTCGAACGGCATCGGCTACGTTGGCCTCAGTGGAGGTTTTCAGGAGACTACGGCCGAAGAGCTTGATGCCGCGATCGCGGATCTGAGAAAACAGGGGATGAAAAGCCTCGTTCTCGACCTGCGTGGAAACCCGGGCGGTCTGCTGCCGCAGGCCATCGAGGTCGTCAGCCGCTTTGTGCCGGGCGGCCAGACAGTCGTTTCGGTAAAGGGACGCGCCCGATATGCGCAGTCGCAGGACCTGCGTGCGACGAGTGGCGAAAATCAGGATTTCCCGCTGGTCGTAATGATCAATGGCAATTCGGCTTCGGCGTCGGAGATCGTCGCCGGTGCGATACAGGATTACGGACGCGGATTGATCGTCGGAACGGACAGCTTTGGCAAGGGGCTGGTCCAGCGTGTGTTTCCGCTGCCGTATGGAACAGGCCTGACCCTTACGACCGCACGATATTATACGCCGTATGGGCGTTCACTGCAGCGTGATTATTCGAATGGGTCGATCTACGAATATTACACGCATTCGGATGGTTCGGACGATTCGGATGCG
>Ga0157372_10006303_pt1 | contig 12614 bp, 12 predicted proteins | sample C55metaG_FD_115307 | JGI IMG/M metagenome (GOLD analysis project Ga0157372, IMG submission 115307) | Corn rhizosphere microbial communities from Kellogg Biological Station, Michigan, USA - C5-5 metaG | ecosystem: Host-associated > Plants > Roots > Rhizosphere > Soil | place: USA: Michigan... | reverse complement strand
GTGCCGTTTACGGTTAAATTTGTGTTTACTATTTCAGTTGTAGTGTCGTTATAAGACAGTATTTCAGTTTCAAAATCAGGGTAATAACTGCCATCTGCTTTAGTGATTAATCTTATTCTATCGCCAGGCTTAAATGTATATTGTAATGTTGTGTTAGGATGTATTTTTTGATATGTATAAAGACTACCCACCACCAAATCAAGATAATCACCACCACTATTTGTTGCATTTACAGTAATGACTTTCTGAATAAGCATCTGTATAAAGTCAGCATAAGTTAAATCCTTTGTTCTAACGATCTGATAGTATTTTGCCCATATAGGGGGAGTGTGTTTAATAGTTAGGCTGAATACAGGCGCTTTAATGCCTCCTAACGAGTTCTGTGTTGCTGTTGTAGTAATCAACCCATCATTAGTGTAAACTAAGCTCCTACGCCCCTGAAAGTCCTCGTACATTATCCCAAATTTAATGCCCGCACCAAGCTTCATGTTACTGATAGATTGTCCAGTATCTTTTAGTGAGTCAAATTGAACTGGATTAACACTTCCACTAGAATAATAATATCCCCAATCAGTGTAATCAATAATAGAAAACTCAAAGCTTATATTGCCTAGTCCATCATCTGTATTAATGTAAATGTTTCTCTCTGGTTGAATTTCGGAATTTCTATTACCACGTATTTGTCTTATTATATTTCCACCATTACCCCCCGTCAAGTTAAGTAGTTGCTGCTTAATTTGGTTAGCCACACTATTTGCAGTATCAGTTACATTTGCAGTATAACTAACATTAAAGGTATGCCCTCCATTAGAAAGCGTTCCTGTAAATGTGTTGCCTTTCTTTACATCATTCCCAATAGTTACCTTATGTGAATTAGCACGTTTATCTGCTGATACAAAGTGAATACTGCCATCTAAATCCATATACTCCCCATGATTTAGGTTTCTATTATATAAATACGCTCCAGTATCTGGTATTGGTGCAAAGCTAAAATTTGGGCTGTTGAATTTATTTTCTGTTCCATCATCAATTACCAACTCCTCATAAGTAACCGACAATTCAGTTTCAATAGGCACGTCTTCAAAACCCTCATTAAAATTAGCGTATGCTATAGAGTTTCTAGGCTTAGATTGACATAATGGGGCTTTAGGTAAATATGATTGTGGTTTTTGAATTAACTCATCAGTAATAGTTGGATATGAACCCCCTTCATTATAAAACTTATAAGTATAAATTGTGTTATCAGGAATGTTTAACTTCTTTTTATCCAATACAGCAATAGTAACCCAAGAAGGATTAGGCAAATCTGCTGTAGGCTGAAACATTGCTATTTCAATCGTTTTTACAATAGCACTACCTGTCTGTACTATAATATCAATTCCATTGTTGTCTGTAGGGATGTTATTAACTCCTGTAAAGCTTTCTTTTATAGGGTTGACTACATTGCTAAAGTCACTATAAACACTTCGCTCACGATCATCATAGCCAAATATAGAAGCAAACTTTCTTGATGATCCGTATAACCTGTTGATAGGTTTAGTAAGATCAGAGAAATAAGACACCACAGGGGCTGCTGATGGAGCTAATTTATATGCGTTGATGTATTCCTCCAAAACATTAGCCCCATACCCTGTAACACTCTTATCTAAAGCTTTTTTAATGTTGATCTTTCTAGCATCATTTAAACCATCTACCCAATAAAGTAAATTGTTATCTACAACATTGGTCATTAAGATCAAATAGTCTTTGGAGAAGTTTAAAACATCAAATCCACCAGTGTCAGTGATGGATTGTAGTATTGTGATTACTGTTCTTGTGAGTTCGTTAAACTGAAATATATTGTGGTAGCCATTACTGTTCCAGACAAAAAAATAAAATAGGTTCTTTTCTTCATCTACAGCCGTACCTATCGTCTTATTTTCTCCCGCAGGTAAAGGAGTTTCAATAGAAACATTTCCTTTTACATTTGTGACTATACCAACATTTCCTACACCAGTAGACAACACCAAACAATTAAGAATATATCTAGCTCTTGTGTTAGGAATTAATGTAAGGTCTGTGGTAGTATCTATGCCCTCGCTAAAGGTATGGGTAGCTACTTGTTTTTCTTTTGATGGCATTAGGTCTAATAATTTGTTTCGCTGAACGATTTGTTTAATTCTGCACTTGCATATAACGCTGATTGGAAGTTGTAAAGTCTCTTAAGTTTGTTGTAATGCTTCTCATATTCATTATTATTCCATGTAGCGGCATTCCAATCCTTTCTTTCCTCATAAAACCTTGCTTTAGCCCAATAGCTCAAAGTCATCTCACATTCACTAGGAACGAGCTTTAATCCATCTGATATGCCATCCGATTTGTATTCAATAACAATTTCTGAACCTTCTGGAATTAAGCTGCCTATATAAATCTCACCTGTTTTCTTGTCTATATTGTAGTATCCGGCACAATGAACACCTCTACCTTGTCCATAAAGCTCTCCCAAGAAATTACCTCCCCTATAACAGTTGTAAAAGCTATATCCATCTCCAATGTACTCACCACAGAAAATAGAGTTTAATCGCTCTTGTGATTTCTCTTGGTTAAGATTTTCTTTACGAATGCTTTTATCTAATGATAATACGGCTAAATGACCATTTTTAAGCAATCCAACCTTAGTTTCAAAAACGAAGTCACAAGGCAAGGAAATCACATTATCTACTTCAAGTATTTCGGTCTTTACATCAAACTCTTGATTAAGTAACAAGTTTAGCTCTCTCCACCCACTAAGTATATGTCTACTTAAAGTAAATTCAAACTTTCCTGTGCTATCTCCCATACCACTTGCGCAGTTAGATGCAATAGTCTTTATGTTTACAAGTGCTTTACTCATTTCTTATGGTCTTTGTATTACGTTTCTCTCATCTGACTTGTTGCTTATTAAGTCAGCAGGTCTAGTCGCAGGATTGGTAAACCATTGTGCCACTAACTGTATTGCTTGCATTTCTGTATCGGCAGGTAAAGGCAATTCATCATCATCTGATAAATCCTGTACCCTGACAATATATTCTCCACTCAATTTCTCAACTAAGGGATTCGTAGTATATACCTCAACTTTAGTTTTTCCAATGGGATAATAAAACCCCTGATCAATCAATTTATTTTTATATGATTTTATAGTTCTTCTATCAGCATCCATTAACGGAGCATAATAATTACCACAATTATCAAACACCGATCGTACTCCTTCATTACCGTATAAAGGAACATAACCTTTAGGGAGTGTCACAAAATCAACACCCCCTGTTTTATCAATAACTAAGTCTGTGAATGTGCCATAGAACATTGATGGTAAATCCCTGTTACCTTCTTGAGATAGAGATGTATTTCTTCCAGAAGTCAAAGCATAGTTAACAGCCGCAGGTAAGAATGCTTCTATATCCCACCGCTGTACATTCATTTCATCTGTTAATACATAGCCACCTAATGCTAAGATGACGTTTTCCACAAATAGACTTTTAGTCATAGTTAATGTCGCCTTTAGTACCTACATAAATGGTTCTACCTCTCTTATCAGTCTTAGTACCTAAAATGGTGGTGAATTGCTTAGAAATGAAACCTTCTGTTACTCCTGCGCCTGCTACTGGACTGTATTCAATTGGAGGCGTGATCTGGATGTTCTCTGCGTATAGATTGATAATCTCATCCCATACTTCTGTTCTTTTTTCTGCTAATGTCATGATTGATGTGTTTTATTTTGTTTGTAATTGAGTTTCTCTGTTAATCCCTAGCTCTGCATAAGATTGTGCCAAATTTTCTTTCTGTTCAATCCCCATACTTTCTAACATATAGTAAGTGAAAAGGTTGAATAATCCTTCTGGAAAGTCTATGTCTACTGTGTTTGCATCATCTATAACCAAATAGTCATTATTGGCATCTGATGCTGTTGTAAAGGCTATTTTAGCCTCAGCAGGCTTCTTACAGTACGTAAGCACATATTTGTTACCAGTAGTCTTAGGAAGCGTTATAATGTTACCTGACTTAAAAAGATAATTAGTTTTGTGCTTAGTAATATCAGGCTTCCTAATTGGGCTTGTTAAGTACATAGTCTCTTCGTTAACGCTTATCTTTCTGCTTGGGTACTCATCAGTTCCGTTGATGTACTTCAAGTCTAACGTCCTATAGTAGTCTTCTAAAGTAGTTATAACGTCCGTAGCGAATAGTTTGCCACCTGCTAATGAAGTTATCTGTGCCGTCTCAACAACATGGTTAATAAGTGCATCTGATACCTTTTGATTATTCTCGTAATTGTCACAAAGGACAGATAGTATAGCATACTGAACTGAATATACATTACTATTATATTCATCTTGAGTGAAATAACCCGAAGTACCACTTTTGGTAAGTGTAGTTAAACGTTGCCAAAGTTTTTCCTGTGAAATCATATAACAAATGTATGTAAAAAAATAAAGTAAACGTACAAACGAAAAAAGTCGGCTTCTTTCGAATACCGACCCCTGTCTAACCTCAATTTTAAATCACCTACAATCTACTCACCATTATTCTCTCTCAACCACTTTGAAATCTTGCTGTGGTGTGGTGGATTATCTTCACCTGCGGCTACCAAAGCCTCAATAGCATCTTCTCTTGTAAATACTCTAACCTCTTGTATAGCTTCTTGTTGAACTGTTGTTTGGCTTCTTAAATACTCCGGTAAGTTATCACCAATAGTTCTTTCTTGCTGATATGAATTATCACTAACATCATAGTTTTGAGGCTCATCCAAAGCTCTTAAATCCCTTTCTGCCTTAGCTCTAGCGCTCATATCCTGAGTAATGCTATTTAATAAGTTGATATGTCTGTTAATGTCGCTAAAGAAATAGTTGATTAAAGCCTTTTTAGCGTCCTGTGTGACGTTTTGAATGTCAAGGATATGTTCACCCTCTCTTTCTCCGCTAACCCATGCCCAACGTCTTATACTGCCTACATTAGTTAACTTAACAATACCCTTGTCAATAAGATTGATAATACGTCCCTCAATGTAAGTCATCTCTGTATTTGCTTTTTGTAAGTAAACAACAGGGAAGTTCTTAGCGTATTCCATTACATCAATTCTGATCTCCTCAGCTTCTTTCTTCTCAAGACCTTTAATGCCTAAGCCTTTTGCTAAAACAATAAGCCTTTCTTCACTTAAAGCTTTAGCGTGGTTCATAGCATCGAATAAAGAGTCAATACCCTTCATTTTCTCTTGTGAACGTTTCTTACTATCAATAAAATCAATCTTTGGTTTAGCCTTGTTGTTTTTATCTCTTAACGGAGAAGAAATGTTGTTTGGGTGTAAGAACTGATAAATAGCTAAGTCAATGTCATTAGCATAATTAAAATTAGCTCCTGTATTATGCACATAACGAGGCTCAAACTGATCAATAACCCTATCTCCAACAACCTTACTATTGTTGCTCATTGCATATCTGATCTCTACCTTTAATTTTGTTTTAGGGTCAGTAGCCATAAAGTGTGAACGCCATGCACCACCTTTAGGTGATTTAAGCACACCTCCGTTAATCCTGTCAATTTTTTTTCTATCTGCTGAAATCTCAAAGCTAGGTTTCTTTTCTATCTTCTTGAAGTCCTCAATACTGGCATATTTCTCCATGAGTTCTTTTGCCGAAATCTGTTTTCTGTTCTCAAATAACATATTATTCTTCTATTATATTTTTATAAATTAAATCAGCCGCCTTAACTAAAGATTCCGCTGTATGAGTAAGTGGTTTACCATGATCATCTTCTCTCTGTGTTTGATTGGCAATTTCAAATGCCTTTATCATCAATGATTGTTTTTTCTCTTTGTCCATCTTGTATTTCCTTTAATTGTTGTTCTACTTTTAGTGTCTCAATTCTATTTTTTACAGCCTTTTCTACAAACCATTGTATAGAAGCGCCATGTGACTCTTTGTAGTCATTCATAAACTTTACATCGCCTTTCTCAAATACGATTCTAAATGAATTTACGTCTTTTACTTCTCTTGCCATACATCAAAGGTAGATAAAAAAATATAAAATGTACAAGTGTGTTGAATTAGTGGTTTTTATTCACAAAAAACCCCCTAATGTATTCCACAAAAGGGGGTGTAAAAGAAAATATAATTGAAAATTGAGTGACTATGATGCTGATGTTCCTGTTGGGTGCATAACAACGAAGTTTTCGCCTAATGCAAAGTGAGGAGCAATTTCAGAACGCATGTAAGTGTTTTGTGCATCAAATTCAGATGACTTAACAACTCTACGGTCGCTTCCTGCACCACCATTTACCCAAAGCTCATTCTCTCTTGAGTAACCATCAGTTCCTCTCCACTCGTAACCGATAAATGGACGGTTGTCTGCTGACTCTCCTGCAAAACCAAATGGAACTCCGATAGCCCAATCTTTACCACCGATCATACCTGCTCCACCAATGTTGTCTAACTCCGGTGCAGAAGTCTGTAGATAAGTAAAGTTACCTAAAGAGAATCCTGTGATACCCAAGTTAACCATCATTCCTTCTTCTGTAAAGCCGCTATCGTATTTACGTGCATTACGTACACCCTCTGCAATATATTTATCAGAAACTCCGATAACCCAATTGTAGTTGTAACGGTTTGAGAAGAATTTCTCGATTTTTTGGTTGAAGTTATAACCCTCAATCAACATGATCTCACTTGATGGTACACGAATATCGTGGTAGTAAGCTGATAAAGCATATAAATCTGCATCATCAAAGTCATTTACATCATACTCGAAATCGTAACCGTTCTCTAAAGCATAAGGCAATAAACCTTGAGTACCTGAAATTGGAACTTCTGATTTTAATGGATCAGAGTAATCAGTCCATCCTTCTGCCTTCTTACCGAACATCCATACATGGCCTTTTTGTTGCTCCATTCTCATCTCAGCATCACGAAGAGACTCCATGTAGATAAGGTTTGACCCCGGCACAACTTGAAAAGGTGCTGCTGTAGTTAAGTGAGTTCCTGATGTAATATCAGTCTCTTTAGCGATCCAGAAAGTATTTTCGTATTTATACCTAACTGAACGTAAAGGCTCTGGTTGGCCTGTTCCTTCACCGCTTAAAGTTGAAATCCAAGAGAATACTGCTCCTTCGATAAAGTCATCTTCTGGATCTACTCCTGTATTACCTTCTAAAGTAATTTGGTGTGGGTTAACCGTTCTGTCTTTTTCAATGATACGGTATTGGTTACCATTGATGCTTCCTTGCCATACCTCAGTTACTCGTGGGCGTGAGAAAATGGTTGTACCTACTGAATTGTTAGTCTGAACCAACATATCCTCTGTAGACAAAGCAATAGTAATTTGATTACCAGTTGTACCAATGATTTCTCCTACGGTAAATAAATCTTTAGGACGTGGTTTTTCGTAGTGACCTGTAATCGGACCTTCTACACCTTTTCTTACAGCTGATCCCATACCGAACATTTTGATTTTGCTCAAGGTAGTTGGAGGATAGCCTGATTCTTTAAAATAAGTCGATAGTAATTGAGGATTATCTTGTAAAAGGGTTGAACCTAATACGAATACATCTCCTTGTGCCGATTCTACGTGACTTGGGGCTGTGTGGTTAATAACTTCTGCCATTGTATTGCTGATTTAAAATTTTTGTGTTTTTTAGTTAATTATCTACGTTTTACCATATTATTTAGGAAATCAGCATATTCTTTATCAGTACTATTTACATTAGTAGGCAATGTTTCTGGTGGCAATCCTGTGCGGTTCTCATACTTGTTTACTACTCTTTCGGTAGCTAAAGCATCAGCGTGTTTAAAAATAGATTGTGCAATGTTCTCAAAGTTCTTTTCTAGGTAGTCAGCTTTGATGTATCCTGTTGCTAATGCAATATTCTCATCTGTAACCTCCATTTGTCCATCTAAGAAGAATGATTCAAGCTTCTGTGGTAATAGTGCTTTGAAGTCTGCATTGTAGTCAAAGTTTAGTTTAACTGCTTCTTCACCTTCTTTACCGTTTAAGTTGATTTCTCCTAAACCTTGTATTGTTTCAGCTATTTTTGGTGCTGTTTGTTTTACTACTTGGATGTGTGCATTGGTTTTAGCAATTCCTGCTAACCTTAGCTCTTCTGCCTTTGCGTTTGCTTCTACTTGTGCTGAATTGTCAAATGCTGTCAATTCTTTTTTGTAGTCTTTTAAAGCTTGCTTGTCCTGTAAAGAACTTACTCTTAGTTCTTCTTTTAAAATGGCATATTCTGCTGAGTCTTCATCTAAATCTGCAAAAGGAAAATCTCTTTCTACCTTTTGCCTTGCGATTGATTCACTGTAACCGTTTTTTACCATTACCATAACCTTTGCATCTACATCGGAAATTTCATCTAGGTTAATTCGGCTGATTTTTGTGAAGTTCTCTATTTCGTCTGCTGATTTACCTGCACGTAGCATATCGTCAATAGCCTTAACATATTCATTAGCGAAAGGGCTTACTTTACTCTTTTCCTCTAACTCATTGTGTTTGGCTAATAGATCGTTGTACTCTTGAACCTTCGTATCGTATTCCTTGATCTTAGGAAGTGCTGATTTGAAGCTGTCTACATCCGTAAACAATCCTTCTGAAATCTCAGGGAGGATCTTAGAGTAATCTACTTGAGGTGTTTCAACAGGTGGTATGCCTTGAGTCTGTGTCGTATCAACTATTTCAGTTGAAGCAGGTGCTTCCAAAGTAGTGTCTGTAGATGTGTCAGTTACTATTACAGTTTCTGTTGTTGTTTCTACTGGCGGTTCGGAAGCAAACTTTTGGCTTGCGTAATCCATTACTGTGTTATTTTCACTCATTTTATTTCAATTTTCTTAATCAAAAGTATAACGTATTAATTTAAAAACCAAATTTAAGCTATTTGAGGTTCTAAGGGCATCCCGTTTTGATCTTGTGACTGTTGAGTCATAACCAACTCTTCGGGGATTGGAGAGGGCGTTAAAACAGCTTGTACCTGTTCGTTATTACTAGCTATTACAGATGGTATCGCTCCAACATTACTTTGCTCTCCTTCTTTCTTAGGTGCAAATAACAATTGCATCATCATGCCATTCTGTTTAAGAAGCTCTGCAATCAATGTGTTTTGGTTATCTGCATCTGATTTAGCCTTGATGTTTACTTGATCAATTTGTCCTTTTGTTTGAGCTGATTGTTGTTGTACTTGGGCGTTAGCTTGAATGTCAGCTTGTTTAGATGCTTCTTGTTCTTGTTTTTTCTTAGCTTCTATCTGAGCTAAAATATACATAGCCTCTTCAATATTGCCTGCCATAACCTTCCTGTATACATAAAGATATTCGCTCATAGTGAGTCCTTGTCCACCGCCTGTCTGATCCCCTAAAGCTTTCTGCTGAACGATACTTTGAAGTAACTGTTGTTTTTCTTCTAATGAAGGGGCAATATCTATTTCTAGGTTAAACTCAGTGTTGCTGAAATTCTTATCAATCTTAAATGACTCTAGGTTCTTATTACCCAATATAGCATAGCTTAACTTAATTTCTTTGTCTTTGGATACAATCTGCCACTTCTTAATGATATCGTCAAAGGCATTCTTAAATACATAATTAAAGGCATTGAATGTAGGATATAGGGAGGCATTAGCCGCTTGGAAAGCTAGTTTAGTCTGACCTAATCCCTGATAAGCACTTGTGCCTCCTGCATCTGCTCCGTTCTGCATACCTAGCACTTCTCTAAGCTCATTTACTTTCTCGGCTATCTGATTACCATATACAGCTAATATGCCTGCTATTTTGGTTACGTCTAGATATTCAATAGGTTTCTGTCCACCACTCATGTATAGTGGTTTACCATGATCATCTAATGCATTATAGAACAATACCCCTCGCTCTTGTAGTGATTGAAGTATGTCTTCTGGTTGCTGTAAAATACCGTTTAAAAATACGTTCTCAAGCAAGTCTTTTTGGATAGCAAGACCGGGCGCAGCAGGGATAGTAGCTAAGGCATTTCTCTGCTTAACAATCGCCATATCAATATCATCTACAATGGCTATTGCCCTTTCTACCAATGAAGCGTTACCTGTTTTAGCAAAGAAAAAGTCCAACTTAGGGGTTTTGTTTCCATCTACTCCATAGTAAACCACATCCTTGCATACTCCATAGTCTAAAAACATATCCGTTCCTATAATCCAACTTGAATAATATTTCCTGATTACATTCTTTTGTATCTTTTTGTCTCCACTTTTAGCCGATTTTTTATCTACCTCATAGTCAAATGGTATTTCTTTAAACCTTACCTGCCCTGTACCTGTAACATTCTTTAAGTTTGTTTCTACATCAACACTTAACCATTGAGCATCTAATACCATTACTTTAACCCTACTTACAGGATCTACATCGGCATTTGTAATGCTTGAGGTATCGTATAGTTTTTGTGTTTTGTAATAGTTACTGTTGATGGTTGCTGAGTATTGTGGGTTCATCCATGCAAAGCATTTAGCTAGATAAAGAAGTTCTGATGGTTTGTAATTAGGATTTTCTCTTCGGATATCAGCAATACTCATTATCCTTACTTCTCCGGCTCTTGTAATGTCACTAAAGTCATTTTGTTCTGAGTATGGTATTAATGCCCTGTCAAGGTTTACCTTACGTATTTTAGGAAGCATAGTTGATTTCTCAATGTATGTCTTCCATCCGCATAAGCTTGTTATAATTAAATCATCAAATGTCTGATCCTGTAAAACTTTGTAGTTGGAAACAAGTTTAGTCTTTTGGCAAGCTGCTTTACATGCAATCTCCCTATGCATAGTGTATCCACCTATTTCGAAGTACGTTCTTACATCCTGCGCTGTTCTCAACCCCATTTCTTCGGGATTAATTGGCGTATTAGGAATAAACCCTACCTGCTTCATGAAGTTTTTATTATTCTCATCAATAAGATACATCAGTAACGCTTTATCTGCTTGTTTAGCTGCAATACTATCATCATCAATGCAACTGACTGAAACATCATACTCCTGACTCATGTTCTTCTCTCTCATCACATCAAACATCTGAGGGAGCTTATAGTAGGTATCGAAGGAAACGTTCATCTTGGTAATAAACTTACCGTCACTGTTCTTCCTTTTTGCTCCAATAAGGTTTTGCTTGATCTTATTTGATGATTGCTGACCTGTAGCATATGCCCGTAGTTCTTCAAAGCTTCTTTTAGATCCAAATTCAAAGGGTACATAACAATAATTACTTGCATAGTCGCAGTAAAATGCATTGTTAAATGCCAGAAAATAATCTTTCTCTTTTTTTAGCCTTGGGTCTAAGTCCTCTACAGGGTATGGATTCTTAAACGTCTGATTTTTGTATTGACTTGGTTGCAAATAACGCTGTGCCATATTGATGATTTTAAGTCAAATGTACTACTTTTGAAAATAAAAAGTAATTATGCTGATTAACTTACTTATTAGAACATCCTACAGGCCAGTTCTTTTCCAAAGACTTTTAGATTCTATAAACGCTCAGACTCATAAAAACATAAGAATAATTGTTAGCTATGATGATGAAAGAGCCTTGTCTTATATTCCAGAACACTTAGAAAAAATTAAAGTTTATAAGAACACTTCTTTAGCTTTTCCATACGATAATTATTGCAATGACCTTAAGGCTTTAGTCACTGATGGTTTCTTTATGTTTATAGATGATGATGAAGTATTATCTTCAAATGACTGTATAGAGAAGCTTTGTAAGCACTTGAAGAACCATTGGGGTGTTATATGTCAATTCAGCCGAAATGGTCGATTAAAACCTTCTAATGAGCTTATAAAATTGAAGATGGTTAAGAGATGTAAAATAGGTATGCCTTGTATTGCTTTACATCATTCATTAAAGAACATGGCTGATTTTGATGGGAGTGTTGAAGCAGCAGATTTTAATTGGATAAAGGCTATAACAAAAAAAGTGAAACTTAATTTCGTTCCACTTGTAATTGCGCTTGCTGATAGAAGAAGTTATGGTGCTATGGAGTAGATTAAATTCTCTGCATTTCTATGTGTTTCTTTCAATCCGAACTTGCCACAATAGTTTGTAAATTTCTTTTCTAAATCTTTATCACCATTCCATTCTATAATCAAACATTCACAACCTACTTCTTTTAAATCTATTTGCTGTAAAATGTCCCAATCGTAGCCTTCTGTATCGGTTGAAATGAAGTTTAATTGTGGCTTACCTATTTCTTCCCAAAAGTCTTTGAATGTTTTAAGCTCTATCTCTCCCTCAGTAAATTCTACTCCTGCATCCCTCCACCTTTTTGTCTCCTCAAACTTTACCGATGATACTAAACCCTTGTCAGTTCCATTAGGAACATGGTTTCCACTTTCAAAGAATTTAACTTTTTCATTTTTAGTTCCTATACCAATGTTATAGCACTTTACATTTTTATTGTCTTTGTGTAGCTTTTTTAGCTCTTTAAATACCGTAGAAGGCTCGATCAGGTGGGCTGACCAGTTATTTTCTATAAGTAGCTTAGAATTGCTTAAAAATGATCCGTCATTTGCCCCTATTTCAAGTAGAGTCCCTGTTTTCCCATTAAAGTACCTAAGTATTTTCCTGTCTTCTTTGTTTTGTGAATAGCTCATATATATTTTTTTATTTTAT
>Ga0157372_10006302_pt1 | contig 12614 bp, 9 predicted proteins | sample C55metaG_FD_115307 | JGI IMG/M metagenome (GOLD analysis project Ga0157372, IMG submission 115307) | Corn rhizosphere microbial communities from Kellogg Biological Station, Michigan, USA - C5-5 metaG | ecosystem: Host-associated > Plants > Roots > Rhizosphere > Soil | place: USA: Michigan... | reverse complement strand
CGATCCGGACGTGATCGTGGAAGTACTCGAGGTGCCGTAGTCGGTCGACCGCACAGAGCGCATGCGCCGACAGCTGCGGCGCGCAGTGGCCGGAGAGGTCGAGCCCGTGCGCGGACGCGAGCCCGTTGACGCGCAGGAGCCCGCTGATGCCGCCGCAGCGGGTGACATCGGCCTGCAGGCAGTCGACGCTGCCGACCAGGTTCCGAAAGTCGGCGAGGACGTACGCGTACTCGCCGGCCGCGACCTCGAGGCTGCTGTGGTCGCGCACGCGCCGCAGTCCGTCCAGATCCGCAGACGACACCGGCTCCTCGAACCAGCGAACGTCCCACTCCTCGACGTAGCGATCGGCCCAGCGGATCGCCTCCTTGACGCCGAACGCGCCGTTCGCGTCGACCATCAGCTCCGCATCCCCGATCGCTTCGCGCGCGACCGACAGCCGCTGCGGGTCGCGGGCCGGCTCACGGCCGAGCTTCATCTTCACGTGCGTGATTCCTTGCGCGGTCCAGCCCCCGAGCTGCTCCGCCAGCCTCTCGTCCGTGTACGAGCAGAAGCCGCCGCTCCCGTACACCTGCACGCGGTCACGAGCCGCGGGCAGCAGCGTCGAGAGCGGCACCTCGAACAGGCGCGCACGCAGATCCCAGAGCGCCAGGTCGACGGCCGACAGCGCACAGAACGCGATGCCGGGCCGGCCCGCGTTCCGTACGGCTGCGCCGAGCTCGAGCCAGAGCCCACCGAGGTCTTCGAGGCCCCGCCCCGAGACCCGCGGCGCAAGGATCGCGTTCACGACAGCTTCGGCCGCCTCCGGCGCGTACGTCCAGCCGAGGCCGCGGCGCCCGCCGCCGACCGCCTCGACGACCACGATCGTCGTGGACGACCATTCGAGCGTCCCGTCCGACTCCGGCTGATCCGTCGGGATCGTGAAGCAGCACGTCTCGAGCCGTTCGACGGTCAACGGCCCGGCAGGAACTCGAGGATCTTCTGCTTGAACGACTCGCTGATCAGCGCGCGCGAGTCGGGGTCACCGCCCCGGATCGCCGAGATGAAGTGGCGCGCCTGCTCGATCGTGATGTGCGGGGGCAGCGGCGGCACCTCCGGGTCGGTGACCGCGTCGATCACGAACGGCCGGTCCGACTGGAACGCCTCCTCCCAGGCGGCGTCGATCGCGTCCGGCGACTCGATGCGCACGCCGTCGAGGCCGATCATCCGCGCGAAGTCCGCGTAGCGCACATCCGGGATCTGCTGCGTCGCGGGGTTCTTCGGATCGCCTTCGAGCGCACGCTGCTCCCAGGTCACCTGGTTCAGGTCGCGGTTGTTGAGCACGAGCACGACGAGGCGGCGGTCGGCCCAGGTCTCGTAGTACTTCGCCGCGGTGATCAGCTCCGCCATCCCGTTCATCTGCATCGCGCCGTCACCGACGAGCGCAACCGCCGGCCTGCTCGGATGCGTGAACTTGGCGGCGATCGCGTACGGCACGCCCGCGCCCATCGTCGCGAGGTTCCCCGAGAGCGAGGCAAGGTGCGTCGGGCCGAGCTTCAGGTCGCGGGCGAACCAGTTCGCGGACGAGCCGGAGTCAGAGGTGACGATGGCGTCCTCGGGCAGATGGTGGTTGAGCTCCCAGAACAGGCGCTGCGGGTTGATCGGGTCGGCGTCCTGCATGGCGCGGTCCTCGATCAGCCGCCACCACTCGGCGACCTCCTCCTCGATCTGTGTGCGCCACGACGTTTCTGTCTTCGCGTGGAGCAGCGGCAGCAGCTCCTCGATCGTCGCCTTCGCGTCGCCGACGAGACCGAGCTCCATCGGATAGCGGATGTTGAGCATCCGCCCGTCGAGGTCGATCTGGACGCCCCGGGCCTGACCCGGTTCGGGCAGGAACTCGGAGTACGGAAACGACGAGCCGACCATCAGGAAGGTGTCGCACTCGTTCATCAGCGTCCAACTCGGCTTCGTGCCGAGCAGGCCGATCGAGCCGGTGCAGTACGGCAGCATGTCGTCGAGGACCGTCTTGCCGAGAAGCGCCTTCGCGACGCCGGCACCGAGCTTGTCGGCGAGCGCCATCACCTCGCCGGTCGCGTTGCGCGCGCCCTGGCCGACCAGGATTGCGACCTTCTCGCCCGCGTTCAGGATCTCGGCCGCGCGGTCGAGGTCGCCGCGTGCGGGAACCACGCGCGGCGCGGTCCAGCCGGGCGACGAGTGGATCGACCCGTGCTTGCGCGGCGGCTCCGGGACGGCTTCGGCCTCACCGACGTCGTTCGGGACGATCAGGCAGGTCACCGCGCGCTGGTCGAGCGCAATCCGATGCGCGCGATCGACGAGATGCCTGATCTGCTCGGGCACGAGTGCCGTCTCGCAGTACTCGTGCGCGACATCCTTGAAGAGGGTCTGGAGATCGACCTCCTGCTGGTAGCTGCCGCCGAGCGCCATGCGCGACTGCTGGCCGACGATCGCGAGGACGGGCGCATGGTCGAGCTTCGCGTCGTACAGGCCGTTCAGGAGATGGATCGCGCCGGGGCCCGACGTCGCGAGGCAGACGCCCACCTGGCCGGTCCACTTGGCATGGGCGCAGGCCATGAACGCGGCCTGCTCCTCGTGGCGGACCTGCACGAAGTCGATCAGGTCCTTCTGCCGTTCGAGTGCGCCGACGATCGCGTTGATGCCGTCGCCCGGGTAGCCGTAGATGCGGCGCACGCCGTTCTCGTGCAATCGCTGGAGCAGGAAGTCGGCGCTCGTCAATGCCATCGGTACCTCCGTCGATTCGTCAGTCGGTTGGTCGTCGCCCGGAAGGGACGCGAAATCGCCGCTCGGGGTCGCGCCGTGGCGGCGCGGCAATCGAGATCGTTCCCCGGCACGAAATGCGGAAACATATCGTCCCACGATCTGCTTACCTGCGATCGGCGCTGAACCGGACCACGATATGTTTCGGCGCTGCGTCTCGGTGGAAGTGAGAGCGACGTGAATGCGCTGCGGTCACTGCGGGACTGGCCGCTCGTCCGGCAGCTCGCGGAAGGCGACCCGCTCGGCCTTGGCAAGGCGGCCCGATCGACGCAGTCGGCGAACCTCTCGCCCCGCATCGCGGGCGCGGACTCGGCAACGCCGTCGATCTGCCCGTACTGCGCGGTCGGCTGCGGCCAGATCGCATACGTCAAGGACGGCGCGGTCATCCAGATCGAGGGCGACCCCGCCAGCCCGATCTCGCGCGGCCGACTCTGCCCGAAGGGCGCCGCCTCGAAGAGCCTCCACGACGGCGGGTTGCGGGAGCAAAAGGTCAAGTACCGCCGCCCGTACGGGACGGAGTGGGAGGACCTGTCGCTCGACGATGCGATGGAGATGATCGTCGACCGAATCGTCGGGACGCGCGACGCCCACTGGCAAGACGAGACGCCGGACGGAAACCCGGCGCGGCGCACGCTCGCGATCGGGAACCTCGGCGGTGCGACGCTCGACAACGAGGAGAACTACCTGATGAAGAAGCTCCTCAGCGCGCTCGGCGTCGTGCAGGTCGAGAACCAGGCGCGCATATGACACAGCTCGACGGTGCCCGGTCTGGGCACCTCGTTCGGACGAGGCGGTGCAACCGGCTACCAGCAGGACCTCGCGAACTCGGACTGCATCGTGATCATGGGGTCGAACATGGCCGAGAACCACCCGGTCGGCTTCCAGTGGGTGATGGAGGCGCGGGAACGGGGCGCGGAGGTGATCCACGTCGACCCGAGGTTCACGCGCACGAGTGCAGTCGCGACGCGGCATGTGGGTCTCCGCGCGGGCTCGGACATCGTCTTCCTCGGCGGGATCGTCAACTACATCCTGGAGAACGAGCGCTGGTTCGACGAGTACGTCCGCACCTACACGAACGCGCCGGTGATCGTCCATGAGGACTTCGCGGATGCGGAGGAGAACGGTGGGCTCTTCTCCGGCTGGGACCCGGAGCGGGGCAAGTACGACGTGACGACGTGGCAGTACGCGGGCGTCGAGGTCCACGGCGCCGCAGGGCAACGCGAGCAGGGCTTCACGCAGTCACATGTCAAGGGTCACGCCGCACACGGTGCGCACGGCGGCGGCATGAGCCACGGGAATCCGCCGGAGCGCGACGACACCCTGCAGGACCCGCGCTGCATCTTCCAGATCTTGAAGCGGCACTACGCGCGCTACACGCCGGAGCTCGTCGCGGAGACGTGCGGCTGCACGGTCGCCGAGCTGGCGGCGGTCGCCGAGGCGCTGTGCCGCAACTCGGGCCGCGAGCGGACGTCGGCGTTCGTCTACTCGGTCGGGTGGACCCAGCACACGGTCGGCGTGCAGTACATCCGGACCGCCTCGATCATCCAGTTGCTGCTCGGCAACATCGGGCGGCCCGGGGGCGGGATCATCGCGCTGCGCGGCCACGCGTCGATCCAGGGCTCCACCGACATCCCGACGCTGTACGACATCCTCCCCGGCTACCTGGAGATGCCGCATGCGGAGCGGTACGACGGCCTCGACGACTACATCGAGCGCTCGTCGGCCCACGGCGGCTGGTGGGGCAATGCGGGCTCGTACATGGTCTCGCTGCTGAAAGCGTGGTGGGGCAGCGCGGCGACGCCCGACAACGACTTCGCGTTCGACTACCTGCCCCGAATCGACGACGACCACTCGGTGTACTGGACGGTCCAGCAGATGCTCGCGGGAACCGTCAAGGGCTACATCGTCGCCGGCGAGAACCCCGCGATCGGCTCGGCGAACGGCAAGGCGCAGCGACTCGGTCTCGCGAAGCTCGACTGGCTCGTCGTGCGCGACCTCGTCGAGATCGAGACCGCGTCGTTCTGGTACGACAGCCCCGAGATCGAGTCGGGCGAGCTCCGAACCGAAGACATCGGCACCGAGATCTTCTTCCTCCCGGCGGCGAGCCACGTCGAGAAGGAGGGCTCGTTCACGAACACGCAGCGGCTCCTGCAATGGCACTTCAAGGCGGTCGAGCCGAAACAGGACTGCCGCTCGGAGCTGTGGTTCTACTACCACCTCGGGCGAATGATCCGGGAACGGCTGAAGGAGTCGACCGATCCCAGGGACCGCCCGATCCTCGACCTGACGTGGGACTACCCGACGACCGGCGAGATCCAGGAGCCGAACGCGGAGGCGGTACTCGCGGAGATCAGCGGGCGCGACGGGGACGGCAAGCCGCTCGGCGCGTACAAGGAGCTGAAGGACGACGGCTCGACGTCATGCGGTTGCTGGATCTACTGCGGCGTCTACGCCGAGGGCGTGAACCAGGCGGCGCGGCGGAAGCCGCGCTGGGAGCAGGGACCGGTCGCGCCGGAATGGGGCTGGGCGTGGCCCGCGAACAGGCGCTTGCTCTACAACCGAGCTTCGGCGGATCCGGACGGCGAGCCGTGGTCAGAGGCCAAGCAGCTCGTTCGCTGGGACGCGGCGGAGAAGAAATGGACGGGCGACGACGTCCCGGACTTCGACGAACGGAAGCCGCCGGACTACGCGCCCGCCGACGACGCGAAGGGACCGGACGCGATCGCCGGCAGCCACCCATTCATCATGCAGGCAGACGGCCTCGGCTGGATCTACGTCCCGCAGGGCATCGAGGACGGCCCACTCCCGACGCACTACGAGCCGCAGGAGTCGCCGTTCCGGAACCCTCTCTACGGGCAACAGTCGAATCCGGCGCGGCAGACGAACGACCTCGCCGAGGATCCCTACAGCCCGCCGGGCTCACCGGTCTATCCGTACGTCGTGACGACGTACCGGCTCACCGAGCACCACACCGCGGGCGGCATGACGCGTTTCCTCCACTACCTCGCCGAGCTCCAGCCCGCGATGTTCGTCGAGGTTCACCCCGACCTCGCGCGCGAACGGGGACTCGTGCACGGCGGGTGGGCGACGGTCGTGAGCCCGCGCTCGGCGATCGAGGCGCGCGTGCTCGTCACCGATCGCATGCGGCCGCTCAGGGTCGACGGGAGGACGGTGCACCAGGTCGGCCTCCCGTACCACTGGGGCTCTCGTGGCCTGACGACCGGCGGCGCCGCGAACGACCTCATGCACATGGCGCTCGACCCGAACGTGCATATCCAGGAGGCAAAGGCATCGACGTGCGACATCCGGCCGGGACGACGGCCGCGCGGCGCAGCGCTGCCGAGGTTCGTGCGTGAGCTGCGCGAGCGGGCGGGAGCCCGGTGAGCACCGTGTCCTACGGCACCGAGGCCAAGCCTCGTGTCGGCTTCTTCACCGACACGACCGTTTGCATCGGCTGCAAGGCGTGTGAGGTCGCGTGCAAGGAGTGGAACCTTCTCCCGGCCGACGGCCTCGAGTGGACCGGCGAGAGCTACGACAACACGTCGCAGCTGGACGCGAATACCTGGCGGCACGTGGCGTTCGTCGAGCAGCGCAAGCCGCTGCGCATCGGCGCCGACGGCGTCGATGACTTGGACGGCGGGCCTGAGCCTCTCAGATGGCTGATGGAGTCCGACGTCTGCAAGCACTGCACGCACGCCGGCTGCCTCGACGCCTGTCCGACGGGCGCGCTCTTCCGGACCGAGTTCGGCACCGTCGTCGTCCAGGAGGACGTCTGCAACGGGTGCGGCTACTGCGTGCCCGCGTGCCCGTTCGGTGTCATCGACCGGCGCGACCTTCCCCGCGCGCCGCACGATGCGCCGCTCGCGCTGCCGCTGCTCGGCACGAAGGAGGACGGGCGCGTGTGGAAGTGCACGCTCTGCTACGACCGCTTGAAGGGCGGGCACGAGCCGGCGTGCGCGAAGGCATGCCCCACCGACTCGATCCAGTTCGGCGAGCTCGACGAGTTGCGCGAGCGGGCACGGAAGCGCCTGGCGACGGTCGAAGGCGAGGGCTGGAACGGCGCGCGGCTGTACGGCGAGGACCCGGACGACGGCGTCGGCGGCTTCGGGGCGTTCTTCCTGCTGCTCGACGACCCCGAGGTGTACGGGCTACCGCCCGACCCGGTCGTACCGACCCGCCACCTCCGGCGCCTCTGGCGCACGACGGCGCTCGCCGCAGTGGGCCTGCTCGCCGGAGTGACGATCGCGTTTGCCGGAGGACGTGAATGAGATGACCACACAGTCGTACTACGGCCGCAACATCGTGAAGGAGCCGGTCTGGAGCCCCGAGATCGCGCTGTATTTCTGGACCGGCGGGATCGCGGGGGCATCGGCCGTGCTGCACGGGGTCGCCCGGACGGCCGGCAACGAGCCGCTGGCCAAGCGCGCGCTCTACGTCGGCGCGGTCGCCGACCTGGTCTCGCCCGTCCTGCTCGTGAAGGACCTGGGCAGGCCCGAGCGCTTCCTGAACATGTTCCGGATGTTCAAGGTCACGTCGCCGATGAGCGTCGGGAGCTGGATCCTCCTCGTCTCCGGAGGCGCGTCGAGCACAGCCGCCGCGCTCGAGCTCCTCGGCATCCTCGCCCCGGTGAAGCGCGCGGCGGAGACGGTCTCGTTCGCCGCCGGGCCGCCGCTTGCCACCTACACCGGCGCGCTCGTCGCGAACTCGTCGATCCCGGTGTGGAGCGAGGCGCGCGACCACCTGCCGTGGCTCTTCGCCGCGAGCGCGACCGCGACGGCAGGCGCGGCCGCCGCCGCGATCACGCCCGCGAGCCATGCGGCGCCGGCGCGGCGCGCAGCAGTCCTCGCAGCGGTCGCCGAGGGAGTGGTCATGCGCGCGATGCGCCGCCGGCTCGGGTTCGTCGGCGAGGTCTACGACCGGGACGCAGCGGGCCGCCACGCCCGGCTGTGCCGAACCTGCACAACTGTCGGCGCGGGGCTCCTCGCGCTGGCTGGACGACGGCCGGCCGCGGCGAGGACGGGCAGCATGCTCGTCCTCGCCGGTGGCCTCGCTCTCCGCTTCTCGGTCTTCAGGGCGGGCTTCCAGTCGGCGCGCGACCCGCGCTATACCGTCGTCCCGCAGCGAGCGAGGTTGCACGCTCGCGAGTCGGGGTACTGATTCCGAATCCGTGACGACCAGGCTGCGCCGAGCTCTCCCGCTGATCGGCGCGGGCGCACTTGTGTGTGTCGCCGCCGGCTGCGGCGGCAATCAGAACACCGTCGCGCCCGCGTCACCGCAGGAGCATTCGATCACCAACCTGTTCTGGGTGATGCTCGGAGGCTCGGCCGTCGGCTTCGCACTCGTCGTCGTGCTGCTCTGGCTCGGCTACGCGCGGCGCGCACAGCCAGGCCTTCCTCGCGACGTCGGCGAGCGCGGCGCCACCCGGCTCGTCGTCGGGCTCGGCATTGCGCTGCCGGTGGCGCTGCTCGTGGCGTTGTTCGTGTGGTCCGACGTGTTCGTCATCACCTCGACGGCGGCACCGAGACGCTCGTCGACCTCGGTGGCCGTCAACGTGATCGGGCACGACTGGTGGTGGGAGATCCGCTACCCGGGCACAAGAGCCGTCACCGCCAACGAGATCCACATTCCGATCCGGACGCGGGTGTACATCTCCGCGTCGACCGCCGACGTGATCCACAGCTTCTGGATCCCGGAGCTCAACCGAAAGATCGACCTGATCCCTGGGCAGACCGGTCACATCGTGCTGGACGCGGACCGCGCCGGCGTCTTCCGTGGGCAGTGCTCGGAATTCTGCGGCCTCCAGCACGCGCACATGGCGATCTCGGTCGTCGCGGAGTCGCCGCGGTCGTTCCGCCGCTGGCTCGCCGCGAACGCCGCACCTGCGAAGCCCGGCAACGCATCGGCGTTCCTCGCCGCGGGCTGCGGCGACTGCCATCAGATCCGCGGCACCGCGGCCCACGGGGACGTCGGCCCCGACCTGACGCATCTCGAGCAGCGCTCCACGCTCGCCGCGCTGACGCTCGCGAACACGCCCGCGAACCTCGGCCGGTGGATCAGGCATCCACAGTCGGTGAAACCGGGCAGTCGGATGCCCGACGTCCGGCTGAGCGACGCCCAGTGGGCCGCGATCGGCACGTACCTCCGGGGGCTCCGTTGACGACGACGGCCGACCGGAGCATCGGGACGCTCGAGCAGGTGTGGGAAGCACGTCCGGGTGTGCTCGGCTGGCTGACGACGGTCGACCACAAGCGCATCGGGCTTCTCTACTTCTGGACCACGCTCGTCTTCTTCGCACTCGGCGGCACCGAGGCGCTGCTCATGCGCACGCAGCTCGCGACCGCGGACGAGCACGTGATCAGCCCGGGCGGGTTCGACGAGCTCCTGACCATGCACGGGGTGACGATGATCTTCTTCTTCATCATCCCGATGACGACGGGCGCGTTCGGGAACTACCTGATCCCGCTCATGATCGGCGCGCGCGACATGGCGTTCCCGCGGCTGAACGCGCTGAGCTTCTGGCTGTTCCTCGGCTCGGGCGTATTCATGTACTCGAGCGTCCTCGTGCACCAGGCGCCGAACGCCGGCTGGTTCGACTACGTGCCGCTCGCGCTGAAGCGCTACGACGGCGGGCTCAACGTCGACTTCTACGCGCTCGGGCTGATCCTCAACGGCGTGGCGTCGACGGTCGGCGCGATCAACATCGTCACGACGATCTTCAAGCTCCGCGCGCCGGGGATGTCGTGGAACCGGATGCCGCTCTTCTGCTTCGCGATGCTCGCCGCGGCGCTGTCGCTGATCTTCGCGCTGCCCGCACTGACGATGGACTGCGTCTTCCTCGAGCTGCAACGGAAGGCGGGCTTCGACTTCTTCAGCCCGCCGGGCGGCGACGCGCTTCTGTGGCAACACCTCTTCTGGATCTTCGGGCACCCCGAGGTGTACATCATCGTGCTGCCCGCGTTCGGAATCGCAACGTCGATCATCCCGACGTTTGCGCGCCGCCGGATGCTCGCGTTCCCGCTCGTTGCGATGGCAGAGCTGCTGGTCGCGTTCATCGGCTTCGGCGTGTGGGCACATCACATGTTCGCGACCGGCATCTCGACGACGACGATCGCGTTCTTCGCCGCCGCGTCGATGGCCGTCGTCATTCCCTCGACGATTCAGGTGTTCGCGTGGCTCTTCACCGTCAACCTCGGCACGCCGCTCTTTCGCACGCCGCTGCTCTTCATCGGCGGGTTCATCGTCTTCTTCGTGCTCGGCGGGCTGACGGGGATCATGTTTGCGGCAATCCCGTTCGACCAGGCGGCGACCGACACGTACTTCGTCGTCGCCCACTTCCACTTCATCATCTTCGGCGCGGCGGTCTTCCCGCTCTTCGGCGGCATCTACTACTGGTTCCCGAAGGTCACCGGCCGGATGTACGACGAACGGCTCGGCAAGACAAGCTTCTTCGTCATCTTCGCGGGGACGTTGCTGACGTTCTTCCCGATGCACATCGTCGGGCTGCTCGGCATGACGCGCCGCGTCTACACCTATGACGCGGGCCTCGGGTGGGACGCCTACAACCTCCTCGAGACGGTCGGCGGCTTCATCCTCGCCGCCGGGATCCTGCTGATCCTCGTCAACCTCGTCGTCAGCTGGCGGCGGAACATCCCGGCCGGTCGCGACCCGTTCAACGGCGGGACGCTCGAGTGGACCGTCCCCTCCCCACCACCGCATTACAACTTCGCGGTCGTCCCGACGGTGACGAGCGCATACCCCAACTGGGACGCCGCCGACCGCGCGCACGACGTCGAGAAGCTCCATCACGGCGAGTCGGTGCTCGCGGACGGTCACCAGACGCCGACGTCGACGGTCAACGACGCGGTCGCAGACCCGATCGCCGAGATGCCGGCGGAGTCACCGTGGCCGATCGTCGTCGCGGTCGCCGTCACCGCAGCGTTCTTCATGCTGCTGACGACGCACGTGCTCGTTGCGGGCGCGTTCGTCGCGATCACACTGCTCGCGTTGCTCGGTTGGCACGCCGAGCACGAGCCGCACGCGTTCTCGACCGAGTGGCTCGCACGTCCGAACGGCTGGTGGGGGATGGCGCTCTTCGTCGCCGCCGAGGCGACGCTGTTCGGGACGTTGATCGGCTCGTACGTCTATCTCCGCTTCCGCAACGCGCAGTGGCCGCCTGCCGGGATTGCGAAGCCGGCGGTGCTCGTCCCCGTCGCGCTCACGCTGCTGCTCGTCGTCTCCGGCATCGCGACGCAGCTCGCGTGGCGGGCCGGGCGCGCAGGACGGGTGAGGGCAGCGTGGCGGTTCCTCGCCGGCGCGTTCGCGCTGCAGCTCGGGTACTTCGCCTGGCAGGTGCACGACTGGGTGGGCGCGATCCACGATGCGCCGCCCTCTCGGTCCACCTATTCGTCGATCGTCACGACGATGCTCGGGTTCGGCCACGCGCACGTGCTGCTCGGGCTGCTGATCGATGCGTGGCTTCTCGTCCAACTCGCGCGCCGGTTCACGCCCTACCGCCTCGTCGGACTGCAGTCGGCGGCGTTCTACTGGTGGGCGGTCAGCGCGATCTCGGTCGCAGTGCTTCTCACACAGGAGTCGGCGCACCTGTGACCCGCACACGTCTCGAGGTGCTGCAGTGGTACGCCCTCCTCGGCGGCGCGCTTGCGTGGACCGCCGAGCACGTCGTCGGGTACTTCGTCAGCGACGGCGGGTGCAGCGGACAGATCGCGCACGCCGGGTTGTGGGGCGGTCTCCTCACCGGGTTCGGCGTGCTCGCAGTCGTGCTCGCGCAGGCCGCGGCGATCGCCGTGTACCGCGCGACGGACGGCGTCGGTCACGACGCGCCCGGCCCCGAGGGCCGGCTGCATTTCTTCGCCGTGGCAGCACTCGTCGGCAACGTCCTCTTCCTGATGCTGGTCGGCCTCGACGGGCTCGGCAGCCTCACCCATCTGCCATGCGTCCAGTCGTGAGGGTCGTCACAGCGCTCGCGTTGCTGCTCCTCCTCCCGGCCGCGGCCGCGGCCAAGGACGGTCGGGGCGCTGCGCTGTACGCGGCGAACTGCGCGAGCTGCCACGGCCTGAACGGGCAGGGCGTCGCGACTCCCACCCCGGGCGCGAACGGTGTCGACGGCCAGGGCCCCCCGCTCCGCGGCGTCGGCGCGCGCGCGGCCGACTTCTACCTCCGCACGGGCTACATGCCGCTCGCGAACCCGCACGACCAGCCGAGCCGAAAGCACGTCGTCTTCACCGAGGCCGAGATCCGCGCGCTCGTCAAGTCCGTCGCGTCGTTCGGGAACGGCCCGCCCATCCCCACCCCGCACCCGGGCAGCGTGTCGGCGGGCCAGAGGCTGTTCACCGACCACTGCGCCGGCTGCCATCAGGCGGTCGCGCAGGGCGGCTACGTCACCGGCGCGCGCGTTCCTCCGCTGACTGACGCTACCGACCGTCAGATCGCGGAAGCCGTGCGCATCGGCCCGTACCTGATGCCGCGCTTCTCGACGAAGGCGATCACGCCGAAGCAACTGAACGACATCGTCGCGTATGTCGACTACACCAAGCATCCGGACGACCGCGGCGGCTGGCCGATCGGGCACCTCGGGCCGTGGCCGGAGGGCGCCGTCACCTGGCTGCTCGCCGCAGCAGCGCTCGTCGCGGTGTGCACGCTGCTCGGGAGGAGGTTGCGCGCGTGACCAGGCTGAAGGACTGGGTGACGGCCGGCCTGGTTCTCGTCGTGGGACGCGGCGGGGCGCCGAAGCCGAAGCAGGAGGCACCGAGAATCGTCGCCGCAGGCACGCCCGACCGCCACGCCGAGAACGTGGTCATCCTCCTGTTCCTGCTCGCGACGAT
>Ga0157372_10006301_pt1 | contig 12615 bp, 7 predicted proteins | sample C55metaG_FD_115307 | JGI IMG/M metagenome (GOLD analysis project Ga0157372, IMG submission 115307) | Corn rhizosphere microbial communities from Kellogg Biological Station, Michigan, USA - C5-5 metaG | ecosystem: Host-associated > Plants > Roots > Rhizosphere > Soil | place: USA: Michigan... | reverse complement strand
TCCACTTCTCCCTGCTTTTCAAGGACTTGGACGCGCACATTGTCAGCCTGTCGTTCGAAGAACAGATCAACTGAAGCCCCTCCAACCTTCAATCCCCGGATGGAAAGCTGAGGGATGCCCTCAGGCAGGCATGGGCGGTCGAAAACAACTCGATTACGAGCGCCTTCGATTCGCAACCCAAGACAGGATTGAATCAGCAAAAACGGCGCTGCCGCTGCCCACGCTTGAGGCGAACATGCTACCGGATATAGCGTTGGACCCTCACCGCTGCGGCGTTCGAGGCCGCAGAATAGTTCGGGAAGCCGATGCAGTTCCATGACGCTGCTGACATCGAGCAGGGCCAACATAATTTGTCCCGCGAGATTTCTGAAACCATAACGCCCGAAGCCGCTCGCGATCAGTGCATTGTCATGTGGCCAGACTGAGCCATTGTGGTAAGAAAGCGGATTGTAGCGGGCCTCTTCCGTCGCTAGAGTACGTACTCCCCAGCCGCTAAAGAAGTCCGGTTCCAACAAACTTTCCGCCGTCTTTTTAGCACGCTCCGGGCTTGCGATGCCGGTGAAGAGACAATGGCCCGCGTTCGAGGCACGCACCCGGCACACACCCTGGTGCTTGTGCTTTTTACCATCCAGCGCTAAAGCGTAAATTCCAATATCCTCACACCAGAAGGCCTCTTCAAATTTCCCTCGCAGAGTCGACGCCTGCGATTCAAGTTCCTTGCAGGTCTTCTCGTCACCCAGTTCGCTGCTTAAATGAGCCGCGGCAAGTTTGGCGGCGTAGGCATATCCCTGCACTTCACACAGCGCGATCGGAGGGACCGCTAACGATCCGTCGGCGTGAAACACTGAGTCATTCGAGTCTTTCCAGCCCTGCTGCACCAAACCTTTATTGCCGTGAGGGGCGTACTCAACGAAGCCGTCGCCATCCACGTCGCCGTAGTCGTCTATCCAGCGCACGGCGGCCAATATGTTGGGCCAAAGCTGCTCAATGAGTTTCTTGTCGCCGGTGCGGACATAGTATTCGCCGGCCAGCATTATGAATAGCGGGGTGGCGTCCACACTGCCGTAATACTTAGCAAATGGGATTTCGCCCAAATTTGCCATTTCCCCATGGCGCAACTCATGAAGAATTTTTCCAGGTTCTGCTTCCCGCGACTCATCGACTTCGGTGGCTTGCGTTTCCGCCAGAAACTCCAGCACTCCCTTGGCGATTGCAGGCGCAATCCACAACGTTTCCATCGCGGTGATGATGCCATCGCGGCCGAACACTGTACTGAACCATGGCACTCCAGCGTAGGGAAAATTGTGTTCGCGGTTACCAATGGTCATCATTTGCACGTCAGCAAATGAGCGGTTCATCCAATCGTTGAACCTGGAGTTGGAGCTGTGGATTCGCGGAAAGATCTCCGCGGAAGTTTTCATTTCATCAAAAGCGCGGCCGCGGGCTTGTGGATAAGAGAGATTATGCCTCGTGGCTCCGTGTTCGCACTCCATGTGGAGGTGAAATCGACGCGCTTCCTTTGGCTTCAGGTTCAATTGAAAGCGCATTTCCGGACCCGCAATCCGGTCAGGCCCCGGTTCGCATGTGATTCGCATTTTGCGAATCACATTATCCAAGCCCTCATAGCCCATAACGAAGCCGTTCCGGCTGACTTCTTCGTCGACGTGCCGGCCACGGCGTTCGCGGGCCATGCCGCGCACTTCGAAAATGTCAGCAAAATCGGCGGCAAAAAAAATAGATACAGGTACGAAGAGTTGTTCCATTCCGTAGTTCACAAACTCCAGCTCTTCATATGCCACGCCGCGCCACAAAAAACGCGAGCGAAGCAGGTGGAGAGTTCCGCGGTGAATAGCTACCGAGTCGCCCCGAGAAACGTCGAGATTCGCCAAATCCGCCGTGAACAGGAAATTGTTGGGCTCGATTGTGGAACTCAGAAGCAGCGGACGCTCGTTCCAAAGCCGCAGCGTCATCTCCGACAGGTAGCGCGTGCCTTCATAAAAAATGCCCTGCTCGCCTAGCCCATCGTGAGTGATATCTCCAAGACGGTCAAAAACGGCGAACATCGAGCCATATTTCAGAACGCGCGCGCGGTCATCAGTAGGAGCTGACTTTGTGGCTATGTAGTACTGCTGGGTGAGGGTAGCTTCATCCAATTCAGAACTCCGCTGGAAGCAGTGAGCGGAGCCTTTCTCCGGCTCACCATTCGTTCGTAGATTTTTAAATAGTCTAACGCCATGCGATCGGCGGTAAAGTTGTTTTCAAAATGCTTGCGGACTTTTTTGCGGTCGATTTTCCCAAGCTGCTTTACCGCATTCACCGCGCCTGCCAGATCCGACACCAGAAAGCCCGACACGCGGTCCTCAATAACTTCGGGGACTGATCCAAATGGGTAGGCAATGACCGGTGTGCCACAGGCCATGGCTTCCATCATGACGATGCCGAAAGGTTCCGGCCAAGCAATAGGAAATAAAAGAGCGGCCGCATTTCCCAGAAACTCGTTCTTCTCCGGATATCCGATCTCTCCGATAAATTCTACATCCGCGCTGCCAAGCAAAGGCTGAATCACGGTTTCAAAATAATCCTGATCAGCTTTGTCCACCTTAGCGGCAATCCTCAGCGGCATTCCTGCCGCCTTCGCGATTTCGATGGCGCTGTCCAACCCTTTTTCAGGGGATGTCCTCCCCAGAAATGCGAGATAATCGCCGCCCTTGCGATTGAATTTGTAACTGTCAATTGGCATGCCGTGATGCACCGTACCTTGCCAATTCAAGCGGGGCAGGGGCTCGCGTTGCGAATCGGAAATTGAGACTACCGGCATTTCACGGTAAACGTTATATAGCGGCACCAGGTCAGGAATATCCAGGCGACCGTGCAAGGTAGTGACGTGCGTATAACGTTCCCGGCGGCTTATCGGAAAATGCAAATAATCGACATGAAAATGAATCAGATCGAATTCTTCCTTGTGGCGTAATACTTGATCCATCTGCACGAAATGATGGGCCAGATGATCGACAGATTCTGGACAAAGCCGCAGAGATTCCTTGCAGCTTGGTATCAACCGCGCGGTAGTGAGCGAGTCACCGCTGGCAAAGACGGTTACATCGTGTCCGAGGCGAACCAGTTCCTCGCTCAACCAGGAAACTACTCGTTCGGTTCCACCATAAAGTTTGGGAGGGACACTTTCATAAAGCGGCGCGACTTGGGCGATTCTCATAGGTAACGCTACCTCAAAATCGTCTGAACACACTGAGCGCGTCTGCTTGACCGGCTGTGGTTTGTTTGTTGGTGTACAGTGCGAGCCAATTGGGCCGACTGTTCGTCTCCCGCCGCAACTCAAATGCAAGCGTATCAATAGCTTACAGGGGTGCGCAAAAACTTACTATCCGGTATTTGCTGTACCTTCGATTGAAAAGAGGAGGAGCCTTACCACACTCCCTTGTCACTGCCCGTAAGGCGAAAGGCTACGAGCGCGGATACGGCTAAGGGTGGGAGCAACGGCAGCCTTGAAATTGCGCGCAGATCGCCGTGCTTGCCAGCGCTGAGCAATTGCGAGCCGTACAGTCCTGCCGCCGGTTTCATGGGGACGCGCAGGAAATTTCCCCGGAACTGGACTTGAAGATCGGCTCCCCGAGCTTCGTCGATCACTTCGCGAGGCAGAGTTATTGATCCTCCGAAGCTGTTCACGTAGTTGGAAACGATTACCAGAAAGCTGGCAACACCGGGCCAAATTCCGCCCAGCTCAGCGCCGCGCCGCAATTCCTGAAAATTGAGACTGCCGGTTCCGAGCAGGGCAGCCACATCCGCCATATCGCAAAGACGGAAATAAAAGTGGCGATACATGCGCTGCAAGGTCGAGATCATGATTCGTTCTTCGGAAGCCGGAACAGGGAAGTCGATTCCGTTGACCTGCTTGGTCACGCGGCGTTCAATTACGCGTTCGGCCAGCAGTTTCTGCTCGCCGGTTTGTCCCAGGTAACGCACATGAATTTCAACCAGTTCGTTTAAGCCGGGGACCTGAAAATTCCATTTGCCGGCCAGTTTGTCGCCCCAGCTGCGAGCTTCCATTTCGGCTTTCAGTTTTTGCTGCATGACCTGGGTCACGCGCTCCGGTGAGCCGCTGGTGTAGAGATCCAGATCGGACCCAAGATCCGGCCAGTGATCGAGCGATTTGATCACCGAGACCTGGCACCCTGAATCCTGAAGCGAATGCACAATTACGCGCAGCCATTCCACCGCGTTTGTGATTCGCAGGCTCTCAGCCTTCAGCGCCTGTTCGCACCATTGCTGCATTTGCGTCTTCTGCTGTTGTGCGGCGGCTTTCTCGACCACTCGCAAGGCGCGCATGGTTACGTGGTGGTCATCCGCCAGCTTAAGGAACTCACTGAAACGCTCTTCGCTCATCTCAAAGATCTCATCGAGTTCGGCGCGCAGGCCGTCGAAGTTTTCTTTTAGCGTGGACGTGTCGGCAGCGTAGCCCTGAAACATCAGCTTCGAGAGCAATTGCATGTTGCGGGCGCTGCTGGCGGAAGAGTTTTTCATTGTGCCGGCTCCTGTGTTTGCGAACGGAATAATTCGATGTGAGCTCCTGGCTTCAGGTTGGTCAAGGCTGGATCGCCTTTTGTTGGGCCACCTGGTTCTTGCAGTCAGACACCCCCGTTTCAATTTGAGTGCCTTCCTCGTAGTCGTTCCACGTGGCAATCAGCAGGAAGGGCATCGGGTGTTCGGGATCATCGAACTGATGGAATATTTTCAGTGTGTCCTCGAACGTGTTGCCGCAGCGGCGGTCCATGTGCCGGTTCAGGCTCCATGACGCCTTGGTGTCGTTGAAGCCGGGCCAGATGGTGCCGATCACGATCTTTCCCTGACGATCACCAAATTTTTTGTAAAACTTTTCGAGATACTGTTTTCCCCAGTCGCTGCCGTCCGCTTTCCACCCCACGCTGGGATGGACCCACGGATAGTAGCCATCAAAATCTTTTTCGTACTGCAATGGCGGCTGGTCCTTGTAGATAAGAATCGGCGGGTGCTCCCACTGATTGACAGCAGCTCTTACGCGGTCCCAGTCGGTGTGCCCACGCTTGGGAAAAATGAAAATGAGCGGCCGCCCCTGATAAGTCACGTACGCTTCATGGCTGGGAGCGTTGGGGCCGATGTAATCGCGATAGGCTTTATCAAGCTCGTTCAGCGCATTATCGGTTGCCTGGCCGTTGTCTTCTTCGGTCTCGTCGTACATCAGGCAAATATGAAAATTGCTTTCCGCCGTGACCTGCTGCAGCAAGGCATAGCTGCGATCTTCAAATGGACGGCGGTCACCGTACCAATCCACGGCGAAAGCATAGATTCCCATCTCCTTCGCTTTTTGAATTTGCTTGCGAAGGACGGCTGGATCGAGAGTTGAATATCCAATCTTGATGTGGTCCGGAGATCCGAACCAAGGCTGATAGTCGGCCAGGATGCGAGCAGACTCTTGCAGGTTCGGGGTTTTTGAAGACAGCATCGCCGGCTTGTGCGAGCAGCCGCTGGTAATTAAAAAAATGGCGATTACCAGGGCGACGATGACAGAAAGACCACGCATGCTTTGAACTCTATCCTTCATGTTGGATGCTGGGCAGCAGCTCGGAGTGGCGCAACTAAAGCGGCTAGGGCGTGGCTCCGTTCGTGGCCTGCAACTGCCGGACCAGCCAACGGTCCGCGCCCGGAGTCATCAGGACCATGAAATCGGTGTTCACCGGCTCGTCATAAATCACTTTGCCGCCATCGAGGACTTGCATATCAAACTGCGCGTGATCGCGAAGTTCCATCACGTCACCGGCAGGGGAGTAGAACAAGGCTTCGAGCTTGTGTCCGCGGTCGGTGTAGCGGGTTTGCAAGCCTGACTTGATCTGCGAATTGACGCGTTGCGCGAAATCCTGCTTTGCCTGACCGGTGAAATATCCGTCGAGAAGGCCGGTCTTGTTGCTGCTGAGCGCCTGCGCCAGCGTCTGCCAAGCCAATGCGTAGTCGCGCGGCACGCTCTTGGCAGTCAGGTCTTCAATCGGTCGCGGGCTGACGTTATCAACATTTAGTTGCACGCGGGGAAGATCGCTATCAGCAGAGGCGCGCAAGTGATAGGCGACAACACCTAATAACACAATCGCAAAAACCAGCACGAGTGAACCGTATCTGAGCGCAGTTGCCTTCATTGTCCGCCTGCGACCTCCAGCTCGTTTCCTGTAACCACGCCGGAGGCGACCGTGATCTTTGCCCGTCCTTCGATCGGCATTTCAACCTTGGCCACTCCGCGCTTGATGGGAACATCGACGGTAGTTTTTCCAGCGCTGTCACTCTCAGTAAAACTCACCACCGTACCGTCCGGAACCGGATTGCCGGAGCAGTCGTGCACCGGATCGGTTTCAATCAGAAATCCGCGCTTGTCACGGCTGGCCTTAATGCGCAAATTGCAGGCGTCTGCCGCGACCTGCTGCACCACGCGAATTTCATCAGCGTGTCCAATCGAGGCGCCAAGCTTTGTGGGGCCTTCTTTCTTCGCTGATGTGAGCCGCACCCACGCTATTGCATTTTCCGAAGTGCGGGCTGCGGAAACCGGCTTTTCGTCTTTAGCCATTACGCTAAAAGTGACCGATTCAGGCTTGGCCACCAGGTTTTGGAAACTGTCGCGAACGATTGCAACCGCGCTGATACCCTGCGAAGCCCCGACCGGAATTCGCGATGGGTGGACCAAGAAACTCAATCGGTTCGCCGCCGCCGGATTTACGGAAAAATTAATTGAGGTGCAACCGTCCGATGCGCACAGAACCGCGATGTAGCGGCCGGCATGCTCCAGTTGATCGGAATCGATTGGAATGTTGCTTCCTGCCTGTACTTTGTTTTTGCTGGCGACGGCGGGCCCGATCAGGTAAAACGTTGCATCTCCAGATCCGCTGGTTTGGACCGTGATCGCAGTCCCGGCTGTGACCTGCGCCGGAGCGTGAATCGCTGATGCCGAGGCACCCAATGCGACAGATAGGAAGGTGATTGTTAACAGGGTGCGCATACTTACGATGACACCCGCTCGTAGTGATTCACCACCACGTGATAGCTGTGAACGTTCTTGGCAATGTCAGGCGGCAGGTCAACCGCAAAGGGAACTGCTACCTGCGGCAATAGCGGCTGCGCCAGATATCCATCCGACACCCAGATGACTTTGCCATTGGCGTCGTAATAAGCGGCGATGACATGAGGGATGTCCACTACCTGCCCGCTCTCGTCGGTCAATTGACCGGTCAAGACTTTCTTGCCCAGCGGATCGGTCTCGAGTTTCTGCGCACTGACTTCGATCACCGGATCAGCGCTGGCCGCTACCAGTAAGGCTTTCGCGTCCATGCGCACGTTCTTGATTTTTTCCAGACGCATGCCAGGAAAATCAATTCGGTAGGGGGACACCTGCTTGGGCAGCAACTTGTGAGCGATCTTGTCGAAGCTGCTTTCCTGCGCGATTTCGTTGTCCGACGCATCCAGCAGTGTCGCGCCGACATTCACAAATGCGGGGACGGAATCTTCGTTAACCACTTCGCCGACCAGCACCACGCTGTCCGGGCGCTGGATAGCATTCATTGAGAGAATGCGGACCTGCGGAGTGTCAGCGTTCTGCACGCCCCACTCATCGCCGGCGCCGCGACCGATCACATCCCAGCGCAGGTAATTCACGGCAATTACTTGTGGTGGAAGTTTGGTAGCGTTATTAACCGGCCAAAAAACCTTCCAGACGTTTCCGCTCTTTTGGACTTTGAGATCGCGAACATCATCGAGCGGACCGACGGCGGTCGAGTAGTGTAACCGCACGCGCACTGAAGACTCGTCCGCGCCGGTGTGCAGAGGCGAGACATCGACGCTCTCGAGTGATGCGTAGGTCAGAAGGCTGCCATAGCTGCCTTCAAATTCGCGAGTGAAAACGGTTTTGTCGACATCGCCACGGTTGGCGAGCCGGGCATATGCGGCGTCGTAATTGTGCGCCTTGATCTGAGAGAACATGAGGCGGACGGCCTGGTCCGGCGAATTTGCCGATTGCATCTCGCGTCGCTCAACCCCACCCGATTGAATCCATGCCAGGACGATCAAAACCAGTGTGACCACTGCCAGAATTATGGGAAGCAAGCGGTTCATTACCGTGCCTCCGGGACGAGTGCATGTTCTTCGTCATGTGAGTGACTTGGAGATACCGGTACATTGCGCACCCGCTCTCGATCGGGAAGCATGAATGCCAGTAAGATCGCCAGAATGCTGCTGCCTATGGGGAAAAGCCCCCACATAATTCCTTCAATCGCAGTTGGCATCGCGTCAGAGGGAATAGGCCTGGCGGGAGGAATGTCTTCCCGCGACCAGACGGTTATCGAACCGGAGTCGTAAGTTTCGACTTTTTGCCAGCCGGCGAAGCTTACCAACGGTTCATAGAATGGATCGTGAACGAAGATGTATTTCAATCCATAGTGCGCAGCGTGCCGCAACATCATTCGCAACGCTTCCATTCCAGCCGTTCCGAAATACTTCGCGCTGGTCAACTGAGCGGTGCCGTAATTGGTGAACTCAGGCAGCAATCGAGCTGAGTTGTATTCGCCGTCGACGCTGTTAGCGGAAGTGTAAGTAGAAACTTTCGGCAGCGAATTACCGAAGCCAAGCGTCAGATAACGATAGCGGTCATGTCCATCGCGGTTTAGAAAACTGTCCACGGCATCGACGTTAAGGCTGGCATTTGCGGAGAATGGGCTGATCGAGATCCACACCATCGGCAATACAAATGTAACTACAGCAGCGAAGGCAAGGCCCGTCGCGGCGCGGCGTGGCGAGCGTTCAAGCCATCGTTCGGCCATCATTCCAACGATTGGCAATGCCATGAAAGCGGCGGAGAGAGTGAATCGTTCAAAGGTCAAAATGTCAAAGGCACGTCCTAAGAGCCATTTAGGCAAGGGCGTGGTGCCGCCGAGTCCGAAAATTAATGTCACCCAGAAGCCGAGGAGCAGCGGTCGGAGGCGACGGTTCGATGATCCGTAAATAAAAATCAGTGGCAGCGCGATGACCAGCATTCCGTAAGGCACGAAGAAGTAGTTGGTCAGATAAGTGAGGTTCAACAATAAGTCGGAACGGCTGGCGTGCGGAATCGGCATCTGCTGAATGGGGTGCCGCAAAATCGAAAGCCAGTAGGGAAGCAGGACAATGAGCACACCGGCGACGGCGAAAGCGCCAAACACGATTCCACGAATAAGTACCGCGCTGGCCTTGCGTTCTTCACGGTCAAGGACTGCAAGCCACAGCACCGGCACTGCGAACAAAGGCGCGCCGAAAATCAAGGTCACGTGGTGGACTGCGCCCGCCGCCACGGTAAGTACAACACCTTTCAGTAATGCGCGGCCATCCCCGGATCGCGACCAATCGTAGAAGTAGGGAATCGCCAAAAGATAAAGCGGAGCCGAAAGAGTCGTCGGAAGCTGCCCGGCGGAATATACCAGGAAGGCCAGAGCGCCGAGAAAAATGCTGAACAACGATGCGTAACTGCTGGCTCGCTCATCCACCCACAAACGCGCAAAACGGTAAACGCCAACTGGAACCAGCAGAATTGCCACCAACTGCACCAGCAGGTAAGCCATGTGCAACCCGAAAATAAATGAAAGCAGTGCGATCCACTGATGGGCCAGTGGCGGGTATGTGGCTTGTGAAAATCCAGCGAACCATTTTGGGTTCCAGGGGTTGAACCAGCTATGTGCGTAATGCGACGCAAAGAACACGTGGAAATTGGCATCGTAGGAATTGGTCAGCGGCAACTGCATGGCCAACAGCGGCCCGTGGATTGCCAAAGCCATCAGCAGGATCACGCGTAAAGGGATCGGCCGCGAGAAATAACTGTTTTCCAAGGTGGTATGCTCCTCCGCGCGCAATTGTGAGCACCTGCTTGGATTCAACTAGATCGTCTAAGGTTTGCTATTGTGCAAACATGGTTGTGCAAAGTCGGAGCTGCACCCTAAATGGGAAACTACCTGTGTCCTGTGGATTTTAGCCAGCCCTAACGTGCCGCTCTGAATCCAACCGCTGCTACTCTGAACGCATCCTAGCGTTGCGAGCGAAGCCAGATATTCGGGAACCAACAACAGGCAAACGCGGCGCTCAACACTGCACCATGCGCAGAAAAAAAATCTCTATAGCAGTTGCCGTCCTTCTTTCGCTCGCAATGGTTGCGGCCGCGCAGACCTTCGAGGTGAATCAACCGCCGCAAAACAAGAAAGGAAAACAGCAGAAGAAGGCTGCTCCTACAGCAAAGCCGGAAAATGGCATCGGCTGGGGATCAAGTATCGAAACCGCGCGTGAAGCCCGCGCAGTTGACCAGGCATTACAAAAAGGGGATTACCGTGCGGCTATAGCGTCAGCAAATCGCGCCGCGCGTTCGGCCCCCAACAACGCTGAGTTGTGGTTTCTGCTGGGATACGCCGCCCGCCTGGGCAATGACTACAACCTCTCATTGCAAGGCTATCAAAAGGGACTGGCTCTGAAGCCATCTTCGATAGCGGGACTGTCCGGCGAGGCCCAGACCTACGCCAAGATGGGCAAGATCAATGAAGCCCAAGACCTTTTGAAAAAAGTTCTGGCGGCAAATCCTAAGAGCGCAACCGATCTGCAACTCTCCGGCGAACTCGCGCTTAATACCGATCCCAATACCGCAGTCGATCTGTTGAAGCGTGCGGACGGCATTAAACCTGACGCGCGTACCGATTTATTGATCGCCCGCGGCTATCAAAAGCTGAATCAACCTGCGACCGCAAAGCAGTATCTGGACAAAGCCGTCAGCCGTGCACCAAACGACCCTAATGTATTGCGGGCAGTGGCGGCTTATTACCGCGACACTGGCAAGTTCGACGAATCGATTGCAACGCTGCAGAAGGCGGTGCAAAGAAATCCCGACGCGCTGGCCGAACTAGGTTACACCTACGGCTTGGCGGGGAAGAAGAAGGAAGCTGCCGATGCTTACGCTCGCGCCGCCAATCGCCGTCCGAAAGATGTTGGGATCCAACTGAGTGCAGCACAGTCGCAGGTGAATGTCGGAAATTTTGACCAGGCTTCCGATTTTCTGAAGCGGGCAGAATCGACGGAACCTAACAATTACCGGTTGCACGCAATCCGCGGCCAGATGGCTGCCCTCGAGGATCACAACGACCAGGCAGTCAGTGAGTATCAATTGGCGATTCAGAATATGCCGGCAGCGCCACAAGAAGGACCGCTCTATCCGGTCTCTCTGCACCTGAGCCTCTCCGAGATTTATCGCCGGGTGAATCAGGCGCCCGCCGCTGACAAAGAACTGGCCAGCGCACGCGATGCTCTCAACGCCATTCAAGGCACGGATGAGGCCTCGCGGCCGGATTATTTGCGGCTGCGCGCTCTCATCGAAGCTGGCTTCAATGACATGCCATCGGCGGAACGCGACTTGAAACAAGCCATGGCGCTGGCACCCAACAATGTCAGCATTGCCCTCAACTATGCGAACCTGCTGTGGAAGATTAATCGCGATGCTGACGCGCTGGCGCTTTACAAACATTCGCTGCAGATTGATCCCAACAATCATGCTGCGTTAACTGCCCTCGGCTATCTGTCACGCGACATGAAAGATCCGGTCGCCGCCGAGAAGTATTTTCTAAAGCTGGCTGAACTTTACCCGCATGATTACGTGGCTTATTTTGCTCTGGGTGATCTTTACACCTCGAGTAAACAATATGAGCGCGCCCAGGCGAATTACGAGAAGGCCTTTCAATTGGCTCCGAAGAATGCGCTGGTGGTCGCCGCGGCGATTAACTCCGCGCTTGAGGCCCCGGGCCACCAGCTTCCTATCGCGAAAACATGGGTGGATCGCGCGGCGTCGGTCGCCGCGATCAATGACAATCCGCAGGTGATGCGCGAGCGCGAACGCTATCTGACCTTCACCGGACACTATCAGGAAGCCGCGGATCTGGGATACAAAGTTATCGAATTACTGCCGAACGACCCCGAAGCGCCAGACTATCTGGCCTATGATCTTCTGTTTTTGGATCGCTTCGACGACGCTTACAAAATCGTGCAGCGTTTCGAAGCCGCAAGACCAAACGACAAGGACCTACCATTAGTCGCGGGATATGTCGAGGCGCATACTGGCCATCCGCGCGAAGCCGAGGCTAATTTCACCAAGTCTCTGGCTATCGATCCGAATGACGCCACGGCTTATATGAATCGCGGATTTGTCCGCAACGACTTGCGGGAAAGCAGCAAGGCGGCGCAGGATTTCGAGATGGCGCTAAAACTTCGCCCGAACTATGGCGAAGCGCACCTTGGGCTTGCATTCGCCGATTTGCAACTGCACCGCTCGAAGCCGGCCTTGCGAGAAGCTGATCTGGCTGCTGCAAGCATGCCCGATTCAGCTGCGATTCACCTGGCGCGCGCCGAAGCTTATCGCCAGCAGATGATCTTCCGCAAGGCAGAAGTCGAATACCGCGCGGCCATGAAGCTGGCGCCGAATGACGTCAATGTTCACCTCGCACTGGCGGAGGCGTTGTACCGCCTGCATCGCTACAACGAATCACTCGAAGTTCTTAAGAGCGGGCTTGGCTTGGTTACACCCGGAGT
>Ga0157372_10006297_pt1 | contig 12618 bp, 12 predicted proteins | sample C55metaG_FD_115307 | JGI IMG/M metagenome (GOLD analysis project Ga0157372, IMG submission 115307) | Corn rhizosphere microbial communities from Kellogg Biological Station, Michigan, USA - C5-5 metaG | ecosystem: Host-associated > Plants > Roots > Rhizosphere > Soil | place: USA: Michigan... | reverse complement strand
CGAGCAGCTGCTCGGCGGCCGCGCGGGACATCGTGATCTGAGGTGCCGACGCCGAATCACTCGCGTCCGCCTTGAGCTGCACGTCGCCCTCCCGCGGGTGCATCGCGGCGCGGACCTGCGCTTCCGAGAGCTGGTCCGAGATCGTCACGGTTCCCGCCGCCGCGCGGGCCACCGGGTTACCGCCGCCGAAGCCACCGCGTCCGCCGCGACCGCCGCCGCCGAACCCACCGCGTCCGCCGCCGCGGCCCGCCGGCGCGCGATACGCGATGATTTTGCCCTGCACCTGCTCGGCGGTGAGACCGCCGGTCGTATCGCCCTGCAAGCCGCCGTAGATGATCGGCGCTTCGCCGAGCGAGCGGACGTTTCCACGCCCGGTGGCGATGAAGTCCGTGCCCGCGTGAAGCGTGACGCTTCCCGAGCTGATCGTGGACGCCGGGTCGAGGGAGCGGCGGATCACCGGCACGTTCTGGAAGTAGGTGCCGTTGTCGCCCATGGGCACGAGGCCGAGCGCCTTCACCTGCGCGGCGATGTAGTCGGTCGCTTTCACGTGGCCGCGCGTGCCGGTCTCACGGCCTTCCATGGAGTCGGCCGCGTAGATGTAGAGGCGCGTCTCCAGGTCGCCGGCGGTGATGGCCGCCCCGGTAGCCTGCGGCTTGTGAGTCGTCGGCTGCGTCTTCGGATTCTGCGCAGCCAGCGCGATCGGCGCGACCATCGCGCCCGCCAAGAGTCGAACCGTTCTCAATGATCTCACTGTCGTCTCGTTGAGGAAGGTGGACGGGTGGACCGTTGACCGCTCCCACTAGCGCCAGCGGCGGCTGATCACTCCAAGCCGACAACCCACCACTCGGAACCGCCGTTGCGCGGCTCCGCCTTTCATACGTCCCAAAATCTGCCCCCGCTGCCAGCCCTTTCGCCATTGCCGCGACGCCATTCCCCGTTGACCTTCCGACCGGGCCGCGACGCACCGCGCGTCCGGGATTCCCTTCCCGCCAACGACCATGCGCATCGAAACCCTCGCCGTGCACGCCGGTCACGACGTCGACCCGTCGACGGCCGCCGTGACGCCGCCGATTTACCTCTCGACGACCTTCGCCCGCGACCCGGACGGCAGCTACCGCGCGGGCTTCCTCTACTCGCGCTACACGAACCCGAACCGGGCGGCGCTCGAGCGTTGCTTGGCCGAGTTGGAAGGGGGGGCCGCGGCCGCGGCGTTCGCCTCGGGATCGGCGGCGACCATGACGCTCCTCCAGGCCTTGGGTCCGGGCTCTCACGTCATCGTCCCCGACGACGCCTACTTCGGTACGATCAAGCTCGCGCGCGACGTTCTGGGCCCCTGGGGGCTCGAGCTGTCCATCGTCGACATGACGGATCTCGATGGTGTGCGCGGCGCGATGCGGAAAAACACGCGCCTCATCTGGATCGAGACGCCGTCCAATCCGCTGCTGCGCGTGGTGGACGTCGCTGCCATCGCCGCGATTGCGCGCGAAAGCGGCGCGCTCTGCGCGGTGGACAACACGTGGGGCACACCGGTGCTCCAGCGCCCGCTGGCCTTGGGCGCCGACATCGCGATGCACGCCACCACCAAGTACCTCGGTGGCCACAGCGACGTCCTCGGCGGCGCGCTCGTGTTTCGAGAGATCGGCGACCTCCACCAACGCGTCGCGGCGATCCAGATGACCGGCGGCGCGGTGCCGTCGCCGTTCGAGTGCTGGCTCACGCTGCGCGGCGTCCGCACGCTGCCCGTTCGCGTGCGCGCGCAGAGTGAGAGCGCGAGCGAGTTGGCGACATTTCTCGCGAACCACCCCTCTGTCGAGGCCGTGCACTATCCCGGGCTGGCGTCGCACCCGGCGCACGCGATCGCGCGAAAGCAAATGTCGGCGTTCGGGGGAATGCTGTCGGTCCAGGCGGGGAAAGGCCGCGCACAGTCGCTCGCCGTCGCGGGACGCCTCAAGCTGTTCACGCAGGCGACGAGCCTTGGCGGCACGGAAAGCCTGGTCGAGCACAGGGCGTCGGTCGAGGGCATCGGGACGCGAGCGCCGGAGAATCTGCTCCGGGTGTCTGTGGGGCTCGAGCACGTCGAAGACCTCAAGGCGGACTTCGACCAGGCGCTGCGCGGCTGATGGGAGGGCCGAAGGCGGTGCTGCTATTGAGTGGCGGATTGGACTCGACGACCTTGCTCGCCGTGGCGCGTCGCGACGGATTCGATGTGCACGCGATGACCTTTCGCTACGGCCAGCGTCACGCGAACGAGATCGACGCGGCGCGCCGCATCGCGACGCGGTTTGGCGCGCGGGAACATGTCGTGGCCGACGTCGACCTGCGGACGTTTGGCGGCTCCGCGCTGACGAGCGACGACATCGACGTGCCGCGCGACCGCGACGTCGCCGAGTGCGGCGTGCCTGTCACGTACGTGCCGGCACGCAACACGATTTTCCTCTCGTTCGCCCTCGCGTGGGCCGAAGTCCTCGGCGCGGCGGACATCTTCATCGGCGTGAATGCGCTCGACTATTCCGGGTACCCGGACTGCCGTCCCGAGTACATCGACGCCTTCGAGCGCATGGCGAATCTCGCCACGCGCGCCGGCACCGAAGGGAGCCTGCTCCTTCGCATCCGGGCTCCGCTCATCAACCTGACCAAAGCGCAGATCATCCGGCTCGGTACATCGCTCGGCGTGGACTACGCGATCACGCAGAGCTGCTACGATCCCGATTCGACCGGCGCGGCCTGCGGCCACTGCGACGCTTGCCAGTTACGCCTGAAGGGATTCTCCGAAGCCGGAATCCCTGACCCAGCGCGATATCGGTCGCAGTAAAACACTTTCTCCGGTCCACCGGTCCCACCTGCCTACCCAGTGTACACCGTCAAAGAGATCTTCTACACCCTCCAAGGCGAAGGCGCCAATACCGGCCGACCGGCGGTGTTCTGCCGTTTCGCCGGATGCAACCTGTGGACAGGGCGCGAGTCCGATCGCGCGACGGCGATTTGCGATTTCTGTGATACCGACTTCGTCGGCGTCGGGCCCGATGGAGGAAAGTTCGCGACCGCCGGCGCGCTCGCCGACGCCGTGGCATCGCGCTGGCCGGTCACATCGGATCGAAGCCGGTTCGTCGTCTGCACCGGTGGCGAGCCGCTCCTGCAACTTGACGAGGCGGCGATCGACGCGCTGCACGCGCGCGGTTTCAAGGTCGCGGTGGAGACAAATGGGACCATGCAGCCACCGCCGGGACTGGATTGGATTTGCGTAAGCCCAAAGGCACGGGTGCCGCTCGAGCTTCGCCACGGGGACGAGCTCAAGCTCGTGTATCCCCAGCCGGGCCTCGATCCGAGCGGTTTCGAGTCGCTCGCGTTCGGTCAATTTTTCCTTCAGCCCATGGACGGCCCAGCCGTATCAGAGAATACTGAAGCTGCCCTGCGGTATTGCCTCTCGAACCCCCGGTGGAGGTTGAGTCTGCAGACACATAAAATGTTGCGCATTCGGTGATGCGATTTGTGGCACGGGGTGAGTAAGTGCGTTGCAGGCGGCGGCCAAAAGTGCTCGTTGAACCGCGTCGGACGAACCTTAACTCGTACCGTTGACCGAATGCCGATCACGCCGTAGACTGACCGAGACTTTTGAGCCGCCTAACCATGATTCCATCGTCGCCAAACCGCTTCGCACGAATGAAGGTCGCGCTCGTCGCGATCGCGTTCGCGTCGATGGCGTTTGCCCCGGCGATGGCGCAAGACGCCAAGACCGTCGAGGTGAAGCCGTTCGAGGCCAAGCCATTCACGGCGATGAGCAACTCGGCTCAGGCGATGCGCGATTCCATCGTCTCGATGGCCCGCGCGCAGATCGGCACGAAGTACCGGTTCGGCGGCGGTTCGCCTGAGAAAGGCTTCGACTGCAGCGGCCTGGTGAAGTTCGTGATGGCCGCGCTCAACCTCGATGTTCCGCGGACGGCCAAGCAGCAAGCCAAGGTCGGCCTCGCGATCATCAAGGACACGAGCCGCTTGCTCCCCGGCGACGTGCTCACGTTCGGCAAGGGCAAGAAGGGCGCGGTGAGCCACGTCGGCATCTACGTCGGCGACGGCCGCTTCGTGCAGGCCAGCAGCGCCGCGGGCCGGGTCATCGAAACACCGCTCGACCGGCCGGCCTCTCCGCGCATCAAAGTCTGGCGCGGCGTGCGCCGCATCCTCCTCCTCGACGACAGCACGGCGACGACACCGCCGGCCGTCGCGGCCAAGGGCGGCAACTAAACGCCCCGTTCGTCGGCTCGCCGTAATTCTACAGAACGAAAGCACTGAACGCGGACGAGCGCGGATTTCAAGAACAATCCGCGCGGACGTGCCTTGTGAATCAGCGATCATCCGCGATCAGGCCGTCGTCGTGTTTTAGGGTTTTCGAATCGGGATCCCCCGTTTCGAGAGGCGGCCAGTCGAGTCCACGCGGGCGCCCGACGTTGGAAAATCCAGCGCGCTGAGCGAATCGATCAGGCTAAACGCACGATGTGTTTGATCTCGCTGGAGAACCCCCGGCCACAGCTGCATCGTCGGCCGAAGCTCGGCGTCTGACACGTAGGCCGCCGAGTCGATCGTCGCGCAAGCGACGGCGCCGCGATTCGTCGGCTCGTGCATGTTGAACGGTCCGTACGTGAGCAGGTTGCCGAGCGAATAGAACACGAGGCGGTCGTCGCGCCATTCCGCCGCGCGGAGCACATGCGGCCCGTGGCCGACGACGAGCGTCGCGCCGCCAGAGAATGCGGCGTCGGCAAAGCCGACGGGATTGCCGCGATCCATTCCGAGAAAAAGCTCTTCGGCGTTCCGCGTGCGCTGCGCCGGCGGACCCTCGGCGCCAAGGTGCATCGTCACGACGACGATCGGATAACGGTCGGCGGCGCGTCGTACGTGGCGGCGAACGGCGGCGAGGTCGCGCGCGTCCGGCGCGTCGGAATCGGTGTGGAAGCCGAGCATCGCGATCGTGTCGCCCGAGGGAAGCCCGACTGGCGTCGCGATGGTGTCCGCGCCGACGACGAAGATCCCGGCGCGCTTGAGCCGCGCCACGGTCGTGTCGCGCCCCTCTTCGCCGGCATCGTGCGAGTGATTGTTGGCCACGTTTCCGACGATCACCGATCCGCTGTCGATCGCTCGCCGAAGCGCCGCGCCCGCGCTCGGCGGCATACGGAACGCGTAACAGTTCTTCGATCGCGGGCTGCATTTCGGCGGTACCGGCGGAGGGCCGGACCCGATCGCACCCTCGATGTTGAGCAGGACGACGTCGGCGCCACGCACGAGCGGCGCGAGTTGCTTCGCCAGACTGTCGGGGAGCGAGCTCATCCCGAACCGACGTCGCAGCGTATCGGCCGCGGCGCGGGCCCACTTGGGGTCGAGATTGGATCCAAGAGTGACGTCTCCGCCGGCACAGAGTCGAATCGGCCGACTCGGCACCTGTCCATTCATCCTCGCGGCGACGACGATCAGGACGAAAGACCTGGCGAGCGCGGCGGGGGCGGTTTCGAACCGCCGGTAGAGGCGGATCATCTGTCAGCAACCTATTCCGCGATGCCGCTGTCTCATAGGGTCTGAAACCCCGAGCACGCCGCGTCCGTTTGGATGTTCGCTTGTGGGACGTCGAGTCCCACACCCGAGCAGACCGGTACCGGCGGCAAGCATCGCAAGAAGCTGCAACCTTTTGTTCGTACATGGTTTAGAACGTGCGTCCGGGCGGCATGGACCTTTCATTGGCGATCCAAGCTGGCAGGCCATCCTCCACCCGTTCCCACCGCACGAGACGGCCCCTTGGACATCAAGCGCGAACCACCCAAAAAGACAAAGAAGATCGTCGGATTGAGTGTCGGCCTCGTGGCGATTGTCGCCGTGACGGTCGCGATCAGTCGTCTTCGTCCGGCGGCTCCGCCGGTCGAGCGCGGCACACTCTGGATCGACACGGTCAAGCGCGGCTCGATGACGCGCGACGTAAACGCACCCGGCACGCTCGAGCCGGAGTACGTCCGGAACGTCACGGCCCTGACCAACGGCCGTGTCGAGGAGTTGCCGGTGCAGCCTGGCGTTCCCGTGACGGCGCACACGTTGCTGGTCGTGCTCGACAATCCCGATGTGCGCCTCGCGCTGCTGCAAGATCAGCAGGCCCTGAGCAGCGCATACTCCGGGCTGGCGACGCTCAAGACGTCGCTGCATCAGCAGTTCCTCGCGCAGCAGGGCGTGATCGCGAACATGCAGACGCAGCTCAATGCGGCGATCCGCGCGGCGGCCGTTCAGGACTCGCTCGCTGCCAAGAAGCTTGCGTCCGCCAACGACGTCGCCGCGGCGCGCGACGCGGCCGACGAGCTGAAACTTCGCTCGGACATCGAGAAGAAGAAGCTCGAAGAAATGGAGGCGTCGGAGAAGCAACAGATCGATCTTCAGCAACAGCAGGTCGAAGGGCTCAAGGCGATCCTGAACGATCAGAAGAACCGCGTCGAGTCGATGCGCGTCATCGCTCCGGAGGCCGGCTTGCTCCAGACGCTGGGCAATCCCCCGCTCGAGTTGGGACAGTACGTGAACGCGGGAACGACGCTCGCCCGCGTCGTGCAGCCGGGCCGCCTCAAGGCGGTGCTGCGCGTTCCCGAAACGCAGGCGGTCGAGATCGTGCCCGGGCTTCCGGCGACGATCGATCTCCACAACAACACGGTCGTGAAAGGACGCGTGACGCGCACCGACCCGTCGTCGGTCGCGGGAACAGTGACCGTCGAAGTGCGTATCGAAGATTCGCTGCCGGCGGGTACGCGTTCCGACCTCGCCGTCGACGGCACGATCCAACTCGAGCGTCTGAGCGATGTGCTCTTCGTCGCCCGTCCGGGCTTCGGCCAGCCGGGCAATTCGGTCGGGATCTTCCGCGTGCTGCCGAATTCCGGCGAAGCGGAGCGCATCACCGTTCAGCTCGGCCGCGCGTCGGTCAACACCATCGAGATCAAGAACGGCGCGAAGGTCGGCGACAGCCTGATCGTGAACGACATGTCCCAGTTCGACGCCACAAACCGAGTTCGAATCAAATAGGCGCATGCGCGCCGTATAGAACGTTCCTTCCTCCACCTCACCCGCGAGCATCCCATGGCCACTGAGTCAACTTCCTCGTCATCGGCCCTCTCCGCCGCTTCCGGCAACGCCAGCCAGGCGCTGATTCGCTTGGCCGGTATCAAGAAGGTCTTCTACACGGACGAGGTGGAGACCCACGCGCTGCAGGACATCCACCTCGAGATCGCGCCGGGCGAATACGTCGCCATCGCCGGACCGTCGGGATGCGGCAAGACGACGCTCCTCTCCATTCTCGGATTGCTGGACACCCCGTCGGACGGTGAGTACACGCTGGCCAGCGAACCGGTCGCGCAGCTCACGCCGTCGCAGCGCGCGCGCATCCGTAACCGTCAGATCGGTTTCATCTTCCAGGCCTTCAATCTGATCGGCGATCTCACGGTCTATGAAAATGTGGAATTGCCGCTCACGTATCGCGGCATGTCGGCGGCCGAGCGCAAGCAGCGCGTCACCGACGCCCTCGAGCGCGTGGGCATGAGCCACCGCATGAAGCACTATCCGGCGCAGCTCTCCGGAGGTCAGCAGCAGCGCGTCGCCGTGGCCCGCGCGGTCGCCGGCGATCCGCTCATCCTGCTCGCCGACGAGCCGACTGGAAACCTCGATTCGACGAACGGCGAAGCGGTCATGGAGTTGCTTCGCGAGCTGCACCGCGGTGGCGCGACGATCTGCATGGTGACGCACGACCCGCGCTACGCCGCCCACGCCGATCGCTCGGTGCATCTCTTCGACGGACGCGTGGTCGAAGAGCGCCGCGGCGAGAACGTCGGGCTCTAGTCCCCACCCGCCATTCGATGTACGCTCCGCGGGGCCGGTTTTCACCGGCTCCCGCCGGAGCGCGCCGTTAACTTAGGAGTCACCATGGCCTTCTTCACCAAGCCCGCCCCCACGGTCACGCGCGACGCGCCGCAGCCGCCGATCGTCGGACCCGTCATCTCGATGCGCAACCTCGAGAAGGTCTTCGAGACCGCCGCCGGCCGCTCGTACGTGCTGCGGCGCATCACGACCGAGATCCAACCGGGCGAGTTCGTCTCGGTCATGGGCCCGTCGGGCGCCGGCAAATCCACGCTGCTCGCCATCCTCGGCATGCTCGACAGCGCATGGACGGGAGAGTTCTTCTTCCTCGGGCATCCGGTTCACGCGATGAGCCACAAGCAACGCGTCGCGTTGAACAAAGAGCACATCGGGTTCGTCTTTCAGCAGTACCACCTGATCGACGATCTCACGGTGGCCGAGAACCTGGACATTCCGCTGTCGTACCGGAACGTGAAGAAGTCGGAGCGCGAGGCGATCGTCGCCGACACGCTCGACCGATTCGGGATGGTCGGAAAGAAAGACCTGTATCCGCGGCAGCTTTCCGGCGGGCAGCAGCAGCTCGTCGGAGTCGCGCGCGCCGTCATCGCGAAACCCCGCCTCATTCTCGCCGACGAGCCCACCGGCAACCTGCATTCGAGCCAGGGCCGCGAGATCATGGAATTGTTCACGAAGTTGAATCAGGCGGGAACGACGATCATCCAGGTGACGCACTCCGAGGAAAATGCGAAGTTCGGCCACCGGATCATCGAGCTGAAGGACGGCTGGATCACCGGGTCGGAGGGGCCGGTCAGCCACGGACCGACCGTCGCGCGCTAACGCGCCGCGGCCTTTCGCAGCGTCGCCTCCCAGACGTCCGTCACGCGGTCCCACGTGTACCGCGAAAGCACCTTCGCGCGCCCCTGCTCGCCGAATCGCGCGCGCTTCGCCGGATCGGCGAGCAGGTCGAGGATTTTCTCCGCCAGATCGGCGGGATCGAACGGCTTGGCGACGAATCCGTCCTCGCCAGACTCGATGATGCAGCGCGTCGACGGAATGTCGGCGCCGATGACGGGCGTGCCGCACATCCACGCTTCGATCATCACCATCCCGAACGATTCCTCGACCGACGGTAGCGCGATCACGTCGCACGCGTCCAGAATCGACGGGCCGTCGTCGTCGGCGAAATCGTCGATGAGAACGACGCGGCCTCGGTCGTCGACCGACAGCGCGTCCAGCATCGTCGCGACGGCCTGCTCCCGGTGCGCGCGCTGGCCGGCCATCAGAAGCACGGCGTTCGGCACCTGTCGCCAGACGATGCGCATGGCCTCGATCAACGTCGGGGCTCCCTTCGCCGTCTCTTGTCGTCCGACGAAGCCGACGAGCGGGCGATCGCCGACCCCATAGAGGGCTCTGATCCGCGCGCCGTCGCGATGCGCGTAGCGATCCGGATCGACTCCGGCACCGGCCACCGCGATCTCGCGCGCGCCTCGCGCTCGCACGAAATCTCCCTCCGCATCCGTGAACACGATCACCGCGTCGGAATCGCCAAGCATGCGCGTGTAGACGGGCTTCTGCGCCCACGGACGCTCGATGTGAAGCACCGGAACCGCCACGTGAGGTCGGCGGCGCAGATTGCGGCGGGACGCCCAGAACGCCGGCGGATAGCCCCAATTCACCGACGTGATCACGTCGGCGCCGATCAGCGCGAGCGGCATCACCATGCTGAGTCCACTCGGCCGCTCGAATGGCCACAGCTCTTCGTCGCCGGCCAACCACGTGGTCGTGCGCCAGCCACCGGGCATACGCAGCCACCAGCGGTGGATTCGATCCAGCGTTCCGGCCGGACTGACGCGAAAAATCCTGACGCCGTTCAGCCGGTCTCGCGGCGGCAATCCCGCGCCGGGCCCCGAGTAGAAGTCCCGCTTGCTCGCGACATCGAACGTGAGCACGGACACGTCGTGTCCGCGCCCAACTAGTCGCTCAGACACGGCTTGCACCACACGCTCGACGCCGCCGACCATCGGCGCGTAGCACGGAACGACGTGAAGAACGCGGAGCGGGCGCGAGGTGGACGGGCCGGAAGCCACGACGTCAAGCTAGCTACGAAACCCCGCGCAAGGCGTTCCTGCCACCCGTCATCACGAACTGCACGGCGACGGACGCCAGCAGCAGGCCCATGATGCGCGTCATGACGCGAATCCCCGTTTCGCCCAGGGCGGACGACGACGCGCTCGCCCAGTCGGAGCGCGATCCACGACAGCGCCATCGTCACCACGACTGCCAGGTAGACGGCGAGCCTTTCGGTCGTCGATCCGGCTTGGCCCGAGAGAACCATCACCGTGGAGATGGCGCCCGGACCGGCGAGCATCGGCATGGCGAGCGGCGTGAGGGCGACGTCGGACTTGGCGCTCCCCTCGCTGATCTCGGTCGCGCTCTCCTGTGTGCGCCGTTCGCCGTGCAGCATGCGCATCGCCACGACCCGGAGAATCACGGCGATGGGATTCACGATGAACAGGACCGACGTCAGCGCGAGCAGCGCAAAGTGGTCCATCGTCCGTCCCGCCGGTCCTCAGATGGTGATCCAGCCGGCCGAGAGCGCGACGACTCCGACGATCGCACCGACCACCGCGATCGCGCAGAGAACCAGCTCCGGCGGCGTGAACGTGCGCATTCGTCGGCCACCGGCGCCGGACACTAGCGCGTCCGCTCCAGCCGACGAGGCGTTACGAAGCGGGCACGTCGACCCGCTCCGGAATGCCAAGACCGATGCGCCCGGTGGAGTCGATGCCGACTGTGTGTATATGGAAGTAGACCGCGCCGTCGTCCGACGCCGGCATCACCACCGACGGCGCGGAGAGAATCAGCACGTCCCCGCACTGGCCCATCCAGTCGATATGGCGGTGCCCGTGCATGACGACCGTCCGAGCACCGACGCGCTGCAGGCGCCGCGCGACCCAGCTCCCGTTGATCAGCGTCGTTCCGATGCGTTCGGCGAGCGAGTGGCCGAGCTTGGGGTGCTCGACGATGTGATGATGCAACGCGACGACCCAGTACGCGCGCGGGAACGCGCGCATCGCGATCTCGAGCGCCCGCGCCTCGTCCGCCGGCACGAGCCCGAGCGCGTTGGTGAATGAAAAGTGCGTCTCGGCGTTCGAGTTGAGAACGATGACGCCGAGACCGTCGTCACGTTCGGGCGGCCGGACCATCGGAAACGCCGACGTCCATGCTTTGCCGCTCACCTTGCCGAGCCGTCGTGCCCCGCTGTCGGCGAAGCCGGCGATGTCGCTCGCCTTCGGCGAAAGCGTACGATCGAGGGATTCGCCAAGTCCGCAGTTCTCTCGGTCGACGACACGCACGCGTGAGCCCTGCAGCGCCGCCAGCGCCGAGAGGGTGCGCACCTCGCGCAGACGTTTTTTCGGGCTCGACGGCAAGTCGAGGCGCGCCGGGTTCGCGCGGTCGACGATATTCACGTCGTGATTCCCCGGCAGCGCGACGATGAGCCGCTCGAGCCGCGGAAACCGCTCGAGCGTGTCGAGCAGTTCGCTCCACTCCGCCGGCGTGCCGGCATCGGTCAGGTCGCCGGTGATGACGACCGCGTCGAGCGGCGCGCGGCGATGAATCGCCTCGAGTCGCTCGAGCGCGGCGACGAAAGTGTCGTTGCCGCGCGGCCCCGCGCGCCCGCTGCCCAGTCGAAACCCGTAGCGCTCGCCGACGACGTGAATGTCCGAGAGGTGGGCGACGCGCCAGGAGCGCACGAACTCCTCCCGCGATCGGAAGGCGTCGAGCTCGCGCGGCTGCGGCATCGTCGCGTCGGCGATTCCCCACACCAGGCCGGCGACGGCGAGATACGCCATCGCCACGGCCGTCGCATTCGCCAGCGCCGTGAGAAAGAGCCAGTGCGGTGTCCGGAAGTCCGAGAGCGTTCCGACCCAATGCGTCGCCGGCCAAACGAGTCGAAGCACGACGAGCGCGAGCACGCAGAGAATCACGCCGGCCGCCGCCGACGCCGCGGCGCGTCCGCGCGCTTGCGTCGTCTCGCTCGGCCCGGCGCCCTTCAGGCGACGCGACAAATGAAGGAGCAGCTCTCGCCACGCGACGTAGCCGGGCTGGATCGCCAGCGCGTTCAGCGACCAGAAGCTGTTCTCGACGGCGCGGAGCAAGGGGCGGCCGCCGTACCAGGCCAAGGCGAAGAGCACGGCGAAGACGAGCAACGCCCCGGTTCCCGTCGTTCCGGGAGCGGCGGTCATTTTGCGGGCCCAGATCGTCGCGACGATGGGCGCGAGGCCGAGCAGAATGGCCGGCACGACGATCAGCAGCGCGAGAGCCGAGACCATCTTCGGCAGGCTGACTTCGGCGAGCAGGTTGCCGGCGATCGCGAGGAGCGAGCGACGCTCGGGACTCGACTCGTCGGTTTCGATGTCGCCGTCGCGCGGGTCGACGAGCGGCGGGCGACGGCCGAGGATCTTGACGCGCGCCGCGCTCGACATGCGGACGAGGGTCGCAAGATGCGTGCGTCGTGCCTCGGCGACTATCTTCCGCCATGCGAGCGGAACCGGCCGGCCCTGCCCCGCAGATTCTCGTCGCCGACGATCAAGCGGACGTGCTCGAAGCGCTGCGTCTGTTGCTCAAAGGCCACGGCTTCGACGTCCACACGGTGAGCTCGCCGAGCGCGGCGCTGGCCGCGCTCGAGCGTCGCGACTACGACGCGATGCTGCTCGACATGAACTACACGCGCGACACCACGTCGGGGAAAGAAGG
>Ga0157372_10006294_pt1 | contig 12623 bp, 8 predicted proteins | sample C55metaG_FD_115307 | JGI IMG/M metagenome (GOLD analysis project Ga0157372, IMG submission 115307) | Corn rhizosphere microbial communities from Kellogg Biological Station, Michigan, USA - C5-5 metaG | ecosystem: Host-associated > Plants > Roots > Rhizosphere > Soil | place: USA: Michigan... | reverse complement strand
CTTGAAGGCAATGCCAGGACTGCACTGAATGAACCAAATACAGTGGTTATCACTGCTTACACTGCCCAAACATATTTTGGTACCACGCATGCTTTAAATAAGATCATTGAAGCAGATAAGATCCCTTATAAAGTAACGGCTGTTATTAAGGACATACCCGGGAACTCCCACTTCCATTTTGATTTTATGTTCAGCATGGATAATGCCGATTACAAATGGGGCAACTTCTTAAGCAATAATTTTCAAACCTATATTGTATTAAAGGAAGGAACAGACTATAAGGCTTTTGAAAAGAATTTTAAAACGGTAGTGGCTAAATACCTGGTCCCGCAGGCAAAGCAATTCATGCAGATCAACAGCATGGAAGAATTTGAAAAAGCAGGTAATAAACTGGAGTATAGCCTGATGCCGCTGACTGACATTCACCTGCGTTCAGACAGGTTTCCAGAATTGTCTGTAAATGGCAATATCCAGTACGTATATGTTTTCAGCGCTGTAGCTTTCATTGTACTCCTGATAGCTTGTATCAATTTTATGAACCTTTCCACTGCCCGTTCTGCCAACCGGGCCAAGGAGGTGGGTATACGAAAGGTCCTGGGCACTGAAAGAAAGACACTTGTCTACCAGTTTTTGATCGAATCGTTGGTCACAGTATTAATTGCTCTCTTTCTGGCAGTTTGCATTGCATTCCTTGTATTGCCTTTATTCAATGATGTAGCTGCAAAATCTCTTTCTATTAAGGAGTTAATGGGAATAAGAATCCTTCCTTTTTTGATTGTTCTGCCTTTTATTGTTGGTTTGCTGGCGGGTACTTACCCGGCATTATTCTTATCGGGGTTTAAACCAATAGCGGTACTCAAAGGTTCAGCAAGTACTGGTTTCAAAAAGAGCAGCTTGAGGAGTGCCCTTGTTGTTTTTCAATTTGCTACTTCCATTGTCCTTATCATTGGCACCATCATCGTTTACAGGCAGTTGAGTTATATACAAAATAAAAGGTTGGGATTTAATAAAGAGCAGGTCCTGATCATCAATGGTACAGGTGCGCTGGGTAATAATGTTCGGTCTTTTAAAAATGAAGTGCTGAACATGCAGGGAGTGATCAGTGGAACAATCAGTGGTTTCTTGCCGGTTTCCAATTCTTCCAGGAATGATAACTCGGTTAGCAAAACTCCTGTGATTGATTCTAAAAACGGAATCAATATGCAACGATGGGCTATTGACTATGATTACCTCAACACCCTGGGTATGCACATTGTCCAGGGAAGGAATTTTTCTCCCGGGTATGGATCTGATTCTTCAGCCATTATCATTAACGAAACTGCAGCAAAATTGCTAGCGTTTGATAAGCCTGTTGGTAAAAAGATCTACATCTACAATGATGAAAATAAACCCTTAGCTTTTGAGATCATAGGGGTGGTTCAAAACTTTAATTTCGAATCTTTGCGTCAATCCATAGGTCCTCTATATATGGTCTTGGGGAATAGTCCCTGGCTCACTTCCTTTAAAGTACAAACTGCCAACATCTCTGCACTTGTCAGCCAGGTGCAGTCAAAATGGAAGTCAATGGCCCCGGGAATGCCTTTCAGCTACAGGTTTTTGGATGATTCGTTTGATGAGATGTACCGGGGTGAACAAAGGGTAGCAAAGGTTGCCATAACATTTGCCATACTAGCCATAGTCATTGCCTGCCTGGGCTTGTTTGGATTGGTTACCTATGCGGCTGAGCAGCGTATCAAGGAGATCGGTATACGCAAGGTTTTGGGCGCATCGATAGGTAACATTGTAGGCTTGTTATCCAAGGATTTTTTGTTGCTCGTAGCCTTGTCGGCCTGTATCGCCTTTCCATTAGCCTGGTGGGCAATGCATAACTGGCTGGAAGATTTTGCCTTCAGAACCAATATTTCCTGGTGGGTATTTATGGTAGCTGCAGCTATTGCGCTATTGATAGCGTTGGTCACTATCAGTTTCCAGGCTATTAAGGCTGCGATGGCCAATCCTGTTAAAAACCTAAGAACAGAATAAAGACAATGATCACTAATTATATCAGGATCGCCTGTAGAAATTGTACCAAAAACTGGTTCTATCCTTTATTAAATCTGGGTGGTTTATCTATAGGCCTTGCTTTTACTTTTTTGATCGGGGCATTTGCCTGGAAAGAAACCAGGGTGAATAAAAACCTGGCAGATTACAAGAACCAATATATCATACAAAGCAAATGGGCCAACCCTGATATGGGATTGGATATAACTACCGTTGGTCCATTAGCCAAAGCACTAAAAGAGCAATACCCTCATCTTGTAGCAAATTATTACCGTTGGGATGGAGTTACAACTAATGTATCCAAAGGTGATAAGGTATTCCGGGAAGGCTTGCAGATTGGAGACAGTACGTTTCTTACAATGTTTGGGTTTCATTTATTATATGGAGATCCATCTTCAGCCCTTGAACAACCATATACTATATTGATCAGGGAAGATAAAGCGCTTAAATACTTTGGTAAAAAAGATGTGGTGGGCCAGACCCTCAGCTTACAAAGTTTTACAGGAACCAGTCATGATTTTTTGATCACTGGTGTTTTACAGGCCCCGAATGAAAATTCAGTAACTTTTCTGAACAGGGAGAATGATAATGGATTCTTTGTCTCAGATGCCAGTATTGATTTTTTCGGAAGGAACCTTGAAGACTGGAACAATCCATATATCGTTGACTACATTCAATTAAGGGAGGGTGTTTCGCCGGAAGCTTTACAAAAGCCCATGCAAGAATTGCTGGTAAAGAACGCCTCTGCGCTGATTGCTAAAGATATGCAACCGTGGCTTGCACCATTACAAACATATTACCTTGAGAAAGATAATGGTTCGGTAAAGAAGATGTTGTATACCATTTCATTTATTGCAGTGTTTTTATTGGCAATGGCCATTATCAATTTTATTACACTTTCCATTAGCCGTTCTTCAAGTCGTATCAGGGAGATCGGTGTTCGGAAAGTAATGGGTGGTACCCGCAAACAATTGATCATTCAATTACTGGTGGAATCTTTTGTTATGGTGCTGCTGTCATCCGTAATTGCTATTTTCATTTATTCTTTAGCCCGTCCATTTGTATCAGGTATCCTTTTAAAACCGGTTCCCTCACTTAATGAGTTACCTTTTTCTTTTGGAGTTGCAGCATTGGTATTAGTATTGCTGGTGGCGTTCCTGGCAGGTATTTATCCTTCCCTGGTATTATCTGCATTTAAGGCTGTTGAATCGCTCAAAGGAAAATTGCAGGTAAAAGAAAAAACATATTTAAGAACAGGTTTATTAGGATTCCAGTTTTTTACTGCCTCACTTGTATTGGCAGGAACCCTGGTCGTGACTGGCCAGGTGGCTTATTTTTTTACCAGGGACCTTGGTTATGATAAGACATTCGTGGTTACCGCACAGGTACCAAGGGATTGGACAGGTGCAGGCGCTAATCATATGCAGGCAATAGCCAGGGAATTTGCTTCATTGCCACAAGTAACTCATGTAAGCCTTTCCTGGCAGATACCCAATGGGTGGGATAATGGTTTTCTCCCTGTATATAAAGAAGGAAAGGATTCAACAGACGCTGTCAATACAGAGCAAATGGAAGCAGATGAAAATTATTGCGCCACTTATGGAATACCCATAATTACCGGCAGGTACTTCAGGGATAACAGGGATACGCTTAACCTGGTGATTAACGAATCGGCAGTCAAAGCTTTCGGATGGAAGGAGCCTGAAGAAGCTATTGGAAAAAGGGTATTCTTTCCGGGAAATTTTCCAATGAACATTGTTGGGGTGGTCAAAGATTTTCACTCTGCCTCTATGAAGGACAAAATACAGCCAACAGTCATTTCACATGTTTCACTCAATAAGCGGTATCGCTTCCTTTCTTTTAAATTAAGGCCCGGAAATGTGGCAGGTTCTATAGAGGCGCTGCGCAAAAAATGGTCAGTCTTGCTTCCGGGTTCAGCATTTGAATATGGGTTTATAGATGATACTCTTGCAAGGCTTTACCAGTCAGAAATACGCTTAAAGAAAGCATCTCAATTAGCAACCATCCTGGCCCTGGTCATTGTGGTCCTTGGTGTGGTAGGCCTTGTTTCCTTAAGTGTTCAAAAAAGAACAAAGGAGATTGGCATACGTAAAGTACTTGGCGCCACCATTCCTTCTATCTGTTACCTTTTTATTAAAGACTTTTTACCCATAATGATCTTTGGTAGTTTACTTTCCATCCCTGTTGCCTGGAAAATTATGCAGGATTGGCTGAATAATTATGCATACAGAGTACCAATTACATTGTTACCATTCATATATTCCTTAATGTTTTTGTCCTTATTGAGCTTTGTGCTCATCTCACTGCAGGCATCCAGAACAGCACTTGCCAACCCAACGAAAAATTTGCGAACAGAATAAGGTGTGGAATGCAGCCTTTAACTATACAAAAATGAACAACCACTGTATCAAAACCGAACACTTATATATTCCAGGAAAGCATAAAAGATTGTATTTCAATAGTCAAAAAAACTGGTACGGCTTTGATACAAATGCTGGTATAAGTTTAAGTTTCTGGCTGGATCATACTTCGATCGGGCCATTTGATAAATAAATAAAGATGATCAGGAATTATATAAGAATAGCATGGAGAAACCTGGTAAGGCGTAAAGCTTACACCACCATCAATATTACCGGGCTGGCAATAGGTATTGCTGCCTGTCTTTTATTGTTTACGGTAGTTAGTTACGAAAAAAGTTATGACCGTTTTCTGCCTGAAAATGACAGGATATTCCGCGTGGTCACCCAGGATAAATATCCTGATGACATGGGTTACAATGCAGGTATTCCTTATCCTGCACTGGATGCCATACGTTTAGATTTTCCCCAGTTGACAACAGGAGCTTTATATGCTAATTACAATAGCCAGGTTACAGTGCTTGGAAGGAACAGCGAAAACCTGGTGTCGGATAAAAAGTTTATTGAAGGATCAGGAATATTTTATGCAGATCCGCAATTCTTTAGTGTTTTCCAATATAAATGGCTGGCGGGAACGCCAGCAGTCCTGGCAGAGCCCAATAATACTGTGCTTTCGCGTCAAATGGCAGAAAAATATTTTGGCAATTGGAAGGAAGCCGTGGGTCAATACCTGAAGCTGGATAATTCTATTACTTCTCGTGTTGCAGGAATTATTGAAACGCCTCCGGCCAATACGGATTTTCCTTTTGCTGTTGTCACTTCTTTTGAATCATTTAAGAAGCAACCCGGTATTTATGGCTATACAACTGATTGGGGTGCCACTACCAGCAATTTCCAGATTTATGTATTACTCCCGGAAGGAGTAAAGCCTGCTGTTGTAAGCCAACAGTTTGAAAGCTTTAGTAAAAAATATTATACCAAGAAAAGCAGTTCGATTCGCAGCAACTTCTTACAACCTTTATCTGATATCCATTTCGATACCCGCTTTAATAATTTTGGAGATCACATTACCAGCAGGGCTACACTATGGACCTTGTCTCTCATCGGCATCTTTATCATCATTATGGCCTGTATCAACTTCATCAATTTATCCACTGCGCAGGCAGTGAGTAGGTCAAAAGAAGTAGGAGTAAGAAAGGTGCTTGGAAGTAATCGTATTCAATTGTTCTGGCAAGTATTGGGCGAGACGGGTATCATTGTTTTAATATCCATGGCCCTGGCATTTGCCATAGCCTGGATTTGCATGCCTTATATTAACCACATTGCTTCTATCCAGGAGCCAATCAATCTTTTTAGCTGGCAATCTTTTGCTTTCGCTATGGTAATAACCATAGTGGTTACTATACTTTCCGGTTTTTATCCTTCGTTCGTTGTATCCAGGTTCAACCCTTCCCTGGCCTTAAAAAACAAAATCACATCCGCTACTGTAGGTGGCATTTCTCTAAGAAGAGGATTAGTTGTATTGCAATTTGCTATCTCTCAAATATTGATCATCGGTACTATTGTGGCAGTCAGCCAGATGAATTTTGTCCAGCACGCAGACCTCGGCTTTAACAAGGAGGCTATCCTTGTATTGAACAGCAATGCCGATAGTGTTATCGTTGGCAGGCAGCCAGCATTCAAACAGCAATTGTTGCAGATCCCGGGTATTCAATCTGTAAGCTTCAGTTCTGATGTGCCTTCATCAGATAATAACTGGGCCAGCAATTTCGCCTATGATCACAGGCCCGATGAAGATTTCTCCATATTCATGAAACTGGGGGATGAGGATTATATCAAGACCTATGGGTTGCAACTGGCAGCAGGCAGATGGTATGAGAAAAGCGACACTATGAATGAGGTAGTTATCAATGAAACGCTTCTGCGCAAATTGAACGTAAAAGATCCCACCACTGCTATTGGTAAAGAAATACGGACTGGCAGGAGCCCCTGGAGAACTATTGTAGGAGTGGTAAAAGATTTTAAAAGCAATTCGCTTCGCCAGGACCTTCAGCCCTTATTGCTGGGTGAGAGGAGTAAATATTACAGCACTACCGGAATCAAACTGAAGACGAATAACCTTTCCCGCATACAGGCTGCCGTGCAGGAGGCATGGAATAAGGTAAACCCTGAATACGCTTATACCAGTGCATTCATGGACGAGAACATCAATAATTTTTACAGGCAGGAACAACAACTTTCCTTGCTCTACAAAATATTTGCCGGCATAGCCATTTTTATTTCATGTCTTGGTCTCTATGGACTGGTTTCTTTTATGGCTGTGCAAAGAACAAAGGAAGTTGGTATACGGAAAGTTTTGGGAGCTTCTGCTGCACATATTATTTACCTTTTTTCCAAAGAGTTCACCCTGCTCATCATTATTGCATTTGCAATAGCCGTTCCGGTAGCCTATTATTTAATGAATGGCTGGCTTAATAACTTTGTATTCAGGGTGAATATTGGCCCTGGGATTTTCGTTCTTGCCATAGCTGCATCAATTATACTGGCATGGCTTACAGTGGGATATAAATCTATTAAGGCAGCCCTATCCAATCCTGTTAAAAACCTTAGAAGTGAGTAACGTCTATATATATCCTATGTCCTGTAAGCCTAAATTCAATTATTAATAATAACTCATTATGATACAACTTCAGCATATATCAAAATGGTACAATGTAGGAGGAAAACCCACATTCATCCTGAAAGACATTAATATCCAAATATCAGAAGGTGAGTTTGTTTCGATTATGGGTCCTTCGGGTTCAGGTAAAACCACACTTTTAAATATCATTGGCATGCTTGATCTGCCTTCAGAGGGTGCTTACCAGTTTTTTGACCAGGCAGTGTATGATTTGAGAGAAAAGCACAGGACAGAATTGTATAAGAAGAATATTGGTTTCATTTTCCAGGCTTATCATCTTATTGACGAATTGACTGTTTATGAAAATATTGAAACACCACTTTTATACCAGGATGTGAAGTCTTCTGAAAGGAAGGCTATGGTCTCTGACATGCTGGATAAATTCAATATAGTGGGTAAAAAGGATCTTTTTCCTTCACAGCTTTCCGGCGGACAGCAACAACTGGTAGGTATTGTAAGAGCTCTTATTGCAAAACCTAAACTATTGCTGGCGGATGAACCAACGGGAAATCTTAATTCTAAACAGGGTGAAGAGATCATGGATCTCTTTCAAAAAATAAATGAAGAAGAAGGTGTTACCATCGTGCAGGTGACACATTCAGAAAAAAATGCCGACTATGGCCATCGTATCATCAACCTGCTTGATGGACGAATAGAATCAATTTCAGAGAAACCTCTAAAACAAGTTTAACCATGAACCGTGTATTGAGCTTATTATTTTTATTAGCAGGAGTCAACAGTCATGCCCAGACCTATACATTGCAGCAGGCTATTGATACCGCTCTATCTTCCAATATTCCTGTTAAACAAAGTGGCTTGTTGGTTCAAACTTCGAAAGTTTACCTGAACCAGGCTATGTTAAACCGGTTACCTTACCTGACCGCAGATGTCACACATGGAATATATAATGGTAGAAGCATAGATCCTTCTTCTAATGGTTATGTCAACCAAAACCTTAATTCCGCCAATTACCAGTTGAACAGCGGCTTCGTGCTATTTAACGGTGGAAGCATTCAAAGTACTGTGAAGCAAAATGAAGCAGCTTATGAGTCAAGCAAATTGACCTGGCAGCAGGCAAAAGACAACCTGGTACTGAATGTGATTTTAGCCTACCTGCAGGTATTGAATAATGAAGATCTTGTTGCTTCGGCAATGAACCAGGCCGGCGTAAGCCAAAAGCAATTGGAAAGACTCGATGTTTTAAATAAGCAGGGAGCCATTAAGCCTTCAGAGTTTTCAGATCTGAAAGGACAATACATGAATGACCAATTGGCTATAGTATCAGCTAAAACTGCTTTGGAAGAATCCAAATTATCTCTGGCGCAGCTAATGAATAAACAATATGACAAGAACATGAAGCTTGAACGCATTGATGTAAGTGAGTTCCTGGCTAATTATACTGCTTCCTCACAGGAGGTATATCAAAGTGCGTTAGAACAATTCCCACTCGTTAAATCAGTGGAGTTGCAAACTAAAAGCTATGCTTATGGTTCAAAAGCTGCAAGGGGTGCTTTATTCCCAACTGTATCAATTGGCGGGGGGCTCAATACCAACTATTCCAGTATTGCACAAAATGCTGCGGGAAAGATCTCATATGACAACCAGCTAAAGAACAATGTTTCCACATCTGTGGGACTGGGCATTAGTATCCCTATCTTCAACAGGTTGCAACAGCGCAACCGTGTAAAACTGGCTGATATACAATTAAAGAACAGTGAGCTGGAAGAAGAAAGAACCAAGACATTGCTAGAGCAACAGATTGACCAGGCCTACCTCAATATGACAAATGCATATGACCGTTATAAAGTTCTCCTGGAACAGGTAGCCGCCTATAATGAATCTTTCAAAGCGGCAGAAGTAAGATACAATTCAGGAGTCGGCACCTCTATAGATTATCTAACGGCAAAGGATAGGCTGGACAGGGCCAATATCAACCTGATCATTGCTAAATATGATTTTGTTTTAAGAAAAAAAGTTCTGGATTATTACTCCAATCCCTCAACATTAAGGCAATAGTAAGAGAAAGAAGATTATGTCCAGGGCTACAATTATTTGCAGCCTGTTATTTTCATGGAATGAATTCAACATCTCCTTATTTCATTTCATTCTACGATAATGCGTATTCATGCACATTGAGAAGTATTCATTCATGACCTGTAGCTATTTTGCTCATTAAGGGGGATTTGTAAAAGTTTTGTTAATGCAATTATTCTTACCCAACGGTTTAGTGAGCAACAGGGGTATTCCTATAAATGATTAAAATGAAAAAGAATCTTACAAACAATAGAACAGTAGGAAAAACCAGGGCAGTGTTAACTTATAGATACATGGGAACACTAAGCCTGCTATTATTATTGTTTTCCTGCACTACAGCCAAACTCTCCGTGCCTGAAAAATTCAGTACTCAGGCTACCAGGATGCCTGTTAAAGGCATCAATGGCTGGCAGGTTGGACAAAAATTAAGTTTTGGTACTTATACCACATCTACTATCAAAAGAGGCTGGGATTTTTCATCTTCGCTACAGTACACTAAATTCCGTATTCGACCTGAGGAAGCGGTATTGAAAGTTTTTGATATCTCCACGGATAACAATATCAATAAACAGCGTAGTAAATTCCAGTATAGTATCAGTGACGGCAATAACATAGCGGAAGTATTTGCCACAGAAAAGTTCAGTGAGAAACAACTGGTGTATAAAAGCAATAATCCCTGGATAGGCAATGCATCAAAGACAAAGAAATACGATTATGCATTTACTGCCGCCATATTACCTGTAGAGAAAGATGCCGAACCCTGGTCATTGGTCCTTGTCAACTCTTATGATATAAATAAGGATACAGCTCATGGAATATTTGATAGACCCTATGTTGAAGAGGAAGGATATGCCACTAATGGGAAAGATAATATTGCCATCCGTCCTTTACGCATTGAAAAGCTGACCACAAAAAGCGGCAGGCAAACCAGGGTCTTTGGTGGCAAAATGTTATCTGGATATGAACTACAATGGGACGGTGGGGTAGTGGCCATCATTGATATATTGGACAACAATCTCTGGATCTACAATGACCTGGAACCTAAAGAAAAAATGATATTGTCTGCTATTTCTTCTGCAATTCTGTTGAAAAAAATGCAGGATGTGGAGAAAGACAGGGACCAGCTTGACAAATAAAATACAGCTAAATACTTCTATAAATAAACAATCAAACCATCACCCTTAACCTTAAATTTTATTCAAATGAATTACAAAATGAAATCAATTGCCCTGGTGGCTGCAATCGGTATGATAGGCATTAGTTCCTGCAAAAAAGATGATGTGCCTGCAAAAGAATCTATCGTTAAAAAGGATCTTATGGCCCATACCTGGCAAATGGAAAAGGTCACCGAATATATTTCAGGGGATGCTTCCATTTCCTACCAGCGTGGGGCAGCGGACAACCAGGAAGACTATTCCATGATTCGTCAAACCTACAAATCAGATGGCTCTATAACCTATATTGATCAAAGCGGAGAATCCGGCACTGATGGTATATATGAATTATTAAATAATGATACAAAGATCAGGATCGGGTTGGCATCCATGGGGCTGAGCGTCATTGGGAATAATCTCAAAGTGGACAATAACTCTTTTGGGTATACCATCAACCATGGTGATGGAGATTCGACCCGATTTGTTTTCAGCCCACAATAGCAAGATAACGGGCCATCAATAAGATGGTGGCAACAGGAATTTTAAACCACTTCCTTTCATGCAGGCCGTAGAACAGGATATCAACCAACTTATAGAAGGCTGTCTGGCGAATGACCGCAAGGCGCAGCATGGGTTGTATCACCAGTTCTACGGCTTTGCTATGAAGATAGCCCTTCGTTATTCCCGTGATGAACATGATGCTGCAGATATTCTCAGCCAGGCCTTTATAAAAGTATTTAAAAGCATCAGGACCTTCGACCCATCCAAAGGGTCTTTTCATGCATGGCTCAAAAGGATCGTTGTCAATGAAGGTTTGGATCACATTAAAGGCCGTTACCGCTTTAGTGAGAACGTTGAGCTGGAAACCGTAGCTGAGCCCACCATTAACAATAGTGTGCTTGAAGAAATGGGTGCAGAAGAGATCATGGAGATCATTAAGAAATTACCTCCCGCTACGCATGCCGTCTTTGTTCTTTACGCGGTGGAAGGATATAACCACCGGGAAATCGCCCATCAATTGGGTATCAGCGAAGGTACCTCGAAATGGCACCTGAGTGAAGCAAGAAAAACACTGCAAAAACAAATACAGTATTTAAGAACAGGATGAATCAAAAGCTTACATATGAACAAACTATAGCCGGAAAGCTGGAAATCCTTCCATTGCCGGATATGGAGGCAGCCATCTGGAAGCGTATTGAATTTCAGCTTGATATTGATATGCCATCGGAAGGCGACGTAGATGCTACTCAACCTCCCCGTTTACCAAAACCCGGACCATTGATGTTAGGGGCTATCAGCATAGTTTTTTTAACCGCATTATTAGTTTATTCTATACTTACCAAAGAACAAACAACTACTAAAAAAATAACCCATCCCACAACCGCACCCTTCATTGTTCCAAAAAAGGAAGATCCTGATCCGCCACCTTTCGGAAAAAAAGTTCAACAACCATCACAGTCGATGAAGACTGGTATTACACCAACTTTAAGGCAATTAGATTCAAATAGCTATGCGCAACCAACAATCATTCCTCCAGATAGCAATGCGCTGATCAAGGATAGGGGAGATGTGATCATTATTCCGCCAGCTGCGGCTAAGAAAGATTCTGAACCCAACATAAAAAAGAAAAAAGGCGTGTCGGGATTAACTGATGAGGATTACAGAATTGAACCCAGGAAAAAGGATAGTTTACCCTAAAAGAAAATAAAATAAAATAAATCCGATCATTGTTAAGCAAGTAAAAGTTCTGGATAAATACATATTCAATTTGATGGAAAAATATCGACCAATATTTTGAATATTTAATTGCCGTTAGCCTATTGCTGTGGCCGTATAATGAAAGATTATTCGTAAATTTACGTAGAACACTAGTAGAAGTCCTCCCTTGTTTACGTAGATATCCTAATTGGAAAATGAAGCATAAATGCCATTGACGGGCCTGGTTAAGTAATATAGCTTTGTAACAGAAGTTGATTGATTATATCAATCTATCCAGTATCCCAGGAAGAGCGCCCTTTGAATGTATGATCCATCCGGTAAAAGACCGGTAACCGAAATAATCCAATATCGATCAACTTCTTCCTTTTCCTTACGAAGGCTTTTTCATCCATCAGTTTCCAAACCTATAGAAGATCCAGGCATCCGGTATCGATTAACCCAGATTATGACACATTATCGCCTGAACATATTGTCCCCTTTGTTAAGGGGACTATTTTTTGAGGAAAACCATTTTTGACCTTTCAGGTTAAAAGTCTTTTTAGGTTTTCATAATTAGGATACGGCTTAAACGGGCTGAGGTTTCTACCCCAGCCCTCTTTTTTTTACCGCTTGCAGTTT
>Ga0157372_10006293_pt1 | contig 12624 bp, 11 predicted proteins | sample C55metaG_FD_115307 | JGI IMG/M metagenome (GOLD analysis project Ga0157372, IMG submission 115307) | Corn rhizosphere microbial communities from Kellogg Biological Station, Michigan, USA - C5-5 metaG | ecosystem: Host-associated > Plants > Roots > Rhizosphere > Soil | place: USA: Michigan... | reverse complement strand
GCGGTTTCCCCTCCGCGGCGTCCTGGCCACGAGAGTACGGTGTCCACTTTCCTGCACAGCGTTCGTCATCGGTGTCGGCGGATCGTCGTTGCTGCACGCCGACGTTGTGATCAGCGTCACGCCATTGCGCGCACCGTGGCGGAGCGACATCATTGCCTTCGACCAGCACGAGGAGCCTCATGCAGATTTCGGCAGTGACCCGCGTCTCCCTCGCCGCGCTTCTCACGGTGGCCGCCGCACGGACGGCGAGCACACAACAGACTGCGCCAGCCGCTCCCGCCATCACGGCGCCGGAGGTCGGCTCGATGGCCCCCGACTTCGCGCTCCCCGGTGCGACACGCTACGGCCTGCTTCGCGACCCCGTCCGCCTGTCGGACTTCCGCGGCAGCACGGTAGTCCTCGCCTTCTTCTACAGGGCACGGACCAAGGGCTGAACGGTCCAAATGGAGGCGTACCGTGATCAGTACGCCAAGCTCTTCAACAATGGACGCCGCGTCGTGGTCCTCGCCGTGAGCGTGGACGCCGATACGACGCTGGCCGCCTGGGCGCGCGAGCTCGGAACCCCCGTGCTGTTCGCCAGCGACCCCGGCCAGACGGTTGGCAAGCTCTACGGCTCGACGCGTGGAACGCTGGACAATCGCAACCTGTTCGTGATCGATCCGTCCGGACGCATCACGAAACGGATGCTGCCGTTCAATGAACTGGCGGCACCCGCATACGACGAGCTCGCTGCCGCCGTGAAGCAGACGCTCCCCGCAGCGGCCGATTCGCACTGACGCGCGTGGCACAGGGACGACGCTGACGTCGCTCCTGCGCGGCCGCGAGTTGCTCGCCGCCCTGTACGACGTCGCCGTCATCGCCGCGGCTCCTGCCCCACTCGCCGACGCAGCGCTCGCCGAGCTGAGTTCGCGGCACGACGGCCAGCGTTTCTGGCTGTTCGCTCTGGGCAAGGCGGCGCCGGGCCTGGCCAGCGGCGGCGTGAGTGCGCTGCGCCGATCGCTTCACACCATCGCTGGCGGCGTGGTCGTCTCGAGCGAAGCGGTCGCGGCGCCGTTCAGTACCGTGCGGTCCGCGCAGGGCGGTCATCCTCTGCCGGACGCCAGCTCGTTCGCCGCCGCGCGACTCATCGGCGACGCCGTATCCCAGGTTCGCGGGGATGACGCCGCCATCGTGCTGGTGAGCGGCGGAACGACGAGTCTGGTCGCCGCGCCAGTGGGCGCCGTGAAGGAGCAGGATCTCGAGCACCTGTTCATCCAGCTCATGGATGCCGGGCTCGACATCGGAGCGATGAACGCGGTCCGCAAGCGCTTCCTCCGCTGGGGCGCCGGCCGACTCGCCGTCGCGCTCGCGCCGGCGCGCACCCACGTACTGCTGCTGAGCGACGTACCCGGTGATGCGCCCTCGGACATCGGCTCCGGCCCGTGCGCACCCGACGAATGGACGGCGCGGGATCTCACCGCCATGCTCTCCGATGCACGCCTCCTCGACGCGCTCGCGCCATCGGTGCGGGAGTACCTCGCTGCAGTGACGCGCGGCGTCGCGGCCGAGACACCCACGGCGGGACATCCCGCGTTCGCGCACGTGAGCACGCGCATCATCGGGAGCAACGCACTCGCGCTCGACGCCGTGCTCACGCGGGCGCGCGACTTCGGTCTGCCAGCGCAGCGTGGAACGTTCGCGCTTGCTGGCGAGGCGGCTGCCTGCGGAGAGCAGATCGCCCACGCGCTCCTCGATCGTGTCGCGCGCGGGGAGTCCGGTTGCCTCGCGTGGGGTGGCGAGACGACGGTGCAGCTCGAGCACACGTCGATGGCGGAGGGCACCGGTGGTCGCTGCCAGGAGCTGGCGCTCGCGGCAGCGCGCACGCTCGCGGCCGGTGGCGACGCGGCGCGACGCATCACTCTCCTCGCCGCAGGCACCGATGGCCGTGACGGTCCGACCGACGCCGCCGGCGCCTTCGCCGACGCCACGCTGTGGCAGCGCATCCGGGACCGTGACGTGAATCCGGACGAGGCGCTGGCACAACACCGCTCCCACGCGGCGCTCGACGCAGCAGGTGCATTGCTCCGACGCGGCGCCACGGGAACCAATGTGATGGATCTGGTGATTGGTCTGGTCGAGTAGCGCGCGCGTTCCTTGCGCTAACTTGGACGCAGACCCTGCAGCCGCGAGCCCTTCATGACCACACGTCCGTTCACCGTCGGGATCATCCAGGACAGCGCCTCCCACGATGCGCAGGCCACGCTCGACCAGGCCGTGGCGCACGTGCGCACGGCCGCCGAGCGCGGCGCGCAGATCATCTGCCTCAAGGAGCTGTTCAACGCGCCGTACTTCTGCAAGTCGCAGCAGTGCGAGCGGTTCGACATCGCTGAGCCGATTCCGGGCCCCACCACCGACGTCATGCAGAAGCTGGCGAAGGAGCTGGAGGTGGTGCTCATCGTGCCGCTATTCGAGCGGCAGGCACGCGGCGTCTACCGCAACTCGGCAGCAATCATCGATGCCGACGGGCGGCTGCTCGGCGTGTACCGGAAGATGCACATTCCCGACGACCCGCTCTTCAACGAGAAGTACTACTTCATTCCCGGCGACGCGGCGCACGACGATCGCATCGACAAGATCGGGGAGATCGCGAAGCAGGCGAGCGGCTTCCGGGTGTGGCATACGCGCTACGCGAACATCGGCGTGCTGATCTGCTGGGACCAGTGGTATCCCGAGGCAGCGCGCATCACGAGCCTGCTTGGTGCGGACATCCTCTTCTATCCGACGGCGATCGGCTGGCACCCGGCGGAGAAGCCGACATTCGGCGAGGCGCAGGTGGATGCCTGGCGCACCATTCAGCGCTCCCACGCCATCGCCAACGGCGTCTTCGTCGCGTCGCCGAACCGGATCGGCCATGAGGAGGAGCCCGGCACCAACGGCATCGAATTCTTCGGCCATTCGTTCATCGCCGATCCATTCGGCCGCATCCTCGCCGAGGCGCCGAACACGGACGAAGCGGTGCTGATCGCCAAGTGCGATCCCAGGCTGATCGAGGAAACCCGCCGCAACTGGCCGTTCCTGCGCGACCGCAGGATCGATGCGTACGCGCCGATCCTGTCGAGATACCTGGGAGCCTGACAGGCGTGAATCGTGAGACGTGAAGCGTGAGGTGAAACTCCTCACGCTTCACGTCTCACGATTCACGGTTCACGATTCACGTCTCACCATCGAGCCACCGACAACTCCCAGTGCCGAGCGTCACCTTCCCCGCCGAGTGGTCACCGCACGCCGCGACGTGGATCGCGTGGCCGCATCACGAGCCTGATTGGCCCGGCAAGCTCGGGGCAATCGTGTGGGTGTACGCCGAGATCGCGCGCGTGCTCGCCGAACACGAAGCCGTGGAGATTATCTGCCACGACGACGAGGTGCGGCAGTCGGCGCAGGAGCATCTCGCGGCGCATGGTGTCGGGCGCAATGTACGTCTGCATGTGGTGTCGAACGACCGGGTCTGGCTCCGCGACTCGGCGCCCACGTTCGTGCTCGACGACGCGGGCGGCATCCAGCTCATGAACTGGGGCTTCAACGCGTGGGCGAAGTATCCCAATTATGCGCGGGATGCGCAGGTCGGCAGCGCGATCGCCCGCATTACGGGCCTGCCACGGGTGGAACCCGTGCGACCGGACGACGGCACTCGGCTGATCCTCGAGGGCGGTGGCATCGAGACCAATGGCGAAGGCACGCTACTCGTGACGGAGGAGTGGCTCCTCTCCGATGTCCAGGTGCGCAACCCGGGACTCGATCGCGCCGGCTACGAGCGCGCGTTCCGCGAGTATCTCGGCATTCGCCAGACGATCTGGCTCGGTGAGGGCTGTGTCGGCGACGATACCCATGGCCACGTGGACGACATCGCGCGCTTCGTCTCGCCAGGCGTAATCGTGCTCGCCTACGAAGAGGACCCGGCCGACGACGAGAACCATCGTCGCTCGGAGGACAACATGCGCCGGCTCGAGCTCGCCGGCGCGGGGAACGGCGCGTTGAAGGTGGTGAAGCTGCCCTATCCGCGGCCGGTGACGATGCACGGCGACCGGCTGCCGGCGAGCTACGCGAACTTCTACATCGCCAATGGAGCGGTACTGGTACCGACCTTCAACGATCCGAACGATCGCGTGGCGCTCAACACGATCGCGTCGCTGATGCCGGACCGGAAGGTGATCGGCGTGCACGCGGTGGATCTGGTGTGGGGGTTCGGGACGTTGCACTGCCTGACACAGCAGCAGCCCGCGCGCGCGGCCCGATAGCGCACGGGGTCGGACCCGAGGCGCGGTCGCAGGTCGCCGAGCGGGTCCGACGAGGAGCGCCGAGGGTGCGCGAGCGGCTCCGGCTCCCGTCGGGTCCATCCCTTGCACCGACCTCGACCCATGAAGATCACGCTGCTCTCCGACGACGCCATCCGCCTCGAACCGACAGCGGGGCCGCTCACCATCGAAGCGTCTTCGGCCGACGTCATGTACTCGCCGTTTCAGATGCTGGCGAGTGGGCTGGCGAGCTGCACCTTCTCGGTGCTCTACTCGTGGGCCTCCCACGCCGATCTCTCGGTGGATGACCTCGCAATCGAGGTGCACTGGAGCTTCGCCGACGACCCGCATCGCATGGGCAATATCCACGTCGTCCTCGACTGGCCGTCGCTACCGCCGAATCGCGTCGCGGCGGCGAAGCGCGCGTCGGAGTTGTGCACCATTCACGCGACGCTCACCCACTCCCCGGCGATCACGGTGACGACGGCGAGCGACGAACCGGCGCACACGCATCAGCATGCGGGAGCGAAGGCATGACGGTTCCCGTGGTCCGATTCACCGTCGCCGGACAGGAGGCGCCGACTCACGGGCTCGGCCGTGCATATACCGTGGTGTTCGACGGCGACTGCAAGGTGTGCACGCGCCTCGCCGGCGTGCTGCGCAAGTGGGATGGGGGACGCATGCTCGAAGTCGTGTCGTCGCAGCAGCCTGGCGTGACGGCGCGCTTTCCGTGGATTCCTTCGCACGCCTACGCCGACGCGCTCCAGCTCGTGGCCGCGAACGGCACCACCTGGCAGGGAGCCGCCGCGATCGAGCAACTGCTCACGGTGCTTCCGCGCGGCAGGCTGATTTCTTGGGTGTTCCGGATTCCCTTCGTCCGCACGCTCGCCGATCGCTTCTACCGCTGGTTCGCGCGCAATCGCTATCGCCTGGGCTGCGGCGCCCACTGCCAGTCGCGCCCCCTCGACGTGATCTGGGACGAGGCCGAGAAGGCGCGCTGACGGCTACGCCGTGCTGATCCGCTCGGCGTTCTCCTCACGCCGCCGACGCATCGCGAGGTCCGCGACCCACCGCTCCACACGCTCCGCTTCCTGCTCATCGAGTGAGCGGCTTTCGTGCTGGACATCAGCGGAGGCTCGTCCGTCGCCCAGCTTGATGACGTTCTCCACCACCTCCGTCCACGTCTGCGACTGCAACCGGTCGCCGAGTGTACGCATGGCGATCAGATCCAGCATGTTCGCGGCGCGATCGAACACTTCCACCTGGAAGCGCACGTCGTTGCCCACCCGTGCGGTCGAGAAGTGCACGGCACCGGCGAGTGGATGTCCTTCGAGCGTCAGCAGCGTGGTGTCGCGAGGACCCAGCTCGGCCACTCGCACCTGCACGTGCCCGCGCATCGGAAGGGCGAGGGTGATGCTCTCACCCTCCTCGATGACGTCCGTCGTCGCGGGCTCCGGTGCCGCTTCGACGAACACGGGCAGCACTTCGTTGAAGTGCGTGCGGAAGAGCGCGAACAGCGAGTCTGGATCGAGCGTCCCGCCACGGAGGTCGGCCCAGTAGCGCTTCCGGTTCAGCGAACCGATGCCCTCGGACGGCAGCTGCTCGGGCTGGAGATCGGCCAGCTTCGTCAACCCTTCGTCGAGCGGGGTGGGAGTGATGTGCAGGACCTCGGTGAGCGCGTTCTGCTGTCCCGGCGCGATCGCGTTGCCCTCGTGCAGCATCGTGACCTGCTGCTCGTTGAATGACATGTCCCACCCGACGAGCGAGACGGCCTTGGAACCGAGGGTGGCAAGGAAGTCCGGTACCGAGATGGGCGTCACCGATTGTCCAGTAATGCGCGAGAGTCGCTCGATGAGGTCGTTCTGGGACGTGCGATCGCCGCCGGCGAGATCGAGCTCGCGCTTCGCGAGATCGGGCCGCTCCACGACCGTGGCGAGCGCATTCGCAACGTCTTCCCACCAGATGGGCTGGATGGGCTGGTCGCCATCACCGATACGCGGCACGACTGGGCTCGGACTGCGCACCATGCGCAGGAGCAGTGAGATCTGCTCGTCGCCGGGCCCATAGACGTTGCCGGGTCGGCAGATCGTCCACGCCCCCCGGAACTTGCGCACCAGCGTCTCGGCCTCACGCTTGGACCGATGATAGGCCGACTCACCCGTTGGCGCGCCGAGCGACGAAACGAAGATGAACCGGCCCACCTTCGCGCGCTCGGTCTCGGCGATCATGTTCGCCGTGCCCTGCACGTTCACGCTCTCGAAGGTGGTGTCCTCACCTTCGTCCACGATACCCACCATGTGGAGCACGACGTCACACCCATCCGCAGCGCCGTGGAGCGTCCTCGCGCGTGCGACGTCGCCGGGCCACGGCGTGACTCCCGCAGGCCATTGGCGCGCATCGCGCTCGGCATGGCGTGACACGAGTACCACGGAGTGGCCGCGCCTGACCAGTTCCGTGACAGTTCCTACTCCGACCACTCCCGTTCCGCCGGTAACGAGCACGCGCATGTACCACCTCCGTGCCGGCCACTCAAGGCAGGACGGGTGCCAACCGATACTGGAGTGACGCGGGGCACGCCCTCTCGTCATTCCAGCGAACGGCGACGCCGCCGGCCCTCGATGTCCCCAGACCGACTTCCGTTGCCGAAGCGACTCCTGCTCCTGCTCATGCTGGCTGCCTGCTCGCAAGGCGGCTCCTCGTCCGTGACCTTCGGTGCGGCAGGGCCGTGGAAGCAGGGCTACGGCGCCATGACGCGGCGCGGCATCGAGCTCGCCCTCGAGGAGATCAACGCGCGTCCCGAGCGTCAGGCGAATCCGGTGCGCATCGTTTTCCAGGACGACGACGGCGATGGCCAGAAGGCCAGTCGCATCGCACAGCAGTTCGTCGATTCCGCGAACATTTCGGCCGTCATCGGCCACGTGAACTCCGGTGCGATGGTGGCTGCGGCGCAGGTGTACGATGGACACCTCGCCGCCGTCGCGACCTCCGCCACCTCGCCTGCACTCACTGGCATCTCGCCGTGGGCGTTCCGTGTCATCTCCAGCGACTCCGCCAACGGCATCGACATCGCCCGCTTCGCCAACAAGCTTGGCCTGAAGCGCGCGGCCATCCTCTACGAGAACAACACCTACGGCCGCGGCCTGAGCGATTCCTTCCGCCGTGGCTTCGGCGGCGAGGTGATCAGCATCGACCCGATCGGCGAGGGGACCGAACAGTCGTTCGAGCCGTTCGTGTCGTACTACAAGCAACGCAAGCCGGACGTCGTGTTCGTCGCGGGCACGGATGCGTCGGGACTCGCGTTCCTCAAGGAAGTGCGTCGCCAGCAACTCGCCGTGGACCTGATCGGTGGCGATGGCTGGAGCGGACTGAGCGTGGATACCCTCCGCTCGCAGGGCGTGTTCGCCGGTGTCCCCTTCACTGCCGAGGACCCGCGCCCCGAAGCGCAGAAGTTCGTGCAGGCATTCGAGGCGAAGTTCCACATGTCGCCCGACAACAACGCTGCGCTCGCCTATGACGCGACGCAGCTCGTCTATCAGGCGTCGCAGGCCGTCGGCACCGACCGCGCGAAGATCCGCGACTACCTCGCCGGCCTCACTCCCGAGAGCGCGTTTCACGGCGTGACCGGCGCGATCTCGTTCCTTCCCACCGGTGATCCCGTCGGCAAGAGCATGGTGATGACCCGGATCGACCACGGCGTACTGCGCGTGGCGGGAGCGGGCGAATGACCGGGCCGACTGCCACGTTCGCCACGATGACGCGCGGCAAGCGCGGCACCATCCGCACGCGCCTCGTGCGCGGCTTTGGCGCACTTGTCCTGCTGCTCGTCGCCGCCGGCGTGCTCGCGCGCCGCTCGATGACGCAGATGGCCGACGCCATCGGCACGACGCTCGAAGGCGTGCAGGCCGAGGCGCAGCAGAGCGCGCAGCTGTCGGCGGCCGTGTCGCAGACGCTGGAGGCGGGAAGCCGCTACGTCGAGACGCGCGATTCCACCGCCCTCGACGCCTTCCGGCGCTACGGAGCGCAGGCGCACCTGGTGCAGCGCGACATGAACGCGCGCCTGAGCCAGACGCCCGACAACGCAGCCATCCGCAAGGAAGAGGAGGCCGGCGTCATCGCCTCGATCGATTCCCGCTTCTCGGCAATCGAGGTCGAGTACGCCCTGGCCCACCGCCTGGCCGATCTCGGCCGACAGGCCGAAGCGCACCAGGAGGCGCTCAAGGCGCGCACCATCGTCGGCCAGTTGCTTGGCGACATCGAGCGGCTCGGCCGCCTCAAGGCAGCGAAGGTCGCCGCCGTGCGCCAGCGCCTCGCCACCGATGCGAGCCGCCGGTCGGCGGCATTCGTCACGCTGATCGGCTTCGCGGCGATCATCGGGCTCGCTGTCGTGTTCTATACCGTCCGCTCGATCAGCCATCCGCTCGCCCTGCTCGTGCGTCACGCGCGCTCGCTCAGCGAGGGCGACCTCACCGTGCGCACCTCCACCCGGCTGCCGGGCGAGTTCCAGATCCTCGCGAACGCGATGAACCAGACGGGCGACTCCCTGTCGCGCGTCGTCGCCGTCGCGGCGGAAACTGCCGAAAGCGTCGCCAGCTCCGCGCACGAGCTCGCGTCGGTGTCGGAGCAGATCTCGCTCTCGGCTGGCCAGATGGCGAGCGCGATGACCGAAGTGTCGCACGGCGCCGAGCACCAGGTGACGCAGCTTCGCACGGTCGACGAGGCGCTCCAGGCGATCCGTGAGGCGGCCGACAGCGTGATGGAGCGTTCGGCTGAAGTGAACTCGCTCGCGAAGGACATCGAGGCGGCCGCTGGCCAGAAGCGCATCGAGATCGAGCGCGCGCTCGGCATCCTCAAGGACGTGAAGCGCACCGTGGAGAGCGCGACGCGCGAAGTGGTGGGATTGAACGGCACGGCCGCCGACATCAACAAGTTCGTGCAGACGGTGAGCACCATCGCCGAGCAGACCAACCTGCTCGCCCTGAACGCGGCCATCGAGGCGGCGCGCGCCGGCAATGCCGGTCGTGGCTTCGCCGTCGTCGCCGACGAGGTGCGCAAGCTCGCCGAGCAGTCGCAGCGTGCCGCCGACGAGATCGTGCAGATGACCGGCATCGTGACGACTCGCGTGACGAGCAGCTCGAAGGCGATGGAGGCCAGCGCGTCACGGGTAGCGGAGATCGAGACCGTCTCGCGCGAGATCGACGCGGCCCTCGCAACGATCTCCCAGGCCGCCGAGCGGGCGCGGATCGCCGCGGGCGGCGTGACGAGTGCCGCCGGCCTCAACGCCGATGCCGCGGCGAGCGCCGCGAGCGGCCTGCAGTCCATCGCCCGCACCGCCGAGGGCCATGCGTCCGCCGCCCAGCAGGTGAACGCCTCCACGCAGGAACAGAGCGCGGCGTGCGAGGAGATGACCTCGGCGTCCAATCACCTGCTCGAGGGGTCCACGCAGCTGCGAGAGCTGGTGGGAGGACTGAGGACGGCTTGAAGTGCACGTGAACGGTGAACGGTACACCGTGAACAAAAGGCACACCGAGCGTTCGGTGTGCCTTTGTCGTTCTCGGTCACGGTTCACGTTTCACGGCTCACGCCGGTACCGCGCAGCGCTCACTGCCTGCACGCCCCCCGCGGATCCGGTTTGGGCTTGTCAACTACCGGCCGGTGATCCAGATCGGCAACCCGGTCAGCGAGGTCGAACACGAGCTTGCCGATGCGGGCCATGTGCGGGTAGTCGATGTACTGTGGCTCGTCCGTCACCTGGTGATAGTCGCCGTGGAGCCCCGTGGTGAGGAACACGACCGGGATTCCCCATCGCGCGTACTCGTAGTGATCGCTGCGGCAGTAGATGTTCTCCGGGTGCCCATTCGCGTCGTAGGTGTAATCGAACGAGAACGGCACCGGCTCGGTGCGGTTCACCGTCTCCACGAGGTCACCCAGCTCGGTGGAGTTGCGGCGCGAGCCGACCAGCTGCAGGTAGCGTTCACTGCCGGCGCGCAGGTCCGTCGCCGCGCCGCGACCCACCATGTCGATGTTGATCTGGGCAACGATCGAATCGCGCGGCACGGTGGGATTGTCGGTGAAGTAGCGCGAGCCGAGCAGGCCCTTCTCCTCGCCCGTGTGCCAGACGAAGAGGATCGAGCGCTTCGGCTTCACCGGCCCCTTGGCGAATGCTTCGGCTACCTCGAGCACGGTCACCGTGCCCGAACCGTCGTCATCGGCCCCGTTGTTGATCGAGTCCGGGCGGGGTGCACGGAGTGCGCGCACCGAATCGAGGTTCACCCGGATCGCCGCGAGGCGGGCCCGCTGGTCGGCCTGCTGCTCCGGCGTGAGCCGCGCACCGGAGGGATTGTCGGTCACGAAATAGCGCTGCTGGTTGTAGAGGTGCAGCGAATCGTGATCCACCGGACCCGCGGCTCGGATGCCGATGTGGTCGCTGTGTGCGCCGATCGCGACGTACTCGCCGCGGAGCGCGGGGTCGCTCCCCGACAGGATCGCGACGACGTTGCGCGTCGGCGCGTCGGTGGTGATGTAGCGCAGGTTGCCCTGCACCGTACGGCCAGTCGTCCCGACGCGCATCCGATCGAGCGAAGCGCCGAGCAGGCGGGTGGCCGCCTGCTGGGTGATGTACAACGTGACGGGTACCAACGGCGCGCCGGCGTCCGGCCTGAGCGTCAGCGACGCCGTGCGGCCCGAAGCCAGCTCCTGGGCACTCAGCTGCGGGCCGGCGATGATCGCGACGGCCGCCGCATCCGCGAGCGGGTTGTTCCCGCCACGCCGTCCGAACCGCCGCCCTTCGGGGGCCGACAGCACTACCAGCTTGCCCGCCGCCTGCGCGGCGGTGATCTCGTTGGTGGTGTCGCCGAGCTCGCCGCCGTACACCACCTGCACGCCGTCGATGTTGCGCGGCTGAGCACCGCGGAACGGCGACGCCACGAAGTCGGTGAAGGCGGCGAGCGCATTTCCATCCACCGTGATCGTCGTTGCAGGATCGAAGCGCCGCGAGATGAACGGCACATTCTGGAAATACGTCCCGTTGTCGCCGGCCGGAACGAGTCCGAGCCTGCGCACCTGGTCGGCGATGTACGACGTGGCCTTCATGTGGCCCACCGTACCCGCCTCGCGACCCTGCAGCGAGTCGTCGGCGTAGACGTAGAGCCGCGTCATCAGATCCTGCGCGCTGATCGGCGCGCTCGTGGACGGGCCGACGTACTTGAGCGGCAACGGTCCGGACACCGGCATCGAAGCCGACGTGGTCGTCACCGGCGTCTGGGTGGTGGAACAGGCGCCGGCCAGCGCGAACGCGACGATCGGTGCGAACCTGTGAATGCGCATCCGGCCCTCGTGCAGCGAGAGTGAAGGCGTGTGATCTGTCATCCCGCACTCGCGCAGCGAATGTCGGGACCTGCTCAGTCGAATCACGGGAATCCTCGAGGTTGAGACGAGACGCAGCGATACGCGCGCCTTGTGCAAGCTACGCGCTGAGCACGCTCCATGTTGCGCCGTCGCGGACGCGGGTATCTTGACGCGTCGCCGGCATCGCCGGCCCGCTCCCCCTCGCCATGCGCATCGAGACGCTCGCCGCCCACGCCGGTCTCGCGATTGATCCCGCGACCGGTGCCGTCACCCCTCCCATCCACCTCTCGACGACCTTCGAGCGCGACCCCGACGGCAGCTATCGCGCGGGCCACGTCTACACGCGCACCTCCAACCCGAATCGCCGCGCACTGGAGGAGGCCTTGGCGGCACTCGAGGGTGGCGAGTCCGCGCTCGCCTTCTCCTCCGGCTCCGCGGCGAGCATGTCCGTGTTTCAGGCGCTCGCCCCGGGCGATCACGTGCTCGCCCCGGACGACGCCTACTACGGCACGCTGCGCACGGCGCGCGAGCTGTTCGGCCCATGGGGCCTCGAGCTCGATGTCGTGGACATGACCGACCTCGACGCCGTCCGGCGCGCCCTCAAGCCGACGACGCGCATCCTGTGGGTCGAGACGCCGTCAAACCCGCTCGTGCGGATCGTGGACGTCGCCGCGCTCGCCGCGCTGGCACATGCCGTCGGCGCGCGTTGCGTCGTCGACAACACCTGGGCAACGCCGGTGCTGCAGCGTCCACTCGCGCTCGGCGCCGACGTCGTGATGCATTCCACCACCAAGTACCTCGGCGGACATAGCGACCTGCTCGGTGGCGCACTGGTGTTCCGCACGCGCGACGACTTCCTCGATCGGCTGTTCGCGCTGCAGACCCTCGGCGGCGCGGTGCCGTCGCCGTTCGACTGCTGGCTCCTGCTGCGCGGCATCCGCACCCTGCCGTGGCGCATGCGCGCCCACTGCGCGAGTGCCGCCGGCGTCTCGCGCTTCCTTGCGTCGCG
>Ga0157372_10006292_pt1 | contig 12624 bp, 10 predicted proteins | sample C55metaG_FD_115307 | JGI IMG/M metagenome (GOLD analysis project Ga0157372, IMG submission 115307) | Corn rhizosphere microbial communities from Kellogg Biological Station, Michigan, USA - C5-5 metaG | ecosystem: Host-associated > Plants > Roots > Rhizosphere > Soil | place: USA: Michigan... | reverse complement strand
CATAGCCCGGGAAGGGCTTGCCCGGCGCGCAAATCGCGCACTCGGGGTCGGGCGCGAGCCGCGTCTCGTGGAAGCGCATTGCGAGCGCGTCGAACATCAGCACGCGGCCGACCAGCGGCTCCCCGATCCCGAGGATCAGCTTGATCGCCTCGGTGGCCTGCAGCATCCCGATGACCCCGGGCAGCACGCCGAGCACACCGGCTTCCGAACAGTTCGGTGCATCCTCGGGCGCCGGCGGTTGCGGGAACAGGCAGCGGTAGCACGGCGCGACCCCGCGCCGGCGTCCGGCATCGAATACGCTGACCTGTCCCTGGAAGCCTTGCACCGCACCGTACACCAGCGGGATCGCGAGCTTCACGCAGGCATCGTTGAGCAGGTAGCGGACCGGAAAATTGTCTGCGCCGTCCAGCGCTACGTCCGCACCTTCGAGGAGGGCATCGACGTTGGCGGAGGTGACGCGTTCTGGCAGGCCCTCGATGTTCACCCGCGGGTTCAACGCGTGCAGGGTATGCGCCGCGGAGTCGAGCTTCGACACGCCGATGCGATCGTCGGCGTGCAGGATCTGGCGCTGCAGGTTGCTGCGCTCCACCACATCGTCGTCGGCGATCACCAGAGTGCCGACACCCGCCGCGGCAAGGTAGAACGCCGCCGGGGAACCGAGACCCCCGGCCCCGAGCACCACCACCCGCGCGGCCTCGAGTGCACGCTGCCCTTTCTCGCCGACTTCCGGCAGCCGCAGGTGGCGTGAGTAGCGGTCGTAAAAGTCTTCGTCGCCGCCGGGCTTCTGGATCGGAAGGCCCTCGTCTCTCCACCGCGCGGTACCGCCGGCGACCGAAACCACGCGGGCATAGCCGAGTTGCTGCAATGCGTGCGCCGCCCGCAGCGACCGGGGGCCGTGCGCGCAGATGGCGAGAATTTCACGCGTTCGATCAGGAACGACATCGCCTATACGTTGCAGCACCTCGCCGAGCGGCAGCGCGATCGCGCCCTCCGCCATGCCGGTTGCGTGTTCGTGCGGCTCGCGGACATCCAGCAGCAGCGCACCTGCCTGCTGGCGCTGGTGGGCTTCGAGCGGGGTGACTTCGCGAATGGCCATGCAGCGATTATCCAGCAAAAATCATTGGACGCGGATAACGGATAAAGCCGACGCAGGGCGGGCATTGCCCGGCGCGCGGCTATCGGTCGACCAGACCGGCGGACGGTGCCCGCCCTGCGTCGTGAATGCAGATCCGCGTCTATCCGTGTCAGGAATTCTCTGGCCACAACATGACCAGGTCGCCTTCCGCGTATTCGCGTGCACCCTCCGGAAGCAGGGCGAGCGCCTCGGCTTCGGCGAGACCGCGCAGCATGCCGGAGCCCTGCTTGGCGTGCAGCGTCGCCCACAGCACGCCCTGCTCGTCGCTGCGCAGGCTGCAGCGCGCGAACTCCGCCCGCGCATGGCGCTTGTGCAGGGGCGCATCAAGTCGGGCTCGCCGTGGTTCCGGTACCTTCGAGATTCCCGACATCGTCCGCAACGCGAAGCGGACGAAGACCCGGAATGTCACCGCCGAAGCCACCGGATTGCCGGGCAGTCCGAAATACAGGCTTGCTCCGATCTGCCCGAACAGCATCGGCATGCCAGGCTTCAGGCGCACCTTGTGGAAGTGGATTTCTCCGATGGAGGGCAGCACCTTCGGCAGGTGATCGGCCTCGCCCGCCGAGACGCCGCCGCTCGTCACGATCAAGTCGGCGTCGGCCGCCGCTTCGAGGAGTGCAATGCGCAGCGCGTCCGGTTCGTCCCGCACCACGTGCCGCGTCACCACCACCGCGTCACTTTCGCGCGCCAGCGCCGCCAGCATCACGGCATTGGATTCATGGATTTGTCCGAACCCGAGTTCCTGCCCCGCCGCAACGAGTTCATTGCCGGTGGCGAGCACCGCGAGGCGCGGCTGGCGTCGAACCGAAACCCGGGCGAGTCCGAGGGCCGCCAGCACCGCGACCTCTGGCGCGCGCAACGGCGTACCGGCCGCAAGCGCGATATCGCCTCGCGCGTAGTCCTCGCCCGCGGTCCGTACATTGGCACCAGCCTTCTCCCCCGCCCTGACGAGCACGCGGTCGCGCTCGACGGCGACGTTCTCCTTGATCACCACGGTGTCGGCGCCAGGCGGCATCGGCGCACCGGTGGTGATGCGGACGCACTGACCGGGGCCGACCTCTGGCGCTTCCGTTGCACCCGCGAATACCTGGCCGACCAGTGAAAAAGCCCGCTCGCCTTTCCCGGGAAGATCGGTGCCACGCAGGGCGAAGCCGTCCATCGCGGAGTTGTCGAACGGAGGCAGCGGATGCGGAGCGTGGATTTCTTCGGCGAGCACGCGCTCGTGCGCATTCGCGAGATGGACGGTTTCGACCGGCAGGCGGTGCCGGGCGGCGCGCGCGGCGACGACTTGCAGCGCCTCCTCGAGTCCGATCCGCGTCGGGTAATCAGGTTCCACCATGCGCGCGTTCGTATTCCGCGAAATCTTCCGGGGTATTGAGATTATGGAAGGCCGCTGCATCGGCGTCGAAGTCGACGGCGACCGCACCCAGCTCCGCGTGCCAGCGCACCACCGAACCGTGCCGCTCCAGCGCGTTCTGCGCGGATGCGAGCCAGCCAGACGCGTCGTCGCCGATGCGATACAAGGCGACCAGCGGTTGCGGCTTGCCGGAAGTGCGTGCGTACGCACAGCCGGATGGCACGGCTCCATCGGCCGCCGCCCGCAATCGTGCGATGAATTCGCCCGGCGGCTCCGGACAGTCCACCGGCAGCGTGGCCAGCCATGCAAACCGGGCGTGCTCGTTGGCAGCGAGAAATCCGAATGCCGCGGCCAGCCCCGCGAGCGGGCCCGCGTGGCCCGGGGTACTGTCCTGGATCGTCGGCGCGAGCTCCACGTACCGATGCAGGTTCCGGTTGGCGACCACCAGCAGCGCGGCGCATTGCGGCCGCAACGCGTCGAGCGCGTGTTCGACCAGCGGTCGTCCCAGCAACGGCAGCAGTCCCTTGTCCGTCCCGCCGACCCGCGTGCCGGCGCCGCCCGCGAGCACGGCACCGACGATTCGCTCAGCGCCGGCGGGCATTCCGGATCATCCGCCGCCGCTTCCGTTGCTGGCTCTCGGTGAGTACGTTGCGCCTGCCGGCAAAAGGATTCTCGCCTTCGCGGAATTCGATGCGGATCGGCGTGCCTTCGAGTTTGTAGTGCTTGCGGAAGAAGTTCTCGAGGTAACGCCGGTAGCTGTCCGCGATGTGCCTGGTGCGGCTTCCGTGGATCACGATCACCGGCGGATGGTCGCCGCCGGGATGTGCGAAGCGCAGCTTGGGTGAATGCCCGCGCACCAGCGGCGGCTGGTGCGCCGCCACGGCTTTTTCCAGTGCGCGGGTGAGATCCGACGTACCGAGTTCGCGCGACGCCGCGGTCCCGGCGCGATCGATCGCGCGCATCAGTTCGCGCAGGCCCGAACCGTGTTTTGCCGAAAGGAACACGACTTTCGCCCAGGCAACGAAGTCGAGCTTGCGTTCGAGCCCCGCCTTGCAGCGCTCGCGGTCATATTGCTCGAGGCCGTCCCACTTGTTGGCCGCGATCACCAGCGCGCGACCGGCTTCCAGAACCTGTCCGATCAACGCCAGATCCTGGTCGGTGACGCCCTCGCCCGCATCGAGCATCACCACCGCCACCTCCGCGGCGGCGATCGATTGCAGCGTCTTGATGACGCTGAACTTCTCGATCGCGTCCTCGACGCGGGCGCGCCGGCGGACACCGGCGGTATCGATCAGGGTGTACTGCTTGCCATCGCGCTCGAGCTGCACATGGATCGAATCGCGGGTGGTGCCCGCGACTTCCGATACCACGACACGCTCCTCGCCCAGCAGGCGGTTCACAAGGGTTGACTTGCCGACGTTCGGACGACCGACGATCGCGACCCGCACCCCGGATTCCGCATCCGCTGGTGCTTCGCCTGCGTCCGGATCTGCCGGCAGCAGCGGGGTGACCGCCGCCAGCAGCGCGTCGATGCCGCGCGCGTGGGCGGCCGCGATCGCGAAACTCGCGGCGACGCCGAGCGCCGCGAATTCCGCCAGCGCCGATGGCACGTCGGTGCCATCGGTCTTGTTGACGGCCAGGAGTATCGGCTTGCCGGTGCGACGCAGGCGGTCGAGGATCGCCCGGTCCTGCGGCAGCAAGCCTTCGCGCGCATCCACCAGCAGCACGCACACGGCGGCCTCGTCGATGGCGAGCTGCACCTGGCGTTCGGTGAGTTCGTCGATGTCGACGCGCTCGCCCGACAACCCGCCGGTGTCGACCAGCACGAACGGTCTCGCGCCGAGCCGGCACACGCCGTAATGGCGGTCGCGGGTGACGCCGGGCAGGTCCGCGACCAGCGCGTCGCGACTGCGGGTCAGCACATTGAAGAGCGTCGATTTGCCGACGTTCGGACGGCCAACCAGGGCAACAACCGGCAACATAAACGTACGGTTCCAGATCGTGGCGGCGCAGCGGGGATCGGGGATGATCGCACAAGTGCCGTAGGAGCGCGCCATGCGCGGTTCGCACGACAAGCTGGCCGGTTCCGGTTGCGGCTACGGCCGCTCCCACGACGCCGACAAAATGGCGCGGTGCGCGCAGCAGGGGTCGCGGCCACGGCTGCTCCTACATCTGGCGGTGCGCCAGGACTGCAGTTACCGGGGCGGCTTCAGCCCGCGGCGCCCGAGATCCGATATGCCGCCACGTCCCCGTCCACGTCCTCTACGTACACCGTGTCACCGTTGACGACCGGGCGGGCGCGGATCGCGTCCTTGGACATGCGAACCCGTGCGGCGAGCTTGCCGTCGGACAGGTTCAGCCAGTGGACGTAGCCATCGATCCCACCGACCACGGCGTATTGTCCCTGGATACCGGGAGCGGTGAGCCAGTGGTACTGCAGCGCATCCTGTTTCCAGAGATCTCCGCCGCCGTTTTTCGAGAACGCCCACACCAACGAATCGTCGTCGACCCCGACCAGCGCGTTGTCGGCGACGCCGACCCCGACGTAGCTCGAGAACGGACGGTCCCAGACCAACTGTCCCTGCGCGGCATCGATCGCCACCAGTTCGCCGTGATAGGCCGTTGCATACAGCGTGCTGCCGTCGAGCTGCAGGGTACCGTCCGCGTCGTTGAGCTTCTGGATATCGGTGCGGCCCAGGCCCTTGGTCACCGGGATCTTCCACTGGATCGCGCCGGTGTCGCTGCGCAACGAGGTGACGTTCCCGTCGTCGGAACCGAACATCACCACGCCGTGCGCCGCCAGCAACGGCCCGTTGCCGCGCAGGCTCAGGAGCGGCACGTTGGCCTGGTCGTTGACCCACTTGCGCTCGCCGGTATTGGCGTCGAACGCGTACACGTAGCCCGAGTTGGTGCGCACGTAAACCATGCCCGCATCGATCGCGGGCGGCGAAATCACTTCGTCGTCCACCTCGGCGCTCCACAACTGCTTGCCGGTGGTGGCATCCATTCCGTAGACGTGTCCATCCAGCGTGCCGACCACCAGCAGGCTGCCGGAAACGGTGGGGCCGCCGGAATAACGCGCGTCGGGACCCGGCTTCTTGTGCCGGAACGGCCAGATGCCATCACCCGTGCCCATCGATTGTTCCCAGACGCGCTTGCCGGTCGCGGCATCGAGCGCCTCGATCTTGCCATCGGTGCTGATCAGATAGAGCTTGCCGTCGGCATACTCGGGCTGCAGGCGCACGCCCGAGCGTCCGGCGCCGCCGCCGACGCTCGTCGACCATACCTCCTGGACCTGCACGGTGGGAGAGAATTCGACCAGCGGCTTGGGTGGCTGGAGGTTTTCGCCGCGGTGGAACAGCTTGTTCCACAAACTGCAGCCGGACAGCGCGACCGTCGCGACCAGCAGCAGCAACAGCAGAAGGTGGCGACGCTTCATGGGGCGCTGCTTCATCGAGGATTGCTTCCGGTCGGTGCAGCCGCAGGCTGCGTGAGGTTGTCCAGCTTCATCTGCACCGCGTTGCGCTGGGGCGCATCCGCATCCAGTTTCGCGATCGCCTGCTGGTAAGCGGTGCGCGCCGCATCGGGCTTGCCGAGTTTGAGCTGCGCATCGCCGCGAAGTTCCGCGGCGATCGCGGCATAGTCGCCGGCGGGCATCCCGTCCAGGGCGTCCAGTGCCTGTTTTGCCTGGCCTTCCGCGATCAACACCCGCGCGAGCCGCAGCGTGAACAGCGACTTCAAGGCCGGCTGGTCGATATGGGCCATTGCCCACTGCAGGTTCTGCGCGGCCGGCTTGAGATCGTTCTTGCCGACATCGTACTCGGCGACCGCCGCGCTTCCGAAGGCTGCGTACGGGGTGTTTGCGTAATTCTTCTGCAGGTTGCCGAGTGCGGTCGACATGGCCTGCTTGTCATTGCCCTGCACGGCGTTCTGCAGGACCGCGAACTGCGCCGCCGCCTCGACCTGGTGATTGGTCTTGTGCGCCTGCCATTGCCGCCAGCCGAAGATCAGCAGCAGCGCAAGCACCACGCCGGCCGCCACGGCAATACCGTTCTCCTTGATCCACTTGCGGACCGCTTCGCCCTGTTCGTACTCGTCGTAGTCTTCGAAAGCCATCGTTCATCCACGCACGGCAAGACCCCGCCCTGCGCGGGGAAACGCCCAAGGATACAGCAGAATCAGCCGTTTTCGGCGCTGCGCCCCGGCTTGCCGAACACGTCGAAACGTGCCACGTTCGCGCGCCGGTACGGCGCCAGCGCAAGCGGCCTGCCGTCGCCGGTCACGCGGACGCCATCGGCGTTGCCGAGGATGACATGCAGCATGCCGGCCGAATGCCAGGTGCGGGAATCGCCCGCGTGCAGCAGGCCGGAATCCACCTTGTCGCCATTGGCATCGGTGATTTCGAACCAGCAGTCGGCGTTGGCGGCGATCGTCAGGGCGTGGCGGCCAGCGGTCACCGCAGGGGGGACCGGGGCGGGCGCAACCGGCGTCCTGGCCGTGTCGGATCCGGTGATGTCGCTGAGGCCGATGGCTGCGAATGGCGTCATCGAAGCGCGAAACGGCGTTTCGTCCGGCGAGGCCGCGGAAGGCGCGGGAGACTTCGGCGTCGCCGTCGTTTGCGCCGGCTGGAAGGATGCCGCGGGCGCCTGGTCGAGCGAAACGATCCGGGTGGGCGGACGCTCGAGTCCTCCGCGCAGGCCGAGGAGCACCAGCGGGACCGCAATGGTCGCGGTCAGCACGATGTAGGTCGCGGCGGTGCCGTAGCGCTGCAGCAGCCAGCGCGCCGCCGAGGTCCGCGTCACTGAAACCAGCGCGGGTTGTTCGACCGGCGCGACCGCCCGCAGCGTCTGGTCGCAACTGCCGGGCGGCAGGCCGAGGAGCCTCGCATACCCGGACAGTGCGCCACGCAGGAACACGAAATGCTCGGCGGGTCCGAACTCGTTGTGCTCCAGGCGTTCCAGCACCTTGACCGGCAGGTGCAACTCGCTTGCGCATTGGCCGATCGAAAGACCCTTGGCCTCGCGGGCCGCGCGGAGGCGCTCGCCGGTCGATGCGTCTTCGGCGAGCGTGCCCTTGTCGGAACGGGCGTTGATGTCGGATACGGTCGAGTCGGTGAACAGGTCGGGACTGTCTTCGCGGTCGATCATTGGCCGGAACCGTTTAGCGATTGCGCCTGCTCCGAATTCGGGAATTGGTCCTGCAGGCGATTGGAGTAATTGGTGGCGGTCTCCTTGTCACCAAGACGGGTGGCGATCTGGTAGCCGAGCAACAGCGATTCGGGGGTGGCCTGGCCGGCGGACTCGAACCGCTGCAGGTAGCCGCGCGCGGCGAAGGCATCGCCCTTGCGGTAGTCGAGTTGGGTCATCGCGAGCAACGCCGCGCCGTAGCTCGAATCGATTTCGAGTGCCTTCTGAAGGTACGGCTCGGCGCCGGCGTAGTCGCCGCCCTTCAGCAGGCAACTGCCGGCATTGGTGTTGGCCACGGCCGGGGTCTTGTAGAACGGGTCGGCGAGCGCCTGCTTGAAATAGCGCATCGCCTCCTGCTGCTTGCCCTGCTCGCAGAGGAACTTGCCGTAGTTGTTGTTGGTGTCGCCGTTCGAGGGATCGAGCGATATGGCCGTGCGGAATTCGCCGTCCGCGTCCTGCAGCCGCCCGATCCGCCAGTCGAGGATCGCCAGCATCGTGTGCGCCGGGATGTACTTGCTGTCGAAGCCGAGCGCCTTGTTCAGCGCGACTTCGGCGTCCTTGAGCCGGCCCTGCCCGATGTATGCCGCGGCGAGCTGCGTGTGGGTCTGCGCGGCCGACTGCTTGTCCTCCTGCGGCGAATCGGTCGGCGCGTTCTTGAGGTTGGCCATCGGCGTCGGGTACTTGATGATCCCCGGGTCGTGCTTGCACGCCGCCAGGGCCAGCGCGAACAGCATCACCGCCAGCACGTAGCAGGACCTAGGCTGCATGCGCTTGCACCTCGGCTTGTGTGGCCGCCTCGACGCGACGCTGGAATTCCGCGTGGCGGCGGGTACGGTCCGCCACCTTGCCCTTGAGCTGGCCGCAGGCGGCGTCGATGTCTTCGCCGCGGGTGCGTCGCACCATCGTCTGCACGCCCGCGTCCAGGAGGATGGTCTGGAATTCGCGGATCACCGTTTCGTCCGAGCGTTCGTACTGGGTGCCGGGGAACGGATTGAACGGAATCAGGTTCACCTTGCCCGGCAGCCGGCGCATCCGCTTCACCAGTTGCCTGGCGAGCTGCGGCGTGTCGTTGATGCCCTTCATCAAGGTGTATTCGAAGGTAATCGTCGAACGCGGTTTGCGTGCGGCATAACGAGCGCAGGCGTCCAGCAGTTCGTCGATGCCCCAGCGCTTGTTGAGCGGCACCAGTTGCGTGCGCAACTCGTCGTTCGGCGCGTGCAGCGAAACCGCCAGCGACACGTCGGCGACCTCGCCCAGCTTGTCGATCATCGGCACCACGCCTGCGGTCGAAAGCGTCACGCGCTTGGACGCCAGCCCGAAGCCGAGGTCGTCGCGCATCAGGCTCATCGCGCGCACCACGTTGTCGAAGTTCAGGAGCGGCTCGCCCATGCCCATCATCACCACGTTGGTGATGCGGCGCTGCTGGTGGGTAACGTTGCCGAGCTGCTTCGCGGCGTGCCACACCTGCCCGATGATCTCGGAAGTGGCGAGGTTGCGGTTGAACCCCTGGGTGCCCGTGGAACAGAACCGGCAGTTGAGGCCGCAGCCGATCTGCGAGGAGACGCACAAGGTGCCACGGGTGGGTTCCGGGATGTACACGGTTTCGACCGCGTTGCCGGCATCCATCCCGAGCAGCCATTTCCGGGTGCCATCGCTGGACGCCTTGTCCAGCAAGGGCTTGGGCGGCGAAATCACCGCCACTTCGGGAAGCTTTTCGCGCAGCGACTTGCCGAGATCGGTCATCGCCCCGAAATCGCTCTCGAGGCGGTGATACATCCACTTCATCACCTGATCGGCACGATAAGGCTTCTCGCCCAGCTCGGCGAAGAAGCCACGCAGTCCGTCGCGATCGAAATCAAGCAGATTGGCACGGGCCAGGTCGGCCATGCTGTTCCCCACCTACTACCGGCCGCAGACTTCCGTCGCAGCGAAAAAGTATCCAATCTCGAAACGCGCGGTGTCCGGCCCGTCCGAGCCGTGCACGGCGTTCGCGTCAATGCTTTGTGCGAAATCCGCACGAATGGTTCCGGGCGCCGCTTCCTTGGGATTGGTGGCGCCCATCAGCTCGCGGTTCCTGGCAATCGCACCCTCGCCTTCCAGCACCTGGATCATCACCGGGCCCGAAATCATGAAATCGACCAGCGGCTTGAAGAACGGACGCTCGCGGTGCACCGCATAGAATCCCTCGGCTTCCGCCCGCGAGAGCTGCTTCATTTTCGCGGCGACGACCTTGAGGCCCGCCTCCTCGAAACGCGCGTAGATCCGGCCGATCGCGTTCTTGGCGACGGCATCGGGTTTGATGATCGAAAGGGTGCGCTCCAGCGCCATGTTTTCCTCGATTGTCGAATGAAGGGTAAGAGAACGCGCACGAAGCCCTTCGGCTCGTGAGCATATTCCGAAAAACCCGCCGAAATGCGGGGTTAGCTCACAAAAGAATGACAAATTCTAGCCCAACGGGGGCCTGTTCGCCATGCGCCACCGGCCCGATTGACCCCCGCAGCGGCCCCGCCTAGACTTCAAACGATTGTTTGAAAATCCGGTTTTGGGCAGGGGCACGGCATGCACGGCACTCCGCAATTCTCGACCCGCCAGCGGATCCTCGGCGCCGCCGAGGAGTTGTTTGCCGAGCGGGGCTTTGCCGGAGCATCCCTGCGCCAGGTCACGGCTGCGGCCAACGTCAACCTCGCCGCCGTCAACTACCACTTCGGCTCCAAGGACAACCTCATCGAGGAAGTCTTCCGCCGCCGGCTGGACGAGCTGAGCCGCAAGCGGCTCGAGCTGCTTGCGAAGATCGAGGCTTCCGGCACGGCCGACCTCGAGGCCGTGCTGGACGCCTTCATTACCCCGGCGCTGGAGCTCTCGCTCGACCGCCGCGGTGGCTCGGTGTTCATGCGCGTGCTGGCCCGCGCCTTCGCCGAACACAACAGCCACCTGCGCCGGTTCCTTTCCGAAAACTACGGCTACGTGCTCAAGGATTTCGCGGCGGCGTTCGCGCGGCTGCTGCCGCACCTCGATCGCGAAGAATTGTATTGGCGCCTCGATATCGCGGTCGGCGCGCTGACCTACGCGATGGCGGACTTCGGGATGATCCAGCGGCGCACCGGCCAGAGCGAGCGCGAACACCGCGAACAGATGACGCGACACCTCATCCACTTCACCGCCGCCGGCCTGCGTGCTTGAAAGCGGAGATGGGAGATGGGTGGTGGGGTGCGGAGCCGGGCGCCCGGCGAGCGCGCTGTTTTCGTTTCCGCGGTGCCTGGAATCACATTGACGCCACGTTCTTGCGCCCCCACTACCCATCCCACGCCTCCGCTCTTTTTTTGGCCTGCCCGACTTGATATCCGGAGATTCCATGCCATCCGAAACCCTCCGCATCCGCAAAGCCGCCGTGCTGGGCGCCGGCGTCATGGGCGCGCAGATCGCCGCGCACCTGACCAATGCCGGCATCGAGACCGTGCTGTTCGACCTCGCCGCGAAGGACGGCGCGAAGAACGGCATCGCCGTGAAGGCGATCCAGCACCTCGACAGGATGTCGCCCGCGCCGCTCGCGGTGAAGGACCTCGCGGCCGCGATCACGCCTGCCGATTACGACGAGAACCTGGCGCTGCTGAAGGACTGCGACTTCGTGATCGAGGCGATCGCCGAGCGCATGGACTGGAAGCTCGACCTCTACCAGAAGATCGCGGCGCACATTCCGGAACATGCCATCCTCGCCAGCAACACGTCCGGGCTTTCGATCAACCAGCTCGCCGAAGCGCTGCCGGAAAACCTGCGCCACCGTTTCCTCGGGGTGCACTTCTTCAACCCGCCGCGCTACATGCACCTCGTGGAGGTGATCCCGGGCAACGCCACCGACCGCAAGTTGCTCGAAGGGCTGGAAGCCTTCCTCACCTCGACCCTCGGCAAGGGCGTGGTGTTCGCGAACGACACGCCCAACTTCATCGGCAACCGCATCGGCGTGTTCTCGATGCTGGCGACGATGCACCACACCACGCAATACAAGCTCGGCTTCGACGTCGTCGACGCACTGACAGGCCCGGCGATCGGCCGGCCGAAGTCGGCGACGTATCGCACGGCCGACGTCGTCGGTCTCGACACCATGGCGCATGTCATCAAGACCATGGCCGACACCCTGCCCGATGATCCCTGGCACGAGCACTTCCAGTCGCCGGCGTGGCTTTCCGCGCTGATCCAGAAAGGCGCGCTGGGCGCGAAAGCCGGGGCCGGCTTCTATCGCAAGGCCGGCAAGGAAATCCAGGTGCTCGATCTTGCGAAGCAGGATTACCGCACCGCGGAGCAGAAGGCCTCGGACGAAGTCGCGGCGATGCTGGCGATCGGGAACCCGGCCGAGAAGTTCGCGAAGTTGCGCGCGTCGAGCGATCCGCAGGCGCAATTCCTGTGGGCGTGTTTCCGCGACCTCTTCCACTACACCGCATACCACCTCGAATCGATCGCCGACACCGCGCGTGACGTCGATTTCGCGATCCGCTGGGGCTACGGCTGGAAGCTCGGACCGTTCGAAACCTGGCAGGCCGCCGGCTGGGAACAAGTGGCAAAGTGGATCGAAGAAGACATCACCGCCGGCAAGGCGATGAGCAAGGCGCCGCTGCCCGCATGGGTCACCGACGGTCGCAAGGGCGTGCATTTTGCCAACGGTTCGTACTCGCCGCGCGGGAACAAGGACATACCCCGTTCGTCCGCGCCGGTGTACCGGCGGCAATTGTTCCCGGAGCCGCTGATCGGCGAGAAGTTCGACCAGGGCACCACGGTGTGGGAGAACGACGGCATCCGGTTGTGGACGCTCGGCAACGACGACGTCGGCATCGTCAGTTTCAAGACCAAGATGTGCACCTTCGACGACCAGGTACTGGACGGCATCCAGCACGCGGTTGGCCTGGCCGAGCAGAAGCTGAAGGCTTTGGTCGTGTGGCAGTCGGGACCGGTGT
>Ga0157372_10006290_pt1 | contig 12625 bp, 8 predicted proteins | sample C55metaG_FD_115307 | JGI IMG/M metagenome (GOLD analysis project Ga0157372, IMG submission 115307) | Corn rhizosphere microbial communities from Kellogg Biological Station, Michigan, USA - C5-5 metaG | ecosystem: Host-associated > Plants > Roots > Rhizosphere > Soil | place: USA: Michigan... | reverse complement strand
CTGGCGCAATTAATTTTTGATTTAAAAAATTCAAACCGGAGTGCACGGATAAATGTGAAGCTCGTTTCAAAAGCCGGAGTCGGAACCATAGCAGCCGGAGTTACAAAAGCAAAAGCAGATGTGGTTTTAATTTCCGGGCATGATGGCGGAACAGGAGCGTCACCTATAAGTTCCATAAAACATGCAGGCCTTCCGTGGGAATTGGGACTTGCCGAAACGCACCAGACTTTAGTAAAAAATAAACTTCGTAGCCGTGTAGTGGTGCAAACCGACGGGCAATTAAAGACAGGGAGAGATATCGCCATCGCAACGCTGCTTGGGGCTGAAGAATGGGGCGTAGCCACCGCCGCCTTAATTGTGGAAGGCTGTATTATGATGCGCAAGTGCCATTTAAACACCTGTCCTGTAGGGGTAGCTACTCAAAATCCTGAATTACGGAAACGTTTTACCGGCGATGCCGACCATGTGGTAAACCTGTTTAAGTTTCTTACCGAGGAATTAAGAGAAATTATGGCTGAGCTTGGTTTCCGAACCATTAATGAAATGGTTGGTCAGGTGGATTTTCTGGAAAAAAGAGAAAACATAAGCCATTGGAAGTTTAAAAACCTCGATCTATCCCCCATACTATATAAAGAGCCTGCGTCAGAATTTGTAGGATTATTCAAATCAGAAGAACAGGATCATGGCTTGAATGGCATTCTCGATTGGGAATTATTAAAGCTTGCCGAGCCTGCACTTACCTCAGGAAAAAAAGTGAAAGGAACTTTTGACATTACAAATACCGACAGAGCTACAGGTACGCTTTTATCAAACGAAATTTCTAAAAAATACAAAGGCACCGGCCTTCCTGATGATACCATACATTTTAAATTTACCGGAACTGCAGGCCAAAGCTTCGCTGCCTTTAATACCAGGGGGGTGACAATGGAGCTCGAAGGAGATGCAAACGATTATTTTGGAAAAGGACTGAGTGGCGCCAGGATAATTATTTATCCTTCAAAACAGGCGGGTTTCGTACCTGAAGAAAATATTATCATAGGTAACGTAGCTTTTTATGGAGCTACTTCAGGCGAGGCTTTTATAAGGGGAAAAGCAGGAGAACGCTTCTGTGTCAGAAATTCAGGGGCAAACGTTGTGGTAGAAGGTGTCGGTGATCATGGCTGTGAATATATGACGGGAGGCAACGCAATTATTCTTGGCCAAACCGGGCGTAATTTTGCAGCAGGTATGAGTGGAGGAATTGCCTATGTTTATGACACCCAGCATAATTTTGATGCATTTTGCAATAAAGAAATGGTTGATTTAGATACGCCGGATAGCAATGATGAAAAATTCCTTCATGAAATGATAAACAGGCAATTTAGCCTTACAGGCAGTACAGTTGCAAGATTCATTCTAAATGATTTCGAAAATCAGATTAAATCTTTTGTGAAGGTATTTCCTAAAGATTACAAAAAAGCGTTGCAGGCAAACTTTGCCGCAAATGAAGTGGTAACCAATAAATAAATCAAGAAATAGTTACGGAATGGGAAAAATAACAGGATTCCTGGAATTTACAAGAGAGCTTCCTCACAAAAGACCTCCTGAGGAAAGAGTAAATGATTACAAGGAATTTATTGCGATGTATTCAGAACAAAAGCTGAATCAGCAGGCAGCCAGGTGTATGGATTGTGGCACTCCATTTTGCCACGATGGTTGCCCGGTCGGCAATTTAATTCCTGAGTTTAATGATGCTGTCTATCGCCAAAGCTGGCAGGAAGCTTACGAAATACTTTCTTCCACCAATAATTTCCCTGAGTTTACCGGAAGGATATGTCCTGCACCCTGCGAGTCTGCGTGCGTTCTGGGTATTAATCAGCCGCCGATTACTATTGAAGAAATAGAAAAGCATATTATTGAAATTGCCTTTGAAAAAGGGCTGATAACTCCACAAATTCCGGCCGTAAGGACTGGTAAAAAAGTTGCCGTGATTGGCTCAGGACCTGCAGGTATGGCAGCCGCCACCCAATTAAACAGGGCCGGCCATTCGGTTACGGTTTTTGAAAGAGATGCCGAACCGGGCGGTTTATGCCGCTATGGAATTCCTGATTTTAAACTGGAAAAATGGGTTGTGGAGAGGCGCATCAATCTTATGAAAGAAGAAGGCATAGAAATCCGGTGCAATGCCAATGTAGGTGTGAACGTAAGTATCAATGATATCTTGAGGGAATACCAAGCAATTGTATTGGCAGGCGGCTCTACTATTCCACGCGATTTAAGTATTCCAGGCCGCGAATTAAAGGGCATTCATTTCGCCATGGATTTCTTAAAACAGCAAAATAAAAGAGTCTCTCATATTAAGGTAAAAGAAGAAGACATTTTCGCAACCGGCAAAAATGTGGTGGTAATTGGCGGTGGAGATACAGGTAGCGATTGTGTAGGCACTTCAAACCGGCAAAAGGCAAAATCCATAACACAATTTGAATTGTTGCCAAAGCCACCGGCCGGACGCACTCCCTATATGCCATGGCCTACTTATCCTATGGTTCTTAAAACCACAAGTTCGCATGAAGAAGGCGCTGCACGTCATTGGGCCATTGCAACAAAAGAATTTATCGGCGATGAAAAAGGAAATTTGAAAGCTTTGAAAATTGTGGATCTTGAATGGAAATTTACAGAAGAAAATAAGCCTGCGCGATTTGTAGAAGTGCCTGGAAGCGAAACAGAAATTCCGTGTGAGCTTGCCTTACTGGCAATGGGCTTCATCCATCCGCAACATGAAGGATTATTAACCCAATTAGATGTAGAATTGGATGAAAGGGGCCATGTAAAAGCATCTGATAAAGAATTCCATACTAATATTTCTAAAATATTTGTAGCAGGCGACATGAGGCGCGGCCAGTCTCTGGTGGTTTGGGCTATCAGTGAAGGAAGAGAATGTGCACGAAAAGTTGATGAATATTTGATGGGCTACTCTTTGCTGCCTTCAAAAGATCAGAATATTTTGCACCAGGTGGTTTAATTAAAACCTTTTGGATTTCTTTTGAAAAATAAAAATCCGCTTATTTATTGCTTTACTATGGCGAGCCTGCAATAGCAGTTATCCGGCCTCCAATTAATCGGAAGACTCTTCCAGAGTGGCGCTTTTGATAGCTAATTGAAATTTGGTATTGAGCGCTATTTCAAAATTATGCTCATTCAGGATATCCATTGTGGGTGCATCTTCCATCATAATCTGGGCCAATTGCATCGCCAGCGTTGAGCTGCTAATTATATTCCCGACTTTGCCGCCTGTAAATTCAATTTTAAATTTATATCCGGCTTTCCTTGCTGTTCCTGCGCGTTCAAAATCAATGCGGTTAAGATCCAGCACTTGCGACTCAGTGATTGATTTTTTCAATAAAATCCTGATAATTGGCAAGTACTTTTTCCAGATGTGCGTGTACATTTAAATAGTGGTTTTAATATAAGGAGGGCTTCAGCTTCCGGGGGCCTGGCGCCAAAAAACGAATAAGAATTACCGCCTTGCGGTTAAAATTAAAGTAAATTTTTTATCAGGAAAAAAATTTACTCTTTTTTCATTGTAAATCATCTAATTAAAACATACAAATTTTTACAGCCAAAAGGAATGTCGTGTCAAAAATGGTACAAAAAAAATCCCCCACAAACCATCGCGGAGGATTACCTGATTAAAAACTACACATTATTATTGAAGAATTACCTTTAAAAATTTGGGGCTTTTGATGCGAGCTTAAATTTCAATCTTTTTTTATTACTATCTTTCAGTATTTAGCTGGTGGTGCATTTTAATGATTGATTGGCAGGAAAATAATAAGGATTAGCAACAGGTGCCGTACGTTTTTGGTTCACTTTCAAAACTATAAAGTGAAATTTGTGGCGGCGTTAGATTAACTATTCACTAAATTTGTTATCGTCAACAACTTATTCAGGAATGGCTTTTATCGATATAAAATTTCCTAAATCACTATACCGGGCGTTGCACATTCCTGTAAGTTCTACCAAAAGACAGCAATTAAAAGTTTTACAAAAATTATTAAAAAGAGCAAGATTTACTGAATTTGGTCAAAAGTATTTGTTTGATCAGATTCTGCTAAGCAAGCATCCTGCTAAAAATTTTCAAAAAATAGTTCCCATTTTTTCTTACGAAAAAATTTATAAAGAATGGTGGTTTAGGGCGCTGGAAGGCAAACCCGATGTGTGTTGGCCCGGCATTATTAAATTTTTTGCTTTAAGCAGTGGCACCAGCGATGCATCCAGCAAATACATTCCCATTACCAAAGAATTAATCCGGGCCAATACGCTTACCAGTTTCAGGCAATTGATAAGCCTTGCTTCCTATAACAATGTGCCCAAAAAATACGTTGGAAAGGGATGGCTTATGCTCGGGGGAAGTACGCATCTTCAAAAATCAGCTACTTTTTATGCCGGCGACCTTAGCGGCATACAGGCAAAGAATATTCCTTTCTGGTTTCAGGGCATGTATAAGCCGGGCAAAAAAATTGCTAAAGTAAGCGACTGGTCCAAGAAACTGGATGAAATTGTAGAAAAGGCGCCGGAGTGGGACATCGCTTTTTTGGTAGGAGTTCCGGCATGGGTGCAGCTATGCATGGAAAAAGTGATAGAAAGATATCACCTGAAAAATATCCATGAAATATGGCCTAATCTTGCATTTTATGTTCATGGAGGAGTTGCCCTTCAACCTTATAAAAAAGGATTCGACAAACTTTTGGGAAAGCCGATAACTTACATTGAAACTTATCTTGCAAGCGAAGGTTTTCTGGCTTTTCAAAACCGGCAGAATGCAAAAGGCATGAAGCTGGCCACGAACAATAATATCTTTTTTGAATTTATTCCTTTTGACCAAAATAACTTTGATGCCGACGGCAACCTGGTTTCAAATCCTCAAACGCTGATGGTGCACGAGGTAGAAAAGGATAAAAATTATGCTATCTTAATCAGCACAAATGCCGGCACCTGGAGATACCTGATTGGCGATACTGTTCAATTTGTGGATGTGGAAAAATCAGAAATTATCATTACCGGCCGCACCAGGCATTTCCTGAGCCTCGTGGGTGAACATCTAAGTGTAGACAATATGAATAAAGCGATAAAACTGGTGAGCGACGATTTAAACATCTCCATAAGCGAATTTGCGGTAGCCGGTATTCCTTATGGAGATTTTTTTGCGCATCAATGGTATATTGGCACTGATGATTCAATAAATTCTGAATCACTTAAAATCTTGATTGACAAAAAATTAAAAGAATTAAATGATGACTACGAAGTGGAAAGAAATCATGCCTTAAAGGAAATTTTTGTGGACATTTTAAGTGAGGAAACTTTTATGAACTTTATGAAATCCAAAGGCAAAGTAGGCGGACAGCATAAATTCCCCCGCGTATTAAAAGGCAAAATGCTGGAAGAGTGGTTAAAATTTTTAGAAGAAGTGAAAGCATGACATCAAATACAGTAAAAGCACTTTTATTCGTTATTTTAATATTATATTCATAAAATTGTTCCCTTTACATGGTTGAGGTTATTGAAGCAATACTTAAAGGAATAGCAATGGGATTGTTACTTGTGATTTCCGTGGGACCGGTAATATTCACGGTAATAAAACAAAGCATCAATAATGGGAGGGGCGGTGGTTTCAGTTTTGTAATTGGCGTTTGGATAAGTGATTTTTTATTGGTGGTTTTAAGCAATCTTTTTTCAGCCTTGGTAACCACAGTAATGAGCTTCGAAATGCAAATCGGGATTGCCGGCAGCATTTTTCTTATTGCGATGGGACTATATTATATTTTTCTAAAAAAGGTGCACGTCCATCCTGAAGAGGTGTCAATATCTTTGAAAACAAGCGACCACGCAAAAATAGCTTTGCAAGGGTTTCTTCTGAATACCCTTAATCCTGCAGTGATTGCTTTCTGGCTTACGGCTGCCACAGCCATAGCAGTTTCCCATTCCATTCGTGAGCGAATCATAATTTTTGCCACGGCTTTGCTTTTAAATATGTGTGCTGATGTTGCAAAAGTGACGCTGGCCGGGAAATTGAGAAAAAAATTAACCGTAAAAAATATCCGGTTAATTAATAAAATTTCCGGATTGATATTGGTAATTTTTGGAACTGTGTTGTTTTTTGGAGTTTTGTTTTTTGTAAAAAAAATGTAATCTTATGCGCCTGTTATGTATATTCACGATTTTGCTCTTGGGAACACAGGCTTGCATTGCTCAAAACGATTTGTTGCTGCTGAAAAAAAATAACCGAACAGTTAGATCATTTTATCCCGGAACAAATATTGATTTTTCAACTGATAGCCGCTATTATGAAGCACAAATAACCGGCATACAAAAAGATTCGCTTTACCTGGTTCAATACGATATACGAAGGGTGTATTCTTCTATGCTAGGGCTTTTTGTGTCAGATACTGTGGCCTCCTATCGATTTGCAATTAACTATAAAGAAATTACTGCCCTGGGTAAAGAAGGTAACAAATTTAATTGGAGCGGTTCTGGGGCTGCGCTGTTTGGCGGTGGCGCCTTGCTAACCACGGCCGGGTTGCTGACCTGGGTTTTTTCAAAACCCAATACGAGATATTATGCAAGTCCTAAATTGGTAATTGGAGCAGCGGCTTTAACAGGGATTGGATATTTGCTTTTGAAAACAGGTAATAAACCAATGAAATTGGGGAAAAAATATACATTGCACTATATAGAACTTAAATAGCAAAATCGTTTTTATTGGAATCAAAAAAGCCCTATTTGAGAAAACGCGGTTTATTTCGGAGGCTGGGCCGCACTTTATTGAAAATTATTTTATACGGATTTCTTCTTTCTGTTCTGTATATTTTGTTTTGTAAATGGATTAATCCACCCATTACAATAACTCAGTTAAACAGTTTGATAACCGGCCATGGGCTTAGAAGAGATTATATTGATTATACGAATATGGGCTCCAACATAAAGCTGGCAGTAATGGCCGGTGAAGACCAATTGTTTCCTGATCACAACGGCTTTGATTTCAAAAGCATCCAAAAGGCATTGAAGCACAACCGGAAGAGTAAGTCATTGCGGGGAGCCAGCACTATAAGCCAGCAGGTAGCAAAAAATGTATTTTTATGGCAACATGGTGGTTACTTTAGAAAGGGATTGGAAGTATATTTTACTTTTATGATAGAGCAGCTCTGGAGTAAAAAAAGGATTTTAGAAATGTACCTTAATGTAGCCCAAACCGGACCTGGAATTTATGGCGTGCAAGCTGCCGCAAAGTATTATTTTAAGGAAGACTGCAACGATCTTTCACCAAAGGAAGCAGCCATGATTGCATCTTGCCTTCCGAACCCGGTTTTATTTACCATTCACCCGATGTCCCGGCGGGTAGCCTACCGTTATCCGTGGATACTCCGGCAGATGAAAAATCTACAGGCGGATGCGGATATCCAGGCTTTGCTAAAATAATAGCTGAAATTTGACCGATTCATTTTGTAAAAATGCTACCTTGAACCTCAGATTGAGATTCAACAATCTGCATTGTAAACACGTATTGTTTTGCTGTTACGTTCATAATTTTTTTTCCAAATGAAATATTTCCCGGCTTATCGGAAATCATATCTCTTAATAATAACGATTATCAGCCTGTGTTTTTTATTGATTCAATGTATTGATAGGGGAAGAAGAAAAAATGAAACTTCCGAAATTGAAAACACCAAATTTAACGAGTTCGCAGGGTCTGAATCTTGCCGGAAATGTCATGCACAGGTGTATAACGACTTTATTTTAACCGGGCATTTTTCCACCTCAACGCCTGCTTCTGCCCAGAGTATTTTAGGAAGTTTTGAAGAAGGAAAAAATACTTTTCACTACCGCAAGGGACTTTATGTATCTATGGAAAAAACTGACAGTGGTTTTTACCAGGTTGAATATGTTGACAGTATCCGAAAAATTGCACGAAAATTCGATATTACAGTTGGATCCGGAGAAAGGGGCCAGACCTATCTTTCATGGCAGGGAAATCTTCTTACACTTCTGCCAGTCTCCTACCTCACTTCAACTAATAGCTGGGCCAATAATCCCGGGCAACACAACCAAATTTTCTTTGACGCCCCTGTTAGCGCCACATGCCTTCAATGCCACACAAGCTATGCAGAGGTAATTCCATTCAGGCTGGTAAATGCGCCTGAAGAGTTTAATCCAAAAAAGATAATTTATGGCATTTCCTGCGAAAGATGCCATGGGCCTGCGGCGCAGCACGTAGCTTACCAGACGGAAAACCTCAATGATAAATCAGGCAAGTTTATAATTAAACCGTCTACTTTTTCAAGAACGCAGTCGCTAGACATGTGCGCGGTATGTCACGGGGGAAGAATAAAAAATCTAAAGCCACCATTCTCTTTCCAGAGTGGCAACAGGCTAAGCGAATATTACCAGTTTGATACTTTAGGCACTAACAACCTGATAGATGTGCATGGCAACCAATATGGTCTTTTAAAAAAAAGTAAATGCTTTCAAACCAGCCAATTGACATGCATAACCTGCCACAGCCCACACAAAAATGAAGAAGGCAATCTCCGGTTATTTTCTCAAAAATGCATGACTTGTCATAATGAACAGCATGGAATTTGCAAAATCAATCCGATAACTAATTCTATCAGCGCTAATTGCATTGATTGCCACATGCCGGAACAGCCTTCAAAATCAATTGTCCTCCAGCTTGAAAATAATAAAATTCCTACTGCCCAGCTTTTAAGAACGCATGATATTGCTATTTATCCAGCGGCAACAAAAGAATTTTTAAAAAATGAAAAAAAGAAAGAATCGGGCGATTGACCTTAAGGATCTACAGAACGTTTCTGTCCTTTATTATTTATTATTTGTACTGATTTTACATTGTCGCCCACGGTAATAAATCTCCCTGATTGTGATAAAAATGAAGAGCCATACCCGACTTCACGTTTTTGTTTTCTTCCATCTTTAAAATAAATCGTCACCGATTCATCCATAGGATTTAAAGGAATCATTTTTATATCCTTATTTAATTCAAAAATTTTCAACGGCCCTTTGTTCTGGCTCGCTGCTATTAAAAGTTTATTAGATTTATTTCTGAACTGTACCAGCGCTTTTCCATTTCCGCCAATAAAAACGCCACTCTGCAAAATAGAAAGTGGAATAAAATTGCCTTTACCGTCTCCTCTGAGCAATATGCCATTTAGTGCATCATATCGTCCAAGAATTGGTTCTGTTCCAAAATCGTTTCCATTGACCAGCACATCAAGATTGCCATCTTCATCAAAGTCATTTACTACCATTCCATTCAAAACTGATATTTGTGCCTCCTTTGGCAAGGCATTTATAGTAAAACGACTTTTACCTTCATTTTTTATTACGGCAGATGAAAAATAATTCGCTTTCAATTCTATTGCCCCTTCTCGGTCCTGCAGGGGAAATATTGAATCGATGGTACTGTTAGCAAATGATTTATAATTTGGGTATCTTTTCCTTAAAGCCGGCAATTGTCTGAAAATATCGTCCCGGGATTCTGCAGGAAACTCACGACGCGTAGTATCAGATGCTGAAGTCGGAAGGAACAAAGACATTATTGCATCAAGAGAACCATTATTATCAAAGTCTTTGGCAAGTATTTTTACGGGATACTTGTCACTTGCCTGAAAAAATGAATTTCTTCCCAAATTTCCTGCTATATAGTCCATATCGCCGTCGTTATCAAAATCACCGGCTGCTATAGAGCTCCACCATCCAATATGATTATTGATTCCGGAAGAAATGGTGACATTTTTAAAGACCCCATTTTGATTTTCTAAAAAAGTTACAGGCATCCATTCTCCCACAAGCACCAAATCGGGCCAGCCATCATTATTAAAATCTGTAAAAAGCGCATCGCTTACCATACCAATATTTTGCAATGCGGGAGCAGTCACGGAAGTTACGTCTGTAAAGCGCACGTGCCCCGCCTTGGAATCGTTTCTGAAAATAAAGCTGGAAACCGGCTTAGGATAATTTCCCACATCTACTCTTCCCGAAACAAACAAATCCAAATCACCGTCTCTATCATAATCACTGGCTTTGACACAAAATTTGCTTGTAAAATTCGGAGGTAAAGCGGAACTATCTTCGGTAAATTTTCCTTTCCCATCATTTACATAAAGCCTATCCTGGTATGCCGCTGTCATACTTTTAGCCTGGAAACCCCCGCTGGCAACATATAGATCTAAATCGCCGTCTCCATCAGCATCAAATAATAAGAGCCCCTCATCCTCTCTTTCTTTCGAAGAAATATCATTTTCTCTCAATAAATCGCGCTGAATGAAATTGCCATCAGGCTGCTGCAAAAAAATCTGTGCAGAAAATCCAAAAGCGCCTCCCACCAAAATATCATCTAACCCGTTTCCATCCACATCTCCAACAGCAAGAGCAGGGCCATACTCCGAAAATTTATGAGGCAGCAAACCCTGGACGGCAAAATCATTAAAATCTTTGTATGGCTGAGTAAAACGCACATTTAAAAAATTTGTTACATCTTTAAAGGTAGCTTCCGTATCTAGTTTAGTAGTTTCTAAAGAGTACGGTATATTTGCGTCTTTCTCCCTCGCAGCTACCATTTGGTTGGCCTTTACATTTTTTAATATTTGCGCCTTACCATTTGGCCATTTAACAATCAAGGAATCAATTAGGCTAACATCCCCTAGCCCAAAATGTGGTTCAATTTGCATTGTAGACAAATACCCCCTGTATGGCGTTTGTTCGTACACCTGCTTTTTGCCTTTATAGTGAAGTTCTATAAAAGTTCCAAGGCCATTTACGTTTTTTGAGTTTCCATACAATTTGACTGACAGGAAATGGGGAGGATTTTTCGATGAATTCATAATTGTATTTTGATAAACCGAGGCTTCGTCGTTGATATTATTCACCACCACATCCATGTCACCGTCATTATCAAGATCCACATACACGGCGCCATTTGCAAATGTGGGTGTAACGATTCCCCATTGATTTGTCAGATTACTAAAAGTCCAGTCGCCATTGTTTCGGAAAGCAAAATTACGAAGCTTTACTTGCGGAATTTGAGACATAGTATATTGTGTGCTGGCTATCTGTGAGGACCCCATCCTGAATCCAACAAAATCATGGTCTGTAATATCGCGCGGAAAACCGTTGGTAATAATAATATCCCGAAAACCGTCATTATCAAAATCTGTGACAAGCGGACACCAGCTCCAATCTGTTTGAGAAATGCCAGCCATGTATCCTATATCACTAAAAATTGGGTCGCCGACCGAATCACTTTTGTTTACTATCGGACCTTGGTTAAGCTGCAGGGTATTTCTCACATATTGATATTGGTAACCATACAAATCGCTGTTCAGATAAGTGAGATAGTTATTATTGCCCAACATCATTTTTTTCCGGTAGTTATTATGCGGGTTCATGTCAAGCTCTATTACATCTGCGAGGCCATCGTTGTTGATATCAATAACATCTTGCCCCATACCATTTGCAGAAGTATGCTTAAAATATGAAGCAGACTTATCAGTAAAGGCGCCGTCATGATTGTTGATATATAACAGGTCAGTAGGTGTAAAATCGTTACTTACAAAAATGTCCTTCCAGCCATCAAGATTGAAATCCGCTATGGTTACTGCATGACCATAACCTTCTGTTGTAACTCCCGCCTGTTTTGAAACATCTGTAAAAACAGGATGTTTCAATATAGAATCGTAATCGTTGCGATACAATCTTCCGGTGCTTGGGAAGGAGCCATCAGTTACTTTAGGCCGCAAAACTGAAGGGTTAACGGAAGGCACTATTTCATTTACGCAGAGATACATATCAAGATCGCCGTCATTATCGTAATCAAAAAATGCGCCCAGGGTTGAAGACGTTGTGTCATCTAAACCATATTCTTTGGCCAGTTCTTTAAAAACCGGGATGCCATCTTTGTTTACTCCCTGGTTTACATATAAAAGATTTCTCCGCCTTTCAGGATTTTTATCCATCGTCACACTTACGTAAATATCCATCCAACCATCATTATTAATATCGACTACAGAAATACCTTTGCTCCACCTTCCTCCGCCATCCACCCCTGCTTCCGCCGTTACATCCCTGAATTTAAAATCGCCTTTATTAAGATACAATTTGTTTGAAACCTGGTTACCTGCGAAATACAAGTCCTGCAATCCGTCATTATTAAAATCACCAACACCTATGCCGCCTCCATTGTAAATATTGGTTTCATCCATAGGGTTCAAGGTATCTGATTCTGTAATTTTATTATTAAAATAGATTCCGGTCCTGCTGGGTGGCAATTCATTAAACAAGGTATTATTTTTTCTGCACGACACTAATAAAATAATCACTGCAATCATGAATAAGCCAAGCCAACTCCGGAAAAATTTCATTGATATTATTTATAACAAAACATAAAGATAAAGAGGTAAAGCTTTCACTTTACCTCTTTAAAACAAAAAAAGAAAACAGTATTGTATTAATTATTAGTAAGTAAACCCAGGCATCGCAGCCTGAGATTCTGTTAGAACGGTACGTAACAGTCTCCCGTTATACCGCTCCGATTTTCCAACCGTTGGTTTCGAGTTCAGTAGTTCCCAGTGTG
>Ga0157372_10006287_pt1 | contig 12632 bp, 14 predicted proteins | sample C55metaG_FD_115307 | JGI IMG/M metagenome (GOLD analysis project Ga0157372, IMG submission 115307) | Corn rhizosphere microbial communities from Kellogg Biological Station, Michigan, USA - C5-5 metaG | ecosystem: Host-associated > Plants > Roots > Rhizosphere > Soil | place: USA: Michigan... | reverse complement strand
TGCATCAGCTTTTCGGCGGCTTCGGCTTTGCTGAGCTTAGCGACTTTCTCTAATTTTTCCTGCTGTTTGGTCCGGATATCACGAATTTCATTTTTCAGCGCTTCGACCTCGTCCTCGCCTTTGCGTAAGTTCTCGGCACGCTTGTCGAGCTCGTCTAACTTTTTGTCGAGCGTGCTTTCCCGGGCCACGAGGCGATTCTCAAGGTCTTTAATTTCGCGGCGGCGCGTTTGCTCTTCCTTGCGGCCTTCTTCGATGAGCTTATTAGCTTCTTCGCGGCCTTCGGCGACGATTTTATCAGCCTCTTTTTTGGCTTTAGCCAGTTCTTTTTGAGCCTCATTTTGGGCTGAGCCCAGCTTGCGTTTGGTGACCACCGTATTGGCACCAAAACCAACAGCAAGCCCAACGAGCGCGAGCAATGCTTCTAACATAGTGTTCCTTTCTATCTCTGCAGAACAGCTTGTGCCCCGGCAATCGCTCTCACTTCACTAGCCTCTGGCAACAATTGTCTGAATATCGAATTATTAGTGTGTGCAAATTTCGGATCTAAAAACGTCTCTCAAAAACGTTAGTTCCTGATGATAAATATACGCTTGCTAAGGCCGCCCGGTCAACTTTCAACAGCGTAAACGATGATGCGCTTATTGAATTCGTTGGTGCCGGGAATCACGTCGCCGCTGCAGGATATGAGGTTTAGGCCCGGCTTGGCAGTATCTTGAGATACCAGCAGCGAGGCCATATCGACATTATTTACATCATCCACCTCAGTTTTAACTACCTTATAGGTAAACACCTTGCTGTCCCCACGGGTGATATTGATAACATCACCAGCCACCAACTTATTGAGGCCGTAGAACACACCTTGCGTGGTCCAACTGGAAATATGACCATCGACAAGCATGGCACCAGGCTGCCCCGGCTGGGCAGAAGCGTTGTACCACCCGGCATCGTAGACATTTCCAGGTGATTGCAGTTGATTTTTGCTGTTTACGCCCATTGATTTGATACGAGCATGAACTGATAATCTGGCAATGTCGATGTAGCGCGGCAGATTGGGGGCCACCGCGTAGCCGGCCACTTCGGTATCCGACGGTTTGGCCGTAGACGGCGCAGTGGTTTTGTCACTATTGCCGGTATCGCTCTGGCTACTGATCTGTTTTACTTGAGCCGAAACTTGGCGGTTGGCTCGCAAACCATTGAGGCTAACGGCCACGCCAACCAGGAATAGCAGCCCGGCCATAGCGTACAACAGGTGCGTTTGGCGATTTCGTTTTTTCTTGGGGAGCGTTTCGGCTTGGCGAGCCGGTGCTTGCACGGCTTGACGCCGCAGAACAATTGATTTTTGCATGCGACGGCGAACGGTTGGGCGCATGGCCTCACGCTTCGCTTTAGAAACCGGTGATATTGTATTTGCCGATGGAGGCCGTGAAACTGGCCGCTTATACACTTTTACGGGGTTAAAGGTAGAGCTGGCAGCGCTCGGTTTCAGCTGAATATCCTGTATAACACTTGCCGGCCGCGGTATCGGGCGGCGTTCATAGCCAAGGCTGCGACTTTGTTGTCGCAGCCTGCCATCAAATGCCGGATTGTCGAGACTGATCCGTGGCCGGTCCACGTATCCTCCTTTTACTAACTGTTATTTGCGTCGGCGAGTAGTCGTGCGTACGTGAGCTGGAGCTAGGCGAGTACGGCGGGCAATCATCAGGATAGCGCCAGCGGCAACTACGGTGAGGCCTAGGGTTGCACCAGGGTGAGCAGCCACCATGCCAAAGCCGGTATCAGGCGTAGCCGGTGTGTTCTGTGCCGTCAGCACCACATCGTTGCCGTCACCACCCTTGTAAGTGATCGCGAAGACAGCACTACCAACTTTAAAGGTTGCGCCTTCGGGCAGGTTAGCAAATGTGCCCTTTACATCGGTCTTGCTGAGGTTGTTGATGATCATGAACTGATCACCCTTGGCAATCTTGTAGCCATCGTACAGAGAAACTGTCAGCGTCGGGCTGCCATTAGCATCGCCAAGCGTCACGTCAGGATTAGTGTTATCAGTATCAGTAGCCGCACCAACAACTAGTTGGTCAAAATCACCCTCGTTCTTGTCTTTTAGCTCTGCCTGGTAGGTCGCACCGGCTGCTAAATTAAGCAAGGTCTTTACGGTTAACTTCCCGGGGCTATGGCCAGGTGCAACAGTACTGTCTTTATTGACGCTTAAACTATTAACCGTACCGCTACCCTTGAGTATGCCGCCAGAATAAATACTACTGTCGCCCCTTTCGCCATCAACCGTAATAGTATTGTTGCCATAAACCACTAGACCAACGCTGGGCTGAGAGTCATTCAATGTCTTTTCATACATACTAGAGACATATGTACCATTTGTCATGCTTGAACTATTATTGGAACTGGCAACTACTAGTTTGCCAGTATACCCAGGCAGCATTGTTATCGTGTGCGCACCTGTCAGCGGTCCTACAATATTTGTAATGCCTGAGGTACCGGCAAATGTAATGTCACTCCCCAACGCAATCGTTCCCTTAAAATTTACTACTTCAGTACTTGACGGAGCACCATAGGCAGTAACAGTACCGCTGCCACCTCCTCCACCTAAACAGCCGCCTACAGCTGATCCCAGCTTTGGATTTGGCTGATCGCCAACGATGATAGAGCTATTGCCTGTAAGCGTTAGGTTACCGTTGAAATCAAAACCACTGCATCCTAAAAGTGTGAAGTCAGCCCCATTATTTATAACGGCTCCCGGCGCGGCACTTGTCCCTAAAGCATCTGCATCTGCTGCCATAATAGTTCCTCCATTGGCAGTTACTGTACCAGTGTAGGCAGTATTCGAACCAGCAAATAAAACGCCGCCGTTGCCAGTGAAAGTTATATTGCCCGTCCCGCTTACTGTACCGAGTAGCCCAAGCAAGGTATTGATATCAGTTACACTAAATGCCTGATTACCGCTTACTGCAATATCAGCATCGATATTATTGAATACGGGGACATCGGCTGTTCCGCCGGTCGTTGCATCATTCACACCTCCCAAAAGAGTGAAGGCATTGCCATCGATAAGGTAACCATCGCCGCCTGTTCCTTGAAAGGTAATGGAGTTGAACACGGCATTTGTCAGATCATTATTCGGGTTCTGATCACTTGCTGTTGCAGGGAATACCAAGTCATCATGGTCAGCTACTTGAGGGGCAGCATTGTTACAGCCACTCCAGTTACCAGCTGTACTAAAGGCGTGATCGCCGGCCGTTCCTGTCCAAGTACAAGTGTAAGCTGTGGCTCCCGCCAGCGACGCAAAACCCATACTCATTATGGACGACACTCCTAATACAGTTGCCGAAAAGATCGCACTCAGTCTCTTGGTTTTCATCTTTTTCCTTTTAAATTGTTTTAGTTTTAGATTACTCTGGCTCTAAATATAAGCGTTTTGGTTACCATGTCAACTACTTTTTTAAAATGACCTCATTTTTCTAACTTCCCAACCTTCAGTGTCATCCTCGCGAAAGCGAGGATCCAGATACAAGCTTCTTGTCTTGTACTGATTTCTGGATTCCCGAGCAGGTCGGGAATGACAAGTTTTGAAAGACAGGTTTATTTTTTCTGGACACTGATATTGGGCAGGGCACCGTATTCCGGAACGGCTATTTTATCATTTTGACCTTTTAATAATTTGTTAATACCTACCTCTAACCACTCTGGGTTTTCGCAAGCCACAATTGGCAGGCTTAAACTGTAGGCCAACGCATTCGCTACCGTGATACCAATTCGCAAGCCGGTAAAGCTACCTGGCCCCTGGAAAACTACAATACCTTGCAGGTCCGATAGTATTTTTTGCTGGCTTTTCAAAAGTTTATCAATTTTAGCATGAATGGTTTCGGCTAGTTGGCGGTGAGCAAGCCATGTCTCGTAAGCTAATTGCCTATTATCTTCATATAAACCGAGTTCTGCTTCCGGCTTATCGGTACGAATGGTTAAGATTAACATGTTAAGTGTTCTCCGAAACGAGGTATTGTAGCTTTTTAGGATATGTAAATTCAAATTCGCGACTAGTTTCACCAGTTGTAGTAATTTGAATCGTCAGTCGTTCGGCAGGCAAGACACCTTCGACAATGTCTGCCCATTCAACTACTACCACTACTTGCGGATCGCCCGCCGCCTCCGCTAGCTCATTAGCAACGATCCCCGGATCCGTTAAGCGATAAAAGTCGAAGTGATAGAGTGTTTTATTACCGGCTTTATACTCACGTGACAGTGTAAAGCTGGGGCTGGCCACTTTGTCATCACTGCCCATACCAGCAGCGATACTGCGCACTAGTGTAGTCTTGCCGCCGCCAACATCACTGATCAGCTCGATAACTTCGCCGCCGCGCAAACGAGAGCCAAGCGCGGAGCCCAACCGCGCGGTGTCGTCTAAGTTCATGGAGACGATTCGCCAAGTCAAAACGGTATTCATACACCCCATATGCTACCGCGAGTACGGCGACAATCGCAAGTATCCAGGGATGAATTGGTGTCACATTGGCTACCTGAGTCGCGTTACCAGTGCCAGTATTAGAACTTCCGGTCGTACTTGCTCCTTTTACAGCCGTGTTGTTTTTGGAAGAGCTACCTGTACTACTGGAAGATTTTTTAGACGTTGTAGCAGTTTGCTTAATGGTATTAGCGCTGTTGGGTGTCGGATTGGTGGTCCAAAGCCAAGCTCCTTTAGCCAAGGCCCAGGCGGCGCCGTCTTTGGCAGTGCCGTACGGATCGGACTTGCTAAGGGTGTTACCTAACGGATCAAGTAGGAAGGCTTGCCCACTGGTGTTGCTAAGGCTGAGCCCTGTATCGATGGAGTAAAAGGCTGTGAAACTTTTAGGCAGAATCGTTGTAGCCGCCGGGAAAGTATAAGAATGCTTGGTAGTAATGCCAGTTTGGAGCACGAAGCCGCTTAAGTCAAAAGTCTTATCGTTTGGATTGTATAGCTCGATAAATTCATCGGTACCATCGTTGGCTGCGCCATTGGGATTTGGTAATAGCTCATTTATTTGCGGCGCACTTAGACCTATATCGGCAGCCGGTAGCGTTGGCGCAGCAGAATCGCTGGCTGCTGCCGTACTTATAATCGTAACCGGCGGCATATCCGAAGATATAGCAAGCGTGTTTACCGGCTGAGCCGGCGTGTTTGGCGCCATAACTGCCGATAACTGACAGGCCGTACTCGTTAAATCAGCTAACTGCCAGCTATAATTGTTCCCGTTCTGGTAGCGATAATACATACCCTGGGGATCTTTAGTACTGCTGGGCACGTTTTGGATAATGCCGGTGGCTCCCGAGCTCCACGACACTACGTCACCACTCTTTTGCTGCACGGCGCCGTTGCTATCTTGCCCAAGCTGCACAATTTCCAAGAAACCACCACTGTCCGTTAGGCTAAGGCTTAATTTGCCGGCCACTTCGGCACCGCACGTATCACGGCTACTGGCACTCAGCAGCAATGTTTGTCCAGCATCTAAGCTAACGGCCGGGAGCTGTTGCTGCGAGCTGCTGACGCCAGGGGCCAAAGGGCTGACGTTATTGAAGTCATACAGCCAGTAAGTACTTAGATCTGGGATCGTCGCACTAGCGCTATTCTGTAAGACTAAAAATTCATCACCGGTGATTTTGATCTGAGCAATCGATAAACCGGCCGGCACTGCTAAGCTTGGCGGTAGCGCTACGGCACTAGCGTGCAGTGGCCACAATAGCAGCAAGCTCGATAAAGCTAACCCTAACGATTTTTGTATATTCATTAAGTCCCTCATATGCCGCCAGATTGTAAATAGCCCTAAAATTGCATGCAAGCAGTAGCATTTTAGTTTGTCAAAATTCATCATTAAGTTTTAATTTCTACAGGGGTAGTAGCGGGTAATTTCATTGGTTCAGTGCTGCATAAAATTACAAGGGGAGTTCAGCACGCGAGAGCGATTTCGCGCTATACTACATATATGCTTCAGCTTAGTACCTCCATCTTAAATCGTCCTGTTATGAGCCTGCGCACCGGCACCCAGGTCGCCACCGCCACCAGGCCAATTATCAACCCAAATAATCTGAAAATAGAAGGTTTTTACTGTACGGACCGCTTCAATAATCAAAAATTAGTTTTGCTGTATCAGGATATCCGCGACATTATCGACCAAGGTTTCGTGGTGAATGATCATGACGTTCTGACAGAGACGGAAGAGCTGGTACGACTGAAAGATGTACTGGCAATTAATTTTGAACTTATTGGCAAACAGGTGGAGACGGTTAGCAAGCAGAAGGTGGGCAAGGTGAATGACTACGCCGTAGAGACTACAACCATGTTCATCCAGAAAATTTACGTTACGCAATCGATTCTTAAAAGCTTAACCGGCGGTTCGTTGAGCGTGGATCGCACGCAAGTACAGGAAATCACCAACAAACGCGTCATTATCAGTGAGCTCCTGCAAGGCACGCCAGCAACTGCTGCCGCTCCAACCGCCTAATCTTCGTCGACGCTCAATGCCTGCTTAATGTCATCGTAGTTAAAGCCCTGTCGGGCTAAGAATTGCATAAGCTTGGTGACATCTTGATATTTGGTTTGCCGGCGTTTTTTATCTATGAGTTCGCGCAGCGTAGTCTGCTCATCTGTTTCATCTTCTGCTAGCACTGTCTCGGCTATGTCATCCGGTACATGCTTGGCACGCAATTCTTGCAGCAAGCGCCGGCGGGAAGTGGGTTTCAGTAAGCGGCGGCTAGCAATCCATGTCTGGGCAAATGCCGCATCGTCTATTAGTTGCAAATTACTTAACTTGTTAACTATTTGCTGAGAGAGCAGGGAATCAGCCTTTTTTCGTTGCAAATATTGCTCTATTTCCCAGGTGCTACGCGCACGCATGGCCGCATATCGCAATGTCTGGTTATAAAGCTTGTCATCGCCGGATAGCTTCTTAAAATCCTTTACCTGCTGGGCGCTCAATTCTTGCCCGCTGACGATTTTACTCTCTAGCAATGCCGCTTCACTGAGAGAAAACGAGTACTTCCCTTCCACAAAAATGGAATATCTCCCCTGCTGCTTGACTTGCTGTTTGATAGCCGTAATTTTCATAATCGTATTGGTTCAAAGTAACCTTAAAAGAATATACATACAAGCAGCCAGCCAAATACCTTCCACGATAAGTCCGCCCGGCTTTTCAGACCACTGGATATCCTGGTGGAATTTATTAAAACCTGTGAGCGGTTCTTCGTGCTGGGTCTTAACTTCCCTTACAAATTGAGGAATCCAAACCGCATCTGGCAGAGCGGCTGCCGCCATGCACGCCAATATTGTAAACCAGGCAATCTGGCCCGCACCCAGCAAAAGTGCAAAAACCACTGCCCCGGCCATTAAGACAAGGTCGATCACGCGGACAAGCCGGAACAGTCGGTTGGCATTACGTTTGATATGGTCGTCCTCATATATGCCAAAATGCGGAATGGCGTCACAGACAAAATGTGAAATCAGCGCCAGAACCACCGCAGCAACCGGCTGGTGGATGGCGGATGCAATCACTGCTCCGGTTAATACGTGATTGGTAACGGTCATATTGTTATTCTCATAAGATGGAATCTACTACACGGTGGAAATCAATTACGAAATCTTCGGGATGTTGAGCCATCATGATTCGTATGGTTGGCACATCAAACCAGTGAACCTGCGCTACTTCAGATTTTTGTAATTTAAAATGCTTTTCAGGAAAAATAAATTTATAAACTTTACTGAACCGTTCCAGCTTCAGGCCTTCGAAATTACCACTGCTTCGGAAATAATCGATTTCTTGAAGCTCAACGTGATTAATGCCCAGCTCCTCAGACAATTCACGTTTGGCTGCCGCTAAATACGTCTCGCCGACATCCACATGGCCAGAGATAGACTCGCTCCAGCAATTTGGGTACAGCGGAAGTCGGGAAGAGCGTTTTTGAAGCAATATTTTTCCATCCGCGTTAATAGCAATCACGCGGACAATTCGAGTAATCAAACCTTGGCGCCAAGCTTCTTGCTTAATCGCCTGTCCGATTGGCTCGTCTTGTTCGTTGACTATTTGAATTAAAGCACCCGGCATACCTATGATTGGCGGTACAAATTAACGATTTGAGTAAGGTCTCGGTCACCAAGATTGGCAGCTTTAGCTTTTGCAAAGTCCGCCTGAGTATCATTTAGAAGATCAAAATCTACGTCATATTGTTGAGCCATCTGCCGAGCATAACGCAAATCTTTTTCTACCCATTTGATTGCCCAATTTAGCTGATTCGGCTGATCCATAAGCTTAAAAACAGCATTGGTAGTGGGGCTGGCTGGTCCCATAGCAGCGTCAAATAAAACATCGCGTACTTGAGAAATATCCAGCCCGGCTTTTTCTGCCAGTCCAATTGCCTGGGCAGCTGCATTGGCATGGATGGCAATTAAGCTATTGAGTACCAGCTTGAAGCGCATGCCTGAAACGTTGGGGCCAAAGTAATAAATTTTGTCCGCAATGGCCGCAAGTTCTTCACGAATGCTATTGAGCACACTCTCTTTGCCACCCACCAGCAACTTGAGTGTTCCACCCTCGGCGCCGGCGCGGCTGCCGGTAAGCGGCATATCCAGAAACTTATATTGCTTTTGCTCGCACAGTTCGGTGAGTTCTTGCACCCAGTCTAAGGTTAAAGTTGCCGAAGTTATGAGCACTTTTTCTGAGCTAGCGCCAGCTAAAATCCCTTCATCACCAAGCCATACACTGCGCGAAGCATCATCATCACTTACACATTCGATGATGATATCGGCCGCCTGAGTGAGAACTTTAGGTGTTTCTTCCCAGATCGCGCCGTTGCTAAGTTCGGTACCGGCATTTTCTTTTGTACGATTCCAAATATGAACTTCGTAGCCATTTTTAAGAAAGTTCTGGGCCATGCCCCGGGCCATAATTCCTGCGCCGATGATACCGATTTTTTTCATATATTCCTCCTTATTTCCAGGTGCGGTGCTGGTTTTTGGCTTCTTTGTCGCGGAAGGCCTGTTCGAGGTCGATATTCAGCATATTACAGAGGCCGAGCAGAATGATGAAAACATCGGCAGCTTCTTCGTTGGCTTGAGCGCGACTGGTGTCATCGGCGAACTTGATACCGACGTGTTTGCGCGAGGCACGAGCAAATTCGCCGCACTCCTCAAGAAGCAGCATGAAGCGCTGGGGTATGGACTCTTCGTTGAAGCCACGCTCCTTGAGCATGGCTTTTACGTAAGCCTGCAGATCATGCAGGGTTGGGTTAGGCTGTAGGGTTAGGTCACTCACTGTTACCTCCGTTCGCTTTTATGATATCACTCCTGGTGGAAAGCGCTGTCAGTAATAGCGCTCCACGACTTGCATAAGCCCATCGGAGCATTTTTCCGGCTGTTCGGCAACTAGCCGTTTCATATCCGCGATTGTGAACCAGCGGACTTCCGATACTTTCCCCTGCTCCAGCTTCGTGGGCAGGACTTCAAGGCACATTTTGTAGACTTTAGTAAAACGCTTGAAGCGCAGACCATGCCAAGTAGAGTCTACATAGTAGTTGCCAATTTCGGTCAAACTAACATCGGTTAGCCCTAATTCTTCGGCAATTTCGCGTTGAGCGGCAGTTAAATAACTTTCACCGGCGTCCACATGGCCAGCAGCGGAATTGTCCCAAGTATCTGGGAAAATATCTTTATCCGGCGTCCGTTTTTGTAGCAGCACCTCACCACGTAAATTCTCTGCCATAATGCGAACGACGCGGTGAATCAATCCCTTTCGCCAAACCACCTGTTTCGTAGCCTGGCCAATGGGCTGATTGTCTTCATCTACGATCTGGATAGGCAAATCCGACATTATTTACGCTCGTGGAAAGCTAATTTCCGTAAAAGTCCAGTGCTTGCCATTAATACCGACGGCAAAAGTTAGATCCGTATAGGTCATCGTAAGCAGTTCTAGATCATCCAGCTGCAATGCCGGGATAGCATGTCCGGGAAACAGCGCCAGCGTACAATGAGGACGGAAACTATCCCCGGTAGAATTACTAGGTTTAAAACTCCTGGCAAAGGCAGTTTGACAGACTTGTTGTTGTAATTCGGCAACGGCCACAGATTTTACAAAGTGGATATCCATCCACATCATATCGTCACGGTTATCAATATGAAAATTTATGCCGGCAGCCGTAATCTCCGTTACCCCACCTGCGAGATGTTCGACTTCTTTCCATAAATTTACTGCCTCTTCCGCAGGCGCAATAAATTGAGCGATAGTGATATGCGGCAGATAGGTGCTGTCCAGCTGGATTAAACTATCGGCCTGGGAATTAATGCTCGCGGAGCAATCTACCAAACGTTTGCTATCGTCAGCATTGGGCAATAACACTGCCGATATAACGGTTTGGTCCATTCACTATTCCTTGGCGGCTTCGCTGGCGCGGACTTTGGCGGCGATTTCTTCCATTACTTTAGGATTTTCCTGCAGATAGGCTTTGGCGGCTTCGCGGCCCTGGCCGATTTTGCTGTCATTGTAGGCAAACCAGGCACCGGATTTCTCGACGATATTGCGAGCAGTTGCTAGGTCCAGGATATCGCCGGAGCGGCTGATACCTTCGTTATACATGATGTCGAATTCAGCTTCGCGGAAAGGTGGTGCAATCTTGTTCTTGACGACCTTTACGCGCGTACGGTTGCCAATGACACTGTCGGCATTCTTGATTTGGCCAATCCGGCGAATATCCATTCGCACACTCGAGTAGAATTTGAGTGCGTTACCACCAGTGGTCGTTTCGGGATTACCGAACATAACACCGATCTTCATACGGATTTGGTTAATAAAGACTACCGTAGTGTGCGAACGGCTGATAACACCGGTGAGCTTGCGCAGTGCCTGGCTCATCAGCCGGGCTTGCAAGCCAGGCAGGCTATCGCCCATGTCACCCTCAATTTCAGCGCGTGGTACCAGGGCCGCGACAGAGTCAACGACAATTAGGTCGACGGCATTGGAACGCACCAGCGTTTCGGTAATTTCTAGGGCTTGCTCACCGTTATCTGGCTGTGAAAGCAGCAGATTTTCTACGTCCACGCCGATGCGCTTGGCGTAGCCCGGGTCAAGGGCGTGCTCGGCATCGATGAAAGCCGCTGTGCCACCGGCTTTTTGAACTTCGGCAATTGCGTGCAAGGTCAGCGTCGTCTTGCCGGAAGATTCCGGGCCGTAAATCTCAATAACACGGCCTTTGGGAATGCCGCCACCTAGGGCTAAATCCAGCGAGATACTGCCGGTCGAAAAAGTTTCAACTTTAGTATGGGTCGATTCGCCAAGCTTCATGATAGAGCCCTTGCCGAATTGCTTTTCGATGGTTTCCAGCGCGAGCCCAAGAGCCTTGGTTTTACCGTCAGTATTGCTCTCGTTCGCGGTCGTTTTTGCTTTGTCTGCTGTCTTTTTAGTGTCGTTTGCCACGTCTTATTCCTCCTTGGCTTCGCTTGATGTAATAATGCTTTGTTTAAGGGTCTTTATATTATACCAAGGATATATAACAAACGCATTATGCTTATGCCAAATTTATTTTATAGCAATTATTAAACGCAGCTTCACGCTTACGTTTTTAGGTAGTTACTGGTAAAATGTGCCCAGGATGGGTGGACTAAAACACAGATTGTAACCAATGAGAATTCCTGATTCTTTAGTCGAAAAATTACTTAAAAACACCGGTAAGTTTACCGGTGAACAGCTGCAGTCGCTGCGCGAACAAGAAAAGCAGGAGAAAAAGCCGCTGCAGGATCTGGCGATCAAAAACAGCCTGCTGACCGAAAAGGATTTGACGAAGCTGTACGCGGCAGAGATTGATGTTCCCTTTATAGAATTAAACGCCAAAGAAATTAAACACGACGTCTTAAAAAGCTTGCCGGAGCGCATCGCCCGACAATACCGAGTGGTAGTGTTCGATATTGATACCGATAAGACATTGTCCTTAGCCATGGGAGACCCAGACGATATCCAGGCCCTAAACTTTTTGCACAAACAGCTGGGCAGCAACCTAAAGATATTCATTACCACCGACAGCATGATTCAGGCGGCGTTGGACCAGTACCGAGGTAACATCAGCAGCGAGCTGACGAAGGTTATCTCCACCGATGAGGGCGAGGAACCGGAAGACGAGGATGTTTCGGCCGATGATGTCGCCGAAGATTCGCCGATCGCCCAGACGGTTAATTTAATAATTGAATACGGTGTGAAAGCCGGCGCTAGCGATGTGCATATCGAGCCGCGCGAAAATTATGTAGCGGTACGGTATAGGATTGACGGTATTTTGCGCGAGGCCAATAAGCTGCCGCGTAAGGTGTTAGGAGCCTTGGTATCACGTATCAAAATCCTAAGTAACCTGAAAATTGATGAACACCGGGCGCCCCAGGATGGCCGGTTCAAGGTGCAGGTTTCCGGCCAAGTTTTTGCCCTGCGCGTGTCGACCCTGCCGATTGTGGACGGCGAGAAAGTGGTAATGCGTATTTTGAATGAGTCGAGCAAGCCGGCGACTTTGGAAGAACTGGGATTCTGGGGTAGCGCTTTACGCGACTTGCAACACGCCATTGTGCAACCGCATGGTATGGTACTGGTGACCGGACCAACCGGTTCCGGTAAGTCAACCACTCT
>Ga0157372_10006286_pt1 | contig 12632 bp, 14 predicted proteins | sample C55metaG_FD_115307 | JGI IMG/M metagenome (GOLD analysis project Ga0157372, IMG submission 115307) | Corn rhizosphere microbial communities from Kellogg Biological Station, Michigan, USA - C5-5 metaG | ecosystem: Host-associated > Plants > Roots > Rhizosphere > Soil | place: USA: Michigan... | reverse complement strand
AATAACAAAAACCCTTCGTTCATTCCATATTCTTCAAACTATATTATGGTAGCTGCAGATTTGATCAGTATCATTAACTCATCTAATCTATGTCAGCGGCAATAGGAAGATTTAGGCCTACTTTGCTTATCAAAATCGATATTTTATGCAAAAGATCAATAATCTTTCCGACTTATTAAAAGACCATCTTAAGAAGCTGTATTCTTCTGAACAACAACTTATCAGCGCAATACCTCCTATAGTACACAAAGCAAATTCAGCAGCGCTAAAGGCTGATATAACAGATTATATAACTGTAAAAGAGGAAAACTTCCGTCGTTTAAAAGAATGCTTTGGAGACATAGGGCTTACAGCAAGAGCAGCGAAATGTGAAGTGATACAAGACCTGATTGAAAATTGCCAATCAACGACTACGAATGCCGCTGAAAGCCATGTAATTGACGCCGGCCTTATTAGCACACTACAGCAGATCAACCACTTCTGCATAGCAAACTACGGCACTACCGCATCGTTCGCAAAAACTATTGGAAAAGAAAAAATAGCCAAGTCATTACATATGGCGCTGGAAGATGAAAAACGCATTGACAGGCAGCTATCCCGAATTGCGGAGGAAACTATTAATCCATCAGCGGTATTGGCATAATTGATCAATAAATTTCTGCTGGCATCAGGGGAAACCGTCGGCTAATTATTGCAAAAACCTGGAATACTAATCAGAAAATAAAAAAAAATGAAACGACAACTTTTTACAACAGCACTTGCTTTACTTCCGTTCCTTCCTTGTTTAGGGCAAAACCTTTCATCTAACGATCAGGAAGAAGCAGTTCATAGCACCTACCCAACGCAAGGGTTTTATATTGGTATCAGAGCCACACCACAGCTTAGCTGGATGATAAATAAAACTGACATTGATGCTTCGGGTTATAAAACACTCAACCGCTTTGGAGCAAATTTTGGCCTTGCGGGCGGATATTCCTTCAATGATCACATAGGGGCAGAAGTCAATGTTCTATACTCCCTTGATGGGAAACGTTATAAAGTAAGCGGAAAAGAATACACACAAAAGGTCAATTATTTCAAAATACCACTTTTGTTTGTTTATACTACCCAGCCTGCAACTTTTATGTTTCTTGGCAAAATAGGGCCGCAGCTAAATATTTTAAGCATGGCTAAGGTTAGCCCTGCTATAACTAATGGAACTACTATCAGCGATAATAAAGATCAATATGAAACTACTGTATTAGGAGCAGTTGCCAATGCAGGAGCACGTTATGCAGTCATAGATAACCTTTGGATAGATGCCAGTATCAGGTATGATATTAGCTTAACTAATGTAGAAAACAAGAGTTACAAATACTTCCCGTCCGGGCGTAGTGATACACATAACATGACCCTTGGTTTGGAAATTGGACTTAATTATTTGTTTAAGTAAAATAACAGTCAGCTCAGTGCTGACAACCCCAACTGAAAAATATGAAAGTCTTGCTATGCCTTGCACTTGCACCTCAAATAGAAAGAGTATTGCAGGCTACGAAACTAATGTTGGCAACACGGGTACCTCAACCCAAGATCGATGTGCTGCATGTTATTGATACGCGTACACTGGCTAATTCGGAGAGCGGCCAGCAGGCAGAAGCTGTACTCAAGCAAGAAAGCGCAGGCATTTATGAATTGGCGAAAGAATATTTGGGAACCGGCATTAATTATTTAGAAGAATACGGCACTCCACAGATCAAGATCGACAATGCTATAAGTAGTACATCTTATGATCTGATCATTGTTGGTACAAAAGGGAGATCAGCATTGGCTAACGCTGTACTTGGCAGCATAGCGGAACATTTATTACACCATTGCACGATACCGGTAATGATCGTACCATGATGACATTCAGCATAAGCATTGACTTAAATCATTTTTTGGACTATAGTGCTAAAATAAATTTGCTTCATTAACCTTTAAAAATACGGAGGTATTTTATGTCTACAAAAGCTTTAGCAACAGAACGCTTGCTCCCTGCTCGATTCAGCGAGTTTTTCAAACCATGGGAAGAATGGTTTAGCAATGGACGCTCATTATTCAATGGCGAGTGGCCATCCTTGTCGGTACCTGCAGTAAACATAACTGAAGGTAAAGACAGCTACAGCCTCTCCCTGGCAGCACCTGGTCTTAAGAAAGAAGACTTTAATCTGGACATTGATGGAGACATGCTTACAATAAGCGCAGAAAAAAAGGAATCAAAAGAAGAAAAGGATGAAAAATATAATAGAAAAGAGTATAACTACTCGTCATTCTCCAGAAGTTTTACATTACCTGCAGAAGTAATAAAAGATAAAATCGACGCACACTACGACAGCGGTATTCTCAAAATTACCCTACCAAAAACAGAGCAAGCACAAAAACCCTCTGCTAAAAAAATTGCTATAAAATAAGCATCATCACAAAAAAGCTGCCCCTCAGGCGGCTTTTTTGCTCTTAACAATAGACTTAAATCCAACTGGACTATTCCTCTTTTTATTGAAAAGGTTGAACTAAGGACTCGACTAATAAATTACATGATCTATGAAAAATTTAATTGCACATTTGGTCCACCTTGTTATTCTATTAACTGTTAATAGTGCATATGGACAGTCATCTAATATAATTAGGCAAGATATTTCTCCGGAAGTATTTCAGCATAAACTAAAGCATACCCCGCATCCTCAATTAATAGATGTAAGAACTGCAGAAGAATATTCAGAAGGACATATAAAAGGCGCCTTAAACATTGACGTTAACAAGCCTGACTGTATATCAGGCTTTAGCAAGCTGAATAAGAGACAAGCAGTATTTGTATATTGCCTGGCGGGGAAACGTGGAGAGAAAGCAACGGACATACTTCAATCCCTGGGATTTAGAGAAATATACAACATGAAGGGTGGAATACAAGAATGGATAAATGAAAAGAAACCCATTGAATATTAATACTCCTCAATCTAACTAACTGCAACCTTTTCAGCATCTAAAATTTATGAAATAATAATAAAATAATAGTCGGCTAAAATCAGTTTAAAACATGATCTCAATCGCAAAAACTATTCGTTTAAAGCCACAATTTTGGTACAAAGAAAGATTATGAACAGAGATCAACAAATACTAAAAAAAATCACGGGATTTTTAAAAGAAAAAACCAATAATAGTTTTGAAATAATTGTGCAGGATGGATTTGCATTGTTACGCTACGACAAGCAGTATGCCATACTCAAAAGAAGCCTTAGGCAGCTTTTGGTAGATATAGAAGAAATTAAGGCAATTCTTATGGAGAAAATGTCTGCAAAACCAATTGAACAGACAATTGAATTTGCTATTGCAAAGGAACTAAAACACCATATAGACGAGGCAGACTTTTCAAATATCATTATCGACATATCCGACGAGGAGGTGTACCTTGAAGGCACAGTTAGCACCCATTCTAAAATATCAAAGATTGGGAAAATCATATGGAACATCCGGGGGGTAAAAAACGTTTGTAACTTATTAAACTGCGCACCGGCAAAACAAATAAACAGCACAAATAATTGGAATCACCTCAGATAACACCAGCAGTACCAACTTACGAAAGCCACCAGGCATTTCTACAATAAGCAACTAGTACCTGGCCAGCAGGACAATATGCTGATAGTCTTCCAATAAGCCATTCTCAACTATAATTACTTCACCGCCTTTACTTATTACCAATTGCATTAGGTCATTTACAACATCCGGACGGGTATAGTGCAGGCTTACTGGTGGCTTTAGGTGCAGTTCTTGACTTTCCCCGGCAACTATAAATCCCGACTGGCAATAATCCTTCTCTACAATAAGCTGATACGCACGTCCTTCAGAGGCAGCTCTCCAGATTTCCACTAATCCTGTAATGGCTCTTTCCGTTCCAAACAAATCCTTAAACTCTGCTATTAGCTTATCTTTTTGCTCATCATAAAAGCGCTGAACCACCTTCCATGCAGATGCAGCAAGTTTATGTATTGTTTCATAAGTATAGTTTCCCACTAATTGACCTATGATATTTTCCCCATGGTTAGTATGCTTTTTAAAAGATATCATATCACTCTCAACACCACATATGACCAACTGCTTTTTTGATCCAAGATATGGGCTAAGCGCTTTATCAGCTTCTCTTAAAAAGCTTTCGTAGCGAAGCTTAACCAGCCGGGACTTATCTTGCTCAAAATCTTTAATAAATGCTGAGCCAACATATGATGAGCCACGAGAAGGGCGGCTGTATTCATAATCGTCTGTGTATTTAATCGGAAATTTCTCTTTCAATTCTATCAGCGTTTCAAATTTCCCTTCAAATAGCCTGACTTCCTTTTCTGTAAGATGCAAGACGAAATATGGTGCTGAATAATAGTTTTGATATAGTACATCCCGTACTTCAAAAGAATCAGAAACAATTATTTTTTCCCTAACTGGTTGAAAAAAAGGAATAACTAGCTTAACCTCGTTTGATACAAAAAGACCCAAACCTTCGGCATGTATACCTGTATCTGCTATTTCTGCCAGTTCATCCAATGATGAAAGCAACGGAGCGCTTATTTGCCCGTTGTACTTTTCGCTGAGATATTGGCTTGCTGCAGTAATAGCTTTTCGTAAAATTAGCTTATTCTCCTTTTTTCCGGGAGAGGGCTTATGCAAAGGAACAATAATAGAAATGCATACTGCATCTTTTTCCCGCTTTGCCAATAAAATGTCTACTCCTGATATACTTTCAGCTATTGTCTTTATCATATCACGTTTTTTTGCTTGAGGCTTACAAGCCAGTCTTGTATGTAAATAAGTTGAACCAAATTTATATCCCCATGAAAAATAAAGCCATGATACCAATCAACCAGTCTCCTGATTCATATTTCCATAATGGCTTTTAAGTCTACATTACTAAACATACTACCCGTCTATTCTCATTAATAAATGAAGATGATAAATGTCAAACCTCTAGTTGACCCATATCATAATAACGACATACTATCACAACTAGCTTTGCTATTGTTTAATTAGGCATCACTACAAAAAGCAGATTATGAATATTCTTGTTCCGACAGATTTTTCGGAAATAGCAGATAACGCTCTTTCATTTGCAGCAATCATGTCGGCCAAACTTGATGCAAAAATCATTTTACTACATGTTATTCCACCTAATACCTGGTGGGTATTTGATAGTGATCTTATTGCCGGGGCCAGGCAAAAACAAGAACTGATAAAGAAGAAGCTGGTTGACGACGGAATGAGTGAAGCGGCTATTGAAACCCATATAATCAGTGATTTTCCACTCAATAAATACATTAATAGCTTTATTAGCCATCATAAAATTGATTTCATAATCATGGGCAGCCATGGTAAAGGCCTTAGTAAGGCACCATTAGGAAGCTTTACAATGGGAATGATCAGTAATGTTCCAATTCCTGTATTAGTAATACCGCCACAGGCTAAGCCAGAACCATTCAACCATATACTTTATCCTACGGATCTTGAAAACGTAATTGATGAAACAAAAAAGCTATTGCCATTAGCAAGAGCATTTCAAGCATCAATTAATATTATCCATGTAACAAACGGGGATATAGGTGCAGAACTATTGGCTAATAGCAGCCTCCAGGGAATAAATACCTTAATGGAATATAGTCCCATTACATCGGAGGTGGTACATGAGGTTCCCATCGGAAAAGCAATAATTCAACAGATCAGAAAGCATAATGCAAACCTGTTGGTGATGTTTGCCCATGAAAAAAATTTCCTGGAAAAATTACTTCATGGCAGCCGAACTGATCAAATGAGTAACCAAATAGAAATACCACTTCTTGTGTTTCATAAAACTGCAATTAAATAACCTTGGTAAAAAACACAATATGGAAATACTATACCTGTGTAATTCAAACGACTTTTTAACCGGCAGCTTTGAATTAGCGTGTTATCTGGCCAAGCGAACTAATTCTGTCTTGGTAGGTGTTATTTTCGAAAGTCTTTATTGGGAAGAAACCCCAATAGTGCGGCGTAGCGGCACCCGCAATTATATAGATTATAATGTTTCCACAGCTATACCTGAAAATGATCCCGTAAGGGCTCAGGCAGACCAACAGATAAAAAAATTTAAAGAAGCCTGCATTGCAGCGGAGGTACGACATAAAGTGCATATTGATAGAAATAAGCCTATCGGGGAAGTTATTTCAGAATCCCGGTATGCCGACCTGGCGATACTAAACACTACTGGTTTTTACCCTAAAGAAGCCAAAACTATTGCTTTTATAAAAAACATACTGGAAAAGTCGGAATGTCCGCTAATTGTTGGGCCGCAACATTTTGAAAAAATAGACAGGCTCATCTTTTCGTATGATGGCAGCCTTAACGCAGTATATGCCATTAAGCAATTCAGTTACCTCTTACCATTATTTAAGGATATACCTATTACACTTGTTGAAGTACTAATGGGCAAACAAAAAGGGATCACAGAGAAACATAAACTCAGCGAATGGTTGAATATGCACTATACCCATATAGAGTTTATTTCACTAAACGGGCAGGAATCGGAAAAACTGATAGAATATCTGGCTGATATCCAGGATGCAATGGTCATCATGGGAGGTTATGGAAGAAATATTCTAAGTCACCTTTTCGCCCCAAGCGTTTCGGCAACAGTAGTCGGCACAATTGATCTGCCCGTGTTCATTGCACACACCTGATTAAACTATGGTGTGAATAACACACCTGGCACTGATAATGTAAATTATGGCATATCATTTGACGGATATCATTTCCGGATGTGACCAAGATCATATTCAGAGCTTATTATACAATATACATTCAACAGATTCTCTTTTCTAAACTTAAGAAAGTAGGGATCCCTCAAACAAAACATTCCGCCCTTTTCTGTGAAAATCTTAAAAAATCATTTTAAATTTTTTTGATTTTGCGATATTTCTATAGAATAATTACTATTCTGTACTTTATCATATTTTCTTCAATTATCCTATTAACAATAGGATTTTGCAGGGGAAAAATGATAGTATTTGATTCAATTAGTAATACAAGGACAATCAATAGCACTATTGGCCTGCTTGATTATTTATCATTTAATTTGAGTAATGCACGCATGCTGAGCAGTGATTATGTAATCACTCATGACACAGCTTATCTCACAATGTATGAAACCTGCCGACAAAATATATTAAGCCAGGCGAAACAGTTACCACAGAGCATCGAATCTATACTGGGTAAAAAGAGAAATTTAGAGTCGTTAATTTATGAGATTAATGAAACAATTCGCCGTAGTGATTACTATATATCGTTGAAAAAAAGAAATATTTTTGAATCAATAGACTTAATTAATAAAGTTATAGAAGACAAAAAAAGCCGTTCAAGGGTAAATAGCCATATTGATCGGCTAATAAGCCTGGAAAAGCATGAACTATTGAAGCAGGAGAGCGGCAACTCAAATAAGCTGCATACATTCGAGTATGGCTTTTACGTTCTAACCTTTGGCATCATCGCTCTTTTATTTTTCACGCTCTTTTTCATACTATATAATTTCAAAAAAGTAAAGAAAGCACAAACCTTAATAACTGAAAGCGAAGAGCGATTTGAAAAATTTTTCAACCTTAGCCCAGTCGCGACATCTATCTCTGAAATATCAAGCACAAAAATCCTCTACGTTAATAATGCTTTCGAGCAGCTATTTGCAGTGAAAAGGGAAGATGCCATAGGAAAGACAGCAGATGAATTAGGTATATCAACCAAAGCAGAAAAAGAAGCATTAACAAAAGAGGTTACAGCGTCAAAGGGCAAGAATCATCTGGAACTTATCAGAAAGTCTATAACCGGGGAACAAAAAAATATCTATGGAAGTATTGATATAATAGACGTTAACGGCCAGCAATGCTTGCTTAGTTGCATGATTGATATTACGGAGCAGAAAAGACATGAGAAAGAACTACAAAAAGCAAACGAGCTTTTTTCTGTTTTATTTAATGAAAATCCTATCGGAGTAATAATAAGCCGGCTAACTGATGGTAAAATATTCGACTGCAATAAAGCATATACCGACCTGTTAGGATATCCGAAAAATGAGCTAGTTGGTAAGAAAATTGAAGACCTGAATATCCTGGTAAAGCCTGGCGTAAGGGCAATAATTGCAGAACAAATCAAGCAACAAAAAAGGGTCAATAACTTTGATCTCGAAGTACGCACCAAAAACGGTGAAGTTATCTCAGGACTGCTCTCGGGGCAACTAATAACTATTAACGGCGAAGCGTATATTCTTGTCATTCTTAAAGATAACACGCTCTATAAAAAAGCAGAGAAAGATATGTTATCAGCCTTAGCAAAGGAGCGTGAACTTAGTCAAATGAAATCAGATTTCGTTGCACTTGCGTCACATGAATTCAGAACACCTTTAAGTACAATACAGTCATCTGCAGACCTATTAACAATGTACCTGGATACTCATCATCAGGACGAGCGGTTAAGGCATGTAAAACGCATCCAATTGTCTGTTCAAAAACTCACCCTGATCCTACAGGAATTTTTAACAGTTGAAAAAATTGAAGCGGGTAACGCCGCACCTTCATTAAGGCCGCTCAATATTAAAGAGCTCATTACCGGAACTTGTAAAGACATGCAGTTAAACACTAAGCATGGGCAAATCATAAATTATAAGCACGTAGGCAATGAGCATATAATTTCAGACCCCGAATTTCTCCAACATATCCTAACCAATCTCATCTCCAACGCCATAAAGTATTCCCCCATAAATACCACTGTAAGTATATTGTCAAGGTCAACTAGTAGTGTGCTTACAATTGTTGTAAAAGACAAAGGCCTGGGAATACCTAAAGAAGACCAGAAAAACCTATTTACGCGATTTTACCGTGCATCAAATACACTCAGCATTCAAGGCACAGGACTGGGGCTATATATTGCCAAACGCTATACTGAACAACTTGGGGGAAACATAACCCTGGTTTCAGAATTAAATAAAGGTGCGCAATTCATTGTAAGTCTGCCGCTCAGTAATAGCATAATATTAAAAAAGCAACCTGATCTTGGAATCAGGTTGCTTTAATGCGTGGCCGTACAAGAGAAGTGAATGATGCATTAGAGAGGAAAGATGTACTACCATTTTGAAATAAATTTAAGCTGACAATTATACGCTATTAATGATCCAGGTCTAATTTAAACCTGTTTATGGTCAAGATATTAAATCCCTAAAATGATCTTAGTTAGATGCAATAATGCCCGAAATCATTTTATAGCAGGATGCATTACATTTCTTTTGCCAATCAAGCCATTTTATGCAAAAAACAATACTCTTAATAGACGACAATGAAGAAGTACGTGAAAATGTGGCGGAGTTATTAACCCTGAGCGGTTACCTTGTAATTACAGCCAGCGATGGCAAAGACGGTGTTGAAAAGGCAAAAAAGCAACAACCAGATCTGATCCTTTGCGATGTGATGATGCCTAACATTGATGGCTGGGGCGTAAAACATATACTAAGCAAAGACTTATACACTCAAAATATACCCTTTATCTTTCTAACAGCTCGTACAGATAAAAGTGATTTCCGAAATGCTATTGACCTGGGAGCCAATGATTTCATTACAAAACCTTACCAGGCCAATGAATTACTCAATTCAATAGAGCGAGTATTACGCCGGACCGAACAAACGAAGTCAGATCCCGTGGCTAATATCTCAACAACTGGCAGCGCTAAAACTGACAAAGACCCAATGCATGCACTGATCGAGCATTCAGATATACGAGATTACAAAAAAGGACAAAACATATACAAACTAGGCGGCATCCAACGATATTTATACTACATAAAAAGCGGGAAAGTAAAAACATATAAGGCGCATCAGGATGGCAAAGACCTTGTTACTGATCTATATGGCGATGATGATTTTTTTGGCTACCAGGCTATATTTGATGATGTGCCCTATACTGAGACTGCCGAAGCAATGGAGGATACTGAAGTGGTTCTCATACAAAAAAAGGCTTTTGAAGATATTGTATACAACCATTTGCCCACCATGAAAAAATTTTTGAAACTAATGGCAAAGGAAATCATCATGAAGGACGAGCATATACTGGGCATAGCATATAATACATTGAGGAAAAAAGTAGCGGATGCACTCGTGACATTAAACGCAAAATATAATAATCAAAAAAAGGACAATTTCACAATAAACATTAATAGAGATGCCCTTGCGTCCATAGCTGGAACAGCTACTGAATCACTGATAAGAACGCTTACAGATTTTAAAGACGAGAAGTTAATAGATATGGGGAATGGATCAATTACTATACTAAACAGTAAAAAGTTGGGAACGCTGATAAGATAGAATACCCCACTTTTGCCCCACTATTAACTCTGATTATCCCTATCTGGCTATAGTTGCCTCTTCATCCGCACGTTTACATAGGACAAATATTGATTCTTATCATCTTCATATTTGCTTTTAATCATAACTATTTTTCGGAAGTATCAATCATGCCTTTGACATCTGTCATTTACAAAGGCCACATCCCCTGATACTTTTACAACATGAAAATAATCATTCTGTTATCTGTAAGCATTATTGTAGGAATAATAGCTGGATTGCTTGCCGGACTACTTATCGCGCCTGAAAGGGGAAATGACACACGTCGAAAAATTTCTTACAGGATAAAAAAACTGGTTAATAAAAGCAATGCATCAGACGAAGCAATGCCGGAACTGTATTAATGGAAAAGCAATTTTACCTGGAACAAGTAAATAATTATGAAGAATGGTATGAAAAGTACCCTTTAGCTTTTCAATCAAAAGTTCAAGCTATTCGTATTGCTTTACCTGTAGGTTCAAAAGCAAAAGGAATAGAAATAGGATTGAGAACAGGAAAATTTGCAAGTGAATTAGGCATTACTGAGGGCACCGAATCATCCGTTGAAATGTGGCAAATAGCTTCAGACCGGGGAATTGATGTAGCCTTTGCCGAGCCGGAAAGGCTGCCATATAAAAGGAGCAAATACGATTTCGCACTAATGGCCGATATAGGAAGAATAGCAGATTTACATCAATCTATACAAGAGGCAAAACGAGTTTTAAAGCCCAATGGCATCTTGATAATGGCATTTATAGATAAAAATAGCGACCTCGGAAAATCCTTTGAAGCTATGAAGCTATATGGTTATCATAAAGACCAGAAATTTTACTCTGTAGAGCGGGTTTTGAATGAGATAAAGCGCATGGGTTTTAAAAAAGTAAAAGTATTACAAACTATTTTCCATGATCCTGAAGATATCAAAGAGCCGGAAATACCTAAACATGGCTATGGTGAGGGTTCTTACGCAGTAATCAGAGCTATAAAAAGATAGAATTAAACTTTAATCTTAAAAACCAAACCTATGTCTATAGTATATTATGCAAAAGCAAGCCTGGTAAACGAAAGCATATCGCACATAGAGCGGTGGGCGGTTAAGATCACTCAAGTTGCCAAGTCACACTACGGGTTCATTAAAACATTTCCATTTATGGATTACCGGAACAGATCTGTAATCCAATTAATTCGCAATGAGCAGCCGCTATATAAAAAGCCGGCATTCATTGGCATAAGTTTCACCTCCTATAACTGTATAAATTACCTGGAATTCTTTTCAACTTTTAATGGTTTCAGCTTAAAAAAGGACGACAGCATTGAATTATACTTTGAAGATGATGTTATCATATATTGCAAGTTCAATACTCCGAACGTACAGTACCCAATTAAAAAGAACGTCTTTCCTATCAGTGATGAACAACTGGAATATATTGCCAGTAAAAAGTTACTATACTGGAAACTGTATGATAACTTAAGTAAGAATGTTATGACAGGAGGTTTTGAGCCAAAGGAAGACAATGAACAATATAAATCAGAGAATACTGGCCGGCAGTTACTTAAAACAATGGCAAAGGAAATATTAACCCAAAAACTTATCCTGGACTCACATGTCCGCAATCTTTGCTAATCAGCGATATCCTACCAATATAAATTCCGGATGTAAGCTATACCTTCTGGTAGATATTATGCATACAAGCGAATACCACACTGATGATGTATTTGACATGCAGGTAAATGCAGAAAAACTTTTGCATTTGTTTGAAGGCATAGCACGAACGCTTACCAGTGAACATCTTCGCTATTTCGATCAATTGATTTTAGAAAAAAACTCCCAACTTGCATTTCCGGAAGTATTAAACCTCCTGAAAAAATTAAATCATGAACTACATATCCACGCCAATTTAATTACTACAGATTATAAAAATGTGAAAGGCTACAAATCGGCCAAATTAACGATAGGTTGTAAAAGAATTATAAAAAAGGCAACTTATACAATTATCGAAAAGGCAATATCATTTCCGAAATTTAAGTAGTTGATGATGCCAGCTTAACAATATTTCGCTCATTGCTCAACTTAAAGCCCGTTTATAATAAACGGGCTCTTAATTGATTTCATAATGCAGGTCAAATAGGCCTTAATGATTTATGGTGCTAAAGTTGCCCTTACGCCAAGGCTACCTGTGTAAGTACCGCCAAGATGGTCGTAAGCTGCACCAGGCAACAAAGCGATATTGCAATCGAATTCTT
>Ga0157372_10006285_pt1 | contig 12633 bp, 11 predicted proteins | sample C55metaG_FD_115307 | JGI IMG/M metagenome (GOLD analysis project Ga0157372, IMG submission 115307) | Corn rhizosphere microbial communities from Kellogg Biological Station, Michigan, USA - C5-5 metaG | ecosystem: Host-associated > Plants > Roots > Rhizosphere > Soil | place: USA: Michigan... | reverse complement strand
CTATTGGCTGTCGGTTGAACCGGCCGTTGCTGGCGGAGCGATGGTCTTGACTTTGATGGTTTTCGCCGGAACTCCAGCCACGATGTTGTAAGGCGGCACATCCTTCGAGGCCACGCCGATCGAGCCCACCATTCCATGTTCAGCGATACGTACCCCACTCATTACGGTCGCGTGGTAGGTCACACGCGCGCGCGGACCGATTTCGGTCTTGTGATTAGAGATGATCATGCCGTCGTTCAAGTCGTGGGCATGGGTATAGACGTTCGCATAATCCGAAATTGAACTGCCCTGGCGGATGATGAGTTCGCCGCGGTCGTCCAGCAAAACATATTTGTGGATGGTGCAGTTGTCTTCCACCGTCAGGTTGTAACCGAATGTGAGCTCGACGCCGTGAAAGATCTTCACGTTCGTGCCGCAATATTTAAAGACGTGCTTCGCCAGCATGGCGCGCATCCGAAATCCCAGCCAGTGATTCAAACCCAACGGCGAGCGGTCGTACATCATCCAAAACCAGATCAGTGGCTTGCGTTCGGCGTATTTCGCGGCGTCAGCGTCGCCGTAGTATTCCGGCTCCATGGTCGCGTTCCGCGGATCGAATGTATGCACCATGGCGCGTTGCGCCAAATCGCCTGACGGGGACGCGTAGGGCCGGCCAAGATAAATTTCGTGCAACGCCCCGCGTACGACATCACTGCGATGCTCAGGATCTTTGTTAGCAAATTCGGAATCGAGGCGCTCGATCCACTTTAGAAAAACGTCGTTGGCATCCGGCGTCGGTTGCAGATTGCGGTATTCGTATCTGGGCATGGTTGTTGTCTCACGGGAAAGCGTTAACCACTAAGGACATTAAGTTACACGAAGGGACGCGAAGATTTCTCCAAGGTTAGGTGACAATCTCTGGGATCAGCGGATTACTTCTGAATAATGGTCAGCTCGTGGCTCCCGACGGTGGCACTATCGATCCGATCAGCCAGTGCAAATTGCGAGTCGATACCGAGGTCCGGGTACTTCGGAGTGAGAAATTTGTCGACGAACAATTGCAGCACGAAATGCGGCACTTCCATGTCATCGATCGAGACCGAATCCACGTGGACATGCCCTCTTCCTTCGGCGCCATGAGCATGCGCCACGACCACGACATCATGAACGCCGCTGAAAACTGAGAGCAACGGATTGGACGAGTGCGTGCCCTCGCGAACGCGATCAAAATCAACGTGGGCGTTTCCGGTTATGACTCCGTTTTCGCCCTCAAGCTTTACCGACTCAACTCCCGCAGGCAGGCGCACGTGGTCAGATGCCAGGTAAGCGTTGACCTCGGCCTCGGTAAAAACCGTTGGGGTCTGGTTCGGATGAGATGAACGTCCGTTGGCTTCCACATGGTCGATTTTTCGCTCCGCCGACGCAAGGTCGGGCGAGCCTGACTTTCCTACGACAGTGAGCGGCAGGCACAGCAAAAGTAAGATGGCAGAATATTTTAAGTTCACGGTTTCAATGCGGCCTGGGTTGGCGGGTTAGTGATCGGCGAGACGCGAGTCTGATCGAGGGTGCCGGAAACGTTGTATCCACCGGAATTTTCGCCAGTCATCTTGAGATTCAAATCGCCCGCCAGTGAAGCTGTGCCGCTGACGTTAAAAACCCCGCTGTCGCTAACGAGTTCCGTGTCATCCAACGAAAAAGTCGCATCGCGGAAAACCAGCTGACCGGAAAACACGCTGCTGTGAAGCGGCTCGGCATTCTCGCTGAGAAGAACGTGAGGAAACTCGCCATCCTTAATGGAAAACTTCGCGTCAAGTTCGGCTTCCTTCAGCAAATCCTGAAGGTTCCAGCCGGAAGTTGTGAATCGATAATTGGCCGAACCCTCGCCGTCGATCCAACCTGTGCGCATGATCTCGGCGATGGATGAGAGCGACACTCCGTTGAAGTTGCCGGTTCCCGAATACATGGGCGGCCGCACCGAAAAATCAGCTTTGAAATTTGCTGCGGTTTGGCCACCGAGCAAGTTTCCGTGCGCATTGGTCAGCGAAAGTTTGGCCTTTTCTAAATTCAGATCGCTGGAAAACCGAGTACACATTGCCACGCCCAGAATTAACTTATCGATGGCGACCGATCCGGTGGCACTGGCTTTCGCGAAATAGTTGGACGAGTTGCTAATTGCCAAAAGTTTGTACCAGGGACGCTTCGCCGCCAGTGGATTAAACAAACGGTTTAGCGCCACCGCGCTGGTTTCCGCAGACCGTAAATGAAATTGGATACGGCAGGTTTCCGGTGTCCCGCAGGGGCGCGGAATGACCAGTGAACCACGCCAGGTTGACTCCGCAGCCAACGCCTCCAAATTCTTAACTCGCACCGCATCGGTGTCGATCGCCAGATCGGCGCGCCTGATTTGAAACGGCGAATTCATCCCTCGAACCTGAGCGTGCACTGAACGGAGTTGAGCAGTGCCAGTGAGTGTTGGCGTCGCCAAGTCCCATGCACCAGCCACATTCAGATCGAGGGTAGTGATTCCTTCAGCTGAAACCTGGGGCGCGGGCAGCCGGAACATCTGTGCAACCTGTAAAACACGTTTCAGACCAGCTTCACCACGGACTGAAGCCATGTACCCGGAGCGTGAGATCGAAAGGTGGGCCTGGATCGGCGCCGGTCTGCCGAGAGCAACGTTAATTGGCCCGATCTGCAATTTAGGGAAATTCAGAGACGCGACAGCGGTCTTCGATTTGGAAGTCGAAGGTGAAGTGACTAGCGCGAAAGGCACGCGACCCAAAATCAATTCAGTTCCTGCTTGAGAGCTCAAACGCACGCCCGTGGCTTCGCCTTGTCCCAGCAATTGCGCCGCCTTTGAAGAACTGCTGCGCCTCAAAGAGAACGCGAGGTCCATGTTGCCAGTAGCGTTCAGGTCACGAGGAACCGTCTGATTAATATGGCGCAGCAGCTCCAGAGCAGATTGGACCGGCGCATTCTTGGCGAGAAGAGTCAGATTATAGGATGAGAACGGAATGCCGTCCGCGCTGCCCTTCAGTTCCACGCTGCCATCCCCACTCGGTGAACTGCAATCTACGTTGGTCAGAGAACGCTGGTCTGAGTTGTACTCGGCAGAGCATTGTGCGGCCACAGTGAAATCGGTGCCGGCCGGCATGTCCTGACGGCGAAGCTGGTCGATGGATGCTTCGCTGGTGATCTGCAAATTTCTCAGTGTCCCGGAAAAATGGCTGGAGAGTGCGGCACTGCCGCGCCATTGCTTATCAGTTCCGAACAACAGTCTTGACATCTGCCCGATCTGCGCCTGGTTCCAATCGAGGGAAAACTGAACTGGAGTGTCATAAAGCACAGCCGCGCGCTGCCAGACGCCGTTCATGCTAAACACGCCAGTGTCAGTCAGATTTGCATCAGTGCGGATGGGGCTGCCACGCAGGCGCATACCCCACTGGTTCTCCGACTCCTGCCACAGCGAAAAGTCGGCATTGATGAATGCGAAATGGGTTTTTTCCACGCCATTTTTAAAATTAATTCGCGTGTGTCCCGCTTCGATATAAGGGAAAATTCGACGGGACTCGCGTTTTCCGGCAGTGGTGGGAGCGGTTGAACTTTTCGAAGCCCGCTCGACCAGTTCCTCGAAATTCCATTTGCCATCCGAGTTGCGGCTCAAATTCAGGCTGGCGTCGCTCAGGCTCAGACTGGAAATTTCGATTCGCCGTCGCAACAGGGAGCTCACTCGGAGCCAAGCCGAAACATCAGGAGAGCGGAGCAGCGGCTCGGCTCCGAACTGTGGATTGTCGTAGATAGTTAAGTTTTCAAGCTCAAGGCCAGGGCGAGGCAGAAACCGAATGTGAACTGCAGCAATCTCAACTCGCCGGCCAAGTTCCATACTGAGCGACTCGGCTACTTTTCGGTGCAGCAGTCCACTTTGCGGTCGCACCAGAAACAGCGCCAGCAATACCAGCGCTGTGGATCCAATGACGCGTTTGGACAAAAGCTTTTTCAACGGACTACCTTGAGAGTTCGCTTCCAGCGGGTCATATCGAAGAAGTGCAGCACCACGTGTCCGAGAAACGAAATCCGGTCGCCGGGGCTTTTCTGGAGATATTGGTCGGGTGGCGTTTCAAATGACCAATAAATAAACATGGGTCGCCCGATAACGTTCTGCCGCGGAATGAAGCCCCAGTAACGGCTGTCATAACTGACGTCCCGATGATCGCCCATGGCGAAGTAACTGTCAGGCGGCACTACCAGATCGCCATTCTCAACGTGTTGCGGCAGGGTCAACTTCCATTCCGAGGTCGCGTTGCTATAGTCGGAGGGCGGCACGTTGGGAAAATTATCGCGATAAGGGTCGTAGGGGTTGAGTCCGGTATTCAGGACATATGGCTCGTCCAGTTTTTGTCCGTTGCGATAGACCGCTCCGTCGCGAAGATGGATGTGATCGCCGGGAATTCCCATGATCCGTTTAACTACATAAAGATCGGGCTCGGCCGGCGAGAGAAACACCACAATATCTCCGTCATGAATGGGAGCGTAATGAACAAGGGGTTGGATCCAACGGCTCGGAGGGGCGAATTGCACCCGATTGACGAACACGTGGTCCCCGATCAGCAAAGTGTTCTCCATCGATGCCGAAGGAATTTCAAACGCCTGCAAAATGAAAGTAATAATGAAGAGGCCAGTCACCAGCACTCCCGCCAGTGAAGCTAAGAACTCGACGGTAGTTTCTCTTGGCTTTTCCTGCTTGATCTCTTTCGTGGCCAATCTCGTCCTCTTTCTCGAAATTTACTGTACCAAGCGCAAAGCCCGATCCCATCGCGTTATCTGAACCAGGTGACTCATAGCATAGACGAACCGGGCCAGTTTGTTCCCGTCCGCCGGATATTGGTTGTCCTGGCTGCGCATGGACCAGTAGATCACCAGCGGCCGGCCCACGATGTTTTGCTTGGGCACGAAGCCCCAGTAGCGGCTGTCCAAAGAATCGTCGCGATTGTCGCCCATCACAAAATAATTGTCTTCCGGTACGATCAACTGGCCGTTATCGACCATCTTCCTCATTTCCAGCCACCACGCCCCATTCAATCCAGCAACCGGCAGGTCAATGCGCGGGAAATCATCGCGGAACAGCGCTTCGATTCCCCCATCGTTCGGACGAGAGTAGCGGGCGTAAGGTTCGATATTCAGCTTGCCGTTTACGTAAACCCGGCCATCAATCATGCGAACGCGGTCGCCGGGAATTCCGATCACGCGCTTAACGAAATGCTCGCTGGGATGAATCGGATAATGGAATACGACAATGTCTCCGCGCTTCACTTTTCGGTAGGGCAGGAAGTGGCCCCAGAAGCCGTCGTTTCCAAAATGCAATTTGTCCACCAGCAGGTAATCGCCGATGAGCAAGGTATTCTCCATGGACTCCGAGGGAATCTGGAATGCCTGCACTACAAACGTCACCACAAAAACCGCGATCACCACCGTTCCCAGTAGCGACTGCAACGACTCCGGCCAGCCGGAATAACGGTCAGCGTGCCTGCGAACCAGATTCAACGTGTCACTCCATTGCCGGAGGGCAGGGAAGCGAGGTGTTCAAGGACCTGCCGGGCAGCTTCCTGCTCTGCGGTTTTCTTGGTTGCGCCCTGCGCGCGTCCCACGAACTCGACCTGGCCAGTTCCCAGTGCCAGCAAGCGCGCTTCGATGGTGAATGTCTTCTGGTGCTCGGGGCCCGACTCCTTTACTAGTACGTAAGCTGGCTGCGGACGCGCCGTTGCCTGCAAGGTTTCCTGCAAAGCGGACTTGTAATCGGTGACCTTGGCTGCCCGGCCGGTCGAGACAAATTCTTCAAGTTCCGGTTGAATAATTCGCTGGAGGATCAGCTTCCGTGCGGGCTCCAGGCCGGCATCGAGATAGACGGCGCCGAGCACGGCTTCGAGAGCATCGACCAGCAAAGCAGCTTTATTTCGGCCTCCGCTTTTTTCTTCGCCTCGTCCCAATCGCAAAAATTTCCCCAACTGCAACTGTTCCGCCACGCGGATCAGATGGTTCTTGCTGACGAGATGCGCGCGGAGTTTTGAGAGCTGACCCTCGTTGAATTCCGGGAAGCGGCGAAATAGTTCCTCGGTCGTCACCAATCCCAGCACTGCGTCACCCAGAAATTCGAGTTGCTCATTGTCACGGGCGCGTTCTCCGGAACCCGGTCGGAGCATCTCCGCTTCTCGAGCTTGGGAGCTGTGAGTCAGGGCGCGCTCCAGAAATTCGGGCGAAGCAAACACATGCCCGATGGATTCTTCAAGGCTTGCGACTTCTCTGAGGTTAGATGTCAACATTCAAGATTTCCTGCTCAGTGGGGCGGCGTGGAAACCGCGCCTGGAGAGGCTTGGTTCGGCGGCGCAGTGTTTTGCGGCGCAGGTTGATTCGCCTTCGGCGCGGTAACCGCCGAGGCTCCGCTTCCACCCGCCTGCACGACCAGTCGATCACGCTCGTTTCTCGCCATCCTTCCCAGGTCCGTGCCTTCTTCAGTTAATTCCACCGCGCGATTTGCCTGCTCCAGCGCATCGGAATATTTTTTTTGCTGGTCCAATGCCAGCGCCAGGCGCAGAACAACGACTGGATCAGGATTGGCCGCGTCGGTATCCATCGCGTCGCGCAACTTGGTTTCCGCTTCGGCAAAATGCTCCTGCTTGTAATACATGGTCCCAATAATTGCCAGTGCTGTCGAGCGCAGATATTTCTTGTATGCGTCAACCCTGTCCGGAGAAGTGCCGGCCGGAACCGCTAAATCAGTGTCTAAGGTTTTGAGCGCGTGGCTGGCATATTCGACGACTTGCTCTGAGCGCTGCTGGCGATCGAGGTCTGTAGGTCCGGTGCGTTCCTCAAGGATTTCCGCAATTCCGATCAGGGCCTCAGGGTCATCCTTATCTATGGCCAGCACTTTAAGTCCCATGTTCATCATCTTTTCAGGATTGCCGGCGTTCTGATAGCTGCTCATCGCCGCGCGATAAAGCAGGACGCGCACATCGCTACTGGGAAATTTGGCTGCGAAATCGTCAGCAGCTTTTTCCATCACTTCGGGATTTTGCCCATTGGCCATCGCCGCTTGGTACGCCTTGTACTCTTCTCTCGTTTTGGTCTGCACGGGCGGGCGGCCAGTATTCGGAGTTCCAGCCTGTCGCGGGTTGGAAGAAGCAGGCATCGACGCCGAAGACTGCGCTTGCGCCGCCACAAGGCTGGTCGCCAGCACTGTGATCAGCACTGCCGCTTTTCTCATTCCCATTCTCCCGAAAAATTGCAACTCTGGCGGGCGATTGGAGCCGGTCAGTTGCTTTGGTCGTCCTTGTCGTTGTCCGTGGTTTCTTTATCTTTATCCTTCGCGCCGGCGGGCGGTGCGTACGGCTTTTGCAGTCCCTGTTCAGCCGCGGCTTTGGCGGTAGGCAAGGATTCGCTGGCTCCCTCGGCAGCTTTGTAGTGGGCTACGGCTTGCGCCCGCAGTGGACCGCCGGTGTCATCATCCTGAAGATCGAGAATTCGTCCGAGATAAATGTGCGACCAGGCTACAACTTGTGGCTCGCTGGTCGCATGCAATGCTTGTTCAAAGTAATCCCGCGCTCCGTCCATATTTTTATTGAGCGAAATTTGCGCCAGGATAAACAATGCGCGTCCGGGATCCTCAGTCTTTTCAGCCAGCGCTTGCTTGGCCAGCCTTTCGGCAGTCTCTGAATCGCCCGCGGATAGACGCTCCTCAGCTGTGGTCAGGAGCCTTCCTTCCTTCGCGCGCGCCAGATGCAGAATCTCCGGATCAGACTCGGTGGCGAACTGTATCTGTGCAGTTTGTTTTACTTCGCGGCGAACATCTATTCCGCTGATCAAAGCTGGCAACGCGTTCTTGAATCCGATATTGTCTTTTTCAAACGGAATTAACTTCTCATAGAAATATTGCGTCAGCACAAAGCCCTGCGACATAGATTGTTGAACCGCGGCCTGCTGATCAGCCAGGCTGGCTTTTCTATTGGCCAGAGTCCGGGCCTCCACGGCGCGAATCACGCACTCCGTCACCAGCAGGGAAGCATCATCCTTAAAGGCCTCGTCCATGGGCGCGAGCCGTAATGCATCCATCAAAGGATCGAGCGCCACAAAGTTGGCGGAAAATTTCCCGACCATGGGATCCAGTAAATAATGCAGATACGCGTGCCGGATCTGGTCCACCTTCAATGCGATGTTCGTCCCCGGCGTGATCACGACGAAATATTCGAGACTGTAATTCCGGGCGTTGGTCTCAGATGAAGCTCCCATCGGCTCTACATACATGGTGAAAGTGCGCCCCATGTAGCTGTTCGATGGCAGCTTGAGATAAAGCTCGGTGTCCGCAATCATCTTGGCCAACGCCGCGCGATAGCGATCCGTCAACTCGGCATAAGCCGCGGCATGACGGTCCCACAGCTCGTGAATTCCCACGTCGGTATAGAACTTGCCAAGCAGCGGAACTAATCCCAGGACCGCGCTGGCATCCGGAGGAAGATCGGATTCCTTAGCCTTCAAAGTAAGAGCCGGCGGAGGATTCAGATAAAGCCCCAGCGACACATATTCGGAAAGCGTAAGCGTGTCGGTTCTCTGCTGGTGGTCGTGATAGAACGAGCAGACCGCATCGGCAGCCGCTTTGGCCTTCTCCGAAACTTCGATGTTGTGGCCGACTTCGCCACGTATCGTCATACGAACGGGATCGGCCGGCACCAGTTCAGCGTCATACCCGCAGGCATTGATTGCGGTGAGAACGGTGAATAGCGCCTCGCTGGTATCCAGCGTGACCGGGCTTTGAGCATAGGCAAAGCTGGAACTCAGGACACCGAAAACCACCAGCAAAAACAATCGTTTATGAATCAGAAAAGCAGACCTCAGGGAACCCCTCCTGCGCGGGCGGACTAAAATGCGGCTCTGATCAAAGTTTAAGAGGTTCACTGGCAGGGGTCAAACCGGAAATGGGAAGAGAGAACTGACATAGCTTAGAGCGCTGTAATCAAAGAGTAAACATTGTGAAGTGGTGTTACTGCGCTGTCGCCGAATCCGTTTTGTTCCGATTTCGTAACAAAGGAAAAAAATGCTTGGCCGCCGCCGAGCTGTGGCAGAATGTGCGGCAACGACGGGAGTCAACGATGAATAATTCAGAGAGAGTTCTTTGCCTTGGCAAACACAAGTGCGGCACGCGCTGGTGTCGCAGGACGTGGCACAACAAATTTCTGCTCTGCTCCATGCTATTTCTTGCGGTTAATTGCATTGGACAGCGCAGTGTTCTGACCTGGCACTACAACAACATGCGATGGGGTTCAAACACCCAAGAGACAGTCCTGAACCCCACAAATGTAGTCTGGACGAACTTCGGGAAACTGTTCTCGCAACCAGTCGACGGTGCAATCGTTGGCGAAGCACTATACCTGCCTAACGTCACGGTCCCCACTCAAGGTACCCACAATGTGGTGTACGTTGCGACAATGAATGACACGGTATACGCCTTCGATGCAGACAATAATTTAGGATCAAATGCTCTGCCGCTCTGGGCGAAGCGGGTGGCTGTGTCTGGGGCAACGGCAGTGCCCATCAGCGTACAAGGAGGTGCTGGAGTCACGGGCTGGACAGAAGTGGGGGTGATATCAACGCCGGTCATCGATTCGGCAACCGGGACTATTTATGTCCTCGCCAAAGACTATCTGAATGGTGTGGTAAAGAACCGGCTCTGGGGACTGAGCATATCCACAGGCGCTAGCAAATTCAGCCCGGTTCCTATTTCCGCCACTTTCACCCGCGGTGGTGTCACATACACGTTTAACAACTTGACCCAAATCAATCGGCCGGCTCTATTGTTGAACGGCGGGAATATCTATATTGCCTTCGGGTCCAACGGGATTAACGGTCAGGAGCAAGGGTGGGTCATTGCCTACAGCGCGATCACCTCGACATCGTTAACGCCCCAGTTTCGGGGGGCATTCAACGCTGAACCCGGTCGCGACACTGCGGCCATATGGCAGAAAGGTGGAGGGCCCTCAGCCGATGGTGGGGGCAATGTTTATGTCGAAACTGGCGACGGTCCAGTCGTTGCAGGAACGAATTTTGGGCAGAGTGTATTAAAGCTGACCCCAATGAATTCCAAGTTGGCGTTGACCGGCTGGTTCACGCCATATAACTGGAGGTCCTTGTGGTTGAAAGACCAAGATCTGAACAATTCAGTGCTCGTCTTGCCTCCCCAGCCGGGTGCGCACCCCTATCTTGCGATAGCCATTGGAAAAGTGGGCACTCTATATGTGCTCGATCGCACCAACATGGGTGGGCTCTGTACGACGTGTACGACTGCCGACACACAAATTGTGCAAGAGGTCACCGGAGCTGGGTCCGAAACTGGCGCGTTAGTCTACTGGAACAATCGAGTCTACACAACCGGGCAGGGTTCTCCAGTTAAGATATGGTCGCTGAGTAACGGTTTGCTTTCGACCACTCCGGCGGTGAAGACCAGTCAAATTTTCACCAGCGAACACGCGCCCATACTTTCGTCCAATGGCACGAGTAATGGCATACTTTGGCAGCTCAACGGCGGAAACCTGACCGCCTATGACGCGCTCACGCTTAAGGTGCTGTACCAGGCCAGTCAAAGCAATGGACGTGACTCATTGCCTACGCTCCCACATTTCGGCCAGTTGATGCAAGTGAATGGAAAGATCTATGTAGGTGCGAATTCAAGCTTAGTTGTGTTTGGGTTGTTTTGAACGCACCGGGGCGGGTGGCCCACTTCCCATGCATAAAACCCGACGGTGCCCCATTTCTCGCGTTCTTGGCGAGAAGTGGGGCTTTTCCATTGACTGAGATTTATTCACGCCATCGAAAAAAGTAACACCAGCCAAATCATCAGGCCAAGGGTTGTAAAAAGCTCTCTCTGCTGCAAACTCTGTCCTGGCTTCTGCATCCATTTACACGCAACAGAGGCTCTGACTCGAGGGACGCAAATGTTAACTCGCCTGCTTCTTTTCGTGCTGGTGTGTCTTCCTTTCGCATTAAACCAAAAATTAGATGCCCAGACGTGCAATCCGGGAAACACCGACCCCTCGGTAACGATTTGCATGCCTCAAAGCGACGTCACCCAATCGCCGATCCATCTCCAGATTGCCACCAACGACTCCGCGAAAGTTGACATGCTTCAGGTCTGGTACAACGGCGTTAAGCGCTGGGAGAATCCCGTTAGTTCGGCAGATTTTTTTCTCGCTGCCGAAGGTTTCGGTCCCTACAAGATCACGGCCCTTGCTCATGATGTTTCTGGTCGTTGGTTCCAATCTAGCGTTTCCATCAACATCACAGACCAACTGTTTGGCTGTCCGGTTGAAGAAACCATGGGGCAAGGCCCACGTTCTGTAGTCATCTGTTCGCCGGCAGACGGCGAAATTCACTTTTCTCCGGTCTTTCTCGCATGGAATGCCGTTGCTGCACCTGGCGAGCAACCCAAGTCGGTCCAGATTTTCGTCGATGGCAAAAGCGTGTTCCAGACTCCCCCGGCATTGTCGAATGGGTTTTCGCTTTCGCAAATCTATCTTCCCATGTCAATCGCGCGCCATCGCATCTCGATTCAGGGATACGACTCTCAAGGTAGCTTTAAATCGACGATTTATATGAAGGTGAACAAGATTCACCTGGGATGCCCGCCGCCCACTGTTCTTCCCGACATTAATGTGTGCAGCCTCACCGATGGTCAGAATGTAAATGGAATCATTCTTGTGCAAGCCGCCGCCGCTGCCTCCACCGGAATCAAGCGATTTGCCGAGATACTGGACGGAACCCAGGTATTCAGCATCGGTAATCATGCCTGGCTGGACAATGCACTCAGCGTCAGTTCGGGTCCGCACACTCTCGTCATTCAAGCGACGACAAATTCAGGCGTGCACCTGCAGAAAACCTTCAACCTGACTTCGAAGTAGCCAGCCATAGTTGTGGAGGCAAGCCTCAGACTCAAGAAGTGGGGTAGCTGCCAGGGACCGAGCGGGGAACGCCCGCTCGGTGCAATAGTCTTATACGACTCGCGAATCACGAGTGCAGACCGAAAGCAAAGCACTCACGATGCTATCTCATAGCTGAATAACCAATTTGTATATTTTTCGCGGCAACGGTCACAACAAAAATGCACCGCCAATGGATGAACGGCTTGAGCATTGGTCCAGACAGGAAGGATGGTGATTTCGCGTCGATCTGTCTGCGCTCCCTTACTCTCTGCGGCCAGCCCTAAAATCCAACTCTGACCATCTCTTTTCCGTCGGTGGCAGGTGTCGCAAAAATATTCCAACATGCAGGAACCTCCGCGAGAACTTTGGATGGCAACTTCGAAATACTGGATGCAGCTAGATTTCGGGTGTCGGCGCCTCCGAAGCCAGAGTTTCGGGTGCGATGCAGGTGCAACCCGAGTAGCCGGACGACATTGCGGTGACGTGACAAACCGATTCCAGTCAATTAAACTCCGAATTCAAAGCAGTTACCCACCCGCGCCGGGATGGCGGAACTGGCAGACGCAGCGGACTCAAAATCCGCCGACCTTCGGGTCTTGGGGGTTCAACTCCCCCTCCCGGCACCATAATTCCAAAGTAGTTGAGTGAGTGGTCGAATTCTTCGCTGCACCTTCGAGTGCGCAACTGTGCGGGT
>Ga0157372_10006279_pt1 | contig 12639 bp, 14 predicted proteins | sample C55metaG_FD_115307 | JGI IMG/M metagenome (GOLD analysis project Ga0157372, IMG submission 115307) | Corn rhizosphere microbial communities from Kellogg Biological Station, Michigan, USA - C5-5 metaG | ecosystem: Host-associated > Plants > Roots > Rhizosphere > Soil | place: USA: Michigan... | reverse complement strand
ATCCCCGGCAATAACATCTTCAATGTCGTTAACATCAATTTTACCATTCCTTTTTATTATTGATTCTATTACGTTAGCCAATAAATCATCCGGTCGAATAGTGCTCAAACCGCCGCCAAAGCGGCCGATAGCAGTTCGCAATGCATCTATAACATACACCTTTTCCATTTATATTATTTAATCTTTCTGCAAGATAATTTTTTATTTGTGCGAATAGCTATGCTTGAGTTAAGCTGCCTAATCATTTCACTCTATTTAAGCAATTACCACAAATACAAATTCTATCTTTGCAAAATGAACGAAAAAAAAAATATAAGAACGCTTTCGATAGAAGAACTAACTGAATACTTCGCTACCATCGGCGAAAAAAAGTTCCGTGCAAAGCAAGTGTGGGAGTGGCTTTGGCAAAAACATGCAAAGGCTTTTGATGACATGACGAATTTAAGTAAGGAATTAAGACAAAGCCTGTCAGAAAATTTTTCATTGCCTGCAATTAATAATGATGTAGTTCAATATAGCAGCGATGGAACCGTAAAAACAAGATTTAAAACTTTTGACGGCCATTTAGTTGAAGGTGTTTTAATACCTGCAGATAACAGGCAAACTGCCTGCGTTTCTTCCCAGGTGGGATGTAGCCTGAGTTGTAAATTTTGCGCTACCGGTTATATGGATAGAAAACGAAATTTAAACTTTGACGAAATATATGATGAAGTAGTTTTATTAAACCAGGCAGCGGAAAAAACATACGGAAAAAAATTAAGCAATATTGTATTCATGGGAATGGGTGAGCCATTATTAAATTATAAAAATGTTTTAAAAGCAATAGAAAGAATTACTGCTCACGACGGACTTGGCATGAGCGCCAAAAGAATCACAGTATCTACTGCGGGCGTTGCCAAAATGATAAAACAATTAGGAGATGACGGTGTGAAATTCAATCTTGCTTTATCACTTCATGCCGCTAATGACAAAAAAAGGAATGAAATAATGCCCATTAATGAAAGCAATAGCATAAAGGTTTTGATAGAAGCTCTCAATTATTTTTACAATAAAACAAAAAACGATATCACGTTTGAATACATTTTATTTAAAGGTGAGAATGATTCCATACAAGATGCTGATGACCTCATAAAAATTTACAAACAAGTGCCGGTACATCTTGTAAATATTATTTAATATAACCCGATCGATAATGCAAGTTTCGTAAAACCTGATAAAGACACTACGCAAAAATTTATGGATTATCTTGCGGCACATCGCGTAAATGTAAGATTAAGAATAAGCCGCGGTAAAGATATTGATGCGGCTTGTGGCCAGCTTGCCAACAAAAACTTGAAGGCTGTGGCCATAAATTAATCTTCCGATATTTTTCTTAACACTTTATTATAGCCTGGCATTAAACCGGGCTTATTTGTTTTGGTCTATTCTTGAAACAAATAAAATTTATAAAATGAAAAAATATTTAATCGCACTCACCGTATTTACACTCATGGCTTTTGCAGTTAATGCACAATCAACAGATAATTCTGCGAAAAATTCTCCAACAGATCAGACTGGTAAAGTACATTCTAAACACGCCCATCATATGCATAAGCGTCATCACAACTTTGCCGCAATCCAGCAACTAAATCTGTCTGATGAACAAAAGCAACAAGTGAAAACTATGAATGAAGATTACAGGAATAAAATAAAGAATCTTGAAAAAGATGATAACATCACACTTAAAGATTATCGCTCGCAAAAAGCAAATCTTGAAAAAGAAAGAAAATCTAAATTCCAGGACATACTTACCACCGAACAAAAAGACCAGATATCACAGGCTAAAAAAGATAGAAGTGAAAGAATGAAAATGATCTCGCAAAAAAGGATGGATAAAATGAAAACTGATCTGAACCTTACAGATGATCAGGTTGCAAAAATTCGGGATGAAAGAAAAAGCATGATAGATCACGCTAAGGCAATTAAAGAAAATTCTTCACTTTCCGATGAACAAAAAAAAGAACAATTTATGAATCTCAGAAAAACAAGCCGTGATAATATAAATAAAATTCTTACCGCCGATCAGCTTAAAAAAAGAGATGAGCTAAGAAGCCGCCGCATGAAGAATATGAAAAATAGCTGGGGAAGTAAAGCATCTTAAAATTATTTCCCTCTGAAAACTACAGGTGAATCAATATTGGTTCACCTGTTTCTTTTATTTTATCTTTGCCGCTTATTACTGTTGAAAAAACAGCAAAATCAATCGCAATGAGCCAGCAACCTTTCCAAAAATTTATTAATCAAAAAAATAATGCTGCTATAAAAGAAAAGCACAAGCAGGACAAAAAGATTGCGAAAAAGCAAAGAGCCGCAGCTATAGAAAAGCATTTTGAAGAAAAAAGGGCTTTACGGTACAGGGGCTTCTCTGAAAATAAACCACCTGAAAAAAAAGAAGATACAAAATCGCAAAAAAAACAAAAATATCCTCAGACTAAAAAAAATATTTCTCCAGCTTCCACCGCAGCCCAAAAAAATTCGGACTCTTCTGAAATGCCATTAAATAAATTCTTGGCACATTGCGGCCTTACTTCCCGTAGGGATGCGGTTACTTTAATTATTGACGGAAAAGTTTCAGTAAATAAAAATATCATTACCCAGCCAGCTTTTAAAGTAAATGAAAAAGATGACGTGTTTTTTAATGGAAAAAAGTTATATATCACTAAAAATCTTGTTTATATATTACTAAATAAACCTAAAGATTATATTACTACAACAGATGATCCGCAAAACAGAAAAACTGTTTTGCAACTCACCAAAAATGCAACAGATCAAAGAATTTATCCTGTTGGAAGATTAGATAGAAATACTTCCGGCGTTTTGTTACTTACTAATGATGGAAGCCTCACCCAGGAACTAACTCATCCAAGCTTTAATGTAAAAAAAGTATATGAAGTAAAATTAGATAAGCCCCTAACGAAGCATGATTTTGAAAAAATATTAAAGGGCATTAGGCTTGAAGATGGTGAAATTTATGCAGATGCCTTAGCTTATGCTGATGCAAAAGATAAATCTATAATAGGAATAGAATTGCATAGCGGCCGCAACCGTATTGTCCGTCGCATTTTTGAATCACTGGGTTATGAAGTAAAAGGGCTTGATAGGGTTATGTATGCAAACCTTACCAAAAAAAATCTTGAGCGAGGCAAGTGGCGTTATCTTAGCGAAAAAGAAATTCGTTTATTAAAATATATGAATAAACAAAAAAACATCCGTCGCGCCGCCCCAAAAAATAAAAATATAAATCTTTCCGAATCTAATTAAAACACAGGCGTGAAAGGAGTTTCAATAATTTTTGAGAATGACGATTTTATTGCGGTAGATAAACCTTCCGGAATACTTACCATTCCTGACAGGCATGATGAAACGCAGCTATCTCTTTATAAAATTTTAAATTATCAATATGGCAAAATCTTTATTGTGCACCGGCTTGACCGCGACACCAGCGGATTAGTATTGTTTGCAAAAAATGAAGCAACCCACAAATACCTTTCACAGTTATTTGAAAAAAGAAATATTGAAAAAAATTATCTTGGTTTCATACGTGGAAGCCTACACGAAAATAAAGGAATGGTTAATGAGCCTATAGCTGAACATCCTTCACGTAAAGGCGTGATGGTTATAAATAAAAAAGGAAAATCATCGTTAACCGAATATGAAGTGCTACAGGATTTTGGTATTTATTCGCTTGTGAAATTTAATATCCAAAGCGGGAGAACGCATCAAATAAGAGTACACATGAAATCATTAGGCCATCCTATTGCGTGTGATGCTATTTATGGGGATGGAAAACCAATTTTACTTTCTTCTTTTAAAAAGAAATTCAAACTAAGCCAGCATGATGAAGAAGAAAGGCCACTCGTAAATAGACTGGCCTTGCATTCTTATCAACTAAAATTTAAAGATGCTAAAGAAATAGAACATTTGCTGGAAGCTTCCTTACCAAAAGATATGAAAGCGTTACTTCAGCAATTAAAAAAAGTCAGAAGCTGATCTTTTAATAATAAATTTAGCTTGCATCAGGCTGTGGTGTGTAACGCAAATAAGGCTTTACAACTCTTATACCCTTAGGAAATTTTTTAATTGCATCCTCAGTACTAATAGAAGGCGATACAATCAGATCTTCACCCTGAACCCAATCTGCAGGTGTTGTTAATCCCTGGTTTGAGGTAAGTTGTAAAGAATCAATTACTCTCAATACTTCATTAAAATTTCTTCCGGTAGAAGCAGGGTAAAGTATAATAAGCCTGATTTTCTTATCAGGATCTATAATAAACAGGGAACGCACTGTAGCAGTAGCAGAAGCATTTGGATGCAGCATTCCATACAGGTTTGCAACAGTTTTATCTTCATCAGCTATTAATGGAAATTCTACCGTGCAGTTTTGTGTTTCATTAATATCTTTCGTCCATCCATGATGCTTGTCCAGTGGATCAACACTTACAGCAAGCACTTTCACATTACGTTTTTCAAACTCTTTTTGTAATAAGGCAGTTTTGCCCAATTCTGTAGTGCACACTGGCGTAAAATCCGCCGGATGGGAAAATAAAACTCCCCAGCTATTGCCTAAATATTCATAAAGATTAATTTTACCTGCTGTTGTTTCTGCAGTAAAATCGGGCGCTGTGTCGCCTAATTGTAAACTCATAGTTGTAAATTTTATTTTAATAATATAATATTTACAAATGTACAACATCCTACTAATTTAGTAGGGAATATTTTATAAATTTACATATTGGAAAATAAACTTCTCCTTTAATATTATATTTTACGAAAAATGCTTTCAAAAAAAACAAGATATGCTTTCCGGGCACTTTCTTACCTCGCCGAAAATTACGGTAAGGGACCTATTCTAATTTCGGATATATCTGCTGAAAAAAAAATTCCTTTAAAATTTCTTGAAAATATTTTAAATGAGTTAAAAAAAGCTGATCTTCTTGAGAGCAAGAAAGGCAAAGGAGGCGGCTATCTCTTAAAAGTATCTCCAAAAAAAATAAATCTGGCAACCGTTATTAGAGTTATTAACGGCCCTATTGCGTTACTGCCGTGCGTAAGCTTAAATTTTTATGAACGATGCGAAGACTGTGATGAAACGTATTGCGGTATTCGGAAAGTAATGACAATTACAAGAGACGCCACTTTAAAAATTTTAGAAAAGAAAACATTACACGACATTATTTTTGCCACGATCTGATTTGCCGGCAGCTCTTACTACACTGTGTGCCCCAAACCGGTTTTTAACATCATCAATTGCTTTATACAGAATATTTTTTCTTTCGGAATTTTCAAAAATTTTCGTCTGTACGGCATCGTTAGTAAGGTCACTTAACCTAACGCCTAACAGCCTTACAGGATTGCTTTTTTTATACAATTTGTGAAAAAGGCTTTTTGCTACAGGTATTATTTCATCATCAGAACAGGTATAGGGGATAGCAGTTTGACGTGATGTTGTTTCAAAATCAGGGTACCTTACTTTTACTGTTACGCATCCGGTCACTTTATGTTCTTTCCTTAATTCAAAGGCAATCTTCTCGGTCATTCGTACTATTTCACTCATCAGCCTATTTACGTCAGCGATGTTTTCTTCAAAAGTATTTTCAGTTGAAATTGATTTGGCCTCATGATAAGGTGAAATGGTCGAGTACGAATTTCCCTGCGCTTTATTCCATAAGTCCAACCCCCATTTACCTAAAATTTTTTCAAGTATCTCCTGAGAAGTATTCTGAATATCCTTAATAAACCTAAATCCGTGATGGGTTAAAATCTGTTTGGTCTGCTCGCCCACACCTGGAATTTTATCTAATTCCAGGTTTGATAGAAATTCTTTTTCCTTTCCTTCAGGTACCTGCAAAAATCCATTTGGCTTTGCTTCGTTCGTGGCCATTTTAGCAATCATTTTATTTTTTGCAATACCAAAAGATATCGGAAGGCCCGTTTCATTTATTATAAATTCACGCAAACTAATTGTCCATTGCAAAGGATTAAAAAAGGTGTCCATTCCCGTTAGGTCAATGTAAAATTCATCGATAGAAGCCTTCTCAAATAGCGGCGCTTTTGATGCAATGATTTGGGTTACCCACCTTGAATACCTGCTATATTCACTATATGTTCCTCTAAGAACAATTGCGTGGGGACACAGTCGCATAGCGGTTTTCATTGGCATTGCAGAATGCACTCCAAACTCCCTGGCTTCATAACTGCATGTGGTAACAATTCCCCGTTCTTTACTGCCACCGACAATTACGGCCTTGCCTTTTAAGGACGGATCTTTTATAAATTCTACGGAAACAAAAAAAGAATCAAGATCAAAATGGGCTATAATATGTGATGAAGAAGCTGGCATACTTGCTCAAAAATACACTTATCTCAATCAGGCATCTTTATAAATTTCAAGTAAACCATCGGGAAGGTTTACGTATAATTTCCTGTTTTTTTTATCTACTTTATCTAATGAATCATCGTGAATTGGTATAAGCGCTTCTTTGCCGTTCCATATAATTTTGCATAAAACCTGGTGAGGTTGCTCAATTACTTCGCATATTTCGCCTAACTCCTCGTTTTCATTCATTATCATAAAACCCAGCAGAGATATAGGTGCAGCATTTGCAGAAAATTTCTTGAAATCGGTTTCCCTCAACCATACGTCTTTTTTAACCAGCAATTTTGCTGATTCCTTTGTGGAAACAGTTTCCAGCTTTACATAAACTTCTTTGCTATTTTTTATTTTAGATACTTCAATAAAATAAGGAAGAAAGGAATCATTTGTTTCTTCAATAAAAATATATTCAAGCCCTTTCAAAGAAGTTTTTTTACCTAGATTATGTTCAAGAATTAATTGGCCTTCTAAGCCAAAAGTCGCCGCCAGCTTTCCTATTTTAAAATATTGATGCATATGAATACAAAGATATTTTATAAAAAATATAATGGGAGACAAAGCCTCCGGATATGTGGTATTCATACTCAGGCGAAAAAAAGGAGCAATCTTTCCAGAATGCTCCTTTTAAATAGTTTACCAAAAAAATTTTATACACCCATATATTCTTTCAGCAAATGCGATCTTGATGCTGAGCGCAGTTTGGTAAGCGCTTTATCTTTTATTTGCCTTACCCGTTCGCGGGTGAGCGAAAATCTCATTCCAATGTCTTCCAGGCTTAATGCCTGTTCAACACCAAGGCCATAGAAAAAGCATATTACTTCTTTTTGTCTTTCAGTAAGAATGCTTAATGATCTGGCTATTTCTGTTTTTAAAGAATCAGTAAAGATAATTTCTCTGTCGGCGCTTTCCGCATTGCCATTTACCAATACATCTATAAGTGTACTTTCTTCGCCATCACTTAAGGGTGAATCCATGCTCAAATGCCTTGCAGCAACGTTAAGCGTAGCAGCAACCTCTTCTGTTTCTATATCAAGAAAAAAAGCCAGTTCTTCAACGGTGGGTGTTCTTTCAAATTCCTGCTCAAGATGCGTATATGCCCTGCTTATTCTATTGGTTAATCCTACTTTATTTAAAGGAAGTCTAACAATTCTTGATTGTTCTGCGAGTGCCTGCATAATGCTTTGGCGTATCCACCACACACCATACGATATAAACTTAAAACCTCTCGTTTCATCAAAACGCTGTGCGGCCTTAATAAGGCCAAGATTTCCTTCATTAATTAAATCAGGAAGAGTGAGGCCCTGGTTTTGATATTGCTTTGCAACGGATACTACAAACCTGAGATTAGCTTTGGTAAGCTTATCAAGCGCTGCCTGATCGCCTTGCTTTATTCTAAGTGCAAGTTGCACTTCTTCTTCCGGAGAGATAAGATCTACCTTGCCGATTTCCTGGAGATACTTTTCTAAACTTTCGCTTTCGCGGTTAGTTATAGATTTCGAAATTTTAAGTTGACGCATACTCATAAGACTTATTTTATTATTTGATACATTAACGTGGGGTGATGTAATCAATAAATCTGGAGTAGTAACGTAATTTATAACCTTTTAAGTATGTAACCAAAAAAAATGTTATTTTTTTAAGTATTTAAATTAATCTTACATAGAGGCGGAATCGCTAAATAAAAAATAAATTATCAAAAAAAACTACAAATTGAATTAGTAGTTAATTTATTTTCTATTATTGCACATATACAATACAGATTTAATTTAAAAGATGAGTAAGAAAACAAGATACACGCTGGAATACCCTGTAAGATGTTCACCGTCTATATTATACGAATTTTTATCTACTTCAACTGGTTTGCAGGAGTGGTTTGCGGATAAAGTAGAAGACCAGGATGGCGTGTTTAGCTTTGCATGGAACGGTTCCGAAGAAGAAGCAGAGGTGGTGGAAAGTGAAGAAAATAAATTAATACGCTTTCATTGGCTTAACTCTCCAACTGATGAATACTTTGAATTCAGTATAGAAAAATCTGAGGTAACCAATCAAACTATTTTAGTGATAAACGATTTTGCAGATAAAAAGGAAATCAAAGACCAGAGCCGGCTTTGGGAAACCCAGGTGAAGGATCTTTTCCATCGTTTAGGAAATTAAGCTTTACAAATTCCATAATTTCCATAAAAGTTTTTACGAGAAACACGGAAACATTATCCCAGTCATTCAATTCGATTTTTTTTGAAATTTTAAAAAAATCTCCTTTTAAGATTTCATTTATCTTTTTATTATCTGTCAATTCAGAAGACCTGTAGTTAGAAGGTTCAAAACTGTGCTGCCACTGGTCTTCATTTATACAGATATAAAATTCATTTTGCTTTAAATAATATGTTAGTCGTCCGCCATCATTACTTAATTGAAAAAATTTTCCTGAAAGATGGAGCGATACACTGAAGAAATTTCCCCACCAAAACATAGTTCTAATGGCAAATATTTTTTCCTTAGAAAAAATTGCAGGATAGTCCATGATGACATAAGGAAGCCCTTCATAATTTTCTCCTTTTGAAATTTTTGCGGCGCTATTTTTATCGAAATCAGGAATAGAAAATTGTGAGCTTATGTATATTCCTTTATAAATGTTATGCAATTCCCCAAAAAGCTCACATACCTTTTGTATGATAGATCGTTTCGTTAAAATCCATTCTTTGTTTTGCATCAGCTCTCTTTCAAGAGTTGAAAGATGTATTTTTGGCGCATTGTTCATAATTGAAATTTACAATAAAAGTTATAATACATTCTCCTGCTAAGGTTTTACTGTATGTTTAAAAAACTTGATAAATTAATTCTCAAAGCTTTCGTCTGGCCTTTTATCGCTACTTTTTTTATTACACTATTTGTATTTATGATGCAAATATTGTGGAAATACATTGATGACCTTGTAGGAAAGGGACTTGATTTTTTTACACTTACTAAATTTCTTATTTATGCAAGCGCCACATTGGTAACACTTGCTATGCCCATTGCCATTTTACTTTCCTCAATTATGACTTTTGGAAAGCTCGGTGAAAATTTTGAGCTTGTTGCAATAAAATCATCAGGTATTTCTTTGCTAAGATTTATGAGGCCTTTGTTTTTTGTATCAATATTTCTTACAGGTATAGCTTTTTTATTTGCCAATTATATTGCGCCTGTTGCAAATCTAAAATTCGCAGTTATCTACAATGATATTTATAGAAAAAGTCCGGCTTTTGATTTAAAAGACGGTGTATTTTATAACGGATTCCGCGGCTTTTCTATTAAGGTTGGAAAAAAAGAAAGAGATAAAAGTACATTGCATAATGTATTGATTTACGAACAATCGAATGGCATACAGGATAACACAATTATTTCAGAAAATGGAAAAATGACCGTTAGTGGAGATAAAAAATTCCTTGAATTTCGTTTGCATAATGGGCACCGTTATTCAGAAAAAGGCGAATTCAACTCTACAAAAAATGAATTTGTTCAAATGGGCTTTAAAGAATATAACAAGCTGTTTGATCTTACACAACTCAATATTCAGAAAACTTCTGACAGCCTTTTCATGAACAACATGCGTATGAAAACGTTGCGCCAGTTAGATAAAGATCTTGATTCACTTAAAAAGATCCCGGACTCTTTAATAAAACAAATCCAAAATGATCTTAAAATCTATGTGAAATTTGAAAAGTATAAAGATACCGTTAGAACAAAAACACAGCTCGCTGTTGCCTTGAAAAAAATTGGAAATAAAAAGATAAAATCTTTTGATGATTTAATCCCTGATAGCTTACAAACATTTGTACATGGACAGGCCTCAAGTACTATATCAAGCATGAAAAGCTTGCTGGAGGTAAACAGCAGCAATTATGACAACCGGGTGGATGATATAACACTTCATAAGGTTGAATGGCACAAAAAGTTGTCACTTTCAATTGCATGCATTGTGTTATTTTTTATTGGCGCCCCATTAGGTTCCATAATAAGAAAAGGTGGCCTTGGCCTGCCGTTGGTAGTTGCCTTAATATTTTTTATGATTTTTTATTTGCTGAATATTTTCGGCGAAAAATTTACTAAAGACCACCTGCTTGATCCAATTATAGGAATGTGGTTGCCTGTTATTATTCTTTCCCCGGTAGGATTTTTTCTGACTTATAAAGCCATGCATGATTCACAATTATTTAATAAAGAATTTTATTATAGGATCATTAAAAAAATAAAAACATTCTTTAAAAAGGACGAGGAAGATTCTATCAAAGTTGGTGTGAGTGAATATTGATCTTAAAAAAACCAAACCGGTTTAAATGGACTCAGCCTTTGCAGAAAAGCAACGAAAAATGAATACCGACGCAAAGAAGCAAAGGCTGATAAATTGAAAAGCAATCTGGTGCAAATGTATAGATAATGAATTATGAATTCCAAAAATTTCTCTTCTTTTTTCTTACTTTTTCTGTTAATTTTTAAACCGCTTTAAATAAGCGAAAACCTAATATTCAGGTGTTGCTCAAAAGTTATATATTCGTCTCATTTCAATAAAAAAATATGGAAAACTGGAAAGAATATCAGCAAAAAAATAATGAAAGATTTCTTAATGAAATGATGGATTTATTACGAATACCTTCTGTAAGCGCAAAGAGTGAGCATAAAAAAGACATGCTTACATGTGCCAAGGCTGTAAAAAATAGCCTGCTGGCTTCGGGAGCCGATAAGGCCGAAGTAATGACAACAAATGGTCACCCGGTTGTGTACGGCGAAAAAATTATTAACGCAGATAAACCAACTGTTCTTGTATATGGTCATTATGATGTACAACCGGCAGAGCCTTTGGAACTATGGCACAGTGCGCCTTTTGAACCTGTTATAAAAGATGGAAAAGTGTATGCCCGCGGTTCTGCTGATGACAAGGGGCAATTTTTTATGCATGTAAAAGCCTTGGAAACTATGGTGCAAACTAATACCATGGCAACCAATATAAAATTTTTAATAGAAGGAGAAGAAGAAATTGGCTCACCTAACCTTGGCAAATTTGTAGAACAAAATAAAGAACTTTTAAAAGCAGATATTATATTAATAAGTGATAGTTCTATGCTTAGCATGAAAAATCCTTCGCTTGATATTGGTGTACGCGGTTTATCTTATATTGAAGTTGAAGTAACTGGCGCTGATCGTGATTTACATAGTGGTACTTATGGTGGTGCTGTAGCGAATCCAATTACGATTCTTGCACAAATGATTGCTTCCTGTCATGATGAAAATAATCATATTACAATTCCTGGCTTTTATGATGATGTAATTGAAGCTTCTGGAGAAGAAAGAGCGTTAATGAATAAAGCTCCTTATGATGAAAGTGAATATGAAAAAGAAGTAGGCGTAAATGAATTGTGGGGTGAAAAAGGCTACACAACAAATGAGCGTACCGGCATCAGGCCCACGCTCGAAATAAACGGAATATGGGGCGGTTACATGGGTGAAGGAGCTAAAACAGTTTTGCCATCAAAAGCTACAGCCAAAATTTCTGCCAGGCTTGTTCCCAATCAATCATCTGCAAAAACGACTAAATTATTACTGGATTATTTTAACAAAATTGCTCCGCCATCAGTTACAGTAAAAGCTTTTGAACATCACGGCGGCGAACCTTATATGACACCAATAGATAGCAAAGGCTATAAAGCGGCATCAAAAGCAGTTGAGACTACATTTGGCAAAACCCCTATTCCTGTTCGCGGAGGAGGCAGCATTCCTATATGCTCTATCCTTGAAAAGGAACTTGGCGTGAAAATCATCTTTATGGGATTTGGCCTTGATAGTGATAACCTGCATTCACCAAATGAAAAATATGGTATAGAAAACTTTTATAAGGGTATAGAAACTATTCCATATTTCCATAAATATTTCGCTGAACTATAATAAATAATTTCATATTATTTTCAATTTAAATAGCATTTAATAAACTTCGTCACGCGTATCACCTCCTTCCTGATATTCCTGCAAGTTTCTTTTCAATGTTTGATATTTATTACATCTATATCTAATAGTGTAATGTTAACTATGGAAACTGTTGATCTTAACCGCAGGCATTCATGCTAAGATTGCGATGGCTTGATTACGCTGATTTCCTAATGGTTATTGCTGTATTTTTGCCAACATTAATAACTATAAATCAATATAAAAATGGTAGATGTTTTTGAAAAAATGGCAAAAGATGGCGGCCCTTT
>Ga0157372_10006276_pt1 | contig 12644 bp, 10 predicted proteins | sample C55metaG_FD_115307 | JGI IMG/M metagenome (GOLD analysis project Ga0157372, IMG submission 115307) | Corn rhizosphere microbial communities from Kellogg Biological Station, Michigan, USA - C5-5 metaG | ecosystem: Host-associated > Plants > Roots > Rhizosphere > Soil | place: USA: Michigan... | reverse complement strand
GCCCAGTTCCACCAGGAGCGCCTCTCCATGTATGTCAACGGCGCCAGCAACCTGGTCCGTTCCAGCCGCGCCGGTCTCGCCAGCTACCTGGAGCACCGCGGCGGCATGACGCCGCCGAGCGCGTGCGCCCTCGCTCAGTGCACGCTCTACCGCCAGCTCGTCCGGCAAAGCACCGAGCTCGCCTACCTCGAAGTCCTCGCTCTCCTGGCCCTGGGCGCAGGCTGCATGATCCCCCTCATCTTCCTCATGAAGAAGCACAAAGGCGGACCGGCCGCCGCCCACTGACCCTCCCCTCCCGCCCCAGGGGATAGAATGCTCTTTCACATCAGCCGCCGGTCGACGCGAAGGAGCCGGCGGACCAGGGAGTACTCTTTGCACCGCACGATCTGCCGTAATCCCGGGACCTGCCTGCTTCTCTTTGCGTTTGCCGCCTTCGGTTCTGCCGCTCCGCGCCTTGTCGCGCAATCCGCCCACCCCTGGACAGTCGAGGAAATCTTCGGGCAGAACGGCAGCGCCACCGGCAATCCTCCCGAAGGCATCAGCTGGTCGCCCGACGGCAAGCTCGCCAGCTGGATCGACAAAGACGGCAATCTGATGGCGCTTGCGGACCCCGGCGCCCAGCCCAGACGTCTTCTCCCCGCACAGAAAATCGCCGCCCTGCTCGACACCAACATCTCCGAGAAGGACCGCGACCATCGCAACCGCTACGATCAGCCCGATTACATCTGGTCGCCGGACTCGCAGCACGTCCTTTTCGACACCAACGGTCAGCTCTGGCTCTTCGACCTGAAATCCGAAACCGGCGTGCAGATCGGCAACACCGGCATGCAGAGCGGCGATGATCCGAAGTTCTCCCCCAATGGCCAGTACGTCTCCTGGGTGCGCAACCAAAACCTCTTCATCCAGCGCAGCGACGGCTCCTCCCCACCCATCGAGCTCAGCAATTCCCGCGATGAGAATATGCTCAATGGCGGCATCGACTGGGTCTACCTCGAAGAGCTGAACGTCCGCAGCAACTACTTCTGGTCGCCCGACTCGAAGCAGGTCGCCTATCTCCAGAGCAACGAGGCTGCCGTCCCGAAATACCCGCTGGTCGACTGGATTCCCACTCACCCCGACATCGACCAGCAGCGCTATCCCCAACCCGGCGATCCCAATCCCGCAGTCCGCGTCGGCGTTGTCCCTGCGAATGGTGGCGCCACCCGCTGGCTCAAAATTCCGCTCGACTACGGCAACGACTACATCCCCCGCTTCGGCTGGATGGACTTCCACGTCGTGTGGGTCGAGACCCTCTCACGCAATCAGAAACACCTGAACCTGTGGTTCGCCGACACCCGCACCGGCGAAGCCAAACTCGTCCTCGCTCAGTCGGAGCCAAAGTACTTCAACACCACCTACGACGTCACCTTCGTCGACGACCACCAGTTCCTGATCCTCAGCTGGCGCGACGGTCACACCCACATCGACCGCTACACCTTCGACTGGATGTACCCTCTCCGCGCCGAAGCCAAATTCGCCAACCAGCTCGAGAGCGGCGACTACGAAGTCGAGGCCGTCAAAGCCGTCGACCCCATCGCGCAGACCGTCTGGTACCTCTCTAACCAGGGTGACCCGCGCCAGGAACAAATCTGGGCCGTGCAGCTCGACGGCAGCAATCGCCGGCAGATCACGCGCGCCGACGGTGTGCACAAGCCCGACTTCGCGGCGCACAGCGGCGCCTTCATCGACACGTATTCCTCGCGCATGACGCCGCCCGTGGTCGCCATGTGCTCCGCCATGGGTGAATGCTCATCCTTCTGGCGCTCCAAAAAGTTCCCAAGCCATCGCCTCATCGCCCCCCAGTTGCTCAAGCTGACCGCTGCGGACAGCAAAACGCCTCTCTATGGCAACATCCTGCTGCCGCCCGGCAAACCCCAGGCCCATTCCGTCCCTCTGATCGTTAATCCCTACGGTGGACCCGACGTCGGCAGCGCGCGCGACGAATGGCGCGAGAAGACCTTCTACTTCGACCAGCTTCTCGCCGAGCATGGCTTCGCCGTTCTGCACGTCGACAATCGCGGCATGGCCGGACGCGGCCGCGACTTCGAGCAGGTCTGCTACCACAACTTCGGCCCTCCCCAGTTCGCCGATCAGATGGCTGCCGTCGACCAGGTCCTGCGCGATCTGCCGCAGCTCGATCCGCAGCGCCTCGGCTGGTGGGGCTGGAGCTGGGGCGGCAGCTTCACCCTCTTCGCCCTCTCGCACAGCAACAGCTTCCTCGCCGGAGTCGCCGTCGCGCCCGTCACCGACTGGCGCAACTACGACTCCATCTATACCGAGCGCTACATGGGCACGCCCTCCGATGACGCGCAGAATTACCGCAACGACTCCGCCGTCACCACAGCGGCCAACCTCCGCGGCCACCTGCTGCTCATGCACGGCACCGGCGACGACAATGTCCACATCCAGAACGACGTCCAGTACCTCGAGCAGCTCATCAAAGCACGCATTCCGTACGACTATAACGTCTTCCCGCGCATGACCCACTCCATCGAATCACCGAATGACCGCGTGCTCCTTTTCCAGAAAATCGTCGACCACTTCGAGCGCTACCTCATGAATCCGCAGGACGACGACAAGGCCAACGACTCCAGCCGCTGATCGAATGCTGCATCCCGCCGAACGCGCCGACTCCAATGACCTGATCCGCGGTCGCACCACCGTCGGCGACTTCGAACTGACCATCCTCAGCGACGGATGGTACCTCCTCGACGGCGGCGCCATGTTCGGCGTCGTTCCGAAGCCTCTCTGGGAGAAACGCGCCCCCGCCGACGCGGAAAACCGCATCCTCCTCGGCCTCAACACAGTCATTGTCCGCACCCGCAAACACACCGTCGCCATCGAAACCGGCATCGGCAACAAGCTCCCGCCCAAGCTCCGCGACATCTACGCCGCGAAAGAACGCCTCCCGCACGCCTTCGCCGCCGCCGGCATCCGCCCCGAGGAAGTGGACATCGTCATCAACTCCCACCTCCACTTCGACCACTCCGGCTGGAACACCACGCGCACGCCCGACGGCCGCATCGTGCCGACCTTCCCGAACGCCCGCTACTTCGCGCATCGCGGCGAGGTCGAGCACGGACATCTGCAACTCGAGCGCGACGCCATCAGCTACATCAGCGACAACTACGATCCGCTGGTCGAATCCGGCCAGATGACGCTGCTCGATACACGGCCGGTCCAAACCGACCCGATCATCCCCGGCATCTCCGTCGAGTGCTTCCCCGGACACACCGCACATCTCCTCGCCATCCACATCGAGTCCGCCGGGCAGCGCGCCTGCTACATCTCCGACCTCATCCCCACCAGCGCCCACCTCGACATCACCTGGGGCATGGGCTACGACCTCGACCCCCTGACGAACATCGAGCAGCGCAAGCGCTTCTACGCCCGCGCCATTCCCGAACAGTGGCTGGTCCTCTTCACCCACGACCACCACCACCCCTTCGGCTACGTTCATCTGAACGAGAAGCACAAGCCCGTTCTGAAGCTGCCGTCGGCAGAATGAATATCGTTCCCCCGGCGCGAGAGCCATGCATGATGACGGAAGCCAAAAGCCGCCAACGGATGGAGAAGGCCGCCGCGATTTGCCTCAGCCTGCCCAACGTCACCCGTGCCGATATGGGAGACCACGCCAGTTTCCGCATCGGTGGCAAAATCTTCGCTTACCTTCTCAACAACCACCACGGCGACGGGATTGTCGGTCTCTGGTGCAGAGCGCTGCCGGGCGATAATCAGCGCCTCATCGAATCGAACCCGCGCAAGTTTTACTTGCCGGCTTATGTCGGCCCCCGCGGCTGGGTGGGCCTCCGCCTCGACTCGCGCACTGTGGATTGGGCCGAGGTCAGGGAGCTGGTGCGCGGTAGCTATCTTCTGGCGGCGCCCAGGAAGCTAGCGCTTCGGATGAATCCGCAGATGTCCGGCCCTTCTGACCTGCTCCCCTAAGTCCGTACAGGTAATTCTGTAAAACTATCCCGCCGCCGGAGCTGTGGGAAAGTGGGAAACGCCGGAGGCGATTTCCAAGTGGGCGGAGCCCACGTCTTTTCCATAGCTCTGGGTTATGGCCAACGCGTGCAAGCGCGGCTGGAGTTCGGCTGTGTGGACGTTGTTCGTTGTAATCTGTCTGCCAGCTGGCAGCTGCGCAGCAGTATCAGCCGTAAAGCATCAGCCTACGGCGGCGTGACCCGCTACTCGAAGCCTTTATCGTGCCGTCACGAAGCAAGTTCTTCGCCCCTGTGGTTCCTGTCATCTTCCTCCTGCTCCTTGTCCCTGGTGATGCAAAGCCGTTGGGTGGCTCGCGCCAACTGCGCCTCAACCTCCGCGGTTCGTCGCATCAACTCGCCTGGACCCTGGTTTGCAACAGCCGCGGAGCCATTGACTTCCTGCCGAATCTGATCAAAAGCAGTTCGCGCCCGTGTGAGCGCCTCAGCCGCAATGCTCGCATTGGCGTTTCCTGCAATCTCGCAGAGCAGGCTGACCGAGTTCAGCCTCGCCTGAAGCGAGTCGATACGCATCTGGGTTGCCCGCGCCCTGATCGCATCGAAGTTGCCCGGTTTGTTGTCGGCACGTGCCATCTGATACCACCGCTTCGCAGATTTGGATGCGTTGTTCCGAGACTCGCGCAATGAGCGGAGATCCGCGTTCGCGATCCGAGTCACGTCGAGGTGCGAATCAGCATCTGTGTTGAAATCGGACGTCGCTAGCCTGCTTTTCGATCTGTGATCGCGTGTGAAATGTACTGGGCCGGCATACCGATTCCAATTCGGCTCTTGAGGCTTCTCAATCGCGCGAGCAGGCCGTCCAGCATGAAGTCGATCCACGCCTCCTCGACACTGGAGGGCGACAGATCTTGCCGCCGCAGCAGGAGTGAATGATATTGAGTCTGGCTGCTGAGAACGGCAGCAATCAGGTAGACGCGGTAGTCTCGCGGGTCAAGACTATCCAGACTGGATGCGAGGTCAACGCAATCCAGAATGAACTGTTGGGCTGGTGGAAGGCGGAACAGGGAATGCATGGTACCTCTGCACCTCCGGGAAGCTCTGCCTCGTGAACGGAGCCACCCTTCTTGAAGGTAGTGACGGAAGTACACATTTCGTTTCTTAACCGGCAAACATAATTTCCGACTCTCGTAGTCGCGGCGTGAATGGCTCTCTAGGTACCGGCAAAAAGCTCGAAAGGTGCCCAGAAAAACGGCCGTCGGAAGGGGCCCTGCAGAAGCCTGAGTTTCGCGCGGCGCAGAGCGATTCTCGGCGCGAGGCCCTGCTCAATATCTCCGTAGACGGCATCCATCAGCAGCGGAGTCGATGCGTCGCTGACCTCCCAGAGAGTGCCGATGACGTTGTGCGCCCCCGCATACAGGAATGCCCAGGAGAGCCCCACCAGCCCTTCGCCGGCATAGGCGCGCGTGCCGCCGCCGTAACAGGCGGAAATCGTCACTAGTCGTGCATCGATCCGGTGCTGCATGATGTCGCGTGCATTGAGCCGGAAGGAGTCCTCCGTTCCAGGCATACGGGAGAGGATAATGGCCGAATCCAGCGGGTCCGTTTGGCTGGCAACGCCGTGAGCGACAAAGTCGATATACGCGAATTGCTGCGGGGCGGAGTGGAGATATGAAGCGGGAGTTGCGCGGCGGCCTTCGAATATGGCTTCGTCGTGAGGTGAGAAATGTCTGCGGATCTGCCGCATTTCGAGTTCAGCATTTGGCAGCTGGGGATAATCCAGACCAGGAGAAATGGCGTTTCCGATCAGAAGAAGATTGTGCCTCTCCCCTTTTTTCACGGGGGGGGAAGAAGCCAGTAGCAGAAGCGATGGGGCCGAGACGATATTCGCATCATCAATCCAGTAATGAGGCGAAGGCTGCGGCACGATGAGGGTCTCAAAATTGACCTCGCTCAGTACTCCGTCACATACAATGTCGACATTTCCCCCCGGCGGCAGCCAGGCCCTGGCGGGACCAATCAGAGTGCGGTACAGAGCTACGCCGTCCTGATTGACGGAGGCGACGGGGTCATCGGGGCCCTGCAGCGCCTGGCGATAGCTTGCGACCTGCCGCGCGATAACTGCTTTTGGAGGCAGCTGGGAGACAGTTGTCTTTCCCGGCGTAACGGTCCACAGCCAGGATTGTCGTTCGCCCAGCCAGTAAAACAAGAGAGTTGCACCGGCACGAGCGGCGATCGCGCCTGGATGAAATGCGACATCGTGAAGAGCGGGACGAGCGGGATTGAGGCCGAGGCCCTGCTCGAGAGTGCGGGCACGGCTTTGATCTGCGGCGGCGAGAGCCTCGTCAACTTTCCCGTGCGAGATCAGGAGGCGGATGTAGTCGTCGTAGATGGGTGTGGCATTGGCGAAGTACGGAAGCTTCGAGTCTTCGCTTTTGATCTGGTCGCGCGCGGATTCAAAAGTAGCCAGTGCAGCGGCGTACATCTTCAGCGCCTCGTCGGTGTGGCCATCGGATTCAAAGAGGCGGGCCAGCTGATGCTCGGCGCCGAGGCGCATCGTGATCTGGCTCGCCGGATCGGCTTCAACCTGACGAAAGAGCGCTTCAGCCTGCTGATCCTGATGGCGCGCGGCGGCAATGCGGCCGCGCGCGAGCGTGACGTCGAGAACATCGAGACGATTGGCGTTCGCGGTAAGGAGCGGATCGAGCTGGTGGAGATACGCATCGGCTGCGTCGAGTTCGCCCAGCTCGATCGAGATATGAGCGAGGCTTTCGAGGGAGTTGATGATGTCTTCGCTGCTGTTGATTTGCCTGGCTAACTGGAGCGCGTGCCGATACGATTCCCTGGCTCGCGCCCATTCGCGGGAATCCTGCAGAACATAGCCGGTGGTGGTGAGCCAGAGGATGGTTCCCTGAGTATCGCCCAGAGCGGCCGCTCGATGCTCCGCGTCCTGAAAGAGGGCGAAGGCCCGCTCATGATCGCCCAGACTGTAGTAAGCCCAGCCCAGATTGCCCATGTTATAGAGGAGGAGGTCCTGAGCGCCGAGGGAGGAAGCGATACGATTCGAGGCATTCAGCCAGTCGATCGCCTCATCGTAGCGTTCCTGCTGCAGACGGACTGCGGCGAGATTGTTGAGCGCGGCTGCCTCATCGAATAACTCACCGAATCGGCGCGCGGCAGCGAGGTCCCGCAAATAGAAACGAAACGCCTCGTCGGTGTTTCCCTGCTCGAGAGCAAGCGTCGCATGGGCATCGAGAACATGACTACACACGGCACGTTCGCCGGTTGCACAGAGCTCATCACTGGCAGCGAGATACTGACGGGCTTCATCGTAGCGATGAAGATAGACGTCGGACGCCGCGAGAAGAGACAGTCGCCGGATGCGCGCATCCTCGCCAATGGAGGCGGGGAAGTCAGGCAGCAGGATCTGTCTTTCCTCTTGCCTCCTCCCACGCCAGGACGCGGATTCCGCTTCGAGCAATCTGAATCGTGCAGACCACTCGCGGTCTATGTTGCGATAGCGTGCCGCCAGGTCCGCAGCGGCCGCCTGGCTTTCGGCGAGTTCTCCCCGTTCAAACAGCAGTGTTATTCGCCGGAACTGCTCCTCGGGAGTAAGAGCACGATCTCCGATAGAAAAGAAGACCAGGTACAAGGAGACGACAGCCCAGGCTAGCCGCCGCCTTTGGTTCCCCCGTTGACGATCGTGTTGCCCCCCGAGACCGATCCGTCGCCGTAGCAGCCCATCTGAATCCTGATCATTGTGAGGCTGATCTCCGTCTGCAGAGGCAGCCGGCTCTCCTGGTCGAGATCCGATTCCCGGATGCGCAGGACTGCGAGATAAATTCTGCCGAAATGCGGAACGTCGATCACGTGGCCGAAGCAGTGCCCGGGAAACGAACCTTCCGTATGGCTCACGAGTGAGCATCCAAGCGACCCCAGCGTGCCTTCCTTCGATGGAAGTCGATTGTAGCTCTCAAGATATTCGGGGAGAACACCGTTTTGCGACTCGATCGTCTGGCGCTGACCGGCGATGCAGTCGCGAAGGCCGCGGCTTTCCGTCCAGCGTGCGTTCCGGGCATTTTCGCCGAGAACATTGATGTCCAGTTCCAGATGTACCGGATGGCCGGCAATCCGTAGATTCTCGAAGCGCGTGCCAAGGAAGGTTACTGAGGGAATATAGCTTTGCTTCTGATAATCCGTGCCGATCTGCGCAACGATGCGATCGGCCGTGACAACATCAAGCACGTTGAAGTTCTCGAGGACTGCCGTGGCAAGCGTGGTTTGACCATGATCGGCTTTGAGGCTCGGGGTTCCAGCGACCTGCGTATAGGCACAGCTGAACGACAGCACTTCCTGAACGCGAAATGTGTCGACGCGTGCGGAGCGGTACCCTCCTTCCCGAGGGAGAGAGAGCGGAGCCTGAGGATAAATGATCTCGGTGACCGGCCGATTCAGCCGTCCTTCCAGAGCTGAAGCTTCCGCGTGGTAGAAGGGGTAGGTTTCTGGCATGGATCGTGGCTCACTTTCCTGGAAAGATCCTGCTACTCGTTAAAGCGAACATCCAGAACGCGCCGGTCCAGTGGAGTCCATCTGCCCTGTGTGGCGTTTGCCGAAATGGTAAGCGTATACAACCCCGGCTGCAAACGCATTCCTGGAATGAGCAGCGAGAGCGTTTGCTGGCCGTTCTCCGTTGCGGACGCTGGGATCGTCTCTGTCCAGAACTGCTTTCCCTCCGGATCCTGGAGGGAGAAGGCAAAGGAGGAGTACGCCGTCGTGTCGGGAATGTCGACCAGCAGGACAGCCCCGGATTTGTGGCTAGCCGTAACCGGCAGAGGCGCACCGCCTCTGGTTCCAACGTGCAGCATGGCCCAGTGTGCAAGTCGGGGCTGTAGAGCAGCAGAGCGGAGTGACGGAATTGTGGCGATGTTCTGATATCCAACGATGAGCAGGAGGGCTGCAAATGCAGGTATGCCGAATCCGGGCTTCCACCAGGAGAACCAATTATGCCACACAGGCTTAGTTTGCAGATGCACAGGTGCCGGAGCGCGAGTTGGAGTTGCCAGCTGATACTTTGCTTCATCGATGAGAGCAGCGCTCGCCCGCAGGTCGAGTGCGCACTCCTGGCACTCGAAGAAGTGCTCCTCAAAGGCTTCTCGCATTTCAGCGGACAAATCGCCCAGGAGATAGCGTTCCGTTGCCATCGCACGGACTGCCTCGCTATGATTCATCGGCTGGCCTCCTGTGCCGCTCGGAGTAACGTAGTGATTTTCCCGCACTCACTCTGTCGGAGTTTGTCCCGCCGCCCATCCGTTTCAAATATTCGCTTCTGAAGCTTTGCTTCGCGCGGAACAGAAGAACCCGCAGGTATTCTCCGTCCACGTCCATCTCGCGGCACACGTCCTCTCGATCCCTCTCCTCGAGAAAGACCGCCTTCAGCAGCGCGCGGTCGCGTGCGGACAGGCTGCTGAGGATTTCACTCACTTTGTCTTGTAGCTGCCTCCCGGCCACGACCTCGTCAACGCCGGCTGCCGCCGATGGGAGTTCCGGCTGATCATCGCCATCCAGCGACTGCTGGCGGCTGGACGAGCGGTAATGCTCCAGGAGCACATGGTTGCAGACCGTGTTGACGAACGCACCGAGCCGTTCGGGCTGACGCAGGCCATTCTCTTTGCGGAGGACCATTAAAACGCGGGTGAAGGTCTCCTGGAGCACATCCTCCTGGGCTTGCCGCGACGTCAGCCGGGAGCGGACCTTCAGGTGAATCAACTCGGTGAAATAGCCGACGAAGTGTTCCTGGACACGACGGTTCCCGGCGCAAAGCGCTTCGATGTATTTGGCATCGAACGTCTGAAATTGCAAGCGGCTCCCCGTCCGTGAAAGAGGTCGCAAGTATAGCATCGCGCTCGTGCGCGCAGTATGCGGATTGTGCGCGATGGATGGCGGGCGCAGACACTTTCGCGCGGAAGAAATCTGCGGGCGGAGCCATATGCTGCTGACGGCAGAGATCATTGATTGTTCCTGAATAGCCGGGGGCGGTGAAGGACTCTCTCGAGCAGCCACGCGCCGCCCGACGCGACCTGGAAATGGAGCAACAAACCGAACCAGCCGCTGATAACCCAAATGGACCAGGGAACGGAGAGAACCAGGCAGAAGTAGCAAAAGCAATGGATCCAGCGCATAGGCGCATCGCCGGGGCGCCGTGCCGCTATGGAAGCCGCTTTCATGGGCTACCTTTCCAGAGAAAACGCTACGGGCAAAGAAACCGTCTGCAGCCATAGTGCGCAGGAAGACATTGGCGTTTCAGCGGCAAGCATCAATCGCAGCATCAGCCACGTTGATCCAGGGCTCCGGAGCATCGTGCCGGTCACTGCTGCCGCGGGCAAAGTCGATCGTCTCCAGCCGCCCCGGCTGCGCCTGAATCGGCTCTGGCCGGGCGTGCCCGATTGATAGGAGAGGACCTGCGACAAGGAGGCGGTCTTCGCAAAGAGCAAAACTGCCGAGTCACTGACACGTGGGCATTTCGCCTGGTTAGGCTGGAGTGCTTTGAGATGTCCTGTTGCGGGCAACGGCACCATGATTTGCCGCTCCTGCCGGCTGCAGCGTCCTCGGCAGGTCACCTATGGGACCTAAGCGGTATGACAGCCAGCCACGAACGACCTGAAACACGACGTATCCACGAGGCATGCGAGTTCATCGTGGATAAACCCTCCCGCATGGAGATCTTGGTTCGATAAAGAAATGCAGCAGGACTCAGCAGGAACACCCAGAGGACCAGCACCTTTTCGGATTGGATAACCGCTGGTTGAAGGCATCCCTCGGAGTTATCCAGCGAGCCACTGGGCTCCGCCTGGCTCAAAAGCCCAGCCAAACGGAACCGAGACGAGAATCGAGCGTGTGGACGAAACTCCGTGACAACGCTAAAAGGTATACCTTGCGCCCAATTGCAGTTCGCGCGCCGGCAGTGCGGAGCTGGTGATCTTGCCGCCTGACGTAGATTTCCAATCTGTGTTCGGCGTGCCGAAATCGGTGTGGTTGAGGGCGTTGAACGCGTCGAGGCGGATTTGTAACTGGTGGCGCTCCTTGTATGGCATGTTGAAGTTCTTGTCGATGGACATATCAAAGTTCTCTACACCCGGGCCGTAAAGCATATTGCGGCTCGTGTTTCCGAGTAAGCCTCCCCCCGGTTCCTGCCAGGCTGCGGGATTGACCCACTGGCCGTGATCCCCAACGGTCGGGTGGGGCATGAAGAAGCTCTGACCTGGGACGTAATTCGGCCTCGTCGCAAATGTCCCGCCGGCAATGGTATTGGTGTTGGCATTGTTGTCGACGTACCTCATGTTGAAGGGGCGGCCGGTCTGAAGGGTGCCGATGGTGGAGAACTCCCAGCCGCCGATCACCGCGTTCACGATCTTCGATGATGGGGCCCACATTCTGCCCGAGCCGAAGGGCAGGTCGTAAATAAACGAGGCAACCACGCGATGCTTTACATCGAAGTCCGACGGCCCCCACTCGCACCTGATGCAGAGATCGTTCTGCGGGAATAGCTGCGATGACTGCGTGCGGATGCCGCTGGTGTCGTCGAGCGATTTCGAATACGTGTAGGAGCTGATGAGGTTGAAGCCGTTGCTGAACCGCTTGTTTACCTGGAAGGTGAAGGCCTGGTAATTGCCGATACCGATATCGTGGACAAGCTGAATCACCCCGTAGTTGGGATAAGGCGTGCGATCGAGGATGGACTTGGGGCCACCGCAGAGTGCGACGTCGGAGGCGGTGCAGGTGCCAGTAGTAGCCCCTGCCGGATAATATCCAGCCGGCCCCAGCAAGCCGTACGGGACGGAATAGTTGGCATTGCGGAACCCAAACAGGTGGCTGCTCTTCGTGCCCATGTATCCGGCCTCCAACTGCCAATTGGTGCCGAGCTGCTTCTGTATGTCGAAAAGCCATACCTGGCTGGATGAGGTTTTGTGATCGTACGACATCGAGAAGGAGTACGGAGGCGTGATGAGCGCGGTGCCGGCACCACCCACCGCGTTGTTCCAGTTGATACTGACGACTCCCGCCGCCCCGCCGCCGGAGACGTTCGTTACACGACCCGCCAGATTGCGAGCCATGTCGAAGCGGGCGTTGGCGATGTCATGCTCGAAATAGATACCGAAGCCGGACCGGATGATCATGGTGGGAGTCGCCTGGAGCGAAAAGCCGATGCGAGGAGCAAAGTCGGTGTAGTCGGTCTGCATCAGCGAATTTGGGAAATCGCCGTTGGCGCACTGCGGCCCCGGAGAAACCGGTGAGGTGTTGGAGGTCGTCGCGGTTTGCCCTTTGGGAGGGGCAGTGACCCAACGGACATTAATGCCCTGGTACGGATCGTTGCAGTTGCCCTGGCGCATAAAGAACGGCCAGTTTTGCTGAGGCTCCGGGCCGGAAGCGACAGGGCTTATGGGGGAGTTGTTGGTGTGCATATCGACAATAAATTCCGTGCCGAGGGTGTCGTACCACGGTGGAGTCAGCTCGTAGCGCAGGCCGAGCTGGAACGAAAGCTTAGGTGTGAACTTGATGTTGTCGTCGATGTAGGCGGCCTCAACGTTGCGCTTGTAATTGGCTTGCGCGATCTGTACCGCATACGTCGATGAGTAGAGATCCCCCAGCAGGAACGAGGCGAACGCGGAG
>Ga0157372_10006275_pt1 | contig 12644 bp, 7 predicted proteins | sample C55metaG_FD_115307 | JGI IMG/M metagenome (GOLD analysis project Ga0157372, IMG submission 115307) | Corn rhizosphere microbial communities from Kellogg Biological Station, Michigan, USA - C5-5 metaG | ecosystem: Host-associated > Plants > Roots > Rhizosphere > Soil | place: USA: Michigan... | reverse complement strand
GATCAAACTCCCTCCCGAAACCAAGCTTACGCCCGACCCGGTCAGCCGGATGCCCTCGCGATTCCAGAAACTGAAGAAACCACCCGCGAAATTCGAGTTGTCCAAGATGGCATCGAAGCCCCGAGCCGTCCCGTCACGAGGGTTGTCATCGCCTGAGGCCCAGAAAACGGACCCTCGAAAACGTATCCAGTCGCGATCCCAGGAAAGCTCCGCCGCCGCCATCTGAGCGTTGATGTCGGTGGCCCTCCCCGCGATCGGATTCTTGGAATCGGATCCCAGCACCTGATAAAACGCGTGCGTGATATTCAGCCGTCCGATGTGGCCATCGCCTGTCAGTCCGTAGTAATACGCGCGAACTTTGTGAGGACGCGCCAGGCCCACGGCCGCCGGCCGCACCAGGAATCCGTTGGTATCGTACTGGAGCGCGGCGTCGTCTTTGTCGTAGTGAAAGCTCGCCTGGATGTTATAGCCGGGCTTCAGGAAATCCTGCCGGTACAGGTTGCCGATCAGCACCTGCTGGCTGCGATACGCCATGCTGTTCAGCCCACTGTTGGTATCCTTTTCGAGCATGACGAAGTGTGCCGCGTTGAACTGGTAACGATTCGAGTCGAGCGTTCCGAACAACCGCAGCCCCGGTTCCTGATCGGAAAAGATAAACCCTCGGAAGTCGCTGGTGAACGTTTGAATACCCGCGCGCGCGGAAAGAAAATCGAAATTGCGGCTCAGGTCGATGATCTTGGCTTCGACGAAAGCTTCCTGTAATCCGGCGTGCGCATCCAGACGCGTCGTCCCCGCGCGCACATCAGGACTAACGATACCGTTCTCGCGAACCTTCAGATAGTTGAGGTTTACCTCCGGCGTGAACCGGATCTGCCAATCCAGCGGGCGATAAGCGGTGTCGCCATGGAACAAGGCCGCCGAGAATGAAAAGTTCTGGCTGTAGGCAAACTGGCCCATCCGGCCGAAAAAGTCGGCGCTATCGGGATCGTCGGAACCCACACCGCTCGGAACAGGCAGCTTGCGGCCGGTAACGGCCGTATCGCTCACCAGGTTCAAATTCAAGAATGTGCGTTGACCAAATATCGGAGAGTCGCCCTTCAGCTTATTGCGATTGAACGGATCGTACCAGTGGCCTTGCACATTGGGGACTTCGTCACGCGGACCGTAGCGATGATAATCCGGCCAATCGAATTTCCAGCGGTCGGGAACGGGCGTAAACACACGCTCTCGTGGAGGAATGATCTGTGGCGGCAGAATTTCCGGCAAGCCCTCCTGCGGCGGAGTTGGCAGAGTCCGATAGGGCGGCTCTAGGGGAGGCTCAGGCGGCGCGGGCCGAGGCGCAGCCGGAACACTCTGCATTGCGAACTCGGCAGCAAATATCTCACCGGAGTTCAGCACGATGCCGGATCGCTCCAGTGGCTGAAACGCGTCGCGCTCAGCTCGCAGAGAATAGCGTCCTGGCGGCAGATTCAGTATGCGAAACACACCATCGCCCGAGCTGACAACTGAGAGTGTTTGCCCGGTGTCGAGGTTTCGCATGGTCACCGCGACGCCGCCGAGTCCGAGCCCGGACGAATCTCGAAAGATGCCCTGCGCAGAGGCAGTCTGAACTGGGCTCTGTCGGGGAAGACGAGGCTCTTGTGCAAAAGCGGCGACGGCACACAGCCACGCGAGCGCTGCTAGCCTCCGGATCAATGCCTATAGGTAACACGAAGCGTTGCTATCGGGCAAGCAAACCTTCACGCTTTCCGGAAAGAAACGTCTGCACGATTCGGATGTAGTCCTGCGGCGCCTCCTGATGCGGATAGTGGCCCAGTTTCGGCATCGTCACGATCTGCACCACTGGCAAACTCTCCCGAAGCTTCTGCTGCGTTTCCGGAGGCACGATGGAGCTGGCGCCGCCCAGAATATAGATCGTCGGACACATGATCTTGAACACTTCTGCCCACAGCTCCGTCGGAACGAATCCCTTGACCAGATTTGGATCGCGCTTCCACACGATGCGGCCGTCGGAGCGCTGCTTGCTTCCGAAGTGCGCATAGGTACGCTGCAATTCCTCGGATACCGTCCCGCCGCCGCGCATCAATGAAGCCAGCAGTTCATCTTCCGACGCCCAGCCGTTCTCCTCCTGCTGAACTCTGCGGGCAAATCCTGATGCGATCTCATTCGTGCGCTCGGGACCCACGTCTTCCACCACTAGCTTGGCGACGCGCTCCGGGTGCATGCCGGCGTAAACCTGCACCACGCGTCCACCGGTCGAATTCCCTAACAGGACAACATTCCGTAGATTGAGTTGCGCGATGAAAGCTTCCAGATCCTTGGCATAATCCTGCACCAGATAGGCGCCTTCAGGCGACCACGCCGAGTCTCCATGCCCGCGCATGTCGATCGCCAGCACGTGATAATCCTGGTTGAACTTCGGCGCGATGTGGTCGAAGGAGTGGGCCACGCGGCCGATCCCATGGAGCATGATGAACGGCTGCTTATCAGGCGATCCCCAATCGAGGTAGTGCAGGCGGAGTCCGTTGACGGTAATGAAACGGTCCTGATAGGGAGTCTGCGCCGCGAGATAGAGCGCGCTGACCGCGAGCAAAGTCGCCCATTTCATGAATACGAGTCTATCTAAGGCTGGGTCGTTGCGCCCGCGGTCTGGCTCAGTTCCGACTTCTTATACTTCGGCTCGCTCAAATACCCCTGGATGTGGTCCTTGGTGATCTGATTCACCACCAGCTCCATGGGCTGCGGGTGATCGCCGGTGTTGATCCAGATGGTCTCGTAAAGATTCACACCCTTCTTCTCGAGCTGGTTATCATCCACAAACAGGTTCATGTCGAACCTTTTGTGCTTGGTATCGGCCTTTCGCAACGCCAAGCGGAGCGGACCCACGCGCTGGAACTGTTTGGACTTGTTCAGCTCGAATTCATAGTAGTTGCGCTCGCCGCGCTTCTGCAGCGCGACCAGCTCGTCGTGCGTCCGTGCGATGGACCCTGAAAGTTCGTCGCGGGTGTTGTTGAGCGCACCGCTCAGCTCGTCGCGGGCCTTGTTCAAATCCTCCCGCGTGCTGGCGAGTTCCTTCTGTTGGTCCGACAACTGTCCCTTCAGTTCCTGGAATCGCGGATCGTCGCGAGGAGCGGTCCGCTTGGCTGTAGCCTTGACCGGACGACTCCTGGTGGGTTGGGCGGGCTGGTATCGCGCAACCGGCGCGGGCGCGTCCTTCCGTTCGTCGAGTCTCTGGGTGAGATCCTGAAGCCGGTTTTCGAACTGCACTAAAGTCGCATTCAAGGACCGGTTGGTGGCGGTCAGTTCCTCGGTCTGCCTTCGTTCGCGATACAAATAAGCCCCGCTGATCAGTGCGGCGCCGGCGAGCACCACCACCAGCAAGTACACCGGCCAACCGGGGCGCGGGTCAGATAGCGGGCCTGATACCCGTTGCTCAGTTCGGTCCACAGGTTCCATTGGTTACACCTCTAGGGCGACTCCTGAAGCAATTCGGATGCCAGCGCTAAATCCCAGTTAAACCAATGAAGGTCCAACGTAAGAAGCGGTTATGTGGCGCGATTTACCGGACACGTTCTGGAAAAACTTACTGTCAAGGAATTCGGACGTTCTGCTCACCGCACACCTCGAACAGGCTCAGCACATTGGTGATGCTGAACAGGTCTCGCACGCGTTTGCTCAGGTTGATCATTTCCAGGCGCGTCCCCGCCATTTTGGCTGAAGCGTACAGCCCGATGATCGATCCGAGCCCGCTGCTGTCCATATAACTGAGGTCCGTCAGATCTAGCACGATGCTCTTGGAACCAGGAATCAGGCGCCGAATTTCGTCCTGCAGAATCCCTGTGCCGCCGGCGACCAACTTGCCCGTGTATTTAACGACGATGGCGTCGCCTTCGGTAGACGTTGTCAGCGTTAAGATCGGGGCGCTCTTGGTTCCTGTTTCTTCCGGCATCCGTTGCTCTCCGTACTGCTTCACCATGATACGCCTCTCCTGCGCCGCGACGGTGCTATCCTCATGGCCGTAGCATGCGCCGTCGAACTATTCTGTTCCTGCTGGTAGGAGCCTCTGCGTTGGTCGGCTCCCTGTACGGCTGGCAGCGAGAATTTCGCGAGTATCCGGCCATCGAGTACAACAGTTTCCCGTTGCCCGACGATTACAAACAACCAGCCGAGTGGGTGTTCGCGCGGCTGATGTATCCGCCCGCGCCCACGGCTCGTTTTGACCGCTCCGGCCGCCGCGGATGGATGAACGGCATGTCCAGCTGGACGCAGGACTACCCGCGCGCCGATCGCCACTTTCTCACCGCGATTCGACGGCTCACGCGGATCGACGCGCGCTCCGTGGAACAGGCGGTAAACCTGGATAATGACGATGACGTTTTCAACTGGCCCATGCTATACGCAGTTCGCCCGGGCGAATGGGATCTCACCGATGCGCAGGCCAGGAAGTTCAAGGAATACATCGACCGGGGCGGGTTCTTCTGGTGCGACGATTTCTGGGGCACCTTCGAATGGGATGTGTTCATGCAGAGTATGTCCCGCGCGATCCCGGGACGGGCGCCGGTGGATATCGCGGAGGAGGACACCATCTTCCACACCCTGTACGACCTGAACGATCGTTTCCTGATTCCCGGCCAGTGGGGAATTCGCGGACGGGGTTATCAGAACGATGGGTCAGTGCCGTACTGGCGCGCCATCTATGACGACAAGAAAAGAATCGTGGCGGCAATCACGCCCAACTCGGATCTGGGCGACGCGTGGGAATTTGCCGACGACCCTCGCTATCCGGAGAAGTACTCGCACCTGGCGATCAGCATCGGGGTTAATTACGTCGTCTACGCCATGACCCATTAGCGCGAGCGAGTCATACCCGCCCCTACACGTTTGTAGGGGTCATCCGGATCAAGGAAGCTCCGGGAACGTAGCTCAGCACTTCCTTATCGGCCATGGCTGATTCCAGATTCCGGAGCGCCAGACCTGCATGCTCCCGCGTTACGCTTTCGGCGCGGCCGCCTTGACGACTCTCGATTGCCTCGATGATCGCATTGTGTTGCGATTCGGCGAGCGCCAGCAATTCTTTGGCCTGAGGTAATTTCAGCCGGGCGAACACAGTAGCGCTGGGCGAGGCGAAGGGTAGCGATTGCACGCGATCCAGCGTTCTGCGCAGCATGGGGCTCTTCGCCAGGTCGATCAAGGTTGAGTGGAAGGATGCGTTGAGATCCAGATAGCGCGCGAACGAATCGATAGTGGGAGGAAGCGCGGCCGCGGGGGGGATTACGCGCCCCAGTTCTTCCTGGATAGCGCGAAGTCCATTGAGTTCACTCGGGTCTTGCAGCCGCTCCGAGGCAAGCCGGGCGGCCGTTCCTTCCAAAACGCCGCGAAGCTCGATGGCGTCGTAGACGTCGGAAAAAGTGAAGGCCCGGACAACGAATCCACCCGTGGGCCAACTTTCGAGCAAACCTTCGTTGGCAAGCCGGTCGAGAGCGAGCCGAATGGGCGTCCGCGAGACTCCCAAGCGTGCCACCAGCGGAAGCTCTGAGAGACGCTCGCCGGGCTGAAAATCGCCGCGCAAGAGCATTTCCCGCAAATTCAAGAGGGTACGTCCGGTCTGGGATGAAAACTCCGATGAGTTATTCGGCCGGTTCGGGTTGGTGCCAAGACTCACGCAGTGGCCTCCATTTTGAAAGCGATGTCCTGACTTTACCACAGAGATGCGAATCCTCCCTGGCTTCCCATTCTTAGCAGTGGGGTCTGAAAAGAGCGTCTCCGCAATTTGGAAAGGCACCGAAAGACAAGACCTTGCGCCACAGACTCCTACTAGAAATCATACCGGTTGACAACGTAAAGCGATGGGAATAAACTGCTATCGATTTGCATGCTGGGGAGCATGCATGGCTGAAGGGCACGCTTAGCTTTTTCGAAAGGGTGATTCGAATGCGCTCATCAATTCTGGCGGTATGCTTTTCCCTATTTAGTCTGGCTGTGTTTGCTCAGACTGATCGCGGCACAATCACCGGCACGGTAGCAGATCCGGCCGGCGCGGTTGTTGCAGGCGCTCAGATCGAAGCCAAGAACGTCGAGTCCGGTTCGGTGTACAACGTGGCCAGCACGGGTACCGGCAACTTCACTCTGGCGCAGTTGCCGATCGGCAACTACGAACTGACCGTCACGGTGACGGGCTTTAAGAAATTTGTCCGGACGAATATCGCCGTTCAAGTGGCCACGACTACTCGTGTGGATGTGGCACTGCAGGTCGGCGCCACCACGGACACGGTTACGGTGACTGAATCCTCCCCGCTGCTAAAGACTGAGAGTGGCGAGGTCAGCCACAATTTCGATTCGAGCCGGCTGAACAATCTTCCCGTCATCACGCTCGGCGGCGCGGGACTTGGTAACGTGCGAAACCCCCTGCAAGTGGTCAACCTGATGCCGGGAGCGTCGTTTGCCAACGACAACACACTTCGCGTGAACGGCATGCCTTCCAGCACCCAATCGATTCGCATCGAGGGGCAGGACGCTACCAACGGAATCTGGCGCCAGATCAACCAAGACACGCAGCCCAGCCTGGACGCGGTTCAGGAAGTAGCCGTACAAACCAGCAACTACGCAGCGGAGTACGGTCAGGCGGGCGGCGGGTACTTTAACTTCACCATGAAGTCGGGCACCAACCAGTATCACGGCGGAGCCTATGATTACTTCGTGAATGAAGTGCTGAACGCCGGGACCCCGTTCACAAACGCCGGCACGACCGATAGCTTGAAGAACGGGCAGCATATCCGGAATCGCCAGCGGAAGAACGACTACGGATTCACCTTTGGCGGTCCGATCTGGATCCCCAAAGTCTACGACGGCCACGACAAGACGTTTTTCTTCTTTAATTTCGAGCAGTACCGCGAAACTCTAAACGTCGGCACGAACGTTGCGACCGTGCCGATCGCCGCCTACCAACAAGGCAATTTTGCCGGCGCGATGGGAGCCCAGATTCAGATAAACGATCCGACCGACCCGGCGGGGCTGAGAAAGATACCCGCAGTCGATTCCGCTGGAAACGCTCTGTTTCAGAATCAGATATTCGATCCGAAATCACAGCGTCTGGCTGCGGATGGCTCGCTGGTCCGGACTCCGTTCGTGGGGAACGTGCTACCGCCCACTCAGTTCGATCCTGTCGCGCTAAAGGTTCAAGCGCTGCTTCCGCAGCCCACCAACCCCGCGGCAAAAACCAACAACTACACGATTCCCGGCTACAGCAACTTCCGGCACACCACGATTCCGTCGTTTAAGCTGGACCACAACCTCAGTGCGAAGATCAAGCTGTCCGCGTACTACTCCTACACCCACACGGTCTCGCCGAACGCCAACGGCTTTACTCAGGTGTTCACCACCGCCCAGCCGTCAGACACTGAATCGCAGACGACCAGGATCAACTACGATCAGACCATCTCGCCCACGATGTTGTTGCACTTGGGCATCGGCCTTTTAACCACCAACCGCCCTGCTATCTCCCCTGCCTACGACCAGGGACAGCTCTGGGCGCCGAACCAGCAATACTACATAAACCAGTTCCCCAGCATCGGCGGCCTGAATGACATCTTCCAGGGCGGCAATAGCATCGGCCTGGGACCTGGTTTTGGCGCGCTCTTCGTGAAGGACCTGAAGCCGACAGCAAACGCCAACCTGACCTGGGTCCGCGGCAACCATACGATCAAGCTTGGCGGCGAAATGGTAGTGGAAGGAATTCCCACGCTGAACACCTCCCGCGCCAACGGCGTCATTACGTTCGGACCTAACCAGACAGGTGCTCCCTGGGAACTCGGGCGGGGCGGTAACGTGACCACCGGGTTTGGATACGCGAGTTTCCTGGCTGGTACCGTAGGCGGCTTGCAAATCACTCCGGTCGCCGAGACCCGCATGGGGAACCATTCGTTCGCGATGTACCTGCAAGATACCTGGAAGGTCACTCGCAAACTGACACTCGACTACGGCTTGCGCTACGACTACGTAACCGAACAGAAAGAACAGTACGGGCGCATGCAGAACGCCGCGTTTAACACCCCCAACCCGAACGCGGGCGGCCGGAACGGCACGGTAATTTATGAAGGCGATGGAGGTGGCCGCTGCAACTGCCGTTTCCAGAGCAACTATCCTTACGCAATCGGACCCCGTGTGGGTGTGGCATACCAGATCAATTCCAAGACCGTGCTTCGCGCAGGCGCGGGCTTGGCCTACGGCTCGGCTCCGAACAATGCCTTCCTGTCCTATAGCGTCAATGACTTCTATCCGATCGCTCCGGCCTACGGTCAGGTCGTCAGCCAACTGAAGGACGGGAATCCGTACCAAGTGGGCAATCCCCTCGGGAATCCGCCCGTAAAATATCCGGATTTTACGCATGGATACCCCTTCGCGACAGCGCCCGGAGTTGTGCCGCCGGTATCCGTGTTCATCTCCATCGATCGGAACGCTGGGCGGCCCCCGCGCATTTTCCAGTGGAGCTTCGGACTGCAGCGCGAAGTCATGCGCGACCTGGTAGTCGAGGTTGCCTACGTGGGCAACCGCGGCGTGTGGTGGACAGCTCCCCTGCTGTCAACCATAAATTACAACGCGCTTAAGCCTTCTGACCTGGCGAAGGTCGGAATTGACCTTAACAGTTCCGCTGACAGGAACCTCCTTTCACTGCCGATCGCCTCGCCGTTGGTGATCGCGAGGTTCCCGTACCTTGCAAATCCCAATAACGTCTACCCAGGATTCCCGAACAACCAGCAGTTAATCCAGGCGCTGAAGCCATATCCGCAGTGGTTGGGAATCCCGCCGTTCCTGGGGCCGCCGCTGGGCGATACCTGGTACGACTCGCTGCAGGCGAAGGTGACCAAGCGCTATTCGCACGGGCTGGATGTGCAGGGTGCCTTCACTTGGCAGAAAGAGCTTACGCTCGGCGTCAACTCCGACACTTCATACCTGACCCCCCAGGCGCCGCTGATCAACGACGTGTTCAACTACGCGCAGAACAAGCAACTCTCCGGGTTCAGCCGGCCGCTGCAGTTGATCATTTCCGCCAACTACACCACCCCGGGACTGCATGGGGACGGCACTGCGATGAAAGCGATATCCTGGGCCCTTCGCGACTGGACCTTCGGGGCCGTGCTCCGTTACCAGAGTGGCGCACTCATCCGGACCCCGGGTTCTAACAATGGCCTGTTGACACAGTTAGGCCGGGGTCCCGCTAACAATCCTGCCCTGTGGGGCGGCGGCAACACCTTCTTCAATAGAGTAGCGGGCCAGCCGCTGTTCCTTAGCACCACCGATCCTAATTGCCATTGCATCGATGCGACCCAGCAACTGGTTCTGAATCCCGCGGCCTGGACCGACGCGGCTGCGGGCCAGTTCGGCGCCGGGGCCCCCTACTACAACGACTTCCGGTGGCAGCGTCAGCCCCAGGAATCCATGAACTTCGGACGGAACTTCCGGCTGGCGAAGGAAGGCAAGGTGAATCTCAACGTTCGAGCGGAATTCCAGAACATCTTCAATCGCGTTACGCTGTCCTCTCCGAGCGTAGGCGGGCCTGGTAACGTAAACCCGGCTTCTCCCTCCGCGAAAAACAACCCAGGTGGAGCGCTGTCGGCCGGATACGGATTCGTCAACACCTTCAACGGTGCTGGCACCAATCCCCGGTCGGGCCAGATTGTGGCGCGTTTCACGTTCTAGTCTGAAGTAAAAACGCTTCTCCAAGCCTCGTCACCCTGAAAAGTGGCGAGGTTTTTCTTTGTTGGACATCCACGCAACGTACTGAAAATACTAGGAAATCATAGTCACATCCCGGTCACTCACCGGTCACCGACCCATAACTGACCGCCCGACTATGCTGATCGGCACAGTTGCATGCTAGGCTCCTTCATCCGGCCGTCTCGCCCGGAATCAGGAGAACTCTGTGAGCAGAATTTGCCGCTTGGCGTTGGCGCTAGGCTTGGGCTGCGTTGCCAGCCAGACCACCTTCGCCCAACAGCTTTCGATTTCGGGAACCGTGCAGGACGGCACCGGCGTGATCCCAGACGCCCAGATGACGCTGCGTGACCCCGTGGGTGGAACCTCCAAATCCACGACGGATGGGCGCGGCCAATACCGCTTTGACGGCCTTCGTCCGGGCGCCTACGAAATCGGTGTCAGCCGCCAGGGTTTCGCCCCAGCCACGCGCGCATTGACCTTGACGAGTGAATCGAGAACTGTCGACTTGACGCTTCAAGTGGCTGGCGCCGCTACTTCTATCGACGTAAACGACGTGGCCGGACGGGCCACGGCCTCGGGAATGGAAGTCGCCAACAGCGAAATTCCCAGCTATGTGGTCGGAGTCACGGAACGCACTCTTCGGGAACAAGGCATCAACGACTTGCCGAGCGCACTCGAAAATGTTTCCGGCGTGATCACCCAGGTGCAATACGGCGTCTACGAATACTACACCGTCAGCGGAATTGGACAGCAGGCCGGCGACAACTTTCTCTACGTCGACGGCATGACCCTCACGGGCAATCGGTCGAACACGCAGTTGAATGACATCGAAGAAGTTCAGGTGTTCAAGGGACCGAACTCGGTACTTTATGGCGGCTCTGCCTCCGGCCAGGGGGGCATGATCAATGTAATCCGCAAGAAACCCTCAGGCCTGCGGGCCAATGAGATTCAGTACCGCTTGGGGCGTTGGGGCCTGCAGCAAGTGAGCGGCGCAAGCACCGGGTCGGTTTTCCACATGGAAAGGCTTCTGTATCGCGTGGATGCCTCGTATGCCCACTCGGATGGCTGGAGGCAGGCTGGGGCGAAGCGCTTTACGGTCGGGCCCAAGCTTACCTGGTTGATCGGGCCGCGGATGAGCCTTTCCACCACCCAAACGTTTACTCGCGACCGCTTTAACATGGATGCCGCGATCCCCTTTGCTCTGCTCGGCCGTGAGGAGTTCCCGTTCGACCGACGACTCAATCCTCCCGGGGATTTCCAACTCTCGCGCGATTGGCAGAACAAGGTGGACTTTCTCTGGAACATCACCAATCGCCTGACCATCAAGAATACTTTCTTCAAGCGCGTGAATCGTGACCAGTATTTGAACGCTGAGACCCTGACCTACGTCGCCGCCAGCGATCAGGTAACTCGCGGTCTTCTGTACTTCCAGCACAATCGCCGACCCCTGCAGGACATTACGGAAATCACGGGGGATTACACCATCCTGGGGATGCGGCACCGCGTGATGGCGCGCTACGATTTTTCCGATCAGTACAACTTCACGAATCGGACCGGCCCAACACCGGGCTCCAACACGCAATCCAACATGCCGCTGCCTGCTGTTCCGGTTCCAGCCTTCATCGCCGGTACGTTTGTGGATACTGCGCCCATCTATAGGAGCTTCCCCGTCCAGCGAAGAGACTTCTCAGACAGCATTTATCACCGCCTGGTGTTTCAGGATCAATTCGAGCCCCTGAAGTGGTTGGGAGTCAACGTAGTGGTCAGCCGGCCTAACTTTGACCGGAAATCGCACAACGATAACTACGACAACGGAACGTTTGTGAGCGCCGGCGTAACCACGCACCTGGAAAATAGCTCCCGAACCAACTACAGGCTGGGCGCTGCCCTGATTTCGCAAAGAGTCGCGTGGGCACATGGATTCGCTCCGTATTTCAGCTACAACACATCGTTCAATCCGGTCACGCAGATACCGGCCGACGGATCACAACTTAGTCCAGTGATCAATAAGAGCTGGGAGGTCGGAAACCGGTGGCAAGGCCTGAATAATCGACTGATGATCATGGCGGCAGCCCGCCGGATTCAGGACCAGAACCGCGTGGTCACCATCAGCGCAGGAGTGTTTGAGCAGGTGGGCAAAGCCACTACCTACAACATGGACTACGACATTACCGGGAACGTGGGCCGGGGCTTTTCAGTCATCGCGAATTACAGTTATGCCGATAGCTTTATCGACCCCCTCAGGGCGGATGGTCTGCCCCAGGTAAACGGCGGCAAGCGATTCGCGAACGCTCCGAAGCATGTCTCCCGCGTCTGGATCACCAAGGCGATGGACGTAGGGGAGGAAACCAAGCTCAATTTCAGTTTGGGCGGCCGCTATGTGCGGCATTACTTCACCAACAGTGCCAATACGACGATCATGCCGAGTCTCACCACCTTCGACGGTGCGGTCAGCCTGACCCGGAAAAAGTATGATCTGCAGGTCAACTTGGGAAACCTGCTGAACAAAGCAAGATACTTCACGTCCGTGATCAACAGCACACAGCTCTATCCGGGACCGCCGTTTAACGCCACCATGACTCTGCGGTATCGGTTTTAATTGAATGAGGATCATGCGCCCATCTGTCCTGCTCAAGCGATCGCTCATTTTCGTCCATCGCTGGTTGGGCGTGGCGCTATCCGTCATCTTCATGCTGTGGTTCGCCTCGGGCATCGTAATGATGTACTGGAGCTTTCCGGATGTGAGCGCACGTGACCGGCGGGAGCGCGCGCCGGTGCTGAATCCTTTGCAGATCAAGCTGTCGCCGGAGGAAGCCTACGCCAAGCTCGGGTTGGACCAGCCTGCGGGCGGGGTCCAGTTAACCAGTTTCGACGGCCGTCCCGTTTACCGCTTCGGCGGTGGCGGAGGAGGACGGGGCGGCCGGCGCGGG
>Ga0157372_10006274_pt1 | contig 12646 bp, 13 predicted proteins | sample C55metaG_FD_115307 | JGI IMG/M metagenome (GOLD analysis project Ga0157372, IMG submission 115307) | Corn rhizosphere microbial communities from Kellogg Biological Station, Michigan, USA - C5-5 metaG | ecosystem: Host-associated > Plants > Roots > Rhizosphere > Soil | place: USA: Michigan... | reverse complement strand
GGTTTGTGTACGAATGCTCGGCTATACTGATGAATTCTTTTTCACACTAAGATTTTTAAGATAGCGGGCCTGATTTTTGCTCACGCGGGCGCGAAAACCAGAAGGGCAGAAACGTGGAACCATAGGCAAACTTCTGTCGTAATAAGCAGTGACTAAGATTTCGTAATATTTCGTTTCCAACCCTAGACCCAGGATTTGCGTACACAGCAGTTTAGAAATGATGGAGAAAATCGAAATGTCTTTGTCCTCCTTGAAACATGATCTTCGACATGTGATGACGGTGTTCTTATTATTCGCTTTTCCGCTCGGGCTTTGGGCGCAAGACGCACCGAGCGCTGGCGCGCAGCCGCAAGCCAGTTCGTCGCAGCAATCTTCGCCGCAGGCGCTTCCTCCTGCTCCGTCTTCCCCTCAGCATTCGTTCGTTGTAGAGGATTACGCAAAGCCCAAGAGAGCTTTTCCTAACGTTATCGCGCCCTACACAACGCGCAATGTACCTCCGCCCGATTTGACCAACACCCCACGCATCGATCAATTAATGCGCGATGGCAAGATTTATCTTTCCATGGACGATGCGGTGGCTTTGGCGCTTGAGAATAATCTCGATATCGCGATTGCGCGGTACAACGCGAACATCGCGGATACTGAAATATTGCGCTCGAAGGGAGGCGCGAATAACTTCTTCGGCGTGAATACCGGAATTGTACAGAACACACCCGGTGGCGGAGTAGGCGGTTTGAGTGGGACCGTTGGCTCGGGTCCGGGCGGAACATCTGCAGCGGCGGGCGGTATCGGCGCGGGCACGAACGGATTGGTGAGTTCGACGCTCGGCATTGGGCCAACCATTACGAGCTTCGACCCGATTGTCAGTGCCACCTTGCAAAGCGACCACGCGAAATTCGACTGCACCAGCCCATTTTGCGGGTCCGTGCAAAACACCACAACCGCGAATTTCAATTATGCTCAGGGATTTCAGTCGGGAACAAACATCGGCGTTGGTTTTACCAACTCGCGCGTGACCAGCAATAATCCGTTTAATTTTCTCAGCCCCAGCTTGAGTTCAGGTTTCAAATTCCAAGTCACCCAACACCTGCTGCAAGGCTTCGGATTTTTGCCCAATGACCGGCTCATCCAAATCACAAAAAATAACCGTGAAATAACCGACGTAGCATTCCGGCTGCAAATCATCACCACTACAGACCAGATTGAAAACCTTTACTGGAATCTGGTGTATGCCTACGAAAACGTGAGGGTCCAACAGGAGGCGCTCGCTTTCGCCCAAAAAACGCTATCTGATACCCAGAAGCAAGTACAGATCGGCAGCCTGGCGCCAATTGAAGTGGTTCGCGCGCAGAACACCGTTGCTGCAGACCAGCAGAGCTTAGTTCAGGCGCAAACCAATCTGGATTTGCAACAGCTATTAATGAAAAATGCACTCAGCCGCACCTTACAGGATCCTCAGCTCGCCAGCGCCGAAGTAATTCCAACCACCACCATGGCCCTGCCACAACAGGAACCTGTCGTGCCAACTGAGGATTTGGTCAACGAAGCATTGCAGCACCGTCCGGAATTATCGGAGTCGCGAATCGATCTCAGTAACCGCGACATCAGCGAAAGAGCCTTAAAGAACTCTTTACTACCCTCGGTGGACGTATTCGCATACTACGGTGGATCAGGCGCCGGCGGTAATCAAAGCCCGTTCAGTGAGTGCGGCAGCCCGTTCGCGAATCCACTATTCGGGTGTAACGCCCCTGGATCATTTGCACCGACAAGTATCGGCACAACTCTGAATAAACTTGTAAATTCGACCGCACCTGACAAAGGTGCCGGAATTACGCTCAACATCCCCATTCGCAACCGCCAGGCGCAGGCGCTTCAAGTGCGTGGCCAACTCGAATACCGCCAGGCACAAATGCGGTTGCAGCAAATCGAAAACCAGGTACGCATCGAAGTGCGCAATGCGCAGTTCTCAGTGACTCAGAACCGGGCGGCGGTACAGGCAGCCCAGGCTGCAGTTGAACTCGCCAACCAATCGCTCGAGGCCGAACAGAAGAAATTCAGACTTGGAGCATCTACTGGTACGAATGTTTTGAATTACCAATCGCAGCTTGCCACAGCCAAGTCAAATCTGGTCTCCGCCGAGGCAGCCTATGAAAAGGCGGAGATAGAACTCGACCGCGCCACTGGCTTGTTGCTCGAGCATGCCGGTATCGTGATGGACGATGCGATCAAAGGCGAAGTGACACACATGCCGAAAATTCCGTATGTGGCCCCTCGCCCGAATGCTGACTCGGTGATGTCTACTCAACCGCAGACTCAACAGCCAGCGCCGCCTCCGCAATAAGTAAGTATGTATGGCTGACAAGAGAAATCGTCCTGAGGTGGGCGTCGGGGAAGAGGAAGCATAGCGCTTCCAGCGAACACCTCAGGATGAAGTTACACGCCGTGCCTAGGCCGACATTGCTCGGCGCTGTCCACGGCTTGTCTCACGAATCGACGAGACGCCGCGGCGGAGGTTTAACCAGCCCTGTTCCTGAAAAACGCGGAACAGGTCATAGCTGTATGGGATTTCGCCGGTGATGATTTCTTCCTTCCCTTGTTCATCAGTCACCGAGAAAGCAAATTGCACAGGTTCATCAGGTGAGTTTTGTTTAGTGAAGTGGACGAGTTTTACGTTGAGAGTCTCCTGGTCTTGCGTTTGTAACGGCATACTTATTTTCTCTCCTCGTCTTTTCTGATTTTCTTGCGATCCCGAAATGCTAGGGAATAAGCAGAGTGCACTCAAGCCGGAATCCAGAGAGCCCCAAAAAAGTTGTGGATAAAAACAAAACGCATTCTAGTGGAATGATCTCAGGACAATCCGCGCTCAGACGCGCACCATGTATCGATAAGGCTTCATGGATGGCTGTGGAAATCACACTGGCCCCGATACGCCACCCGTATAGCTTGACTTCGTACCTCCGTTCAGGATAACCTCCGCCCTGCTCTGGAATTGGGGCCAGAGCGTCCGCGTAAGTCCTCCACATCTCAAGCAGTATCCATTTCTTCTGGACCCGGGGAGGGTCACACCTATGAAGATCATCGCTAGCTGTCTGTTGGGAGCAACTCTGTTGAGCACAGGTCTTACCTTGGCCGTCGCCCAGGAAGCGCCTGAAGGAACCACACCTCCGCCAAAAGTTTTATTAATCGATCGTGAATTTATGAAGCCTGGCAAAAGCGGAGCGGTTCACGAAAAATCCGAAAGCGCCTTCGTGCAAGCGTTCGCCCGCGCCAAGTGGCCGACGCATTATTTCGCGGCCAATTCCCTGACCGGCAAAAACCGTACGTTATTCTTTATCGGCTACGACTCGTTTGCAGCCTGGGAAAAAGATGCCATGGCGCAACAGGACAATGCTGCGCTCTCTAGCGCAACCGACCGCGCTGCACTCGCCGACGGAGACCTGCTCAGCGAAACCGACGCCGGCGCGTTTACCTACAACGAAGAACAAAGCTTGCGCGGGCCAGTTGATATTGCCCACATGCGCTACTTTGAGATTTCGCTTTATCGCGTCCGCGCTGGACATCGCAAAGAATGGAACGATCTGGTCAAGCTGGTAAAAGACGCCTACGACAAAATTCCTGACGTGCATTGGGCGATGTACCAAGCCATGTATGGCCAGGAAGACGCCACCTACCTGGTAATTATCCCCATGAAGTCAGCATCGGAGATCGATGCGAGCATGGCGACTGACAAACAGTTTGCTGAAAACATGGGCGAAGACGGAATGAAGAAGCTCAGCGAACTGGAATCATCAGCGGTCGAGTTTACCCAGACTAACCTATTCATGTTCAACCCGGCTATGAGCTATCCGCGGGATGAATGGATAAAAGCTGATCCTGGTTTCTGGAAGCCCAAAGCGGCGGCGCACCAGAAGGCAATGCCGAAGGCCAAGGGTGATGAAAAGCCCGCGGCCAAGCCGTAGTTGCAGGACAGATTGGAACCCGAACAAATGCCCCGCCGTTGGCGGGGCATTAACTTTTGTCTCGGCCACTTAGTTGTCACTTCTTCTCTCTTCCCGCATCTACTCTCTAGATCTTTTAGAATTCACGAAGAGCTAAAAAGCTAGGAGCCAAAAGCTATTTTATGACTGACAAAATCACAAAATCTGAATCGGAATGGCAGAAGCAGTTGACGCCTGAGCAGTACCAGGTGACGCGCAAAGCCGGGACCGAGCCCGCGTTTACCGGAAAGTACAACAAAACCAAAGACCCAGGAACCTACACATGCGTGTGCTGCGGACAGCCGCTTTTCAGTTCGGAGACGAAATTCGACTCCGGCACCGGCTGGCCAAGTTTTTACAAGCCGGCATCTGATGACGCTGTCGAAGAGAAAACTGATGTGACCCACGGCATGCGGCGGACTGAAGTGCGGTGCGCGAAGTGCGAGGCGCATTTGGGGCACGTGTTCCCCGATGGGCCGCGTCCGACCGGCCTCCGGTATTGCATGAACTCGGCCGCGCTGGAGCTGAAGCCGGACACAAAGTAGCCCACCGATGTATTCAATCCCACTTCTCGCAAAAGAAGCGAGAAGTGGGGCACCCTCTCACTCTCCAAGTTTGCGCCTTTCCCTTCCGCTGGTTTAACGTAACAATCGCGAAACATGGCCTCGGAAACGTCTATCCTCAGCTCCAAAGTTGATCCCACGTCGGCGCGCTTCGAGGCCAACATGCGCTTCCTCGCAGACTTGGTTTCAGGCATTCGCAATGAAGAGGAGCACATCTGCGAGGGCGGCGGACCCAAAGCCATTGAGAATCAGCATTCCAAAGGCCGCTTAACCGCGCGCGAGCGCATTCACAAGCTTGTGGATCCGGGCAGCTTTTTCGAACTTGGCTTGTTTGCCGCTTACCGCATGTATGAAGAATGGGGCGGCGCGCCTGCAGCCGGCGTAATCACCGGCCTGGCACGAGTCGAGAGCCGCATGGTAATGATCATCGCCAATGACGCGACGGTGAAGGCAGGCGCGTTCTTTCCCATGACCTCGAAGAAAGTTATTCGCGCCCAGAACATGGCCATCGAGAACCGGATCCCGGTTATTTATCTCGTCGATTCGGCCGGCATTTTTCTTCCGTTGCAGGAAGATGTGTTTCCCGACACTGACGACTTCGGGCGCGTATTTCGCAATAACGCGGTCATGTCCGCGATGGGAATTCCGCAGATCGCCGCCATTATGGGCATGTGCGTGGCAGGCGGCGGATATTTGCCGGTGATGTGCGACCACGTATTAATGACCGACGGCAGCGGTCTGTTTCTGGCTGGGCCGGCGCTGGTACAGGCCGCCATCGGACAAAAAATTTCTGCGGAAGAGCTCGGTGGCGCGGCCATGCATTCCGCGATCAGCGGCACAGTCGATTTTCATGAACCTAATGATGAAGCCTGCCTGTTACGCATTCGCTCGGTCATCGAGAAATGGGGATACCGCAGGCAATCGCCCTGGGACCGAAAAAAGCCCGTACCCCCTGCGTTGGCCGGAGAAGAAATTTACGGAATTTACGATTCGTCGCCGGCGCGCCCTTATGACGTTCGCGAGGTGATTGCGCGAATCACGGATGCCAGCAAGTTCGACGAATATAAAGCGGAGTACGGCAAGACGCTGGTTTGCGGATACGCCCGCATCGGCGGATTTGCTGTTGGCATTGTTGCCAATCAAAAGCTGCACGCCCAGGCCACCGATCACGAAGGCAAGAAGCGCATGGAGTTTGGCGGCGTAATTTACACCGAATCGGCAGAAAAAGCCGCGCGCTTCATCATGGATTGCAATCAAAATCTAATCCCACTGGTTTTTCTGCACGATGTGAACGGATTCATGGTCGGGCGGGATGCGGAGTGGAGCGGGATCATTAAGGCCGGCGCGAAGATGGTAAACGCGGTTTCGAATTCCGTCGTTCCCAAGATCGCCGTCATCCTCGGCGGATCTTTTGGCGCGGGACATTATGCAATGTGTGGAAAAGCCTACGATCCGCGCTTCATGTTTGCCTGGCCAACAGCACGGTACGCGGTCATGAGCGGCGATTCCGCCGCCGGTACCCTGGTTGAGATCAAAATTCGCCAGTTGGAGCGGGGGGGCAAGCAACTTACACCTGAAGAGAAAAAAGAACTCTACGACTCAGTCAAAAACACCTACGACGAGCAGACCGATCCCCGCTACGGCGCAGCTCGCCTTTGGATCGATAAGATTATCGACCCTGTCGATACCCGGGAGGCAATAACTACCGCCCTAGAGGCTGCTGCGCTGAACCCGGATGTGCCTGAGTTCAAGGTGGGAGTGCTGCAGACGTAAGCTGTTTGGTCATTCAACCCGTAAGGGCATTGAATCATTGAAGCCAACGTCCTTTCTGTGGTCCTGCGCCCGCAGTTTCAAGATTTTATTGACTTAATGATTCAATGACCCGGTGGTTCAATACCCCCCGTTTCTCTCGTCACTTTCTACAAGGAACTCGGGATTGTCACTCTTGGCCTGCTGTGCTAGGGTAAGTAGCACTTCACGCCTTTCTGCTTCCATAAAGCGCGCCGTTTTCGTTGTGGGGGCCGCAATTTGAGCGTGTCGGCAGGTGATGTCATGAAAGAAACAACTCCAGCCCTGGCCGGTGAGCGTCTGGTCGACAAGGACGCATTCGCCAGCCGCAAGCTGATCCGGCCTTTACTGAACCACACCAACCACTCTAATCACTCTGGCCCCAGTCATTCGGTGCAAAACGCTGGAGAGCGCCGCGACCGTCCTGAGCGCTCGGAGCGGTCGCAAGACCGGTCAAATGGCGCCCGCAAGTCTCCGCCCCCCGACCAGACCAACGCGGAAAATTTTTATTATCAGAAGCAGATGCAGTCAAAAACGTCGATGGTGATCGTGCTCACCGACGGCGAAGAAGTGCATGGCTGCATCGAGTGGTACGACCGCACATGCATCAAGGTGAACCGCACCAGCGGCCCCAACCTGATGATCTACAAGCCTTCGATCAAGTACATATATAAGGAAGGCGAGGGAAGAAAGTAAGGTTTCAAGGTTTCACGTTTCAACGTTTCAACGTTTCAAGTTCGAGTTTTCAAGGCTGCAATCTTCAGTGTCCACCGATCCGCGGAAGCTACGCTTTTTTGCCGTGCGACCAACGACGCACGACCCACGACGGTTTTTCCTACAACTTCGGCAGCACAATACCCTTCTGCGACTGATATTTTCCCTTGCGATCTGCGTAGCTGGTTTCGCAGACTTCATCCGACTGAAAGAAAATAATCTGGCACAGGCCTTCATTCGCGTAAACGCGCGCGGGTAGAGGCGTGGTATTCGAAATTTCCAGCGTGACGAAGCCTTCCCACTCCGGCTCGAATGGGGTGACGTTCACAATGATCCCGCAGCGGGCGTAGGTTGACTTGCCGACACAAATGGTCAAGATATCGCGGGGAATCTTAAAATATTCCACCGAGCGGGCGAGAGCGAATGAATTCGGCGGGATGAGTGCGGCATCGCAACGTACGGTAACGAAGGATTTCTCGTCGAATTGCTTCGGATCGACGGTCGAGCAGTTCACGTTGGTAAAGATTTTGAATTCGTCGGCCACGCGCAAATCGTAACCGTAAGACGAAAGCCCATAAGACACTACACCTTCGCGCACCTGCTTTTCCGAAAAGGGATTAATCATCCCGTGCTCGAGGGCCATTTTGCGAATCCAGCGATCGCTTTTTAACATAATCTCCTTTAAGGACAGCTTTTAGCTCTCAGACTTTAGCTTTTAGCTAAAACAAACCAGTGGCCGGTCGCCAATTCAATTTGGCTAACAGCTAAAGTCTAAGAGCTAAAAGCTGAAGGGTCATCTTACGAAACAAACCTGTCAATTGACAATCTTCCATATCTCTCTTAGCATCAGGCACTTGAGACACCGTTAGACTCCCATCGCGATGAGGCATCTGTGATCAAGCTCGACATTATCAATGAAGTGGTGAACCGGACCGGTATCACCAAAACCAAAGCTGAAATGGCGGTTGAAACCGTGTTTGAGAGCATGAAACGTTCGCTATCCCAAGGCGACCGTATTGAGCTGCGGGGCTTTGGCGTATTCAACGTCAGGCCGCGCAAAACCGGAATCGGGCGCAACCCGCGCACCGGCGCCGAGGTCTCAATTCCGCCGGGCAAAGCTGTACGATTCAAGCCCGGCAAAGAGCTGCAGACGATAGAATAAGCTCAGGGTTCCGGTGTTGCCTCTCCGGGACGGACGCAGCCTGTCCGAGGCACGAACACTGCTGTCTCCTTCGAGCGAAAGATGTCAACTCAGAATTCCCCCGAAGTTTATGTACCTACCGAAATCTATGGCCCGGATGGCACCGATGTGCCGGTCGCGCCGCGACGCAGGCACAGGTATTGGCTACATCTCCTGCTGCTGGCGCTGACGTTTTTTACCACGCTCGTAGTTGGCGCGCGCCTGGAATGGAATTTTCTAGTAGGCCTGCCGCCGTTCACGCTTGGCAACGAGATTTTTCCCTTGCGTGAGGCCTTGCGAGGTTCGCATCTGCTCCTGGGCCTTCCCTTCTCGCTGACGCTGATGCTGATTCTGCTGGCGCACGAGTTGGGACATTATCTTTTTTGCGTGCGCTACGGAGTTTCGGCGACGCTGCCGTTTTTCATCCCATTTCCTACGCTGATCGGAACGCTGGGTGCGTTCATTCGCATTAGGTCTCCATTACGTTCGCGGGCCGTACTCTTTGACATTGGAATTGCTGGGCCGATCGCAGGATTTGTCGTCGCCCTCGCGGTACTGATTTTTTCTCTCGGCCTGTCCCGAGTCGCACCGATAGGCGCACTCCCGCCGGACATTCAGCTGGGATATCCGCTGATTTTTCATCTGGTCCGCAAATCGCTGGTCGCGATAGGCTACGCGCATGGCCTCGCAGGTGTCCCGCTCAGCCGTCTATATTTGCATCCGGTCGCCATTGCCGCGTGGGTGGGAATGTTTGCCACCTCATTGAACCTGCTTCCCGGCGGCCAACTCGACGGTGGCCACATCGTTTTCGCAGTTTCTCCACGCGCGCACAAAACTGTTTCGCGTTTGACCATTCTCGCTCTGATCCCTTTGGCATTCTTTTTTTGGACGGGATGGCTCGTCTGGGCAGTTCTGCTGCGTTTGAGCGGAATGCGGCATCCTTCAGTACCCGTGTGGCCGGAAATCACAACCGGCCGACGTTGGCTCGCAGTTTGCGCCCTGCTGATGCTGGTGTTGACGTTTGCTTACATCCCTATTTCGCCGGGTGGTGGCCAGCAGTCCCTGCTTGAATATTTGCAGTTGCTGATTGCGCCTCTGCGCCACTGGCATGTTTTCCACTGATCTCTCTCTGTTCTCTTTACAACTGACGGCCGGGTGCCCCATCCTTGTCGCGCCTTTTGCGACAGGATGGGGGTTTTGACATAACGTCGGCGAATCGCCACATTTAGTTCTCCGATATGCCATCCCACACCTTCCAGCTTTAAGCCACGATCAACAACGCAACACCGCGGTTCGCGGTTTTATGGATTTCCCAGCATCCTGCTAATCTTCGACCGCGGAGGCACTCATCTCCTGCGCCGGTTCGCCGCCTACCATTTGCTGAGCGATGATGAGGCGCCGCGCCTCACCTCGAATGTGCGGCAACCGCATTCCAAATATGACTGCTCCTCCCAGACCTGCCACTGCACCCATAATGACGGCGAGGGGAGCGCCCAAGCGATCGGCAATCGCGCCGGCAATCAGCGCGCCGAACGGACCCATGCCCATGAACATCATGGAATACACCGACATCACGCGCCCCCGCAGCTCGTCGGGCACCATGGCTTGAATGAGGGTGTTCGACGATGACATCTGCAACATCATGCAAAAACCGACAGGAACCAGCATCACCGTCGAAAGCCAGAAGTTATGCGAAAGCGCAAACGCAATCAGCGATATTGAGAATCCGGCGCAGGAAAACGTGACCCAGCGTCCCAGGCCGTGAACGCCGGTCTTGGTGGCCAAGGTGAGGGCGCCCAGCAATGCGCCGACACCGGTCGCGCCCATCAGAATGCCAAGCCCTCGTGCGCCCCCGTGCAGTATGCGGTCCGCAAATACTGGCATCAACACCGTGTATGGCATCGCCACTAGGCTCACCAGCCCCAGCAGAAACAGAAGCAAGCGTATGGGCGCGGTGTCACGAACGAAACGGAAGCCCTCGATGACGTGCTCCAGCGGCGATCCCATAGGCCGCTGCTTGCGTGGCGCGACCCGCATCATAAATAGCCCGACGATCACCGCTATATAACTCACGGCATCCCCGAAGAAGCACCAGCCCTCGCCGACTCTCGCGACCACGATTCCGGCGATCGCCGGCCCGATGATGCGCGCGCCATTGAACATCGAAGAGTTCAAGGCGATAGCATTCATTAGGTCTTCTTTCCCTACCATTTCGACGATGAATGCCTGGCGCCCCGGGATGTCGAACGCGTTCACCACGCCCCGCAATATTGCCAGCACGAAGATCTCGGTTACAGTGATACGGTGGGTCAGTGTGAGCGCTGCAAAAACAAATGCCAAAACCATGGACGCGGTTTGCGTGCCGATTACCACACGCTGCCGGTTGTAGCGATCGGCGGCGATCCCGCCTAGCGGCGAAGTAAGGAAAACCGGTATCTGGCCGGCAAAGGCAACCGAACCCAGCAGCAGCGATGAACCGGTGAGCCGGTAAACTAACCATGCCTGTGCAACGTTTTGCATCCACGTGCCGATCAGGGAGATGAGCTGGCCGCCAAAAAAGAGCTGAAAATTGCGGTGCTTCAGCGCGCGCAACGTCACGGGCAGGTTGCGCTCACCCGATTTTGTTTCCTGTCGCTGAGATTTTGGGGAGTCTGACGGTGGCACGGGGCTCACTTTGAATGATGCGGTCTGCCCGTGCTTCGATGCAAGTCGGCGGCTTTGTGGCCCTTGAACTGCTCTTTTTGCTTCCCGGAAAGGCCGGGTTGCGCTACAGTGTTCCGGATGACGAGCGCCGAACAGAACCGGGTGGAACGCCGCTTAGGGCAGCGCTTCCCGTATCAGCTGCCGGTTGCGCTGCGAGTGCCCGGCGAAACCCGCACCGGCTCGGGATTCACGCAGGACCTGAGCTCCCGCGGCGCAATGTTATGGACGGATCTCTGCCTCACCGAAGGTCAGATAATTGAAATGACGCTGGTGATGCCTTCAGAAATCACACTCGCCGACGACATGAATGTTTGCTGCCGGGCGCGTGTCGTGCGTTGCGACCAAGTCAATGGCGGCAAGCCCGCAGTCGCGGTCCACATTGAGCACTACGATTTCCTCCGCCAAGAACCGCCGGTACTGGAAGAGCACGCCGCGAAAGACATGCCGCTGGTTCGTCCGTAATTCCCACCCGCCAACGCCAGCCAAGCCAAGTACTAACCTTATGAAGCATCGTTTTTCACGCGCGGTTTGTAATTGAGAATGAACCATTATGAACATTAGAGTGCAAAAGCTGCTGCTTTGGTTAGTACCCATCTCACTGATCACTCTATCGGCCTTCGGCCAACGCAAAATGACGTTGACCTATGACCGCATCCAATTCGCAGAAGACTTTCTGAATGCGATGTATCCGGGTCTTGGCCCTCATCGTCTGATTACTGTTCAGACTGGATTTGGCTGGCTAGGAAGCACTTTCTTTTATGTCGGAATCACTCCGTGCTCCCTGGCAAATAATGCAGTGACATCTCTGAACAATAGGGATCAAGGTGCACCAAAGGCTTGCCCTGCACCCCTGCAGGTCGACGCCTCATCCTTTTTCATGGCTTCGATTGTTCTTTACCATAAGAAACCGTATCTGCGAGGTTTTGGGGCAAGCGGCGACTTCCTGAGCGGAAGGCTCGAAAGTTTGCGTCAGGAAATTATCAGACACCCCGCGTGGGCAGAAGACCAAATGTTGAGTGCTTTACACCTCATGAGACCTCGTTTCGGCCCCGAGGATAAAGATGCTTTTAGCCGGACGGTTCCGGTGCAGATAATAGAGCAATTCTCAGGGTGTCGGCTGAATCCTGACAGTGCTGTCTTGAGCGCTAAACGTTCGCCGCCACCGGACACCATTATTGATTTGGCTTGGACAGTCAACGGTCGCGCGGGAGACAAGCGAAGCGGCTGTTACGCGGAGTTCGAACCTTTTGAAGGGCGGCTCTTACGGTTGTCCCCATAACGGCCTGCCCTTTGACAATAAATATTCGCGCAGAACGGGCGGGGACGCCCCGTGCTCCAAATTCTCAGCTGCAGCGCCCCCTGCTTTTGCTTCGGTACCGTTCGCTCTTCGTGAGCTAAATCCGCGCGCACACCGCTTTCGTCTGCGTGTAATTGTTCAGGACCTCGTGGCCCATCTCGCGTCCCCAGCCGGACTGCTTGTAACCTCCGAACGGCAGCGCCGCGTCGAAGATGTTGTAGCAATTGATCCACACCGTGCCGGCTTGCAAAGCTTCAGCCATGCGATGGGCTTTGCTGATGTCGCGGGTCCAAACTCCGGCTGCCAGACCGTACACGTTATCATTGGCACGTGGAATTATTTCTTCCGTGCTTGAGAACGGCATAGCCACGACTACCGGTCCAAAGATCTCCTCCTGCACAACTTTCATGTCTTCGGTTGTATC
>Ga0157372_10006273_pt1 | contig 12647 bp, 14 predicted proteins | sample C55metaG_FD_115307 | JGI IMG/M metagenome (GOLD analysis project Ga0157372, IMG submission 115307) | Corn rhizosphere microbial communities from Kellogg Biological Station, Michigan, USA - C5-5 metaG | ecosystem: Host-associated > Plants > Roots > Rhizosphere > Soil | place: USA: Michigan... | reverse complement strand
GTTTCTTCACCGAGAAAAAAAGTTCCGCTCACTGGAAGTTCCGCTCTCATTCACCGTCAATAGAGTCAACGAAATATGATCTGCGCTGAGCGAGCGCCTTGGTTTCCCTCCTTTTCCCAACCTCGCCATCGTCGAAAAGTACGACCGAACATGAAACCGATCATGACGGACGATCTATTGGATCAAGTGTCTCGCGTTTACGAGCGCGCTCGGGTTGAAGTGTTGACACTGCTGCGATCACACGAGCCGGCAGAGCACTCAGTGATGCCGCCTCGAGAGTGGATGAGCGCAACTCAGCTCGCAGAGTATTGGCAGCTCTACAACGAAAACGATGAGCCCACCACTGCCGGAATATTGAAGTGGGCGAAGCGACCGGCAGATAAGTTCCCACTACCTCACGCTTACATGGGAGATCTTCTGCGGTTCAATCGCGATGAAGTTGATCGATGGGCCAGACAAGAAGCTGAAAGGCGGCGAGCACAAGCAGAAAAGCGCAAATTAAAAATAGCGTGACTGCGTGGTCGTCGAGCACTAATATCTGCTCACTTTGACGACCGCTAGCGCTTATGCAAACCAAGGAGAAATACGGATGGTCTATAAGCGCTGGAAAGGAAAGAAACTTAAGCCTGGTGATGCAAACTACGACCGAGCTCGCTGGTGGATGGAGTATCGGCTAAATGGTCGCAGGATTCACAAGGCGATATCCGAGGCCCGCACAAAGGCCCAGGCCGAACGTGCCGAGGTCAGCGAAAGAGAGGCGATCTACAACCGGCGATATAACCAAGCCACGGATATAGCATTCAGAGTTTATTACAACGAACACTATTTACCGTGGTTGAAGCAAAAGAAACCTTCGCAAGTTGTCGATGCTGAAAGCCGCGTCAAGAAGTTGAAAGAGTTCTTTGGGAACCGGATGCTGAGTGACATCACCAAACGCGATGTAGAACGTTTTCAGACGACTCTACGCGGCAAGCAAACACCACGAGAGACTCCGCGCAAGGGTGCGACAGTCAATCGTTACGTCTATCTCTTGTCAGCAATTTTTTCGCGAGCAATACGCGACGAAGTTGTTGACTTCAACCCTTGTAGTAGGTTCGAACAGGAACCAGAGGCACGGCGGGAACGCTATCTCACGCCTTCTGAGCAAGTGAAGCTGATGGAAGTGCTTGTCGATGACTTTGAATACTTGCGAGTACCAATCGAAGTCTCGCTCGGCACTGGCGTCCGAAAACACACGGAGTTGCTGAAACTGAAAATAGAAAACGTAAACTTCAGCGGTCTGTCAGTATTTCGGCCAGCTAACGGGCGAGACGTGGAAGTCAGGCCAAATTGGTTTCTTTTGGTGGACACGAAGGGCAAACGTCCGCGCCATCGTTTGATTCCGATGAATGGTCCAGTACGCGCAGCTTTGCAGAAGGTAATCGATAGCCGCACTACAGGAAACGTCTTTGATTACAAGCAGACAGGAGTAAGCGCAAGCACCCTGCGACGAGGCTTTGAGAATGCGTGTGAGCGAGCGGGAATACCCTTTGGCCTGACAGTCGAAGGCGGTGTGATCTGGCACGATCTACGACGTACTTTTGCAACCGAGTTGCGAGGGCGACAAGTGCATGAGTACGACATTTCTGATCTACTCGGCCACACGATCCAAAGCGTCACGGGTACATACGCACGAAGCACACCTGAGGCGCTGGAAGATGCAGTCAACAGACTTACAGAACCGCGAGGCTCTGTGATCCAATTCAAAAGAAAGGCCAGTTAAAAAAGTGTCACCATCTTAGCACCATATTCACTTTCGGGGCTGAGGTCATTCCCAGGGCTAAGTTGATGAAAGTCGTGAAAACGTTAGGAAAAGGTATGGTGCCGAGGGCGGGAGTCGAACCCGCACGTCCTTTCGGACAACGGATTTTAAGTCCGCAGCGTCTGCCATTCCGCCACCCCGGCAAGTTGTCCGTAACTCTAACTATACCAAGAATTTCCGTTTCCCTAAAATAAGAATATCTTAATGTTGAAACGTGGGTGCGTGGAAGATGCGTGACTACTACTATCAATTTTTACAAGGTTTAGACTCTATCGCCAACAACGAAAGACTATTGCGCCGCCAGAAACTCACTAGTGAGATTAAATTCGCGCTACGGAGTTTCCTCCGTAGCGCGCATAAATTTCCCCAGAAACGTCTAGTCAACATGAGAATAGTCACCCGCGGTAGCGAGTGGCTGTGTTACCTCCGGACCTACCGAGTTCGTCGTAGGGATACCCGGCCCCCGCACTACCGCGAGAGGGGTAATGACTCTTAGACCATTTCGCAAGAGCCCTGAAGGAAGTTGCTTAAGGTGGTCAAAAGACTTGTGGCGCAGAGGCCGAACCCTAACATCCCGGAGCGTCAATTCCTGCAGGAGAGGATTCGACAATTGGAAAATCGATTTCCATCTACAGTATTATTCGCCGCACGTGCCGCATTAATAAATACCGATTTCATAACTAAAAAGATCTTTCAACGCTCAAACCCAGCCATCAACTACCCTGCGTGTCTAAGGCCGCAAAAGCGGCTTCAGTGTTCGTAGATTGAGCCAACTTTGAAATACATTTGTCTTCGGACTGGCGAAGACGATTTGCTCATCCGACATCATCGCTAGTGCGGAATTAATTTCCCTAACCTGGGACGGTCGTGCGTCCAAGTGCGCGAACTCGCGCCAAGAAGGGTTGGACGAAAGAACCATACAAGACTGCGGAGAAACGGGAAACAGAATTTGAACCTGCGGATCTTTGAAGCCTGGGAGCCTGCTATCCTGGATGTTCTTGATACGTTTTGAATGGTAGGGCCTGGACGGGTTATCGCAGGTTACAAATGGCAGCGCATCTGATGTATGGAGAACTCTCATTTTTGGTTTTACTATTTCGCTCATTGGATCAAAGCCAGTAGCATATCTAATCAGCATAATGTGATAGACGTGTGCATCAATGTCCTCATTAAGGTCTCTCAAAGCGTCACTAAACGCATCGTAGGAATCGGCACGCAACATCTCGGAGAGTAATTTGATCTGCTGCCGAACTAACGCTACTAGTCGCCCGTGCATTTCCCCAAAATATCGGTGGCGAAATAAAGGGCTTCTAAATCTCATGAAGGCAATAAACCTTCGTACGCTTGCTTGTTCTTGATAATCAATGTCTCTACCATCGCGTAACTTAGGCAAAACGTGCGCGAAGTCTCTGTCGAGGGTTCCGATCGCTGTTCGCTCAATCAATTCGGGATCTAGAGGCTCCTCTCCAAGATTCATAAGGGCTGCGAAATTGAACCCGGACTGAATCGAGAGGTCCTCACGCAAATTTAATCTCACTATACCGCGGGTTAGTTGTTCGCCATAACCTGGTATCTTATATAGCTCAGCCGCGGAACACGTTTTTCCGATCGTGCTTCGCGTTACTCGTCTTGCGGATTTACGATAGACAATTACGGGCCAATTTCGAACTTGTCCGCCGGCTAACGTGGCCATGTCCGACATCTTTATCCGCCGTCTAACTTCGGGTATGGCTTCTACGACTTTCCACGAATCCGCGCACGCAAATGTTCGTAACACACTGATTGGGTTGTAATGATGTATAGCCAATCAAGTCTCTTGGTAAAACTTCTGGGGGCAGGCATCGATTCTCGACCAGACGTCACTGATTCTCAAGGGATCAGCGTGGCGTGAATTCGTTGAGACGAGAGTCGCAAAATCGAGGTCCTGAACCGCTTCCAATATCGCACGAAATTCGACAGCAGATCGGCATCACGGCGGCACAGATGCGGAGGCAGGGTTTTCCAAATCAGTTATGTCATCGAGCTTTACTGGAGATATTAGAAAATCTTGCGCGGATAGCCTGTATTTCTCACGAGCAAGTCTCATGTCGTGAGAGTTGAATTTATCGGTTCCACGATCAAATCGTTTACGGCTCCCGAACAAACAGACCTGCCAGCACACCGGGAAACAAAACAACGTATTCGCGTGATTAAGCGCCTCAGCTTCCGACAAACCCGGCAGTCCCTCCGCGACAAAGGGAGTTTCGGCGATAACAAAGGGTTCAGTAACAGACTCTGTAAATCGGAGAGCCCAGTTTAACTCCCGAAGCCAAGCTCCGCTTTTCTGAATTTCCTCACGCATTTCCAAGATTGTCCTATTCTGGATAAAGGCGTCACTGGGTGGACGGGGCTCCACTGAAACGAGTTTTATGGTCCTGGCATCAATCACCTCTTCTACCGTCCAGGTCGGCGTAGCTTTCCATTGAACTTCTGAATGCATGAAGTATAGTGGCGACCGCCCACGTAGCATGTCCATGTATCGCAGAAGAAATCGCAAATGTTTTGTCCAGTTACGAAACTTTTTCTTCTTTAGTGACAGGAGCTTTTCTCGAACAACCGGAAACTGGTTCTCAAGTTCAGAGAAGGTCTCATCCGAGGAGGGCAAGGAATCTAGTTCGGGGCTGGTTCCCACATAGTCGTAGAATCCTCGGCTATGGCCGACCTGTCTGGTGCTCCGTTCAGCCCAACGCTTGGACGCAATGTCGAGTTTCCAAAGTGGCTGAGGTTTGTTCCGGCGGGCAGGATCAATAAATCCCCGGAGGTATCCTTGGGGAAGATAATGGTCGCGTCTGCCTTTAGGCGCTCCTAGCATAATGTCGACAGGCTCAGGACTGCTATTCTGCAATTCTGACTTTTGCTCTGAGACTTTGTTCGACCTGAGCGCGACCTATCGCACTCGACGCGATTCGTAGGAACAGCTCGGCGATCTCATCATTCGTCATTACTAATTGGACCGCCATTCGTTTCTAAGAACGTTTCAATAATCGCCGGCGGCGATGCGCTTGTTGCCGTCGATGAATGCGTGCGCCTGCACTAAGGCCGCTGCATAACTCACTGCGTCGGCAGCTTCATAGTGATGACGATTCTCGGCCGGGACGAGCGCGGACTCCAACAAACCTGCGTCCCTGATGCCACCCGTTCCACCGTTTCTGCGATCAATCTCGCGTGAACGGTCAACAGATCGACTTTATCTGGAAATCTCAGAAGATCTCGAACGTGCCAGCACTACCCCCTAAGCTCCGGCATTGACGACGGTAGTGGACCTCAGGTCACATACTTGAAGCACTTTTTGTCAGGTCCGCTACCTGCGATTCTCGAAACTTGGCTATCGAAAAGAGCAGACTTGAACCTCGTTTCTGGTTTCTTGTCCTTCGAAGGTCTGCTCAACCTGGGCAATCTGTAGGGGTGGCCTATTAAGCCTTGATTCCATTTCATCATGTTAATGTCGTTGGGGACCGACTCTCTCTTCACTTCATCTCGGTAACAAACCGGGCAGGATGACCGATTGAGTTTCCGGCCTAAACAAATGCGGCTTGGCTTTCATGAGTTCATCGTATTCATCCGCGTAAACAGCGACAGAGGTTGATAGTTCGTTCTGCAAGTCCTGTCTAATCGAACTGATGCCGCCCTTACCGGAGACATTCATTTCCAAGGTCACTAACGTTTCGTGCTTAAACGGGAAGTTGAATGAGGCTCGAATTAAACGCTTCCGTACGACGGGACACCTGCTTAGCATTACCCGGATGTCTCGAGCAGCGACAATCTCCTTTCCTATCGACGAAATGGACGGTTTAATTTTTTGCGTTAAATAAAAAGACACCATTGTGTTCAAGCAGATCGCATGGGCCAAGTTATGTTCAAGGAATCGTGCGCCCACAAGATTAACGTCTTCTAAACTGGTCTCGTTTAACGTCATTTCCCTCAGGTCTGCAAAGGATAGATTGGCTCCTGTTAGGGTAGTTCCAGATAGGTCCGCCTGCGCGAACTTTCGTTTGTCAATGGCGTATAAAAGGGTCGCAGCATTGCCTCCCATGTACTTCGTGTCGGGCTCTTTAACGGTACTCTCAATCCATTTTGAAAGAGTCCCCTTTTGTTTCGCTACCTCCAAGGCAATCAGAAATTCAACAATCACTGCGTTAATTCGACATTGGCGGAACGCATCGGGGGCGTTCGAATTGATTTCTTCGTTACAGGCTTCAGTAACGAGATATTCCAAAATTGATTTGTGCGAGAACCTATATTCCTCGCCCGTTCGAATCAAGAAAGAATTTGTGAGAAATTCACGAGTAAAAGCTTCTAGTTCACTGCGCGCGGGAGCAATTTCTTGCTCTAGACGAGCCAAAGCCTCGATGAAGGTGATCGAAGGTACGGAACCGCAGTAAACATCAACCGCTAGTTTCTTTAGGAGTGACAAGCGGACCCCTTCGGTCAGCAAGAACGCTCTCTTCTTTGAGATTTTCTGGCGTCTAATCTCTTGAGAAAGATACGTTTTGTATAAATTGGGGAGATTTATGGAAGTGCTTTTTTCAATCATCTCAGGTAGCGTTCGTACTATCATGTCCAACAACACTGGTCTTTGAGATAGATCGGCAAGCGCGGGAATGCGCCTTATTTGATCTCGATAGTAGGTCCAATCTTCTTTTACCGAAGGGACCAATGGAACTCTGCGCTCTAAAAACCGATCGATTTGCGACTCCTCCCACGGCAGAATTCTTACTGGTTCATATTCAGCTCCTCGTGTTCTGAAAACATTCAGACTTGGATTAAGGGCGCGCCTTTCTTCGTTGCTACTAACAAAATACTCCGGTCTGCTGGTGAGAATTACTTTGCTGTTCGGAGCCGCCGCGAGCTTGTCAATTTCCATCAAGTTAAGTTCTAAAACATCGGAATCAACCTTGACGGCCATTTCATCAAACCCATCAAACAAGATGAGAAAAAGACCAGCGTCATTCATCATCTTAAATAGATCGTAACGAGGATTCGGTGCTTCGCACTCGCGATCCAGAAACGATGCAATCATTGGTTCGATTTCAACCTTACCGATGAAGTCGCGAAGATTGAATAAGATCGGGATCCGCTTAGAGCTACCAGTGCCTAATCTTGCTGCGGCAAGATCGTGAGCGATCTTCTGACACAGAGAAGTCTTGCCGGCACCATATTCTCCAAATATAGCTAACTGTGCCTTCGTGTCTGTGTCGCGGAGCCATTGATCTATATAAGCATCGACGACTGAAAACGTCTTATGAATACCTTTAGCAAAGCTTTCTCCGCTCAAATCGACGTAATATGAACCCAAGGCGGGCTCGCCGGCTTGCGAGTTTTGTTGAGTCTCAAACTTGTCCCGAAGATGAACTAGATAAGTGCTGAAATCCAGCAACTGCGCTACCTTTTCCTCATATGTTAGTAGGCTTATTCCGGATTCATAGGCGAAGCCCCTTGCCGCATCACTCCAAGGAACCCGAGTAATGATTTCTGCCGAATCCGCTTCGCCAGATTTCCGAAGAACATTCAAGAGTCCATGGAACTGCATCACTCGTTGATTTGCGTCCACTGCGGAATGTTCATCCTTACACTCGACAATCACACGATGTGCAGTCAAGCTGCCAGGAACACGGAAAGTTACAAGCATGTCGATTTTCTTGTTTGCCAACTGTATTCCATGAATAACCTCTCCGCCGAGCATGCGATAGAGCTTGGCAACAGTGAGTTCGAAGTCGCGGCCCTTCTCGACTGCCTCCTTCCCCCGGCGTTTCGAAATTAAGCGTGAGATCATCTTAGTTCTTTCGTTAGGCATCTGAGTCACTGGAGCGAGCCGTAATATGTCGGAGGTGTCATTAGGCTCCGAAGGGAAACATCGAAGTAGAATCAGGCCAAAGGAGTATGAGTTCCGAACTGGAAACGTATATACAACCTTAAGACCGAAAGACACAAGTTCTACTTTAAGAACGGACGTGGAACGCAGTTCTGTGAGCGTCTCTTGGTCAAATGTGCCACATGGAGATTCATGAAGCTTCGTGAAGCCGTGCGCGCTCAGATCTCATATGATGGCGAGCCCCTAAATGACCTTAGCTCGTATACGACGGACGGCCTTCTAATTTCGTTCGACCTCTGGTGCCAGAACTGGAAGCAAATGCAAAGTTTGTCCTTAGTACGAAACTGGGCTCCCCCCGGTTGGCTCCTGTGGGCGAGTCGGCAAGTCTCTTTAATGTTAATGCAGAAAAGATTCAGCGACTCTTTCAAGCTCTTAAGGCCGGTGACAATTTGCCGGATTGTAGATGAACGTGGACTCGATGTTTTCGGCTGAAGTCGTGTTGAGAGTCAGCGGGTATCAGACTCGTCGGTTTGAGCGTACCAGCCAGTGTGAATCTTCCATGAGTCCACGATGTTCTCGCCTTCAAGCACATTGTAGTGGGAATGTTGAGCGGCTGTCAGGCATGAATGGTTGTTAAGGCTCTGACGCGCGAGCCGACTTTCAGACGATCGAAAGTGTTTCTCATCCTTCGCCATTACGACGATCTAGCTCCTCTATTCCAAAGCGTCTCCCAAAGGGAGATCAGGAATACCCGGTTGCTAGGGCTCCCGGCACGGACGTCACAACGCCGCTCTGCGATTTGCGATCCTGAATGAATAAGACATTTACCTTGGCAATCGTGCTTATGAGAGTGGCAAATCGAAGGCCCCTCATACCTAATTCGCGGTTCTGCTCAACCTACTACTTCCTAATCCCGACATCAAGCTCTTTAGCGAACGCCTGTTCATCACATCGGCTAGTTCATAGGCTAACGTATCGTTTTCGTCGCATTGAGAATCGTGCTTCACACTCATCATTGACAACTCTTGGGCAGTGTTGACGAGGTTGGCGAAAAGAGTCCTCGGCGCACACCCTAAAGCGGCTCGGTTCCTTTTATTGAGTATCGTAAGTTGACAGGAACTCCCGTGATTGGTCCAAGTAGCTTACATAGTCGCTCCTTCCAGCAGGCTCGCTTTGGGCATCCCACGCCTCAGATAGTCGATGCAATTCTTGCAGTGTGAGAGTAGAGAGACCGAGGGACGCGAGATCCTTGGCTGAGTCGAATGTCGGCACCTGCACTTCAAGGTACGAGTTGACCCTAGGCTGTCCCACGTCCAACGGTCTTTGAACTGCGAGGCACCAGATGTTGCGCAATTCGTTGATGCTGCGGACCATGGCGCTAATGTTCCCGTTAGACCGTTGGTAAAGGTAGCGCAGAGTCGCGAAGTTCAGGCTCAGGACGTCTTCGCGTGGCGTATCCATAGTGAGATCCACGGGGTCAAGCCACGTGAGTAGGGCTTTGTCGATATGTAACGGAGCTGGAAGCTTTTGACCAAAGATCGTTGCGACGCTGAGGCTCCCCACATTCAGCGCCGCTGTCGTCCGTGCGAGCTGGTCAACGGCACGTTGTACGTTGACCTTAGCTTCCTCAAAGCGATGCATCTGAAAGGTTGTTCGGTGCTTGTCATAGACGGTCTTGATCTCGCAGATGAGCAGGTGTCTCCTAATGAGATCGTACAGCGCGAGGTCGACGTCGCCCCCCACAAACTTCCGTCGGACGGTGACGACGACGTCAGTGTGCGATGGCAACGATCCGGCGACGACGTCCGCTGCGTAAGCGAGCGTGCTGCCGAGAGTTTTGCTCCAGCTTGCTTCGTGCTTTCGTATCACGATAGTTAGAAGTCCCATCGCTGGGCTCATGATCTGCAAGAAGCCGTCATACCGGAGATACTCGCTGCCAATTCGAAAGAAGGGCACGGGCAATGAGTATTCCTGCGCTTCCTTTGGTGTTAATGAGAACAGGGTCGTCAGGCGCAGCATGACGTCGTCCGAGAAATCGGCACAACCGAAGGCGTCGGCGAATAGTTTTCGGAGCGTTCGAAGGAGCCCTTCGGTGTAGAGGCGGGGGTGCCCGACTGTTTGCGCGGCAAAGCTGAGAAAAACCAAAAAGCCGACGTAGTTGGTAAGATCCTGCGACGTGAAGCCGGCGGCACTGGTGAATGCGAGCCATGACTGGTGGGTCGACTGTTCGACGAAGGTCAAGTGCTCGGCGCTGCTGGCTAGCGCAAAGTACACGTCGTCGTTTGAAAGATGACTTTTCGAAAACTGATTCTGCTGCACGTGATGCAGGAGCTCGGCTTGTGCGGGGACTGTTAGGGCGAGGAGCGCTGAGTACCGTCGCCTTCTCGTAAGTCGTGCATAAAACGTGTCCTTCTCCGGGTCGTAGTACATGCGCCATAAACCGTTCTTAACGCAAGCTCGTTGGTGGAGATTTAGTACGTCAATAAGCTTCTCGATATAGAGATAATGGAGTTCGTGGTCGGGTCGTTCCGGTGGATTCGGCGACTGTTTCGTGTCTTCGTCTACGTAGTTTGCTAAACACGCCACTAGCGCCTGGAAGTGGAGGGCCTCATCCATGTCGTCGAAGCCTTGCGCTTGGCTCGCCATTTCGCGCGAACGGTAGGCTGCGAGCTTTGCGAACGTAACTGCAGCAACAGGACTTGTGCTCGGAGTGGTCGGAGGATTGCTCCCCTCGGTTCTTCCTTCTGCTATCTCTGCGTCGTATCCGGCGATCAGACGTTCAGTAACATCGATCATGGTTCGTTGATCGGTCTTTCGTTATTGCTAAGTGAAGAGGTCTGTTGTAGTCGTGCTCTCGGTGCGAAGTACTGGGCGGTAATTGGATCGAAGAAGCGTGTCAATGAATGCTGGTGGTGACGCAAGTGCGCTCTCCAAATCGCCGCGCTGCAGGAGGGATAGGAAAAGTGCGGCGCTGCGTGCTTGGCAGTTGATGCTGCGGTGCGGGTTGAACTCGACGTCCGTGAACCCCGCATATTTGTACAGACGCGTCGCCCAATCTCGGTAGTCCCAGAGGAAAGTGCAGTATAGCCAATCATAGAACGCAGTCTTGGGTTCAAGTGGGAAGTCAAGCCCCTCAAAGCAGAATTTGACGAGACGGCCTGAGGACTGGAGTCGCGGGTCGCGTTTTGCTTGTCCGATCTCGCTCTCGCCCTTAAAGTACAGGTCCGTGTATGGTCCGCCATGGTCAAAGACTTTGCTGCCCTGGAACGCGAGTTCGAGCTTAATCCTGCCGCAACATTTGGTGGGAACGGTCATATGGAACGCGCTCATGTGCCTCCCCGTCTTGAGTGGGGATTTAGTGGAGATTTCCAAAAGCGGAGCGAAGCCCCGTTGCGCGGCGGCCGCATGGAGGGCATCGATGTTCCTTTCCTTTTGCACCCGCGCGAAACCGGAGTGCCACTTGAGCGTTACGAAGAGTTCCTTCACCAGTTCGGGACTCTGTGGGACCGGGATAAAGACGGGACGTTCAGCCATATCTACGGTTTGGGCAGCCTCTCCTTAAAGTATTCCAGAGGCAAGTGGTCCGGGACTAAGATCTCGCACTTCTCAACAGCTTTGCGTCGCGCGTAATTGTCCCCGATCTTCCAGTCCAGGTAGTCGTAAAGGGCGACGTGATCGAAGTTTTGTCGCGCGTACTCGATAGAGTGCAGTTCCGCGCCGGACTTGTTGGAGACTTCTTCGCAGTACCGAACACCGTTGATCTCGAAGACTCTGGCCGGGTCTGCGATGTAGATCCACTCAAGCTTCTCGATGCGTCCGTCGTTCTTAGCGATGTGAGCCATTGGATGCTCATTGGTGAAGCAGAGGTGCACATATTGGTCCAAGCCGAACATCTCGTCAGCCTCAAGACTGTGCTGGTTTCCACCGGCGTGGAACTCGATGCCCATCTCTTTGAGTTTAGCCGTGGACCAGAGCCCACCCAAATCCCAGATGGACGGGACGTTGCGGGCGTCGGTGAAGTGGTAAAGACAGGTTGTCCGTCGCAAGCAGTCCAGCTTGGTAGCCATGACTGTGTATTCTAACAAAGAGTTGCCACGATTCGCGCTAATCGCGCCACAACAAGAATGTCGTAATGGCGCGATTACGAAGGAGCGGCGAAACTGGGGAAATCTTTGGTTTTCTACTTGCGTGGTGGCGGTGATATCCCTAGCCCGAGGAACGAACAGCTGTAACACCATAAACCTGAAAATCCGCTCGATGTCGCAACTAAGGGCGGAGTCCGAGGCGGCGGTAACGAACTGTCGTCTTGTACGTTTTGATCGTTTTGTTCGTCTCTTACCAGCGCCACCAGCTCTTGCCATCTTGATCCGGTTACTACCCACCAGTCTTTTTCTACGACCAAATCCGGAAGTAATGTCTTTGCAAGGCAGCTTGAGTATCAAACGGATGTGTCAATTGGCCCAAGTAAGTCGCGCCGGCTTCTATCGCTCGTTGCAGGAACGCCTGCCAATGAAAGGAGAGATGGAAGTGCGGTCCACCATTCAGCAGATCGTGCTGGAACACCGACGTCGCTATGGCTATCGACGAGTGACTGCAGAACTACGACGGCGCGGGATGCTGGTGAATCACAAACGCGTGGCGCGGCTAATGCGAGAAGACAACCTGCTAACGGTGCAGCCACGCGCCTTCGTGGTGACCACCGATTCGAAACACGAGTTTTAGGTCTATTTGAACCTAGCCAAACGGATGAAGTTGACTGGCATCAATCAACTCTGGGTAGCTGATATTACTTATATTCGGCTGCTCACAGAGTTCGTTTACCTGGCGGTGATCCTTGATCGTTTTTCTCGCAAGGTAATCGGTTGGGTACTGGAGCGAACCATGGCCACGCTTAACTAAAGCGGCACTCGAGAAGGCCATTGCAACACGCCAGCCCGCACCAGGCCTGGTCCATCATTCCGATCGCGGCTTGCAGTGTGCTTCGAATGAATACGT